>Ga0179591_1247372_pt1 | contig 10739 bp, 18 predicted proteins | sample CZOMad2_1_08_16f_FD_182891 | JGI IMG/M metagenome (GOLD analysis project Ga0179591, IMG submission 182891) | Vadose zone soil fungal communities from Angelo Coast Range Reserve, California, USA - CZOMad2_1_08_16fungal (PacBio error correction) | ecosystem: Environmental > Terrestrial > Soil >... | reverse complement strand
GATTTTGATAGATTGGGAACGGCCGATTTTTCTCTTGCCTTTGGACCTCTTAACGCGATTGACCTCCGCATTTCGTCCTTGCCCCATCCTTTTCGAATAAAGCTGTTGAGTCCTTCTGATTTCCTCGGGAATCCTATGAGTAGGTCTTTTCATCAACTCCACGTGAGGGAGCCCCGCTCCCGACAAGGAAGATCCTCTGACGTAAATCCTGCAATTCCTCCGCCTTTCCCCCGCGTAAGCCTCGTTGTCCCCTCGGCAAACTCCGTGAGGTTTCCCATTTTTTCTCGCGGCCTTTCTCCGTTTCCTCGTCCTGCCCCAGTTGCTTCCACGGCTGCGGTGGTCTCAAGCTCGCGTAACTTCCCTCCTCTGAACTAAATGCCCTGTTATTTTTTCCCTGTTTTGCTTTACAGTTTTTCTTCCTAACTTGCGCCAGCTCCAGCACATCTCCCCCCCCTCTCCCTTGGAAGACCCCCCCCCATTTTCCTCGCCTTTGAACCATTAATTACGATTTTCTCTCTGTTGACCCTCCGGCTTTTCTCTCCTTTCGAGCCCATTCTAAGGATGACATCTGCTTGGGGTTTACAAAACACTTAGTACCCTTTCTTCTCCCTTTGGACTTTTGCAGTGTTCACCTCGTGTTCCCCCCTACCCGAAGCTCTTACGTCTGCCCTCGCCTAAACGAGTCCCATTGACTTGTTTCTTCTCTCACCCAAGGTTTCTCCTTTATTTTGTTAGATCCAGGCCTTTTGATTTTCTTTCCTTCTCTGGACGGTTAGCTCTGGCCCAGTCTGACTCCCTTGGAGCATATTGCATGCGGCTTTCTCCCCTTCCCCCCCTCCTTTCCTAATCTTTGTTGTGATAGAGATGGATGCTTGCTACGCCTTTCTCTTCCCCCCACTTGATATATCAGAATGACCTAGCGACCCCAACCCTCCCGTACACTCGCCCTTTCATGCCATCGCCCAAGTCCCCCCCGTGGTTCCTCTGTCGTCCTCAACAGAATGTTGTTGAGTTCGAGACTTGCGCCCTTACTCCGCCTTAGTGTAGGTTATCGGCCCTCTTTTCATTCGAAATTCACAGTAGGATGAAAGCCATTTTTTCCTTTGTTTTTTTTGACCTTTTTTTACATATACCTTGGCTTGTAATGCACCCGCAACGGCGGGTTTCCCCCCCTGATCTCCCTTCCTAGTTACCCGGTTTGCTCGCTCCAATTTGGTTGGAGACTAAAATTTCCGCTTGGGTCGGTAACTTTTTTATCTCGGTGCGGAATGACGGCGTCTCCCCGATTTCTCCCCTGTCCAGGGACCCCTCAAGGGCTTTTTCCTTTTATCTCTGCAGGGGTGACTGCGAGCTGGGTTTTGAACTTTCTGTTTCTGGTTCCCATAATTACTGCTGACCTTGAACGCTCTATACTACCTGAATTTGCCTTAGTTTCTTAAAGAACCGCGTTTTTTTAAAGTCTGCTTCTCCGTCCTTGCTCGTCGTGTCTTTTTCTTCCTTAGCCAGTAAGTTTCTTTTGAGGCTGCATTGTACTTAATCCTTCAACAACCAGTGTTGATCTCTGCTCAAGATTGTATCATTCAGTCTTCCACTTCTGTATTCGAACCGTAATTTGTGAACCCCTTCTTTATCTAGGATCAAGCCAGGCCCTCCTGTCCAGAGAAACTCATTCTAACCTATAGATAACCTCTCCTGTTGGGTGGGGGCCCTATAATCATGACTGACAGGACCCCCTTGCGGGGGAGCCTCCTCTCCCATTGTCGCCTCTTTTCTCTAAATCTCCTCTCATTGTATTTTTTCTGTGAATGTTGATTATTCTTTCAAACATTGCTTTGCCTTCCTGCACTGGTTTCAGCTGAACCCTTCATTCAAAGACTAAACCCTCCGCGACCCCGGCTTGAATAGTATCTTCCTCCTTATTCTGTTTCTAACCGTGCAGGTCGGAATCTTTATTTTCTCTTTCTCTGCGAATAATAGCAAGACCCCTTTTGTCTTGTGTTATGGTATGTCTTCGGTTTCCTAGCTCCTTTATAGTCGGTCTATACTCAATGCCGTTCCGCCCCTTTCCAGTTGTTTGAGCCCAAATCATTTACCCCCTAATACACCTTCAGTTCTGTGGGTGACCAATTCCTCGTTGTGAACTCTTCTTGAAGAAATTTCGGACGTCATTTTTGCCTTTCTAGATATTCTCAGGTTTTCTGAATATCCTTTTCCCCCCTTTACTGTATGCTGGAGGCTGTTTTATCCAATTTGCCGGTGGTGAGCGTTTTTTCTTAAACCTTTAAACATGCACCTTTTCCCGCACCTTCGGAGACGGTTGATTACAGTCCAGCCTACGCCCCCCCCCGTTTTCGTTTCCCCCCTTATGAAACAGCCGTACGCTTATAATCCTGTCCCTCTAATTCGAGGGAGTAGTTAGCTACTTTTTTCCTTTGCGTCAAATTTTCCTCATCTTTTAGATGCCCCTCCTTTCTTTCCGTTTTTTGTGTACGAGTCACCCTGTTTCCCCTTTTATTTTTTCTTGGAGTCCCTTTACGGGTCCTGTCGGCTCGGTTTCCTGGGTTTTCTTTCTCCAAGAAAGTTCAGTAATTGACCCCCCTTCAACAAGGGTGATCCCTTCCCCCCCTTGGCCTACGAACGCAGTCTCGTACCTTAGTTCTTTTCTTAAGGCCGAACGGTGGTGTCGGTTTGTCCCCCCCTCGGGGACTTTATCCATCCCTTTCTCTATCTTGCAAAAAGTTAATTGCACGCCTTCCCATGCTTATTTTCCCTTCAATACAGGCGCTGTTCCGCTTATCCCCCCCCATTGTTCTCCTTCTTGTGCCCACTGGGTGCCCTCTTTCTCCACCCTCCTCTTTTTCCCCCCCCCGAGTTATTATTTCAAGAGGTGAAGACAGCTCACCTCCCCCAAAAAATATTAAGAGAAGTTTAATTCGGCCCCCTTCATTCTACACTCTTGCAACAACCCCAACATTCACCCCCTAGTCCCTTTCCCAGGTACTATGTTCTTGTTGTCGTTTGGACTGGGAATTCCCCCGAATTCCCCCTGCCTCCTTTTCATAAGAAGATCAGTCCTTTGTTCCCGTTGCCTTCCTTTTTTGCGATTACTTCCCTTCGATGGGAAACGCCATTCTCTTATTGTTGGGACCTCCCTTTTTTTTGTCTGTTTGTTGATATCAATTTTCGTATAGCTGCTAGTTATTCCTCTTCGAAGCTCCCAACTCCTGATTTTTTCCCCTTCTGACTCTTTTGACAACGGGCGAACGTCGCTACAACTTCCGGCATTTCCCGACTTCCTGGACTTTCCTCCCCCCCACTACCATTCATGGTATTGTGGTATTGATCAGCTATACCGCAAGAACCCTCCTTCATATCCTTTCCTTCTTTTTTCCTATAGGTCCCTCTACTTGACTGACTAGCTCTCAATTGCATTCTCAGATGGTTTAAAAAAGTGGCCCTTCTCTTCTTCTTCCGCAGTATTTTTGGGGTCTACTGATGAGTTGTAAGTCCACGTACCTTTTTTCTTTGCCTCACTCGCAAGGTCCGGGAGGGAACTGTTACTATTAAAGGTTGCTTTCGCTGGTTGAACGAAGAAACCCTGAGCTTCCTTTTGTTTCTTCTGATCTCGTAATTTCTTTAGTTGGCTGAAGCCTTCCCCTTTTTTCCCTTCCGCTTAGTCACCGTTGCATTTGATGTTACTCACCCTAGTTGAAATTAGGGTTAGTGCCTTTTCCCCTCATTTTTTCCCAGGCGGGAAGAATTACGTTCTCGATTCCCTAAGACCCTCCTGTCCTTTTCTTCAGTTACCAGAACGCCTCCTTGACTGTGAAATGAGTGGTTGGGTCACCCTTCCCCTTTTCTTCTATGATACGCGACCTTGCTTTTCACTTTGGTTCTCATATCAGCCGTGACGAAGCGCTCAGCAGCCCTCTTGCGCTTTCTCAGACGGATGATGGTCGATGCGTCGTCTCTTGGTTTCAGCTCTCCGGACTTGGCTTCCCTTTCTGATTTACTGCTTCAATATTGCCTCCCCGTCGATTAATTTCTTCATCGATGTCCCCTCCCAGAGATAGTCCCTCCTTCTCACCAGTGCCGAACCCGTCACAGCTTGTTTTCTGCTCCACGAAATCAGATATCACTATCCCTTTACTCTTTATCGGTAGCTGATATCTTTGCGCCCCTTTTTTTTTTATTACTTACCTAGCCGCCGAATTATTCCCCTCTTTCTGACTCTCTTTCTTCCCGTTCCCCCCACCCCCTCCCCCTCCTAATTAAACCGTCGTCGCTGTTTGGCGCCTTCCCTTCTCTTTTTCCTGAGGGCACGATGGATTCACCTTTACACCCCGACCGATTGCTTCAATGTATCTCTGTCTTCAAGCCCCCCGGTAGGGCAGATGTCCTTCAACTCTGGTTGTCCCCCTAGCCGCAATATGACTCCTTTTTCTACTGCCCTGAGGACATAACCGAGTCGCGCTCTTGATATTTGACCAGATCAGTTCCCCCCCCTTCTCTTTCCCCTCTGAAAATCTTCGAAATACTCAGGTCCCCTTGGATTTGGCATTGCTTCCAACTTCTAGAATAAGAAGATCGTCTTTCTTTTAACCTACCCCCTTTCCGATCCTCCCACGAAGGTCGCGCCCATATGCGCCCCTCTCACTATTTTCTCTTTGAGGAAGTCATCAATCACGTGACAGTCTAGGCATTTTACACACCTGGCCTCATTCCTCCCCTGAGCCAAGTCTAGAAACTCCCCTTCTTCCCTCTCCTTGCCACCACGCCCACTTCCTTTCTCCCTCGCGAAACCATCCTTCACTATGTCCGAGACAATCTTTTTTTACTTTCCCTCACCTTTCAACTCCTTTCGGCGTTTTTTTGAATGAACCCCCGCATTCACTCCAATACTGCTTCGATCACAAGTCCCCTTCGATTCCTTTTCACCCCCCCTTTCTACCGACTTTTTATGGAAAGATCGTGAAGACCTGGTTTCTTTCTCTCACCTCTTCCAGTAACCCTTCCCTTCCCGTTTGCCGGGAGTTGCTTATTTTCCATGCCCAATAACAACCCCCCCTTTTTTTTCTTTTTTTTCAGTTTTTTCAAGGCAATTCCCTCCCTTGTTTATTGAGCGATTTTCTCCTGCTTCCCCCTCCATTGAGGCCCTGGCATCCAAAGACTCCCGTTTTTTCTTTCCGCTCTCTGCAGCCGACCGCCACCTTTTCCCCATTTCCCCCCCCCATCCCAACCAATGTCTCCGATTCCACCCCATAGCTGCTGGGTTTTCCTTCTAGTAATAGCCCCTTTCCCCCCCAGGTCCCCCTTAAACCTGCTTTAGCTCCGTGTACCTTAGTTTTTCCTTTATAACGCGCATATCATTGCCACACCTCAACCCCCCCACCCCATTACCCCTGAATGGAAAGTTACTTCTTGCATTTTGGTTTTGCCCAGCTTGGACACTACACCACCCCAATTTTTTTCTCCACATGAAATGTGTAATCTTTTTTTGTTGTAGTTTGCTGTCTTCTTCCCTCCCGCTTCCCATAAGTATGGTTGTCTCCTTGAGATGGCCAAAATTGGAACCTTTCGATCTTCCTCATCGGGAATTCCTGGAAAATCAACCTGCTTGATTTTATGAAGATATCACTTGCCCCTCCCTTTTTTGTGCCTGCAACGTTTTCTTCCCAAATATTTCCATTTTTTCCTACTTAAACGAATGTTCCCTCGACCAAACTACACCAAATGCTTTACCTTTCTCTCCCTTGTTTTCCAGAGTGCCGACGCCCGAGGCCGCAAAGTCTTCCTTTTTCCGGTCCTTAACGATACAAGTCTTTTTTGGTCCTTGTTTCCCTTTCGACTGGCTTCCTGACGCTACTCTACAGCGTTTTTTCCCAACTTCGGAGTGGCCGAAATCCCCCTCCTGGACGGTTTCCCAACCCTGTTCCCACCTCAACCTTTTTCTCACAAGTGAGTAGTGGTGCCCTCCCTGAAACGATGCTTGCTGGTAACTTAGATCCAATTTCTCCTCTCAAGTTTCTCTAGTTTTTCTTCTTCTCCGTAATTCTGTTTTCAGTGACAAGGATTGCGCCCCTTCTTTCGTCCTGCGTAATTGCCTCAACATTGCTCTCTGTTGTGTCCCCCCACTCCCCTTTTGCCCTGAGGGATTTGAACAACTTCGTAACTCAAAGCCTTCATCCCATATTCGGCAGGCGACGCTTCCTACTGCCAGGATCCCAGCACCCATTGAGATGAAATGAGGAAGACCACAGTTGGATTTCTACCTTTTTTGACCCCTATGCGGAAGACCCCCGTGCTCGCAACGCTTCCCCCCGCCTCCCGGAATTCCAAAAGACTTTAGTTTCCCATCAGATTATGATGGTGCCACACATTGCGCCGGACGGGCTCCTTCTCCCTATTTTCGATTCCCCTGCTAAGATCCTTCTTCTTCCAGAAGCAGTCGGCAACCGCCCCCCCACTCACAATTTGGAGAGGAGCCCACCTTCCTTCTTCCCTATAATAAATAGGCATTGCCCCCGACAGCACCTGTTACGCGCCCCTCCGTCACTTGGCACCCCGTCCTTTCTCTTTTTCTGTGGAACTTCTGGAGATGCTGTTGCATTATACCCCACCGTTGATCATTCACCTTAACTTCTCCCCCGATAATCTCCATTCAATAACCTCCTTTTTTGCGAGTTTATGATACCATCTACTGGCCCCGCGCACTTTTTCCTATCCCAAAGACCCTAGGTCATCTCTTACTAATCATTCTTGCTCGATGTCTGTCCCGCATCCTGATGTGCTGATTCATGAGCTTCAGATTCTTGCTTTTATGCCTCTCTTCCTTTCATGAGCACCATTACGGAGTTTCTAATACAGACTCTTGCGTCTTTCTGGTAACTGCGGCGACAGTCTCCTAACGATTGTTGAGTCTTTAGCTTTCAATGCGACCACTCAACAGCCCGGACTTCTTTTCTTCTTACTCCATCCTGACAAGGACGAAAGGCTCCCCCCGACTTGACTCCCCCTCCGATTCTTCTTCGGGGCCCAGTGCAACCCCCGGGTAGGGCATTCTGTAGCGGTCTAGCCGTTTTCATTTCCTGCTAAACCGGACGTCAAGTTGTTGTCCCCTTCAGTGGAACTCCCGGACTCTCCTTTCACCCCTGCTCATCTGACGACCCAATTGAATTCATTCTCCTTTTTTGATTAAATCGGGGAGTCCCTAAAGTCAGGTTCCCGTCTACCCAAACACTCCCCTTCCCCCCTTACGCACCAAATTGTGATTTGCACGATCCTCTTTCACTCACTCAGATGCCGGCTTCGTTTTTCCCCGAATTGTGGTCTCTCTATCCTTTTTTAAGGATGCATCCCCGGAGCTGGGTAAACAAGGGAGTACCAATTTCCTTTTTCGCCTGAAGTCATTAGCCAATTGACCAAGCGCCTTTTTGCCCCCGCCTTTGATTAAGTTTCGTCGCAAAGATCATGAATTCCTGGAGGTCTTTTGCGGGCTCGCCCATTTTTTTAATGTCAAGTATTTGGGCGAGTTCATTTTGCTTCGTTTTCGTACCCTTTTTTTCTTGGAACGTTTGAGAACCCTTTTTCTTTTTCCCGCGGCAAAGGAGGAGTCTCCCATACATCTTTCATCCTCCTTTTTTTTGCTATTTCTCTGACGCCCCCCTTTCGAGCCCCCCTCTCTCAGAGACCACCGACAGAGGAACGAAAAGAACCGTCTTCTCCTCCCCCGTAAGTTGCCCTCTAACTTGGCGCATGCCCGCCCCCCTGTCATTCGTCCCAGTTGAGTTTCAGAGATCCCTTTGTCTCATATTCATAACTCGTCTTTTCGGCCCCAGCCGCGCCTTTTTACCTCTCCCCATTACTTAAGGATGAACCGCCATTGGGTCCTCCGTCTGGGAAACACTTCCTCAGGGTTCCCCTCCTTTTTATATGTATATGCCCCCTGACAACGGTCTGTTCCCCCTGAGAGGCCAGTTAAGGAGAGAGGGCACTTTTTTAGTCAATTCCTCTGGGGGATGTCATATTTGTTTGGCCTCTGTTTTTCTGACCTTTCGTGGGGCCACCCACGCTACTCTTCTTCTAACCTAAATTTGAATTTTAATTTTTCGTTCTCCTTGTTGGACTTCTCTCTCCGAGTTGACCAGCTGTCCCCGGTTGAAGGGTCGCCATTCAATTCGAAAAGATTAAAGCCTCGTATCCCCCGAATAACTCCTTTCCCATTCTTACCTAGTTCCCTAGGATTTCTTCCGTTCTGTTCTCCCTACGTTTCCTTGCGTTCTTTTCTCTCCTTGGAGTCCCGCACGTTTTCCACACCTGCTTTAAAGCAGACCCTGCCACATTACGACGCCGGACATTGGTCCTCCTCCCCAAGTCCCCTGTGCGTCCGCGCGGCTTCTTTCTCGCCGCTCGCCCCCTTCAAACCGTAAAATCATCCTGTCTTTAACTATCCCTTTACTCTTTTTCTTCGTGTAGTCGTTGTAGCGGGGGATCGATCTTCTTTAAGCCGTAATTTCTCTCGATCGCTTAGGTTTAGGAATTGCTTCTCTTTCAAGAGATGCACGTGACCTTTTCTCCAACTTTTTTTTATATTTCAACTTCCCGTTCACCGAAGAACCCGATCAGGCCCCGAATTCTCCCGTTCTGCCGGGCTATCAATTGACGAGCTTCCCTCCACTCCGGCAGATGAGAATTGATACTCTCCTCTCTTTCTCTTTGTGTTCTTTCCCGCTGGTGCGTTCTTCGTCCTTATATCTTCTCGATTTCCTCCTGTTCCCTCTGTTTGCGTGAACAATCATTGCCCATCTGCATTTTTTTTTTTCAGGCCGTATTTTTCCACTACTTCTCTTTGTGGACTGTTGCTCATCTTTCTCTGGCTGCATATATAACTCTTTCTTCGCCTTTTGGACTTTTCAGGTCTCGAAATTGTTTTTTTTCCCTTGTTCGTCGCAAATGCCGCCTAGGGGTCCGGAGTGTTCCGGTGGACCAGCCTCTTCCTTCCAGATTTTTGACCCCATTGGGTCTCCTTGTCTGACCGTCGGTAATCCTTTTTCTTTCATGGACCTCTCCCCAGCCTTATAGTCCGCCTATCTCCTCTATGGGTAGTTCTTGTATTTTTAATTTGATGAAATCCCCGCCCTAGAAGTTTGACCATGCTCCTCGTTAAGACTCTTTTTTTTTCTCCTGTCACTGGTGTCTTTTTTTTTTCTTCCCTTGTCCGGCCTGTTTTTTTTTTCTCTTTTTAGTTTTAAGTCCAGTCTACTCTGTATTTCAACACTTTCCAAGATGTTCTTTCATGCCTCCCTGAACGCCTTATCTTCCGTGCATCTTCTCGGTGTGCACGTCTTCCCTTTTCCTGGGTTTTTTTGTATTTCTTTTTTTTATTCGTGATATCTTCTTTTTTGGTCAAAACCTTTTCTTTCCTGCAGTCTGATATCTTAATCCCCTCTCGTGCTGCGTCTACTGCCCGAGAACATTGACGTTCCCCCCATATTCGGCCCCCTCCTCCCCCTCTTTAGACAGCCTTTTAGGTCAACGCGGTGCCTACGCGAAATACACCCCCCACATTTGTCCCCCAAGCCTGATTTCGTGTTCCACCTCCCCCCCACACCTTTATTTCCTTACATTACACGTTAAGTTGGCTTTTTTGGGCAATGATGTCTCTCAGTCACCCGACTACCGACTATCAGCATGGGTTTCAATTTTCTTTTATTCCCCCTTCGCCGAGGGGACCAGCAATCGCTTTTTTCACTCTCCATTGGGAGGGTTCGACCTTTTAGTTTTTTCCTTTTTATTTAGCAGGCGAGGGTATTAGCGGATTTACTAAACCAGGCTGGGTGTTTTGTTCCGTCTGACTTTATTTTGACAAGTGCTCACGCGCGCCAGCCGGCCTTTCCGAATTACATGGCCCCCTCCTCCACCATCACCCAATCTAGGGTCTGGGGGGTCTTTGTCTCGAAGCCTTCCACATTAATGACTGAACCCATTCCTATTATCAAATCTTTCAATGCTATTTCTCCCATTTACAAATCCCCAAATCAACTTTCTTCAATTTTCCCTCTATGTTTTCTTCCGAATCCCTTATTTTTCTCTCGCGGGGCCACTCCCCCAATTGTGCTTCCCTGATCCTATCTTTCCTGGAGGAAGTGACCTTTCACCTGGGCACAACCTCCCCCACCTTTAAGCTCTTTCTTCGCACAATTTTTTTCCCAATTGTGCTTGTTCCCGTCTCTTGCTGATTTTACTTCTACTTGGCTGAACTGAAGCTTCTCTTCCTTTTCAACATATTCAGTGCTTTTTTTTTCCTGTTATAAAACCCGGTCTGTTTCCGTTTCAGAATGTCTCCCTTTTCCTTCTTTTCTCTATTCAAGTGCTAGATGCTCCACCCAGCCGCATTGCTCTTTTGACTCGTCTTCTGAAAGAAAGTTCGCTGTAACTCGTCCTCATGTCATCTATTAGAGGTTTCATTACAGCTTTAATTTGTGAACTTTTTCCTCTCTAGAGAAGAACGCTTTCTTCATTTTTGCGAGGCTGCATTCCATTCTTCTGGCTGCTCTTGAGAGTTTCCCCTCTCTACGTGACGTTTAGAAAGGATCATCAATCTTGCCAATAGGTAGATTTCATGAAGCCGTGACAGAAAGCAAGAATTACTCTCTCTCCACCATTTATAACCCTTTCAAGTAGGTCTTTTTTTTAGACCCAGAAAATATCTATCCATATCATGTTCTTTTTGAGATTTT
>Ga0179591_1147989_pt1 | contig 10739 bp, 13 predicted proteins | sample CZOMad2_1_08_16f_FD_182891 | JGI IMG/M metagenome (GOLD analysis project Ga0179591, IMG submission 182891) | Vadose zone soil fungal communities from Angelo Coast Range Reserve, California, USA - CZOMad2_1_08_16fungal (PacBio error correction) | ecosystem: Environmental > Terrestrial > Soil >... | reverse complement strand
TTTGCAGTTAGGTGGTATACGTTTTTTCGCATGGCTTCGGGGTCCTCCAGCTCCCCCCTGTTTTTTCCCCTTTTTCAATGACAGGTATGGCCCCCCTTCACGTTTTTCCACCGTCTTCTTGAACCCTGGGTGGCTTTTTAGGGGTTCCTAATACCAGTGACGGTTCTTCCCCCACCCGTTGTCCGGACCCCCTTTGCGATTTTTTCAAACCCCCTGTACATCCTTTTTTAACAAGAAGGGGTTCGGACCACTTTTTCTCCTCTCAGCTGAGTATGGTGCTACGGAGTCGTCTTCCAACCAAACTACGATCTGAAACGGGGCAGATTGTTGCCTTGGCTATACCCAGGCGTGAGTACACCTAGTACCGTTCTCTTCTTTTACGAGATCCACTCCTTATTACCACCTTCAACTTGTATCGTTCGAGGGGTACTCCTGTGACGCACCGGCTATTTCTGGCCTATTTTTTCCCTTTTTTGCTGTACGTCCCTCCTCCTTTCCCTGCTGTATTCACCCCCCTTCCCACGTGTTCCGTTTTTTTTCTCTCTTGCGTGCAATACAACTCCTCCTGATCGCGGCAATTTCCAGTACCAGGGCGTTCCCCGACGTTGCGTATTTCTGATTCTTGTTTCCCCCTTTGCTGTTGCCTTCCCTTCGGCGTGACCGTTTTTCCTGTTCCCCGTCCAGTTCGCGTAACCACCGAGGACGCGCTACAACCCCGCTTGCCCAAGGTGGCCTTCTTACCTTTACGTTCTGGTTTTGTGCCACCCTGCCTTGACCCTTTCCCAACTTTGTTTTTTTCCCTTCCCCTTACGCGGTCGATTAAAACACGCATGCGTCTTCTGTCGGGGGGCTTTGGTTTTTGCGCGTCCTCCCCTTTTGTTGGCTTTATACACCCCGTGACAAGGGTATTCGCCTGTTTTCCCACTTTCTCCTTTCCTCGGCAGTGACCAAAAGCCTGCCATTCAAGGCCCGCACGGCGTTCGTTTTTTTTTCTTTTTGGCACTTCCTCCCACTCCTCCTTCAAGGACTTTGGCCCTGCGTTTTTTCTACCCGTCAGGCCCCGCCAATCAACTGCGGTGTGTTTGCACCCCCCTGATCGGGATGTCGGGATGCTTTTGTCCCTCGTTCCCGTTACGTCCCCCAAGCGGTTTAAATTCCCCCCCTCTCGTTAATCCTTCTGGCCTGTTAGAACGACGTGCAGCTTGCGGTCTTAGGGCCTTGGCGTCTTTTTTTCCTTCTTTTTTTTTTTTTTTTCCTTCGGCCTCTGACGAGGTCGACATCAGTCCCCTCCCCCCCGGTCTTTTTTTTTTACGAGTTGCTACCATGTACTCATGTGTAGAGGGACCTCGGGAGGTAAGCGCTTTTTCGGCCGCTGCGATCCTGTCTGGCCTTTTCAATCCCCATTTTCGCCTTTCCCGTCTTTGCCTGTGCTCCTCCGCCAGGCAATTTAACAAAGCAGCTGAAGTCGTCGGCTTTTTTTTTTTTTGTTCTCCTTCGCGCGACCTTTCAACAGTGGGCCTTGCGAGGCGTCTTTTTTCCCTTTCCGGCGTCAAGCAAACTCGGGTCATGGTCGGAGGATCGGGCAAGGTACTTTTTTTTTCTTTTTGTCTAGGGATCGTTCACTTTTTCTTTTTTTCGGTTGCTCTTTTAGGCAGCTTATTTCCGCGGTGTGACTGCGCTCTTCTGGAGGGATGACTCGATTCCTTCTTTGCATACCCCCCGCCCCAGGTCCGGCCTACTCTTTCCCGGCGACCTTTCTTTTCTAAGTCCTTGCAGGCGACACTCGATTCGTCAAGCGCGGTTTTGACGTCAGTGCAGGAGGTTCCAGCCGGTTCGGTCCCCCCGCCTTTCCCTCCATCCCCTTCCTTTGGGGCTTTGTGCCCCCCTTTTCCACTTATGTCTTTCTTTTTTCAGCTTTTGCCTGGATTGACGCTCTTTTGCCAACTTCTTGTTTGATGCCTGCTAGTCTTTGCATGTTTCTTTTGGGAGGCTGACCAGCTGGGAATTCCGCGCGACTGTTTTTTTTTTTGTACATTTGCGTGCGGGTCCACGTTAGTTTGCGGCCACCTCCCTCTTCGTCCCCCATCTTTGGTGATGACAGAAATTGTCTCGTTCCTTTGGACATGTCTTTCCCCCGGCCCTTCGTGTCGTTTGCGGCGGTCCTTCTTTGCGTTGTGGTTCCCCCCCCACCCAATGACTATTTAATGTCTTTTCGGATTTTTTCTCTTTCGTAACGTTGGTTGGCGTTAGTCAATACTTGGACTCGTGGTTTCGCTTGGCTGTGCGACTCGTGATGGTTCTTTTGTTAGTTCGTTGTGTGGACCCACAAAAAGGGCTCTGCTGAAATGTTTTTTTTTTTCGGTGCACCCGTAGTGTCATCGCATGGCATGTTTCCCAAAAAAAAAATCCATAAGGATTGTTTTTTTTCTTTGTTTGATTTGGGTCTTCTTGCCGATCAACGCATGTTGTTTTTTTTGGGTGTTGTTCTCCAGTCTTCCAGTAGATGTTCTTCTTTTTCGGTTTTTCTTTCTTTTTCTTTTACCAACCACTCTTTTCTTTTAATTCCTTTCCTTTCCTTTTTTTTTTGTTGGATGACTGTTTTTTCCTGACACGCCAAACCCGTTTTCCGCCCGTAATGGGGAGCCCCCTTTTTTACTTTTGATTTCATGGCGTTTTTTCCTGCTCCCTTTCCTTTCTTTCTTCAGCTCCCCCGACCACCGTACTAGCTGGTCTTGTTTCTTTGAAAATTTGACACCCCCCGTGCCACTTTTCTTTTTTCACCTTTTTTTTGCGCTCAGATTCCCTTTTTCTCTTCAATCCCTGGTGGGGCCCACCAAACCATAGCCACATGTGACCCCATACTGACTTTTTTTGCCCTCAAAGCTCACAGCCGGATCCTTTTTTTTCCCCCCCGTTTTTTGACGAACGGCGCTCGGCCCCTCATGTTATTTAAGGGGATCCCTCCCGTCTTCCAGACCAGAACCCTTTTTTTCTTCTTGTCCCTCATGAACGGTGTGTCCTACCGAGTGAACTGCGGCCAGGCTGTCAATCTTACTTTCTTTTCACTTCTCTTGGGCTCCGGGTTTTTTCCCTTTAACCAAGCTTAAACGTGCACCCGCCTGCCACTCAAATTTGTTTTCCCCCTTCCCCCCCCCCTCTTATAACGCCAAGCCGCTCTCCGCACGTCTTCTGGGCCGCTCCTTGCTACACGACTAAGCAGGGGTTTTATCAAAAACAAGCCCGTTCCAACTTCTAGCCCCTTCCCTTTCGGTTCGACGAAGCATAATGTATTTTTTTTTTTTTATTTATGTGATTCCGGTGCGCTCAGAGTGAAGCCTGTTTTCTCCTTTTACAAGGTAACCACGTTCAGTTTTGATGAAGAGATTTGGCTTTTTTGCTTTGGCATTCCCACCTTCTCTTTTTCTTTTGATCTACGGGCCCCGGTCGTTTGCGGGGTCTTATGTTCTGCGTTTCCTCGAGATTACTGAGCCTGGACTCTTTTTCCCTTTGCAGTGGTGGTCGGGAATTTTTTTCGAAAGCTTTCCTCCCTGCTCAAGCCCACAACTCTCGACTCTTTGAAAGCCATTTTTTCCCTTCTCCCCAGGTCCCAAGTGGCCCTTCTCATGAGATTTCTTCTTGCCAATTGCTTGCCCAGCGCTTTCCCGGTCTTTTTCCCTTTTACCAATTCCCTTGTGGACCCCCTTTCTTTACGGAACCAGTCTCCGGCCGACGCACCCCTGTCGGAGTAGGGTCCCCACATTCTTGCTTTTTTTTTCTTTTTTTTGCCGACGGTCCTGTTTGGACCGCGTCCTTGTTTTTTTTTTGCCTATCATCATTGTCCAGCGTCTGTTTTCTGGCAAGCTCCTTTTCCCCTGATTGACCGGCAGGGACGGCCCGTGGTCCATGGAGCAAACGTGGCCCCCATTTTGTTTTTTGCACGGAAAGGTCTCGCTTTGAACCTGCTCGCAGTTGCCCGTTCTGACGTGCCTCTTCTTTAGAGAAGACGTTTTTTCCCCCTTTTCCCCCCCTACTCACCACGGCTGCACGTCCTTTTCTTTGCTCCTCTGCTCGGGTTTCAAGTTCTGCAACTCATTTGGGCTTCACCGTTAACCCACCTGCTGGACCATCGCCCCCAAGCAGATATGTTTTTCCCCTTTGGTTGGTCCTGGGGTTTTTTCCCTTCTTTCCGTCTGGACCATCGGATTTTTGCACAGGGGCATTAGTAGCTTTTTGATGGTCCTCTGTCTCACTTTCCCCTTGCTTTGCCGGGCTGTTGGACCTTTTTGCGGGCTTTTACGACCTCGGGCCCGTCGGCCGAAACCCGGCTCTTCTTGTTTTTTCGTCCCGGTCCCCGGGTTCCCGTGCTATCTCCCTGTGCAACCTTGTTTCTTACCGGAACCAGGTCATGATTTTGTACGGCTTTCCCCAATCCCCGCTGGAGTCTTAGTTGTTGTTCTAGACCGGCTTCCGTTTTTGCTGCCTTTTTGTCGTAGCGTTTCACGCGGTCACCCCGTGCCCGTCGTAATCGTCGCACCTTGCTTTCCCATTTTTTTTGTTGTGGTTCGAGGTCGGTAGATCTTTTCCTTTTGCCGGACTCTCTTTTGCTAATGACCCTGTCAGACCTCTGTTTTTCCCCGTTGGTGTTGCCGTGTGGGCAAAATTGATTCCTTTTTTTCTCCCCCTCTTCCGCAATCCTTTTGCAAGGCCCAGTTGCCCTTCTTTTTTCTTCAGGCTGAGGTGTATTGCTCAAATCTTCCTTGAGCGCGTACGGGTACTGGGACCCCTTTAAAACACCCCCCCCCCTTTGTCCCTTTTTCCTCTCTTGGAACTTTCCCTAGTTCGAACCCCATTTTTTTTTTTTTCCTTCTGATTTCCCAGGAATAGCAGGGTGCGTCAGTCAGTTCCACCTGCGAACGCCCCTGGAGTTTTTTTTGGTTTTTTTTCTCCTCCACCTGTACGGCTCCTCTTTAGTTAGTTTTCTTTTTTTGGGTACTTCGTTTGAAAAATATTTTGTGGAGTCACTATCAAGCTTCCCTTTCGTTCGCTTTTGTGGCTTATAGACCATCTTTTCTTTCCGTCGGAGGTGAGGTTCGTTTTTCCCCAACGATTGTGTCCATTCCACCGTCTGTTGGAGGGTCCCTTCGAAAACAGTTTTGTGTTTTTCCGGGCCTCGGGCCTTTCCTGTCCCCCGGTAAAACGTTTTTCCCATTTTTGCTGGCCTAAACGCCACCCAGGTTTCCCCTCTGACCCGTGAGGTTCTTTTTCCTTGCGTTTGTAGCGCTTTTGTCCCATTCCCCCCTGTTCATTAACAACACCGCTTGTTACCACTTTTTTGGTCGCTGGCCGATGTAGGTTAAAATGCATTAGTGCAAACAACCAAGTCGGTCACCCTATTTTTTTACACCTCGGGACTTCTCACCCTTGAGGCGGTTCCCCCGCTTCCGGATCCTGTGTGCCCCGGCGTTTAATTTCTTTCAGTGATTGGTTCCACGTTGGTTTCGTTGTCTCTTGGCCCCTATTTTGCTACTTTTTTTATTTATCTCTTCATCCCTCGACCCCTTTTTCTATATCTTTTTTTTCAGTGACTTCCTTTGATGAACCAGAAAAAAACGGGAAAACCCTTCAGGATCACAGCACAGAATTACCGACCGGGCCACCGTCTCCCATTCAGGAGGATGTTCATCTTTGGCTATGCCCTTTGTTCCGTACGGTGTCTTTCCTTTCCGTGGACGCTCTTTTTTTTTTCCCCAAAACGCTTTTTGCCCCCGCCGCCCCAGTGGGGCCGACGGTTTTGGTTTCAAGTTCCTTTCTTTCACACCGCGCACGCGTTTTTTTACTGTTCCCTTTTCCTTTTATTTTTCAAAACCTTTTTGGACGGGTTCGGTTCCGTTTTCTTTCCGTTTTTATCCCCTTTTCCTTCTTACTCTGACGAGACAAAAAAAATTCCCGTCATTTGAACGACGTGGTTCCCTGGACCCCCCACTTTCGGTTTTTTTTTTTTTTTTGAACTCAGAGCTTGCGGTGATTGTGCTAAGTCTCCCACCCTTCTTCCCTGGGGAAGACTGGATAGTTAAACTGTAACAAGAATATGTGCCCCAGAGTGGAGTCCCCCCTTATGAGGTACGTGTTCCCCTTTTTGTCTTTGAAATCCCCCTCCCATTGACGGTCCGTGTCTTCAAGCCTGCTATTTTCCTATTTCGGTTTCCCGCTTTTTAAACGAAACTCGACTTTACCATCTAGGAACCAGCAAGTTAGTTTCCCGTACGCGCTTTGCGACGAGGGTCGCCCTGCTCGTCCCCTTTTTCCCCCAGGTACAGGCTGTCCCCTAGTTACCCCCTTTTCGTTCCCTGTTTGCCACGCCTTTTTTTTTGTTAATGCTAGGTTCCCGTTGAGCCTTTTTATATGATCCCCCGCATCGTGTACTTTTGCTTTGCTCTTTTCCCCACTCTGAACGGTTTCGTGTTGCCCGCTGTCCCTTTGTTGCCCGATTTTGTGGACCCTGACTAAAACCTCAAGCCCCAAGTGCCGGTAACCTTTTTTTTCCCAATCCCTGTCGACTCCCCGGCGGTGGGATTTGGATTTTTTTACCCCCTCTTTTTTTTTGTTAACCTTTGGTATAAACAGGTGCAGCATTATGATAAGCCTTCGTACCCCTGAGCCACGGTTTTTTCTGCCGGGACCACAGCCCGAAAGTTTTCCGACCTCTTTGTTTATTTTGGTGGCCCCCCGCATGTGAGGGTGCCGATAATTTAGCGTACAGCAGTGCCCGTCCGATTTTCTTTTTTTCTTCCTGTCCAACAGCTCGCTGGGTCAACCGAATTCCGTCTGTCGTATTGTATTTGGGCGATGTTCAAGTCAGGTTTTGGTGGGGGGTGGGTTGCTGGTACGCCCCCACCTCTTTTTTTGACTCCAGTCCCCGTCTGCTCTTAAATCTGCGGCCCGGACCCGAACGTCCACTTTGGCAAAGCGGTGTCGGTCGGGCCTGCTTTTCTTTTTTTGCGGGATTCTTCCCCTTCGGACGATTTCCGCAGTTTTCTTTTTTTTTTTCGCCGTCTTATGAACTTTGCTCCATGACTCGAGACTGGTCTTCGGTCAGCGCTTGCGTTGCACTGTTTACCACGCCCCTTCTCTTCCCTCCACACATTCGCTGTTTCCCCAACCCGTCCCCCCCCCCTCGGTTCCCCCCTTTCGTTTGAACTTTATTTGACGACGGCAGCTTCTTTTACTTCGTCGGCGTGATGACTGTCCCGGTTTCTTTACTTTTCAACTTTTGGCCGTTCGAGCTTCCGACTTTTTTTCCCTGGGCACCCCCCTGGTTCGTTTCGGCTCACGGGGCCAGGCCTTTTTGCTTTCTTCGGTTTTACCGCTATCTCGTTGCCTTATGGCTTTTGGTACAGCTTGCCGATGCACCGAGGCGGCCACTGCGCGGCGTTGGGAAGCCTCTTTCTGAACCCCTCTCTGAACTCCCCTTTTTTTCCTGCCTTTTTGTGATCCAAGGCGACCTCTGTAATGGTGATGCCGCGGCAGCGACTCGCCTTTTCCCCTGTTTCGACCTTTGGCCTTGCGTCCACTCCTTTTTCCGGTCACTTTTCCTTTCTTCCACTGCCGGGTGCCATGCAACCAAGTTTTTGTCGTTTTTGCGGGTTCGTCGAGTCCGACTTTTTTCTTGGCTCTTTTTTTCTTTTTTGTCCCTTCTAGTCTTTTGGAGGCCCCCCCCTCCCCGGGGTAATTGCAGGGCTTGCTTGGATTGGAGAAGTTTTGGCTCATTTTCGTGGTGTTGTCCTTTGTCTTTGCGTACCGCGCACTCCCTTGTCCTTAACACAGTACTATTTTTCCTTACATCCCTTTCTCGGCCCTTTTTTTTTCCCTTGCGTGTACGACCTCGTTTCTTTTTCTTATTTTCCTTCTGCCTAGTGGGACACCCCTTTCCTTCTGGCGGATTTGGCTGGTCGGGCCCCTAACGGTTTTTTTCTGAAGGGTCGACTTTTCGTTTGTTCCAGTTCCTTTTTGCTTTTCCTCGTGTCTGTTTTGTGGTGTCTTTGCGTTGGTTCCTTGTGATTGAGGCCAAAATTTTTTCTTGCTTCCAACGTGTGCATTTCGCCGTGGTTGCTCCCCCTACTTTTTAGTGTTTTTCTTTTGGATTGGGATTCGGCACTTTTTCTTTTTTTCCTGTCTTCACTCTCGTTCTTGACCTAGTGTTCTTGTGAGTCAACAATCTCTTCTTTTTCCTTTTTACGTTTTGTCCTTTTTTTTTTTTTTTTTTTTTTGTGTATTTTGCACACGTCCCAACAGGTCGTCTTGGTGCCCTTTTTTTTCCCCCCCCTTGCTTCCTTCCGGTCCGAAACCCGGAGAATGCTTGGCTGTTTGCCCCCCCCCTTCATTTTTTCTTTTTGAAACGCCCAATCGTGCTTTCTTAAACAGGCCTTTTTTTTCCCCCCCTGTGGTCCGGGCCACGACGTCGTGGCCTCCCTCCTTTTGGTTGCCACCAACTCCTCAACGACTCTTTACCCCCCTCCCGATCCCTTCTTCTCGACAAAACGGCTTGCCAGGCCTGATTTGCGCCAACCAACAACAGTTCGTGCACCGTGACCCCCGCGAACGTCCCACGTCCCCTTTTCTTTGTTTCAACACGCCAAGGATGACCGAAGTTTGCCACGAAACGGACAGGTTCGGGAACCACCCCCTTGTCCCTGTGACATCTCGACAGGCTTCGCCCCCCTCCCTGGTCTGGCTTTTCGTGGCGGGGGGTCGTGTTGCGAAAACCACAGCTCCCTTCCCGTTTCACCTTTGCGGCTGATGCTCAGGCCCAGTCGGCCTGCACCCCGCGTTCGATGGCGTTCTTCTCATTCTTTCTAAGCCTTGTATCTCCACTATTAACCCCCCTTTTTCCTGGCAGTCAAGTTATCCTTTCTCCCCCCAGAAAGTACCCCCCTGTTACCCCATTTTTTCCTTTGGGCAAACCCTGCAGTATGGTGACGTGTACCCTTGAAAGGCGTCGTGTCTTTTCCACCCTGTCTGGGCAAGTCCCTTGCACTTAGTCGCGGGCGTGCGCTTTAGTTCCGCTTCGCCCGCACATACCCCCAGATTTTGGTCGGCCCTGCATGATCGACCGGCCCCTTTTTTTTCCGGGGGTTTTTTCTGGTTCGTTAACTAGGCGTCTCTTCCCCCCTAAAGCAGTCCGAAATTTCGCCGCGGGCAGGAGGCAGCTTCCTTACGAAGTCCTTTCCCCATGCGAAAGGCGTGACTCTCACCGATAAACTCAATGCCTGCCGTCGCCGGTTAGTCCCTTATGCCCCCCCCCCCTGATTTTTTTTTGACTCTCCCCCTTTCCGTTTCTCCCGGACACAGTTGTTGTTTTTAAGTAGCGGGAGCCGGGACATCTTTTTTTCCCTGTCTGTCGCGTTTGATCACTTTGGCAATTATTGAGCGAGGGGTTTCGACCCTTCTCGTGTTTTTGACTCCTAAGTTCTACCTTGGCTGGAGCAGAAGGTGAGTCCTAGAGTGACCCCCCACCCCGCCCTGTGAACCCCGGCCGGACGGGGCCTATCTTAATTGGCCTTTTTTTTCAACCCACAACGTTTCCCACACATTTGACTCGCTAGCTCGCGGAAATGCGCCCTGTCTGACCTGTTTTCAGGCTTCTCCCGCACTTTTTCTGTAAGGCTATACGCCCCCCCAGAGGGACGCTTTGAAACCGCGCACTCGTTTGTGCTGGTTTTCTCTTGTTCCGTAAGAGGTGTTTTATGCTTTCGTCACAGCCTGGGGGTCCCGCTTTCCTGACAACAGTTGCTGTGTAACATCTCCCTCCAAGCCTGTCTTCCCCCCCCCCCCCCTAGGGGTGTACAGAGAGTCTTCTTCGGGTCTTTCGACTTGGGCATTTTTTTTTTTCGGCGGCTCTTGTCACGAAATTTGTAATGTTTTTTTTCTGTTGATGGGCAATTCGGGTTGCTTTACTCTGACTGGGAAGTCGCCCCCCTCACAGGTTTTTTCTGTTTCTACCTTCTATCTCCTTTTCCCGTTATACCGGACCTTGGGCCCGGCTTGAGGTCCCCCCTCTTCGTTGAGTCTCCGGGTTGCAGTTTCTTTTTTCCCGCGTTTGTTAGGGCTTCTTTTTTCCTGGTTTGTTATTCAGGTCAAGGCGGCACCCCCTTTTTTTCTGAAAAATATTCGTTTCTTTTTGTTCCTTGTCAAAGGTTTTGTTTGTTGAGAGGGCCGTCGGGGTTTGTTTTTTTTTTTTTTTTTTGTTTTTTTTTTTTTTTTGATTTTCGATGTTGCTTCACTCCCAAGCGGCACCCCCATGCGTTTTTCGGGGTCACAAGGATAACCATCGCTTCCACCTGAAATCCCGATTTCCCTCACCTGTGTTGAACCACGGCCTGGTCCCCATTTTTCCTCGGTTTCTGCGCCATCCTCCACCCTAGGCGCGGACGTTGGCCCACCTACGTTGCTTGTTCCCTTTTTCTTTCCCCCTTTTTTTTTAGTCCCTCTTTGACGTTTTTACTCTTCTTCCCCCCCCCAAACTTTTGTTTTGAAGGCACCCGCCGAACGCAGTCAATGGCTCTTTTTTCACCCCCCGTCCACCCCCCCCCCCCCCACCCCCCATTGGTTGGGCTCGGACCTTACGGGCTAAGCTTTTGTTCACCTAGGGCTCAGAGGGGTACTCACTCTTGTTTCATTTTTTTTTCTGTTCCCTATCCAGTTGCTGTCCCCTTTTTCTCGCTTTTTTTCCGCTCTCTTTA
>Ga0179591_1509768_pt1 | contig 10740 bp, 19 predicted proteins | sample CZOMad2_1_08_16f_FD_182891 | JGI IMG/M metagenome (GOLD analysis project Ga0179591, IMG submission 182891) | Vadose zone soil fungal communities from Angelo Coast Range Reserve, California, USA - CZOMad2_1_08_16fungal (PacBio error correction) | ecosystem: Environmental > Terrestrial > Soil >... | reverse complement strand
AGAGTGCGTGCGCGTCCACGAGCGGCGTGGTCGCACCGATCGTGGCTCAACGGTCCAATCGAAACAATGATAGGGGTCGGTAACCCTGCGAAGCTGATGAGGTAGTAGCCCGCACTGTCCTGGGCGGACAGCGCAGTCAGGCGGGCCAGTCATCCGGAAAGCGAATCACGTGCGAGCTGCGCCAGGCAGGTCGATCCAGCATTGATCGCTTTCTGGCGGGCGCATTTGTGAGAAGCTCTTCTGAGAAGGCGATGACCCTCGCTGGCGCTCACTCCGCCGCCTTGGCTCGCGTGAGCCAGCGGTCAACCTCGGGGCGCGTGATTGCCAGATCCGGCTTCCACGCGCCTTGCGCATGGACGCGAGCCCAGTCAGGTCGCGTGTCAGCCGCTGAGTGGTAGGTTCGGTGGGTGTTTGTGTGCGGCGTCAGCAAGCTGCTGCAAGGTACATTCTTCGCACTGTCATCGGCGGGTTCCACACGAGCCCGTCACGGATGCGGTCAGTATCAGGCCCGCGAGCGCGTACTTTCTGGTCTTCCAGGCGACGCCACACTCAAGTTTTACACGGTTGATATGGTCAGGGGAAAATGCAGACGACCCCTGGGCCTGCCGGATGAGCGCGTTGGCGCGATCGAGATTGCCGTCGGCGAATGCCTGGAGATCCTCGCCGTCATCAATCGCAATTCGAGGCGGGAATGCGTTGTCGTTAGGGGCGGCGGACTTGAATTGGCCAGAGCGACACCGGCTTCATCGAAGCGGCAACCGTTCATCATTCTCGAAGCGGGCGCCAAAAACGCTGGCGACTCGCTGAAGGCCATAGGTGGCTTCGCCGTTGAGGACGGGTCGGCAGCGGCCGCAGGACCGGTAGTACAGCAGCGCGTGTCGCCAGAGTCGGAGTAGCGCGTTCGCGCATCGCGAGGCGGGCCAGACTCCTAGAAGCTCATCGACCTTACCCTTGGACCAGCGACCGTCGCCACCACAGCCGTGCAGCAACGGAATCGTCGAGGATGCAGATCTCGGCAGGGGTGGCGGGAGCGGCGGCGGTAACTTTGGGGGGCCGTGCTGAGTGGTGCTGCGGCGTCTTGTTCTTGCCGAGGAACATGTAGGCGCCCGCGGCCAATCGCCATACAGCAACACCCGCACCGACGACGAGGCCCATCTGCTCTTGCCGCAGCCAGGCGGCATTTGCCAGAGTGGCCCTGAGCCTGGAAAGGCTCAACGCTGACACCCACGTACGGTCGGGGACCACGAACGACTGCGCGCAGACCGCGTCGCCATGGGCACCTTCGAGACTGCGCCGTTTTGCGCTTGTCCCGAGAATCGGACAGCCCTGCGAATACATTGGAGCCCTTCACGGCGCGCGACTGCTTTTCAGTTTCGGCGACGGTGACTACCAACACAACGGCGTGCGCCGCCTGCATGTGGGCCCCTCGATGTTGCGCGTTACGTCGGGACTCGCGAGTATCAATAGAGGACCTGTCCGCGCTTGGCGTTGGAGAGATACTCCAGCGCCGCGGACATAGAATCAGGGCCGTACCGCCGCATGGCCGCCGAGGGCTTCCCCGAGCTCGAGCAGGAAATCATCGCGTGTTGTAATCGCGTTTGACGGACACCGATGGCCGGGTGCCTTGGAAATCCGGAACAGGTTCCCGCGGAAACTTGCCGCGGAGCATGTTGTCTCAGTTGCACGAGAGGCGTTCGATGCCTTGCCACAGAGTCTCTCCTTCTGCGCGGATTCGCCTGCTCGCCGTCGATCCAGTGCATCTTGCGGTGCCCGTGCAGCCCGCATTGCGGGCACCCTTCTGCGAAGGCATTCGCATGCTAACCGGCGATCAAAGTGCATCCCCTTGGCGCGTGCCCTGCAACGCAGCGTTGACACCCAAGAAGTGGCCCGAGAAACTGACGTCTTGCTTGGGACCGCTTAGACATGAGAAATCACGTGAACAGGCGCGGTACGGGACTGCGGACGAGCATAGTTTGCTGCTGCGGCACCGCAATTGCCACAGTTCACATAATGAGAGTGGAGCGGTCTGTAAACCGCAGACTGGTGCGACAAACGTCTTGGGAACCTCGCGTTGTTTAAGTGAATCAAGGTACAGAGAAAAAGAACGTTATTTGAGGGGAGAAGGAGAGGTATTCGAGAAAAAGGGTCATTGGCAATGCAGCAGGTAACAGGGAAAGAATAACTTAAGGGCACCAAAGGGGGTTCGGATTGAAGGGTGAGAGTCGAACATGCCGCATTGCGGATCGTGGCATCGTGGCGGGCGCTTGTGGCGCCTCGTCGTAGTGGGCGTTGTCATACTCTTTCTGTTCGTCGATCCAATAGTTACGCGCGAGATCGAGGGGAGCGAAGGAACACCACAAGTCCGGTGCTCACATTCGCGGCAAGCTGGGAACTGAACAATATTTCACAGGCTGGCGCTGGCGAGGCCACACGTACAGCTCAGCAATTCCCCCGGGGTTCGGGAGGAGCCCTATGGATGTGCAGAAAGAAAAGTATTGGGGTGAGGAGGAGGCCTGACGGAGAAAGCGGCATGGAAGTAAGGCAAGGGATAGACAGGGACGGGAAGTCAAAGGCAACATCGTCAGCAGCCGCGGAGAGAGCACAGCAACAAGGAAGGATTGGCGAACCGGAGGATTCGGCTGAGAGCCCCTCGGGGTGCCCCTCCCAGGGATCGATCACTATAGAAAGGAGTGGGACCTCAGCAAGTAATCGATGGGGAACGGGAAGGGTAAGAAAGGAGCAACGAACAAGATAGCCAAACAGTACTCGAGCCTCCACACGGGACAGGAATGGAGGCAGAGACCGGGTCGCACGGCTACTCGGGTACGTGGATCTGCAGTGAACGCTACTCTGGAGGCAAGGACGAAGAAGACGGAACAGAACGGGCGGGCCCCAGACAGACGCTTCGCACAGGAGCCCCCCGCAAGGAGGCCTCCGCACCCCGACCCTCCGAGCCCACGACCTCCGAGCCAGGCCTCCGAGCCCACGGCCTCCGAGCACGGCCTACGCATCGGCTAAGCCCCGGCGTTATCGCTGCGCACCTCGGGGCTGCGTGGATGGACAGACGCTCAGGACGCTCCCAATGCGACCTAAAAGAAGTGTCGACATAAGTGAAGTGGGTGATCGGACCGCATCGTCACTCGGTACGCACGGCGAAATACAAATGGGGGTCCAACGGAGCGGGGGATCACACGGGAGTGTGGCGAGTGCCGACGGAGTCGGTCGCGTACGTGTTGACGAAATCACTCGCATTGCCGCCGATTAAACGCAGCGACAGCCGGGCAATGTCGCATTCGGGTGCAAGACCAGATTCCGCTGCGAGAACCCGCAAAGCCGAAAAGACAGTAGCAGAAGATTATACAGGCCCTGGGGCACAGACCTCCCAGACTGGCAGGACTGGACTAGAAAACGACGGAGGGGCGGTCAAAAAGCCAAAAGGAGCAGAGACCACTGGCAAACCCAATGGCCGCAATGAAGACACGAATAGGACTGAACGCTCGGGGGAATCTTCCGCAGCTCAAGAAGCCGCCAGTGAGAACATACACAGCTGGATAGGAAATCGGTGTAGGCAAGATTGAGAATCAATGGTGAGATCCGTTAGCACGTGGAACACCTAGGCTGGACAAGCGGACCCTCGGGAAGATAAGCAGGATTCCAGTGAGGTCCTACCCATGCGGAAGGCTCCATACAACCCTCTCCCGTTGATAACATTGGAGGGAAGTCTTCGAGCAAGTGGCAACGGGGACCCTTCAAGTGGGGAAGGAGGCCACGGTTCTACAACCACAAAAGAGATATAGCAGCCAATGAGATGACTTTCGCGATCAGGGCGTTGATGGAAGTCCAGGGCGCAGCTAGGAGTGGCTATCAACGCCAGAAAGAGCAGAGGTCCGCGCAGTCCATATTTCGACGAATACAGCCCGAAGCGAAACGCAGGAAACAGGGGTGCTTTAGCGACAGGCCTGTAAAGAATAGGCGCGTAACATGAGGCTTAATACGACGCGACGGGCGAAAGACGAAGAAAATTAAGTCGGAAGTGAGGATAGAGATCAAAGGAAGTGGGGAAAGGTAGCAGAAGGATCCCGTGGACCGGCGAAAGCAACCTATAGCCTTGAAGAGACAGACAGTGACACGGCACGGATAGGACGGGCATCGGGCGGACGTTGGTGAAAGCAGACAGTTGGGAAATAAACGGAGAGGGAGAAAGAGGCGGCATTTATCGGAGAGGCGGACACCGAGAGCCGGGACAGCAGGGCGAGAAAGGCGTAAGAGGACAGAGGAAATGTGATCGAGCGGCAGCAGGTTCGAAACAGGAGGGCAAAGTGTGGGGGAACCGGACGAGTAGACCAGAAAGTAAAAAAGCAGCCATAAAAGTGGCACGGATGAATTAGAACGCCCTGAGGCGCAATGAGAGATTGAGAAACGGAAGCAAAAAGCGTCAACAAAGGACGCAGCCTCAGAGGGGACACAAATGAAGAGAGAGCTATAAGACCACTTCTGAATTGCAGCGAAGGTACGGACAAAGGGCGGCCAAGAACGGCTATAAATATGTTGGAGCGGGAAAATGGCGACGTAGGAAGGACGACAAGGAGGCAGAAGTAAAGAGCAGATGCGAGGAAGACGGGGGAACTGCAGAGATAGAAGCGCAAATAAACAAGAACGACCGGCCGCACCGTTTCAAAGTAGACAGCTTAGAAGACGAGACCGGGGAATGGGAAGAGGACACCATCTTGGAAAAGGGGACAAGGATGCCGCATGCAAACACGTGAACGAGAAACTCGGGAAAGACCTGCGAAAATAGGAAACCGGGGCGGAAAGAGCGGGGAAAAAAGGAGAAAAGACAACGAACTTTCTCAAGGCCAACAGGGGAAGGGTCCGGGATGAAGAAGGGGGAGATGAGGACGTATAGAGAACATGGCCACGAGGGGAAGGACTGCCAAGCAATCATACACCTACGTCGCGTCGGTCCACAGTTGCCGCCCAGGGCACCCCTGCCTGACCGCGGCGCGGGGGAGGGTGGGCTCGAACGACCATGAAGGCGGGCTAAGACGGTGGACAGTGGCCACTGACATTACAGGCACGCTCGTTGCGAAGGGATACCAGGACTCAGGAGGTGACGGGACCGGAACACGGAGACCTGACCGAGGCGTTGGCCAAGGGAAACGGGGCATTGAGGGGGAAGACAGAGTGGACAGAGAAGGCCGGTGATCTGGTCAAAATAGAATGGAGGGGCACAAAAGCTCACGGATCTTTGGCCGCTGATCGGCAGCGTCCCGCAGCGGAAAACGCCGAGGGGGTGAGGCCAGCGATTTTAGAAGCTGCACAAGAGCACCCGCAAGGACAACAAGATTGTGACAGGCATGCATATTGCTTTGCCCGTGAGTTCCACCGCACGCCCAACCCGGTGGCACAGCCCACTCACGCCAGGGGTAAAGGGCCAGATGTCCGGCGTTGTTTTTGCCTTGTTGTGCACACTCCTGGCCACCGGGGACGCGGGGTCCGGAAGTAAGGCAGGACTGGGTGAGGACGAATGGGACAAGACCCAGGTGGGATAAACAAAAACGACCGAACAAGTAGCAGGGCGCTCGCCCCGCATACCAGCGAAACTATGTTAGCTCAAAGGCCTAGGGGTCTAGAAACCGCACCGTTGTGTTCGGCTTGTGAGCAGACTTGGCCGGGCACACAGGAGATCCCAGAGCAAGATGCGCCGTTGGGTAACCCCCGTATCCCCCTTTTCCAAAAACAGAGTCGAGGCGACGCACCGGCCTCGTCGGCAAAAAAAAAAAAACACCGGGGAAGTCTTTCATTTTTTTTTTTTTTTTAGGTGGGAGGCAAGCGCACACACACGCACGAAGAGTGGGGCTATGTGGGACGCCGCCTGACCCCGCGGATGTCAGTGGGAAAGCAGCAGACGTCCAGCGCAGTCTTCCACTGTTCTGCGACAGGTGTCCTGAGCCCCGGGAACTCAATCGGGCTGGACGAGGAACGCTGGCATACCACCGGAAGGGGAGTGAGAAGGCAGGATGCGCAGCCGAGATATGACCTGGACACACCAATGACCGTGGCTGTCAACCTTCCCCCGCGCGTTGTCGCGGCGAGAACGACGACACGCGACGGAGATTGCCGATCAGCGGCAAAAAGATTCCTAGGACTCGATGGTTGAGCCAGCTGCGTGACGGCTATTCTTGACAAGATCACCGGCCTTCTGCAGAGAACATAGAAGGAACATAAAGGGTCGGGAACAGGGGACAAAGAGAGACGGAAGGGAAGAAAGGAAGGATGAGAGGAGCGTGCCTGGAAGAGGAAGGGGAATCGTAAAATATTGGATAGGGGCGTCGAGCCAAAACTCGCGCCTCGCGGTCAGCAGGGGTTGCCCTGGGCGGCAAACTTGTTGACCGACCGACGAGGTGATACGTGGACGCATAGGTTGGCCAGTACAGAGAGAAAACCACCGTGGACTTTTGAGAGGAAAAGGCGGTTCGCGGCCCGGCCCGTTTCCATTCGACAGGTAGGAGAGGTGCAGAACGAAATGGGAGAGGGTGTAAGCGTCGTCGCGAAAGGTATTGAAAACGGTGGTTGGAGAGGCAGGCCGGGCGATGCAGGCGGCAGATGCCGGCTTCAACAAGCGTTGAGCTTCGCTGCAATCATAAGGGATATCACGCCGATGGAGCGCGGCCTGGTTTGACGTTCGCCGGTCAAATCTTGCGCTCAGGGAAGGGGAATGAATTTGCGCCATCATCTGTTGTTTCCCACACCTGTAACAGCCACATATTCGATAAGCGCGGACAGAAATCTCCGCCTATCAAACGATGCTTTCACCGACGCGCGATGTCGGTGCGGTGCACGTGCTCGTTCAGCGATAGGTTGCGCCTGCACAGGTTGTGCATCAACCACAATGTCGCCGTTATAAGCGCCCCATACAGCGAGCCTGTGTGTCGGGCCGAAGGCGAATATGACGTCCTTAAGCAACTAGCGGGCATGACCACGTCTGTAAGACAAGGTTGGCGAGAAGTGGCACTGCCCACGTGGAAGGGCCCGTGCAAGTCGAGCTTCTCAATGTATCAAAGCGGGAAGAGGTTTGTGGGAGCTGCGCAGGGGGAGGAGAGGGACTCACTGGGAGCTTACCCGTGGCCTGTCCACAGTGGGTGCACGATAACATCCAACATTGATTCCATTCACCTCAGATCGAAGCTGAGTGCGGAAGATTCAAGGTCCTCGAGGGCGGCGGCTCCCTCGACGCGCGTGTCATCCGCGTGAGGTCAGTGGCCCGTTAAAGCCTGCTGCAGCCTGCTTGCGGGTCATCAGGCGGAAGTTGGGTCGGACCCGAAGGAGGAAACAGTGGAACGGCTGTACGCGAGTAATCGCGGCCACGCAATGACGAGGAGTGATTGCAACAATCTTAAAGCGCCGACTAGTCGGCACCGCACCACTCCCGGTGAGCACAGCTTTGTGGACATTTTCTCGCAGGCTACCAGATGACGAGCGCCAGAACAACAACATTCACTTAGACACTTCGAAGGGGAAAGAGTATGAGCGGAGCCAGACAGCGTAGCACCGAGGGTGGTGCGCAAGCGAGGGAGAAACGCAAGGGGATAGCGATGCGGAAGGGAAGGGGGTAGGAGGACGTGGGGATAGGAGGACGTGGGCTAGGAGGGGTCGTATAGTGGGCTCGGAGGTCGTGGGGCGGAGGCCGCCTTTGCGGGGGGCGACTGTGCGGAAAAGCAAGTCTGTACGTTAGGGCCGCCCGTTCGGGGGAAGTCAGTGCTCGGAAGGGACTGCAAGGTAGGTGACCTGCAGATCAAAGTTACCGAGTGGAAGTGCGACCCGGGCCTGCCTCCGCCGGCCCGTGTGGATGCTCGAGGATTGGAGATCTGGGTCGTGCTCTTAGTTACCTCTCCACGGGTAAAGAGAGAGGACTGCTGAGGTAAAAGCAATTCAATAGTGATTCCGATCCCTGGGAGGGGGCACCCCCGGCAGGGGAGCTTCAGCCGAATCCTCCGGGTTCGATAAGATCTTCAGTTGATTGTCTGCTCTGCCCCGGCGGCTGACGAGGTTGACGTTGACCCCGTCCAGGGCGATCAGGCTGACTTCCAGCGCTTGCTCAGCAGCGGCACGCAGCATAACCCCAATATGGACCGTTCTGCACAGTTCATGAAGGGCTCGGCCCGAACCCCGGGGGATAGCTGAGCTGTACGTCGTGGAACGACGCGCCAGCCTGGGAAATATTTTCAGTCCCAGATGCCGCGAATGGGAGCACCAGGCGGTTGTGTCATTCGCAGCACCCCGCTCAGACTCGACCGCGGTGGTAACTATGGGGATCGGACGACAGAAAGAGGATGACAACCCAACAGACGACGAGCGCAACAAGGCTCCGAACAGTGCCACGATACGCAATGCGCGCATGTTCGACGCTCAACCCCTTCAAGTCCGAACCGCCCTTTGGGGCCCTTCAGTGATTTCTGTCCGTTCCGGACGAGACAAGGGCCAATAATGGAAGAATACCAGCGACAGAGCACAAAAACGGCTTCCGACGCGGACAGGAGTAGGAAAACGCGAGGGTGCCCAAGACGTTTGTCCCACGCGTCGCGGTTAAAGACGCTCAACTCTCATTATGTGAACTGTGGCATTGCGGTTGCCGGGAAGAAAGAAAAACAGAAGGACCTGAGTGACCGTGAGAAGGAAAGGAAAGCAAGAGAAGGGAAAGGGACAGGAGACGGCAGAGGACGGAAAAAGAAGGAGGAATAGGAATCGTTGGAGGCGAGGAAAAGGAGGGCGGGTGATGAAAAGAGGAGTTGGGAAAGGGAAGACAGAAAGGGAGGAAACAAAGGATTGCAGACGGTGGAGGCAGGCGAAGACCGGCGAAGGAAGGTGAGCAGCTTCGGCGCACGGGCAGAACGCAAGGGATGCACGGATCGACGGCGAGCAGGCGATGCCGCGCCAGGAAGGGAGACTCTGTGGAAAGAAGTGCATCGAACGCCTCTCGCTGCAAACTGCGACAAAGCAGCCTCCCGCGGGCAATGTTCCAATGAGGGAAAAGCGTGTAAGGAGTTGCAAAAAACAGGACAGCGGTGGAAGGCACAGAGATTACAACAAGAGAGACATTCATGATCGAGATAGGGGGAGAACCTCGGCGGGCCAGGGCGTCGTAAGGCCCGTTGATTCTATGTCCGCGGCGCTGAGTGAGTATCTCTTCCAAAAGCCAAAGCGCGGACAGGTCCTCGTAATGATCTCGCGGACGCCCCGACTACGCGCAGACATCGAGCGGGCCACATGCAGGCGGCGCACGCATTGTGTTGGTATTCACCGTCGCCGAAACTGAAAAGAGGTCGGCGCCGCGCCGTGAAGGGTGAAGGGCTCCAAGGTATTGCGCAGTGCTGCCGATTCCTCTGGACAAGCGAAAAAAAAAGGAAAGAAGTGAAGAGAAGGGGCACATGGAAGACGAGGTCGAGAGCAAGGCGAGGCGTGGACCGACAGTTTAACCGTGGGTTTTGTCAGCGTTGAGCCTTTCCAGGCTCAGGGCAAGGCAACTCTGGCATGCCGAGAGGAGGGGCGGCGGCAGAGCAAGATGGGCCTCGTATCGGTGAGGTGTTGCTGTGTGGACGATTGCCGCGGGCACGGGCCCCCAGCCTACATGTTCTCGGACAGAAAAGGACAGCCGCAGCCACCCACTCCAGCGGCCCCCAAAGTTACCGCCGCCGTCACGCCACACGGCCGCAAGAATCTGCAGCCGCGGGGACGATTTCCGTTGCGGCACGGCCTGTGGTGGAGGGACGTAGTCGTGGTCAAGGGTAATGTCCGATGAGCTTCTGGAGGGGCCCGCCTTCGCGATGCGCGAACGGCGCTACTACGAGCCTCTGGGCGGACAACGCGCTGCTTTGTACTACCGGTCTGCGGCCGCTGCGACCGTCCAAACGTGCCGAAGCAACCGATTGGCCTTCAGGCGAGTCGCCCCCAGCGTTCTGGCCGCCCGCTTCGACGAATCGAGGAACGGTGGCCGCCTATCGATGAAAGCCACGTGTCGAGGATGGACAACAGTAAAGGCCGCCGCACCGCCGCGAAACGGACAACGCATTCCAGCCTCGAAGTCGATTGATGACGGCGCAGATCTCCAAGGAATCGCCGACGGCACAATCTCGATGCGCCAACGCGGCTCATCCGGCAGGCCCAGGGGTCCGTCCGGCATTTTCCCCTGCCCCGATCAACCAATTGTGGTGGAAAACTGAGGTGCGCGGTAGACTGGGAAGACACGAACGTTAACAGCGCCCTCGCGGGCCTGATCAATACAGCATCCGTGGACGGGCGGCCTGGTGGAAAACGCCGATGACAGTGCGAAGATGTACAGGCAGCAAGATCATGACGCAGCACCCACGAAACCCTACCACTCAGCGCTGAACTCGACCTGACTGGCGCGGACATGCGCAAGGCGCGTGTGAAGCCGCGATCGGCAATCACGGCGAGGTGGACCGCTGGCATCACCAAGCCAAGGCCGGCGGAGTGAGCGCCAGCGAGGTCATCGCCTTCCAGACAGAGCTTTCAAATGCCACCCGGGGAAAGGATCATCAATGCTGAATACGACAGCCTGGCGACAGCTCCACGTGTCGCTTTCACGTGACGCCGCTGACGGATCCCGCCCCAGGACGTGCGGCGTACTACATCATCACTCCAGGTAACGACCCAGCAATGGTGCGATGGGACCGTTGAGCCACGATCTGGGCGACCAAGCTCGGTGGAGCGCGCACGCAC
>Ga0179591_1438261_pt1 | contig 10740 bp, 11 predicted proteins | sample CZOMad2_1_08_16f_FD_182891 | JGI IMG/M metagenome (GOLD analysis project Ga0179591, IMG submission 182891) | Vadose zone soil fungal communities from Angelo Coast Range Reserve, California, USA - CZOMad2_1_08_16fungal (PacBio error correction) | ecosystem: Environmental > Terrestrial > Soil >... | reverse complement strand
TCAATGCGGCCTGCTACTTCTCCCCCTAAAGAACCTGAGGTTGCTCAGTCAGTCGCTTTCCAACTTCCTTTTCTCCCCGCGAAGAACGAGTGAAGGAGTGTATAGACCCTCTCTCTTGCCTCGCCGGTGACCAAATAGAGGGATGTGTTTCGGCTTTATCCATTCCCCTTTCCCCCCCAGAGAGCGAAGACAGGAAGCCGAAAGCAGTGAATCACTCTGATGTTCCTGGGTAATTAAGAGCAAACAGCCCCCTAGGCCGCTCAGGGTATAAATAACCGCCTTCCCCTTTCCTTTGAAAGATTTTAAAGAGGAGGACGAGAAGGGTAAGTTTCTCTCTTCTCTTTCCCGCAGGAAAGGAAGAAGCCGTTCTTCCTAGTTCACAAGAACCCTGCCCCTTTTGTTGAGGTAGAGGAATGATAGAGTGCGGAATAGTAACTCCCATTTTTTCTCCCCATCCCCATGCAGGGGAAGGGAACAATCGCCACTACGTCATCGGGGTCGAGACGTTCACCATCCTTCCCCCCCCCACACACACGGAGGGCACGGGGTAAGCCGCTCAGAAGACCCTTTGGATTCCAAGCCCCTCTCTGCCTAGTGTAACCAGCCTTTTTTTTTTTGTACCGGCTATTTAATAGTATACCACCACCTCTTTTCCGATGACCGAGTGTCACGGTAACTAATAGGCGACCTGATGTCTTTCCCCTTCTCCTTTCGCGGGCTGGAGAGGGAACGCCGTACCCGCGATGAGGCCACCAGAGCGTAAAGTGTTCTCCTCCCATCAAATGAGAAGAAAAATGAAATGTCAATTGAAAAGTCTGTAACCCTTTCCTTTCTCTTCCCTCCAAGGAGGAATAGTACCCGGCATGTAAAGATCTTGGACGGTCTTCCCCTTTTCTGTAGCAAAAAGACATAGAACCAACAGGAAGTCTATCTTCCCTCCTGAGAAAGCAAAAAGAAAATCTTTGTCCTCCGTCTAGAGTAACGCCTCCCCCCCCCCCCGAAGAGAGATAAAGAAAGACCAGAGTCACCCTTTTCCCTCCGGTAATGATGGGCCCCGTTGCATAAAAACACCCTCCCTCCCCCCCCCACATACAGAATAGAAACAAAAGAAAATTGAACATTGGAGTGCAACCACACGTTCCCCTTCTCCCATCAGCACGGAATGGTTAGCCACGGCAAGTCTTTTTTTGTGAGGGTTACCCCTATTCCTGCCCCTCTATTTCCATCTGCGGAATACGAGGGGATCAGGTACCTTCCCCCTCCCAGTACATGGTACGAGCCTTCCCTTCTTTCTTCGGGTCGATGAGCTCAGTTGTACCTTCTTCCGCATTGTCATACGATAGCCTTTGATGATATTTCCCTTCTTTTCTCATAAGCGAGCCGTCCGCAAATTCCTTTGCCCCGGTCGGAATGATGGACCAGGCCGCCTGCTCTCCCTCCATATCGACATCTAAAGAGAATAGTAGCGCCCATATAATCCCCTTTTTTCTCCTCGACCTGCCCCCTCGCTTGCGAACAAATCCATTGACTCCGGTATAGACCAGCAAGGTCTTTCCCATCCGTGATGTAAGAGAACCCGCTTTTAATCCAACATGCAGCAGTTCAGACTTCCTAGAAGGGAAGAGTGGTAGGATCCCTCCCCTCCTGCTGGAAAAGAGGACCCCTTTTTCTCTCCCGTGGCACAGTGCCACCCGTTAGTTTAGTAGGAAAGGTTGGGGAGAAGGATTTTGTCGTCTTTCCTCCTCGCTGTTAATCAGATAGGACATTGTTCCTCCCCTGATAAGGAATAAAATCCTGGGTAAGGACTACCCCTTTGCCCCTGAGAAGAAGATGGGGTTTCCCCACCTTCTCGAAGCCATGATTGAAGCAGACCTTCCCCAAATTGCTGGAGAGGAAGCTTTGTTTCCCCTGCTGATCAATGGGGCATTTCTCCCTGCTTGAAGACAGACGCCAGGCAATATTTTTTTGGCAGAAGCGGAAAGAAGCAAATCTAGCTGATTCACTCATTCCTCTTTCTACGATGGTAATTTAAACGTCCTTCCTTTGCAGGCCCGATATTAGGAGTCGATCTGCGCCTCCCTCTAATCAATATAGATATTGAGCGCCTTTTTTCCTGGCTGGTGGAAAATCTTTCCGGGGTCAAAGTCAGGAAAAAAAGAGAATGGGGAAAACCCCCGAGCGTCGCCGAAAAGTGCGGGCCTTTTTTGCCGGACTCAGTGACTTGTTGTCCTCTCCTTCTTGTATATCGAAAAATGGACTCTCCGAGGGCCCGTTCCCACCCTGCTTGGGAGCGCTGAACTCGTGGGACTCAGCTACCGTCGTAGACACGCGGGCCGCGTCTCTTCCCCTATGATAGGGAAGAAGGAACGATCGAATAGTCAGTCTCCTTCTTCCTCGTGACGGAGGGGAAAAATGACTTTTCCAGCTAGCAAGGTGTTTTCCCTTCCGCAATCGATGTTTATATATCTCTTGCCTCTAATCCGTTTTTTTTCTTTCCTCGATAAAAGCGATTGCTCTGATGGCCAAAAACTTGCTCTCTCCCTCCGCAACTAATGGTAAACTCAGTAACGAACTCCTCTCTAAGATGAGGATCATAGGCGATCAGGACTCTCCCTCCCCTTCGGCGGAACGTGTCTCTCCTTTATCTGCGTAAAAGCGACCCCAAGCAGTCTCCGATGAATGCCCGTAGAGTCCACCCCAGATGGGATGATTAAGAGGAAAAGATACCCCTTTCCTTCTCTCTGATTCTGGGAAGATTCCGCAATAGGTGGTTCAGGAAGTGAACCGGACTCTGCTCCCCCTTCCCACTGTTAACACAGACAAGGAAACCGCGCAATGAGCGTCTATAGTTCTATTTGATTCTTGGAGTTATCGAGCCCCATAATAGCTGGCCTGACAGAGACGTTGACTAGTCGCCCTCTTCCTCGGTGAATGACAAGAGTTAGCCTCAGCCGATATTTTGCTTCGCGGATTTCATCCCCTTTTTTTGCAGGGCGTCATGATTAAAGAAGGGCTTCTTAGCCTTCCCTCCCCTCTTTCCCCCAGGGAATACTCAAGGTTTTTTTTCTGGCCGGCTCTGAAAGCCAATTTGCTCCCCCTTTTTCTTAGAGAAGAGTCCAGCGGATGCCCCATGGGCCATCATCCCCCCCTCTTCGGCTAGGCCAGGCATTTTTGATCGAGCTTTGCTTTCAGCTTTCCCTTTTTGTCTTCAATGTCGAGCTGATTCAAAAGATAGCGTATCCTCCCCTTCCCCTCCTTCCGTCGCAACAAACTTTTCCCAGAAGAGACAGCCGGACTCTCCCTTCACGGTCGTCGAGCGGCTGATGAGCTTGTTTTTTCTCCTTGGTGCAAGCCAGGGCGGAGTCTTTCGATACGCGGACCGGCCCTTTTCAGGTGATTGGACGATGTGTTTCTCACCGCCGCTGGGTCGGCGGAGCAGACGTTTCCGGCTGGGTTCTTCCCCTTTTCGCCACGCCGTGTATAGGCGGGAAGGTCGATCCTTCCTTTCTGATCTGGAGATAGATGCTCTTTGGTCGCGGCGGGACCGAGATCCTTGTCAATAATTCAGAACGGGGCGAGTACCCTCTCCCGTTATTGCGGAGCTTTTTTATGAGAAGGACGTCCTTTCTTCTTCTAGTTCGTAGGACAATGAGACGGGAAGCCCTGATCACCCTCTTGAGATAATCCCCCGACCTTATCGCTTACGTTCGCTCGCAACAAGGGCTCTTTTCCCCTTTTTTATAAACGAGGACCGGACTTCCCACCCGAAAAGGTACGAGAAAATCTACGATCGGGCATTTTTCTTTCCCCACAACAGGTCGAAGAAAGAGCGGCATCCAGACTGGTACCCTTTCTACCCCGTACGTGCTGGCGGGCGCCGTGCCCATTTTTGGGCTTTTTCTTCTGTGTTATGTAGGCCCAAGCCTCGAGGGAGGGGGGTATCCCCACTTTTTCTTTTCCAGCCCAGTACCGGTAGCGTCCCTCTTTTTTTTCCCTCGCGGGGTGGGTTGGAGGTGGCGGACTTCCTCGCGAAAGGCGGAAGGGCTGGACGAGACCTCTTTTTCGGCGACCTATTCCAGGACGCTTTTTTTTTTTTCTTAACAGCAAAAGATGTGGATAGTCCCCCTTCTCGGGGACCTGATGAGAGCGTTTTTTCTTTGAGGACGACAGTAATTTTCCCCCCTCCGTTTTTCCCTGGTGGAGGAAGAGGTGATGCTGGAGAGTCTTTTCTCTTCTTCGCCACTTAGCGAGGGTGGACCAGCGCTTTTCCTGCGTTTCCTCGCCAAGCAAGACGTCAAGGCTCCTTTCCGAGGGGTTACGCGGGGAAAAGGGGGTCATCGTAGGCAATGTTCATATCCCTTTCTCTTCCCCCTGACTTACATAGAAAGGTAAAAAACCCTTTCCAATCGGATCGACGAATTCGGAATCACCAACCTTTTTTTCCCCCCCCTTCCCGGAAGGGGGTGTGGTGTGCATTGCCAGGCGGGGTGGAATGTTTCCCTTCTTGTACAGATGAAGTAGTGGAGATGAGAAAGAAGATCGAGCCTTTAGGGATCACCTCGTGGAAAACGGGTCCTCTCCTCCCTTTTCCTCCTCTGAGAATAAGGGAGCGGAGATGGAAGGGTGCGATTTATTCCTTCCCCCCCTTCCTTGGGAGAGGAGGATGAGTGACGAGGCCCTCCCCTCCCTGCTGGAAAAGATGAAAAATTCCCCTACGCTTTGACTTCTCTCGGATAAGGATATGAGCTAGATGGGGCGAGGACTTCCAGTCCCCCTCTCAGCAGATGAGGGATCTAACTTCGGTAGGAGGAAGAGTACCTCTATGAACCCTCGCGTTTGTGGACACTCCGTAAATGCTTCTACTCCCGCGCCTTCTCCCAAAGGATTTCTTGGCGTCACGCGCCTACTACCTCCCTCGTTGTCTTCCACCGAACTCCGTTCCTTCACGAAGGTGCGTTACAATCCGCGTAGGCCCCCTGCCCACTTTCCTGACGACCACTTGGAGAACCTTCCTCCCGAAAAACCCGGTTTCGCTCGCGAGCTTCCACGCATACGCCTCGCCTCTCTGGAAAGACAGAAAGTCCGTACACTCTTCGCGAGAAAGCCGCGTGCGAATATAAAAGGCCCTTTACTCCCTTCTGTTGGGGTTCGCGGCGTCTTGCCAAACAGGCTCCTGCGGTCGGGCCGCACCCCTCCTATTAAGAAGAAGAATAAATCCGTCCCGGTGCCCCCCTCGCAGGTTTCCGGGAAGGAGGAGGAAGACCGGATTCTGACTCCAGTGATCCCGGTTTCCCTTGGCGTAGGCATAAGCCAGAGCATGAGGTGCACTTCCGAAGACAGTGGCTCCCTGGGGAGTAGGGATAGGAAAAGGCCTTTAGAAGGAGATAGAAAGCAATTCCCTTGAGATACCGATACCCACGAGGTGGAGAGAGTGAGCTCCGTTGAAAACGGGGATTTTTCCTAAGAACAAGCTAGCGTTTGCAAGGAGCAGGGCTTTTAAGAAGGCCCCTCTGGAGAAAAGAAGTGAAAGCGGCTTCTCCGAGGGAAACAATAGTCAGGGGAGGGCCCCTTTTGTAGGCCCTTAGTATACCAAGGAAAACCCTCTCCTTCGGACTCCTGACCGCCCTTGCCTACATTCCCTCCGGTAAGGGTAAGCCTTCTTTAGGAATCGAGCCATTTTAGATAACGAGAAGTACGAGGAAGCTCGTTACCCGGGGGAGACCGAAGGCCGCGACGGGGAATTTTTTCACGAGGGGACCTCCGGCGAGACTTTTCCGAGAATGTAGCCTGTTCACGCGGCAATTCTCCAAAGGAAGGGAGTCCGATACGCAAACTGCCCATCCTATTGATCCTTTGAGTTCTTTTATCGGATGACCGGATAGTAAAATTCGGTGATAATCTATCCCAGAAAACATGAAGGTTTTCGGGAAAAGCTTCCTCTAAGCTGAGTGCCGCCACGACGTCCTCTTTGGGAAGTTCAAAAAGCTCCCCCCCCCCGCCAGCCAAGACCCCCCACGGGGGAAGGGAAGAAGAGAGGAAGCCACCAGGTTGGGGAGGACTCGAGCCTGATTTTTCAAAAGCAGATCCCCTTGGGGGGTCCCTTGAGAGGGAAGAGTCTGTCACACAAACTTTAGTGAACGATGAACCTCTGTAAAGATCCTCTCAACCTAAAGCGCTCCAAGAGGAGCCTTCTAACGAAAGAAGGCCCCACGTCGAGGTCCCTGGGGAGGACACATTAAAAGCGACTGCAAGGGGAAGCGGAAAAAACCCCGGCAACCCGAGAAGGGGCCTATATTAGAAAATACCCATGAAGAAATGCGAGCCGCACCTGTGAACATTTTTCGGTTGGCGTCCGCCCCCGAAGGGGAGGAAGCCACACTCTAGAGGGGTGACCCAACAGAGAAGACGGGCACCCCGTGACACGGCTCCCAAGAGGAGGGCGGGAAGGCGGCTCAGAAAGCGAAAAAATCTTCCAGGAATAGGTCCAAGAAATCACCCCCAAAAGGTCAGCGTTCACCGAAACCATTTCTCCCAAGGAGCTTTTGGAAGAAGAGCAACTACCTAAAAACAACAAGAAAAGAATCCTCTAAAAGAGGGAACGGTTAAACGCTAATCGCTTACTGCAGGGGAATCCTTCTTAAAAAAGACTTGGCAATAAACCACTACCTAGAGCCTCTTTTAAGAAAAAATAAAGCAGGAGCCCCACACCCTCAATGAAAATTGGCCCCTGGGAACCTCAAAAGAAAGGCACGCCTGGTTTCCCGGCACGGCAAGTCTTCCGCTCTTCTTGCGAACTGTTTTTTAGTTCCCAGATTCCAATGCCCTTAGAGTTTATAGGACCTTTTCTGGGGGAGCTATGAGGAATGTGGAGAAGGTCAATCTGACCCCCCTTAACAAAAAGTGGCAGCACCCAGCAAGAAAGGCACCTTTCCTTTATTAGGGGAGAGGGCCAAAGATGGAATGCTTTTTTAGGAAGAGCCAGATCAGATAGCCTTTGCTTTTTCAAGACGGAAGGCCCCTTTTTTTCATAAGATCTCAGAATAAATCCCCTCAGTGTAATGGACGTCCCCCCCCCGGTTCATTTTCCAACGACGAAGAGTCCTAATCGTCCAGCCCAATCTGCCCCTCGAATAGAGAGCCGCTCCCATAAGAATCTTAGTAAGAGATGAGAAAAAGGAGCGTTTTCTAAAACTTAAGAAATGGTAATCGAAAAAGAAGGACCTATGAAACTCCCATGTAATAGTCCCCTCGGAGGTTCCCAGAAGCCCCATCTTTCTCCCAAGGAAAAAGCCAGTTTTTCGAAGGAATTTCTTCCCAAAGGAGAGCCCTCGTGGGAGGCGCCTTCGAAGGGAGGGCACACCCCCAGCTCTCAGATAGAGTCCCCCCCGGGAAAATCGCGTCGGATGTCTTTCTGCGAGAGGCAAAGGCTGGCGGCTTAGGAGAGAGGAGGAAGCTCTTCGGCGGAATAATTATACAGGGAAGTTCGTAGTGGGGCAAGGTTTTTAAAGCACTTCCCGAGGGGCATTTCCTGGAGAACAAATTGGTCGACGACCTCTGGTGGCAATTGCTGGGGCATCCTGAAAGGATAGAAGCCCCCCGTTCTACGAACGGCCTAAGGAAGGGTGAGCAAAAAATCTGAAGAGACGACGTGGGGGGGCAACCGGGAGCGTTTGGAATAGAGAAGGCTCGAGACAAGGCACGAAGCATCAGAAAGGCCCTGGCACCACGCTGAGGGACGAGAAGAGCCTACCCCATCTAGTAGGATTTGGAATAGACTTAGAAAGATTGACTCAACCCCGGATTTAGAGACTCCCCCAGATTGAATGAAGTTCCTGATTTCTTCTCCTTGGAGAGATACCCGTGAGAACCTTCCCTCCTCGAGAGGGAGAGCCTGTGCCTTAGGGGGCAGTGTAGCCTTCTAAGTCCTGGCCATTCCTGCCTCATTTTCCTTTTTTCGACCGAAAAATGTGCCGCATGCCCATCAGCGCTTCCCCTGAAGAAGCCACAGCGGTTTATATAGCCCTTGGTCCCTTTTTTTCGTTCGTCATCGGAGAAACTGCTTAACATGGGGGCCGGGGGGGAGTGACGCAGCTACCTCTCCTCCCTTCTGATAACCTAGATGATATGTAGGCAGGCTTATGCTTCCCGCTCAGATGAGAGATTTATTTGAAAAAATTTTGGTGGAGGAGTCTCGAGTCCCTCCACGGTGTGGGACATCCCGTTTTTTTTTTCTCTTTTGACTCCTATTTAATAATACTCGTTGTTGTTTTTTCTTTTCCCATAGATGAGGTTTAAGAAGCTAGGATGGAACCCCCCCCCCCTTTCAGCTTATGTAGAGAAGCCCCTTCAACCTCAGCACGCGACAGTCCCTCCCAGGCGGACTAGGAGATTTCCAGATCATCGGAGGGATCTTTCACCGAGGGCTAACGACGGGTAGCTGAGTCCCTGACCCCCTCTTTTCAGAGGCCAAAATGCCTGCACGGAGAGTCCCTTTTCTGCTTCAGCGGCCAACGCGGGCACTTTTGGCAGGCTTTTTTTGCAGCTTCCGCAACTTTTAGGCGACGCTCTTTTTTGGTGTGAGTTCCTCTCCAGGTCGACAACTGTTCCCCAGCCCCGGCCTCCCCTTCTCAATATCGAGATGCCTCTCTTTTCCTATTGCCCTCAGAATAGCGGCCTTCAGATCTTCCGCTAAAATCCGGACTCGTGCATGACAAGAGTTATTGAGTTCCCCCTTGATCCAGAAGAGATTTGCTTCGCGGCTTTCAGGTCTTCTTCTTCAAGCAGGGCTTCGCGCAGTTCAGCTATTCCCCCCTTTTCCTTTTCGGCTCTGATCTGCCCGCCAATTGGTGATCGATCCTTTTGTTTCCCTGCTAAAGAAAGGGCTTCGATTTCCCTTTATCCTCAAGGGCAACACCCCCTTTTTTTTCCTCTGCCAGACAATTGGTTACCGACCCCGAGATTGAGAAGTAGCGGTTTCGTCTTCAATTCGGCTGCTGATTAACCGCTTCTCAAGACTCCGCCTCCTCTCCCCTTCTCACCAAGAGCCAGCAGACGCTCCCGTTTTCCCCCTGTGTTTCTCGCGATGATGCGCGAGATTTCTCCCTCCAGGGCGGAAGAGAAGAGGCCCCTACCAAGCTTTGACCCCTCCCGGCCGTCTGGAAATGATGGGCAGTTGCTTCCGCCTCCCCCCCCCCTGGTCGCGGACATCACGTGTGCAGGATTTTCGTTCTTTTCCTATACCGATTTCTCATGTACTGGACAGGTCGAGGATCACTTTTTTGCGCTGGATATGGCTTGTTCTTCGGGACGAAGGATCTCGGCTTTCCATCATTCCGAAAGGGGGCGTCCCTTCTTTATGCGGAGCGGGCTCGCGGCTTGGCCCTTCCCTTTTTGTAGGCAGCAAAGGAGATTCGCTTCCCTCATGAACAGCCTTTACACTCGTTTCTTCTTTTTTTCCCGGCCAGGGAGTAGATGACGTGATGATCCAAACCTTCCTTTTCCTTTGTATAACGAGGACAGAATCCCCCTCCCTGTACTCAAAATTAAATATCGGGCATCATTTGCCTTCTTCCCCCCCCCTTCGCAGACATAGCGTCAATCCTCTCAGGTCCCCCTCTTCTTGTCTGGCGAAGTGACCAGTGTGCTTTTTTCTTTGTGTTCCTATGGTGGAGGTGTTCTGTCGGCTCCTGGGGGGGTTTATGAAAAGGGTGATGGGTCTTTCCTCCCCATCGTAAAGGAGAGGTCCTCCTCTTCGTGGGTGGGTTGGAGGTGCGGAGTTTCCTTCTCTCTGAGGGTGGGCGTTATTCGTTTTTTGAACGGAAGCGTGGGGAGATGTCTCCTCCCTCCGATTCCGGACAAGAGCGGGACCTGCTTCTTCTTTTTTCTTCTTCCTCCTGTGGAGGACGACACGTCATTTTTTTTTCAATGGGACAGGAAGGGTGGCGGCGCACTTTTTTCTTTTTTCTAGCAAATTAGAGAGGGGTGCTCCAGCGCGGTTCTGCACTCCTCCCTGGTGAAGGCGGTAATCGACAAAGCCCACGTCTTTTTTCGAGGGGTTACGCGGGACACGAGGGTCATCGTCTTCCCTCCCTCTCCATAGCCCGGTACAACCCCCCACAGGTTTCTGATTTGCCCTTCCTTCTCCGCTTGAATAAGCACCCTGGTATTTCTCTCCCTTTTTTGTGGGTGCTTGGCCGGGCCGGGTTTCCCTTCCCCCGATGACGTCGTGGCGCTGCGAAAGCAGCTGCTGACTCTTCCTTTTTTTTCTTTTCTAGAGGAGAACCTAGTGGTTCCCTCGATCAGACGCAATCAACGCCGAGTCCTGGCGCTGGCAGGTGTTTTTCCATATGGAAGCCCTTCCTTTTTTCTTTTTTCCTTTCCACTAAGAAGTAACTCGAACGGCTCTTCCATCTGGACAAAGGTAAAAGAAGCGTTGACTTCATTGCTGTTTTCTCAGGATCTGAGCCTTTTTTTTCTTTTTCCCTTCCTCGAGATGAGGGAGTACTGCGGAGCTTTTTGCAGGGTGGGTCATTGTATAATAACCCTTTCCTTCCCCTTTTTTTTCTTTTCAACCCGGTCGAGCAGCTGGGCGCACCAAGTGGTACCCTTTTCCCCCACTCGTTTCTTTCTTCGCTGGATTCCACGTAAGGAAAGGAACACGTGTGGTACGTCCGTGCTCCCCTTCTCCCCCTTCAGAGGAGACACAGGGGAACAGAACCCATCACCCCCTCCTTTCTTTCC
>Ga0179591_1244037_pt1 | contig 10740 bp, 9 predicted proteins | sample CZOMad2_1_08_16f_FD_182891 | JGI IMG/M metagenome (GOLD analysis project Ga0179591, IMG submission 182891) | Vadose zone soil fungal communities from Angelo Coast Range Reserve, California, USA - CZOMad2_1_08_16fungal (PacBio error correction) | ecosystem: Environmental > Terrestrial > Soil >... | reverse complement strand
CTTTCCCCTATTAGATAGGGACTTCCCCTAGTTATGTACATTATACTGCTCAGGATTGTGCAGCATGAGCGATTGCATAATTACGTCTCTTTGTTTTTTCCCTCCTGCACAGCCGCCGGACGCGCACATGAAGTTCGATTTGGGGGACCGTCGCAAAAGTTCCCTCCCGATCCCTTTCAATTAACGACTTATTTCGCCAAGCGACGGATACCACGGTTCTGTTTGACTTCTAAGCTTTGCTGTATCCAAATATTGGTGGGTCCCTCAGCGGGGCTCGGGCGGGCCGATTCTGGCTATAGCGGTGACCTGAAGTGTTCTGAATTAGTTTTCTTACAAGTAGATTTCGCCTCGGTAATGAAATTGGGATTCTTCGTCGAAAAGGTAGTCTTGAAGCGTCTCCACTTCATTTTCTTACGCCATTTATTCTGTGCCACTTTTTAGCAGTCAGCAATGGGCGCGTGGGTTTTTGCACTCCCCACTGCCTGCGGTTTTCCGCCGTTCCTGTGTCGCACCACAGGATCTGCCCCTGTTCAAGGTGGGGCCCGTGGAACTTCGCTCCCCTTCGCCGATGTCACTTCCCTTGCTGCACAATTCGGGTTTGCACTCGGCGTGGGGGTTCCGGTACCGGAGCTCTTATGAACCTAAACTGCTGAAGTATCTTGTACTCCACCCTAGGTCCGCTAGGCGGACCTGTTTTTCAACCGCGATTGTAAATAGTCCTGGAAGTCCAGCTCTTGTTTAAGAGGGCTCCTTTGAACGTCAAATGGTTATCCCCTACCGGGGACCCTCTAGGTTGTTTGATGGGAAGATTGTGTTTCACACGCTAACCCACATGGAGGTTCCCAGACGAGCTATTCGGGATGGTTCCAGTTCTTTGTCTTGTTTCGCTTCTGGCTCAAGGACGCCTGCATCGCCGTCCCTTGGCTCGTGCGTGCCCTCCAGTCCACTTTAAAAAGCTGTGACTTTTCTCGAAGTTTTTAGGTGCTCAACGTGGGCGGGCCGAGGGAGCAGGACGCGCTTTGCCGAGAGGGACCCCTACGAGTTATGGACTCTTCATAGACCCCCTATGCTTGTGGCCGCGGCTACGACCGGCCCGCGGGAGGCGGGATGACTCGCGGGACAAATGGCCAAGGGCGTGGGCGGTCTTTCACCGAACGCCGAGCCGTCGAGGCGGCCGATACCCGACCTGCGGCCTCACCGCCTGTAACCTGCATCGTTGCCATCTAAATTTTTGAGTCTCCCCTTAGCAGATGCCAGGAGGGGGGGTGGGTGTCCGGAGCTTCGCGAGCTTTCTCCCGCTAGCCCCGATACGAGGTGACGCCTTGACCCTTTGTCCATCCTGAGGCACCCCCTGCGTAGGTTTTTTAAGCCGGAAAAGATAGCGATCATGCCCTTTGGTGTAGGCCCCTGATAACCTGATACAACCTTTCGTGTAGCGTTTCTCTCTCCCGCAGCGTGGTGGTCCGGGCCGGCTGAGACCCTGTGGTGTCTCTGGAGGTCGAACGTTACCCATAGAATGCTGGTCGCCCTGAACGGGCTGTCGTGGCCGCCCCCTTGCTGCCGTGTCGGACTATATACTGCGCGTTTGGCCTTCCGGTACGCAAGCTTTTCCTCGGCCACGTCTGTGCACACGCGCTCCTGTTCTTGTATCTTAAGAATTATTTGCGGGCTGGCGTTGGCCTGGGACGTTCGTCCCCCGGTACGCCTGATGTGGTGGGCATTTCGCCCGCGGCCGCTGTTTTTGGGTTGGGCATCCCCGCGGGGTCCTCGGTGATTGCACCGCGCCAGGATGTGCTTTGGCCCCTCGGCCATTTTGAGCAGCGTGCCGTTCAGCATCCGTAACGCGGTTTTATGCTTTGATGGATGGGCGACGCCTAATAGGCAATTATGTGACAGTTTTCTTACTTGCGACCTCCCCCTGATCACGAAAGCATACCAATGATGTCGATTTAACTCGATTCTTTGAAACTGGGTTGTTTTGGCCAGCTCCCCCTCTCACGAAAAGGTGCTTTAAATTTGACAGCCCGGTTAAAGTAGTGCCACTTTCCTCGCCCGATGACGCGGGAGGAGCGGACTGGACTTCGTACGTCATCGACGGACTGCCACACTGGCCTGCTTCCGTTTACCCTGGAGGGTAATTGTGCTCAGAGCGTTCCGAGGTGTGCGGCTGCTCCGTCAGGACGATCGGGGCAGCCATCTTGCAACCTGACCAACACATGGTTTTTTTGCCCGTTAGTCGGAACCCTGAATGCCTCGCACTTGTGCGCTACTTTCTCGCGTCCAATTCAAGCGCGGTGGTCCAGTGGCGGTCCGTCTACTTAAGACTTTCCTAGCGCGCCTTTTTCTGCCATTTTAAGTGTCACGCCTTGTGCGGCAGCGAGGCGTCCCGCGTCGCGCGTACCTGGAGGCGCGGCCCCGTGATGGTAGCGGTGCCACCAGATCAGAAAGTTTGTCAACTGTGGCCGCGGGCGACCTGGCCCGGCTTTTCCCGCTGTGCGAGGGGCCGGATTGAGCCTGCTCGCGTGCCGTCTTCTTTTTCAAGCGCCCCCCCCCCCCCCACCCCCCCCCCCAAACCCCCCCTGGCTTGATCGCCGCGTTTTACACGGTCCCGCTGTCTGGGGACTGCCATCACGACGCACAGGACCTATGGCAGAGATTTCTCGGACCGCACCTGGTCTGGTCGGCCGGGGGTTGAGGCGCCTTCCTCCGTTGTGTTTGAGAAAGCGCGCCCGCATCCGCCCATCGTGAGTCCCTCGAAGACCATTTTTCTTGTCTCCCGAAGCCGTCCAGTCCGGCGTGGGGAGTCGCGGCAAGTCACCGCGGCGGGAACAGGGTTTCCCTCCGGCGGCCGATCCCGACAAGGCTGAACCCGCCCATTAGACACGATCAGGCTCATCCGCCACAATATCCGACTTTGGGCTCATCAGAGCAGCCCGCGGCTGCTTCCCCATAATGGGTCTCTTGTCCCTTCGCTGAGCCTCCTTTTGGCTCTTTTGCCGGCCTCCCGCAGGTTCGCGGTTAGGCCTTACGGCGGCCTGCCCCGTTACGCGTCTGGCCTATGGCCTACATCTCGCTATTCCGTAACGTGCCGCTCGAAGGTTACGCAACTGACATACACTCCGAACGCGATGGACCGATCCTGTTTGCAGCAAGTGCGCGGGGCCGTCGATTCCAAGTGATTCCTGGCCAGCCACATGGTGTGGTCGCCGTTGAAGATGTTAAAGTTGTCTCCGGATGTCGGGACGCGACCTTCGTTCGCGCGATTGGGCACATGTCAACTCTCTACTTTTAAGTGGCAAGGTAGGCGGCGAGGTAATTTGCATTCGAGATTCCCTTACTAGATCGTTTAATCTGGCGTGCAACTGGACGGGCACCGCTCCTAACGGGTTTTTCCCCCTGTCTAACCTTGGAGGTTTGAGCTTCGAAGTTTTTTGGACTCGCGCGACAGGCGTATTCTTATGCCTAGTATTTTGCTGACGTGTCTCGGCGGCGCCCCCATTCGGGCTCCAGGTGGTACCGTCGTGACGCTTAGTGCGCATGCAACGCACCGGCTTAGAACTACGCTCTCAAAGGACGTGAGCTTGCTCAGTCCGAGGTCGCTGCAGTTCAAGATTCCCAGGGCCGTTTTGTGGGAAGCAGTCGCCCGCTTAGACGCTAGGCAGCGGGAGATTTGCCCATAGGTAGTGTTCGAAGGGGTGCATGACGCCCGTCCGTTAAGCATTGACGCACGTAATTAGATACCTGGATCAGCGTTTTGGCAGCCGTGATTGCTTCCTACCCGTTCCAAGTGAGTCCCAGCTCGACCGAGCAGCAAAGGTGGCGGTGGAAAGACAAAGCGTTATTTTAGACAGCATGAAATAGTTGTACTGGCTGACCGACTAATTTACGAAGAGAACGAGGATAACCTTTCCCCACCCCAACACCCCCCCCCCCCCCCTCCACACACCACACAAAAAGACACCAAAAAAAAAAACCACACAATATGGCAACACCCCAACCAATAGCAAACCCCCCCATAACACCCACCCCCCTCGCCGGGCCAGTGCTAAGTCGCGGGCTATTGATGTACGGCGGGTTTGGACCACGAATCGTTGTTCAGGTCGTGCCGTGTCTTTGCCGACCCGCCCCGGATCGGATTCCGTTGAGCTCACGACTCCCTTCCCCCTAGTTCCAAAGGCGGGCCAGGTCACCTCTTTATTCAGCGGGTCGCGAAGCTGCGTCATCTGCTCTTGGTTCGAGCTATAGCTGTAAAATGGCACCTGGGGGACATGACAATGTAGACTGAGTGTTACTTCAGAAGCCGCCGTTCGACGTATTTAAGGCGGTGCCCGACGCCCACTTCACCCCATGCCATTTAGTTCCCTCACCGTCAGGCACTTCCCCGCCGGCTGCAGTCCCCGGGCACGGCGTAGAGGCTAGTGAGGGACCAGAACTCGTTGCCGTCGCGGAACTCGGGACGGCCTGCTCGTGGTCGGCCCGACGCTTTTGGCACAAGCCAGGCTTCTAGCCTGTTAACATCGGCTGTATCTGGTAGTGCCGGGACAGAGTCCAGTCGAGCCGAAGGCGCTCCTTGAGCAGCAGACGAGCCCCGGACCTTCGACGTGACCCCGACAGAGGCGGTGCGGTTGTGGTTTATTCGCCTCGAAGGGTGCGTGAGCGCACCAGCGTCAGACTCACGCAGCACTGCCCGATTGGATCCGGTGGAGAGGAAGAGTGCTAACGCGCCCTCTCATGCCGCATGTTTCTGGAGACGTCCGCATCATCGTACCTCCGTGTTGAGGTCCGCCGGACGGATTGAGTTGTAGTTCTCGCCGAAATTGGACCAGTTAAAGAGTGTTCCGGCATTCCCGGCGGAACGTGACCCTCGGTGCCCATTCCGACAAGTTGTGAAGCCTAGATCCTCCGTCTAGCCGTTGAGCGGATGACACTTTCCCCACCACTTTTTCAAAATGTGCGATCCTGGTTTTGCGTCGGACAGGTAACGCGTTCAAGAGGCGTCGTCCCCCACCTCGTAGACCTCTGGCAGTGGTGCTCGGTCAGGCCCAGCCTCTGATCCCCCCCTGATCTGCCATCTAAGCTTTAAGCATCTCCCGTTTTTGGGATGACCTTGCTTCATGTCCGTAGTTGTCAGCTTTTCTGATTAACCGCCTGCGTCCATCTCCTCCGAACATGAATCCCTGACCGAGACTGCCACGCCTTCCGTCAGTTTAGCACGATGTTGACATTAAAACATGTCGGCGGTGCCGCGGCGCGCAGCCGTTTGTGTTCCGCGGTATCGGCGGATTGTTAACTCGGCGGGCTTTCGACACTTGGTATCTGGGCTAAGTCCTCTCATTCCGGTTTTTTTGCTCGGGCCGGCGGGCGTGTTATGCATGGGCACCTTCCTAATCCCTCCCACTTGAGTTCACGCCCACGGTTTTTAGCATCCAGCATAAGAAGCTGTCCGACCGGGCGATGCGGCCCTCAGAGTAACAGAGCTCGGGGAAGAACCCCCCTCGTTTTTTCCCTGATCCCTTTGGACATCGATTTATGTACTCGCTGGGGAAAGTGCTCTACTTCTGGCGCCTCCCAGGCACCGCTTTGTTCTTTCTTTTCTTTTTTCCGCCAAGAAGTAACGGTCTTTGTCTCGTCCACAGACAACGAAGAATCTTTTTTGACCCACCACCTTTTTTCTCGCGGCGCTCGAACAAGTGACCGCCGCCGACGTTAAACTACGCCGTGATCGCCCAGTCTTGATGTGGACCCCTCCCACACCCTTTTCTCCGTACCTTGACATCTGTTTTTCGCCACTTTGACGATGTTGTCACTGTCGTGCATCCTCGGAGGCGGGCAGTTCGCTTCGGGGGTATTATGTTTCGGCTTCTTCTATCTTAAAGAGCCGTGGTTTTTACTGAGTCCCCTGACAGCAGGGTGGCTTCCGGCCAGTCCACGCCCCATTGGAGTTTTTGGTTTTATCGAGTAGAAATAGCCCACTCCTTGCCGCAGCTTCTGGATGTCACTATACCCACCTCCCTCCAGAGGGCTAGATGTGCAACGGCTTCTCGCGTTCCTGGGCCGCTCGCACCCCAAGGCTGCCGTGTATTCCCCACCCCCCTCAACTTGGTGGTTAGTGCCTCCTCCGTCTCGCCGAGCCGCTGAAATTTCTTTCTTCTTTTTGACGACGAGTTTTTTGTTTCGCTGCGTCGCTGAGTTGAAGATAACGTTTTGAAGGTACTAGTTCTTAATTTCAAATCAAGCAGTCCCGCCGAATGCGGGAACGGTCCCCCCCTCCCGAGGTCAGATGCATGGAAGCTTCCACTCGACCTCACTTCCTGGTTTGGAATGTCAGTACTTCAAATTCTGCATTGCCTCAAGGGATACAGACCCTTCGGAGATTCTCGGAGTGACGTTTTTTTCTGTCCGCCCCCCCTTCTTTGAAAGACATTCCGTTACCCCAAGCAAGAACTCTGGCGGGCTGTTTCGTTACGCTACGGAATTCTGTGGTCATTATTAAGGAGAGAAGTAGGCTGCCCCCGCCTCTGGAAAGTCTTAGCCGTTACCTTTCACGGTGCACAGCCCCCCCCCAGATGTTCAGATGGCGATGAACTGATGGTGCTCAACGCCGTCGGCGACCCGAGGGGTAGCAGGCCGTCGGAGGTCCGAGACCTTTTCAAGACCTAGTTCGTTTTTCATTTTTCACTTATTCTCTTGCTTATACGACGGGACCGACGGCCGGCGGGCGAATTCGTCCCCTGAAGAGTGAGTTAATCCTGTTCCCTGGGCCCTTTTAGGGAGGCACTTCCGCACGAAACAAGTCCCGGACTTTTAGTATCTCTACAGATTCCGTCTTACGCCATGCTCTGACCTAACCGACTGGTCATTTTTACAGGAAATCCATTGTGACAGCTTCTCTCCCGCTACCCAGGATCCTATGCCGAGATTCTAGCTTAAAGCTACTTCAGCATCCCCAGATGACGATTCAACGAATTTTGAACCCTACTTCTGTCCCCCTTTCTTTAGTTGATATAAAAGCCAGGACACAGATATCGATCCTCGTCGGGTCTGCCATGCATGATGTCCCCGCACCTGAGGTAAGCAGATTAGTGGTAGCCTCTCGATCGACCCAGCAGTTTCACCGTCTTTGTCTTGTGTGGCGGGTCGAGTGTACCCCCTCCCTCCTAACCTTCCTTCCTTTCTTTTTCTTTGGATGGTCAACATTTACAAAATCGCACCTGGTTCATCACTTTTTTTCCGTGTTTCTCAACAATGCTGACAGTGTTTGCTCTGAAGAGATCTCTCGTGCGTTTTTCCTCCCTTGACCCTCCGGTTACCCTCCACTCTTTTTTCCTAATTCGGCGCCCCACGCTGCTCAGGCTATCGCTAGGGGCAAGTTCTTCTTAGCCCTGGCCATTGAGCGATCTTCCGCAACTCTGTTGGTGGTGGGGTTTTATCTTTGGTTTTTGTGTTTTGGACCCTCTATCAACTTGTTTCAACTTTCGCCTGCGTGACTAGGTCTGTGTTATGAATCCAACAGAGTTCTTTTTTTCTGTCGACACCTTCTTGATGTCTTCCCCATGCTGGACATGTGTTTTTCCCGATGGAATATGCCCCATCCCCATCGTGGCCGTAGCATCTAATTTTTTGGCTCTCCTTTTTTGTCTTCCTCATTTTGTTCTTCGTTTCCTTTCTCTGTTGTGTGAGAGCGAATTCGGCCCTGTGAAGGGGACACCCATTTGTCTCCTCACCTCCCCTGGGTTTACTACCTCTCGGAATTCATCCTACGGTAGTAGTTGTCTCGGAATAAGCCCACTGTATTATTGCTTTACCTATCCCCCCTGATCATGACAATCTCCCCCCATCCCCTTTGCAGGGATCCTCTAAAGTAAACTTTCTTGAACGGCAACGGGCCGCGTCTATTGTACCTTTCTTTCTGTCATTTACTTTTCTTATACGGCCTTCTTTTTACCCCCAGGTACCTTCCCCTTCGTCGCCACCTTGAATGGCAGGGGCATAGATTCATGTTTTTTTTTCTCACGCCTGCTCTACTCATGTTTTTCTTCTGCTCAATAGACTCGACGCATCTTTTTTTTCAATGGTTTTCACCCTCCCCTTAAAACTTCCCTACAAAACTTTGAGGGACAAGCTTCTAGTCCCCATTGGACTTCGGTCTTTTTCAAAGTCACTTGCTTCCCCCTCTCAATTTTTCTTTCAAGTCCATTCCTCATGCTTTTCAGTTCGAGAATGTTTCTTTTTCCAGTGTGTTTAAGTTACTGCTCTTACCCTTTGATTCTTCGATAGATTCTGACCCGTAGGGCCTTCTCTCCTCTCGTTAACATGTTCGGCCTTTCTTGTAAAGCCGTCTCACGAGTCTAAAGGCTTACGCTCAATCTTTAGGCCCAGTTCCCCACAGGAATCCCCTTCGATGCATATCCCTTTTTTTAATGTTCAGACTTCTAGTACCCCGGATTAGATCTTTTTAAGTCCGGACGCCCCCTCTCCGCTTCTTTTTTTTTACCGGACCATTTTGATGTATGTTTTCCCTCTGCTCTCCATTGACTTCTTGAGGTAAGGTCTTTTTTTTTCCCCTTTTTGTCTTATCGCGCCGCGGAAAACCCTGCTGCCATTCTTCGGTCCCTTTCCTCCCGAAGCACTTTCACCTTACTTTTTCATCTCTCCCTTCTGTCCCCTCTTCCTTTTTAACCTTGGTCCGGGTAGTGGAACTGTTTTTGGGTGGGGAGCTCTTTTCAATCTTCCTTTTTCTTATTTCCTCCACTTTTTTTTCCCCCTCTCTTTGTTTTGAGTGTCTCTCGCTAATCTCGACCCCGCTACAATCGGCTTTCTTCTCCTACCCCATGGGTTCTTTTTTTTTCCTCGATGTTCTTTTCTCCGATGACTTCCCTTAACGGGTCTCTTTTGCGGACAGTAAAGACGCGGTAATTTTTTTTGAGAGCTCTCTCCGCAACCTTCCTTTCCACGACTAATTCCCTTCCAAGAGCGAGCCAGTGATGATCCTGGAAATCTCCTTCCTTCTTGTCTCCTCAGAAGACAATAACAGGCATCTAGGGCCGACGGGAACCCCCCCCCCCCTTGTGCCGAGTAATGGCTCCCCTTCCCCCTCGATTATTTTACGAAGGTTAGGGCCCCAGCCTCCGAGTTTATTCGCACTTGCTTCTGCTCCCCGGCAGCTCGTCCGGAAAATAGGCCTGCCATTCCCCATGTACGTGTTGCCCCCTCCCCTATGCGAATCCTTATTCTTCTTACGTCAAGTTTCGTCGGAACCTACCAAGGAACGAAACCACGGACCTCTTCTTTACCGCCAGATGACACGTCTCTGGACCGGTACATCCCCCCCTTTTTCTTATCCCTTCTCTTTCACTGTCTCTGTCCCGACGATGACGATGTCCAGCACAATGGTGTTGCTTTGCCCCAAGATTTTACCCTTGCCACGATCCGCGTCTTTCTACGGTTCGGGCGCCCTTTCCACATAGTCGCGATTCTTTTCTAAACCCTACATCCTCGCAGTCACTGGCCGGTAGCGGAAGGGATTAGTTGTGTGCCTCCAAGAGGACTTACTATTTCCTTGCCGCTTTCCGACAGCGAATAGGGAGTGCGATTTTCACTTGGAGTTTAACCGGCAGAAACCCGGGCTGTAACTGCGATGAATAACCTTGGGCTGTTTCCTTGTTCAGCGGGCGGATTTACGAAGAGAAAGTGCGACACTTTTCCAATAACCCATTTTTTTGACTGCTCGGCTTGGTCGCCGTTGGTTCGGTTATCCCCCAGGTCCGCCGTGCCGAAGTTCTCAGCCCATGACACGCCCCACATGCCATTATACAATTCGCTAACATGATTTGATGTCCTTCCGATGATCTATGGAAGCGTTCCAGCTACAAGGTTGGGTAGAATTCTCAGAATTAACGAGATAAAAGAAGTAGTTGATCTTTGCCATCCCACAAGCTCTTGCCGCCGGGTCCCCCTCCCTGAAAATAGGCGATTAGGGCCTGAGAACGTCCGGGGTTCAGTCCCCTCCCCCTTCCTTATTCTCCAATGGAGCAGATTCCTTTTGAATGAAGTTTTTACGTGAGGAAGACAAGACTTCGTACGTGATTTCGCGGCCCCCAAGCAAATTCTTATCTTTCGATCGTTCATTTGGAGGAGCACTCAACCGCCTGTAGTCTACCCCTTCCACAGGCAAATTGAGAAGCGGAACCTAACCCGTCCACCTATTCCGTGAAGCAGAAATGGATTCCCTAGTAGCGTTCAGCTTTTTACTAGCCGCCGCTGTCCCACTCCTAAACACCCCTTCATGAGGTGTCGTACGATCTCCGAGACCCCTTCTCCCACGCCATAGGCTGCTACCAGTCCGGAACGTGTGAGGGCCGGGATTGTTTTTCATCTTCTCACCCGAGGCAGTCCCGAGATTTGGATCCGGGCGCGAGCAGAAACGACACCACGCCAGGTTGTCCCACCCGTTTTCCATCATGTCTTACACAGGCAGGCCCAGGTTCCTGCCCTTCAGCCCCGGCTTCTTGTCTGGTAGTATCGGAGTCTCAACTTTTATGTCCCCTTGAGCTCCTCTGTATCCTTTCTCTAGTAGATGTCCTTGCATAGGCCGGGACACTGCCAGGTATTTTTTTCGGCCGAGCAGGTTGTCTCTTATTAATTTATTCGACCAGATACCTCGACCAGAGATCTGCAGCCATAGCTCCATCTCCGTTCCACTCCCCCTTCCCTCCCTAACGGGGATGCCAATTTTCTTCA
>Ga0179591_1227477_pt1 | contig 10740 bp, 18 predicted proteins | sample CZOMad2_1_08_16f_FD_182891 | JGI IMG/M metagenome (GOLD analysis project Ga0179591, IMG submission 182891) | Vadose zone soil fungal communities from Angelo Coast Range Reserve, California, USA - CZOMad2_1_08_16fungal (PacBio error correction) | ecosystem: Environmental > Terrestrial > Soil >... | reverse complement strand
TTATTTTCCTTAATCTATTTTGGTCGCCTTTTGGCCATTGCGATCTGCATCCTTTCGTCGGGCTTGATTCCCTCTTCGGCGACGACTCTTCCCTTTCACCCCCTCCCTCTTTGGAAGGCCTACTCTGTCTCCCCCTGTTTTGGGTTTGCCGGATGAATGCCCGCCCCCCTGGTCCTACCAACCCCTGTTGGTCTTTTCCGGTGGCCGACTGTTTCCTGGCTGCGTCAACTTTTTCGTTGTTATGCGCGAGTTTTGCCATTTTTCCGTCCACGAACTTTTTCTCCTGTTTTTTTCCGGGCTTTCGCGCCTCAACTTCTTTTCGGGTTTTTTTTCTACCGTCGCCAAACGCCTTTAAAACCCTTTAATGCGCCAGTGCCTCGGGGGGGTTCCCCTGTCTTTTTTGCCTAGGTGTCTTTTTTCGCTATTCGGCGGAGGCAATCGACCTATTCCCTTCTGATCCGTTTTTTCTCGCCTCCCCCTCGACGTTTCCTTTTGTGCATTTGCGAATCCAATCTTTGCCTCGGTACCCTGGTCTGCGCTAGATATATGTTGGGGCGGACTTCCCATCGGCGCACGTTTTCACCCCTCCCTCCCCTTCTGGGCTCCCGACCTTTTGTTTGGGGATGGAGTCCATTCTCGTTTCCGTCTTTCTGCCCACCCTTCTGGCCCTTTTGTTCCGGGCCGGGCTGCGCTTGCGCTTTGCGCCTAGCACCCGCGATGACACACCAAAGAGACTCGGTAGACCGCCCCCATCCCCCTCCCCCCCCCCCCCTTCTTTGTCAGTCTTACCACCCATCTCACTCTTCTCGCTCCTCCTCCCTCGCTTCCCTTCCCCCCCTATCCTCGCCTACCCTTCAACATCTCTAGCCCTGCCCCCAACTTGCCTCCCCCCCCAGCTCTCACTCCCCCCCTCACTGACTCAGGTCCCTTCAATTCTTGTTTCCTTGGAAGTTTTTTTATTTTTTCTCATTCACGCAGGTTTTTCCGATTCCCCCCATTCTCTTTTTTTCGTATGCCCGGTTCGATTTTCATTTTGACTTGTTTTTCGAGTGTTTCCTTATTGTATACGGTCTTGTCTCACCCCCCCTGCCGTCCCTTTGTACACCCGGTCTCCCTTTCCAAGGGCTCTCTTTCCCTTTTGTTATTCTCGATTTTGAGGCTTCCTCCCCTACGCACTTGGTTTGCCGGCGTATCCCTACTTTCTCGGCCGCATTCTGGTTTCTGTCGCCCGTCCCCGAGTTGCTTTTTTGTTTCATCCTTGACTTGGAACAGTGCACGCACATTTCCTCTTCTTTTTGCCCCTAATTGAAGCTCTGTGGCGATCGGTTTTTGTTAGCAGGGGGAATTGAAGGCATTTCCGCGTTTCGAATAGTCACTAGACTTTCTGGACCCCACGCTCCCCCCCCCCCAGGACCTTTTCTCCTCCACAACTTTTAACTGTCCCAATTCCGCGGTTGCTTTCCCCCCTTGTGGCATGTCCAACCCCACCGAGTTGATCTGTTTGTATTTTTGCACGCCCTTTGTTGATCTGGCCCGGCAGGCAGATGTCAACCTGACAGCCCTTTCTGCTCTCGGTACGGGTATCACTTTGCTCTTTCGGCCAACTTTTTGTTCTTCCCTTTCGCAGAGAGTACCTGGGTAGAACCTTTTGCTGGGTCTCCTACGCATGTAAAGACGGCCTACCTTTTTTTGCTCTGTTAGATCAGCCCCATCAAAAGATGTGCGCCCTTTTAACAATTCATCCCGACATGTCTCTATTTTTCAGTCCCACGTCCTTCTGAATAGTACGCCGGTGGCTTGATTTCTTGATCAGTGAAATAGTCTTTTTTTCTCCTGTGTGTAGACCTTTCTCCACCCTTCGTTTTCAGTCGTTTTTTCCATCTTGGGCTCTTATTGCATCTTTCCTTTTTTTTTTCTCACCCCCGAGGGTCGTCTTAGCGATTCTTAACCCTTTTTCTGCGCCTAATTGGTCCTCCCCCTGCTTCTGTCTATGGTCTTTTTCAACCACCTTTCGTCCTGTGTTGGGAGCCCGTGCAGAGACGACCACGGCTCTGGACAGCTTTTTCGACGACCCTGGACTGGGACCTGCGGGGCATACTAATCTCCCTCCCTGTTTCTGCGCGTTTTCCCCCCCTTACTTGTTACGGACCTTCTTTTGTCTAATGTTACCTTCCCCCCCCATCCTTCCCTGTCGCTTCCCACCCCCCCCCCCAGTCCGCGGCTCTTTTTCCCTCTCAGCTTCGTGTGCCCCCTTTTTCTTTTTTTTTGACTCTTTGCACCTTGAGTCAGTGACGCGTACTAACTCGTGTCCATCCAAACAAGGAACCCGGGCTTCTTTTTAGTCCTTGTGTTTTTTTCGCCTAACGGTTCGCGTATACTGATATTCTAACCCCTCTGGTGTTTCAAAATGCTGACGTCCCCTGTCTCTTTTTCTTTCTTGGCCTCTACTGTCGCTCGGCCCATGCCCAGCGGCTTTAGGGTTTGTCTTCCTCGAGCTTTTTCTTGGCCCCCAGCTTTTTCGTGATAGGTTGGCGGCCTAGTTCTCCGTTCGAGGTGTCCGGTGGCGGCCACCAGAGCCCTGTCGTTTGACGTGCTTTTTTGCTGCTGACAACGGCCCTCCGTTCTTTCAAGATGTCCCCCTCTGCAGTCTTTCTTTTTTCTTTGATCAATGGCCTCACACTCCTTATCAGCCCGCCCTGTGTGGTTTTTTTTTTGGTGCCGACGTTGCAGTGGTTCTGGATGCATCCTGTGCTAGGCCGAAAACCGGACGGGATCAGGGTTGAAGGCCGAGTGTCGTTTGAAGGGAGTGTCCCAATCCGGAGTCATTCATTTTTTTATCCCCCCGTGGCGGCTTGTCCCCCCCCTTTTTTCTTTGACCCCCGCTTGGCCCCGCGTAACTACCTCTTACTCTCTCTGTCCTTGATATTCTCCACGGAATTGAATCTTCTCTCACAGTGGCCTGTTTCCTTTCGTTTAGTAATCACCTCAATGTGTTCTCAGCACTTTCTTTGTGGGGGCCCGCGATAGTGGTCCGAATTCTTTCTTTTCTTTCTTTTGGCGGGATTTCTTTCTCGTTCCCAGTACCATTTTGCGGTCTGTAGGACAGTTGTTCTGCCCGTGCCGATAACTTTCCCTCCTAGATTCCTTTTTTGAACTGTCGGTCCAAAAATGCTTGTTTGCCCCCCCATCGGTTTTACCGTCTCATCGGGACCTCGCGCCTTCTTAAACAGTCCTTGCATATAAACGGCCCGCTTTCTTTTTCTTTGCTTTTTGCCGGATTCCTCGGAATTTTTCCTGTTTCTGCGCTTCCCCCCCCACTCAGTTCGTGGGCACGCTTTAAAAAGCGCTTTCAAAATTTTTAGACCCCCGTGTACACAGTCCTTGTTTCAGTGGCCTAGAGCGGCGTGGAAGTCTGTCCCAGGCGGAAATCAAGATTCTTCCCTGTATCTGATTCTCAGTGCGGGGTACTGGCAGGTCGGGGATCTCTCCTTTTTTTCCTACTTTTCCTAAGTTTTTTGTTTTTTTCTAGAGATACCTGTTTTTTGGGACCTTCGCTTCCCTTCCGCGCTTGCTTCGCCGTCCCCCCCTCCCCGCGGTCATCTCGCCTTTTTCCTGCCTCTCCTCAATCCGCTCTCTCCTTTCCAAAAGGCTTTTCAGTTTTTGCACGGGTTGAGAACTTCGCAGAGAGGTTTTGTGGTGTTTTGACCCGCTGCCCCAACGGCTCTGCAGCGCGGCTTTCCGTTTCGTGTGGAATTAGGCGGTGCAATAGGCATGGAGCCCCACCTTACCCAGGCCGTTTGGTTCATAGGCTCCCTGTTTCCTGGCGGCTGGTTTTGCGTCCACGATGATTGTTTTCATCCCGGCTTGCCGCAAGCTTCCTCCCTTCCCCCAAAATGTTCCATTCTGGTCGCCGCTCCCCGCCCTCGTCACTCAATTTTGTTTCGAGCCGCCCTTTGGCCTCCTGGGTACTGGTTTTTCCCCTTCAGGCCGACGTTTCCCAGGTCTTTGATTTTTTGTCCTACTGATCCGTGACACCCTTTTCTTCTTGACCCTTCGTTGTTTCTGGAGGAATTCAGTTTCCTCCTGGACACGCTTTGCTACGTTGCGAAGGCTTCGACGCTCTTTTGTGCGTGGTCATTCGGTGTCTTCCTCTCAGTGACGAGGGCGAAGGACTTTGGGTTGTAGTTATCCCTTCTTGCGTGTTGGGCGGTTTCGAAGTTTCAGGTTCTTTTTTTTTTCCACATCCTCTTTCATTTTCCCCTGCACTCCGATTTCGATTATTTCTTCCCCCTTTCACGTGCCTCTTTCGCGTGAACCTCTACGTTCTTTCCCTAGTATCTGCGGTCCAATGTCGCCTCCTTCTCACCTGTTTGTCGATTCCCTTTCCCCTCCTCGTCCCCCCAAATTAACCATAGCGTTTTTGTCTGCTTGTTGATCTAACCTTCCGTAACGTTTTTCCCCCTATTGTCTCTCCAAACCCACACGTACTTCCCCCCCGTGTTTTCCTTCACAAGAGCGTTTTTTCCTCCAATTTCTGAAGCGGGAGGAGCCGTACCCTTCCCTTTCCCCCTCCTGTCCCCCTCCTCCTTGTTTGTTTCATTTTTTTCACTTTCCCCCCCCTCACGCCATTTGAGGCCCCCGTCCTTTTTCTGCCCTTATTTTGATCCCTCTTTTCCCTTTTTTCTCTTCTTTTTTTCGTTTTTTCGCCTTTTCTGCCCCCTGCCTTTTTTTACGCAGCCCATTGGACGTCAAGGGCTTTTGAAAACTCACGAGAACCTGCCACCTTACGTTACCCTCTGTTGTCCTAACTCTCACTTTCCACTTACTCATAATTGACTTTTTCCAACCCAATCGTACTTTCTCGTCATTGTAGTACATGTTGTGCCTTTTTTAACCCGAAGTGTTTATAGCTGGCACTTGGTAGGTTTGGAAGCACAAGGCCGACTTATTCGTCTTGTGTTTGTACATATATACCTCATTTCCCCCCTTCATTCACCCCCACTGCCCCTTCTATCCACCCATCCCCCGTTCTTCTCTAGACACCATAATGTTCGATGTTCTCCTTGTAAGCCATTGTTTTTCCCATGAATCCCGGTTCTTCTTGTCCCTTCCTGCCTTCACTGATTCGCACCTCCCTCATTCCCCCGGTGTGTCGACTTACTTTGCCTCCTTTATTTTCGTAGCTTCTTTTTTACCATTTCCTCTGTGATCGTCCGTGCACGTTCGTTTTGCCCCCCCTTCGTGTACAGCGTTCACAGCTTCCCCGAGTGCCCCTTTCGAGTCACCTTTTGTAAGTTTCCTCATTTTTTTTCTCTCCACTTGGTTATTCCAACCCCATTCCTCCTTACCACTCCTTTTCTGTTATATTTTTTCACTCCCATTGGACTGTTGCGGTGTTGTTTTGTTGTTCTTCCCTTGTCAACTTGCTTCCGGCGGCTTATCTTTTTCCGTTTTTTTTTGCACCCCCTGTTGTTTTTTCCTTGGCATCATTAATTCCCAATTATTTTCTCCCCCTTTTTTAGCCATTAACAAGTTTTCTTTTGTGTTTGCCCCTCGCCTTAGTTGGTCCGAAACATTTACACCCAAATTTGTCGTGTTTTTATTTTACGCTGCATCTATTCTCTCCTTGTTGTTTTGGTCCAGCCCTTTCGGTTGTTTAAACTTATCTAACCGGTTTCGGTTTTTTTCGGCTTTATCTAGTTGCCCCCCTTATTTTTTCCTTTCTCTATACTCTTGTTTTTCCTCTCTTTTCTTTTGTGCTGCCCGAATTATGGCTTCTCCTTTTCTTCTTTTCTTTTCTCCTTCTTTTCGTTTTGTAACGCCCTTTTATGGTTTACCTTCTATTGGTGGTTTCCTTTGTTTGCCTTTCCTGAGTGAATATTTTTAATCACACCCGTCCAGTCGGCGGCATGTTTTTGTTCTTCATCAAGCTGATTTGATACCAGTGTGACACGTCATGCCTTTATTCTCTTTTTGTTCTCTTCTTTTTTTTGAGGCCATTTTCCCTTTCCACAACTGCCCCCTCACCCGCTTTCCACTCTCTTGTGCCCACCCCCCTGTGATTTACCTACATTTTGCCTTTGTAAGGTTCCTGGTTCCTTTTCCTGCGAACAAAAGTATCTCTTTTCCCTCCTTTCGCGCAATGAATCAGGCTCCGTGGAGTACTCGTGCTTTGACCCTCCTGACCTCCGTTTCACAAGGCCGTCCCCCTTTTGCCTTTTTTTCATTTTTCGTATTCACCCGGTGACGCCCTTTTTTTCTCGCCGGCTTATCGTTCGCCCTTCCCTATCTGTCGCCTTTGCTTTTTAGTATTTTTGGTGTTTACCCCAGTTTTTTCCTGTTTCTTCCGCCCCCCCCCCGCGTCTTGTTGGTTTTGCTCTTTCTCCGTTTGCAGCATTTTACAAAATCTTTTCGTATCCCCTGACCTTTTTATCCTTTTCCTGTTTTTTTGACCCCGGACCTTGCTTCTCCTGCGTTTTCCCAGAGGGGCAGTGATTTTTTTTTGGCCTCCCTTTTTTCCCTTTTTGCGTCCTCGCGTACCTGCTTTTGATTTTTTTCCCTTGGGACGCTCTTCCCCCTCATTGGTTCTTTTTTCCTTTCGTCTGACTCACTACCTCTCCTTCCTCTTGACCTGGTTGGTTGGCGATTTTTTTTGGCTCTTTTTCACTCCAGGAACCGGTTCTGACGCCACCTCACAATAGACCTCTCGTTTTTTTCTGATATGGACTTGTAACCTTCTGCCCACCCCCCTCCCTCCTGTCCCCTTAGAGATTCTCTGTCGTTTTTTTCTACCCTTTATTGGGTTTCCATCCCTGATTTCTTCCTCAGGCCTACTCTTTAAACATTTTCTTCTTGCCGCGCCTTTTTGTAAAAACCCAAGGATCCCCGTAGTGTTTCTCTTTCATCTCGCGCCGCCCCTAATTTAATTTGCTTCCCGTTCCCACCTTTACCTGTCATGGTCGTTTTCCAGTTGCGAACCCTTCCCTGCCCTTCAACGAAATTCGCGCCCGAACAAATCCTTCCTATCTTCTTCGCCGTATCCCTCCATATTAATCTCTGGGCTCTTCCCTTTTTTCCCGGTCAGTTCGAAGACGGATGTCACCAGTTTCTTCTTCTGGTCCCCTTTCCACCCTGTCTACACTTTTCTCCGATTTCCCGTTCAGTGCAACTTCCTCCCAACTTTTATCCAACTAAAGTATCATTACTGGAACTTTGCGTTCCTCCCCACTACTATTTTTGTCTGATCTCTAGATTAGCCATACCTCATGGTTTCCCCACACCGTCCTGGCTTACGTTTCAACATGAATCCAGTTCTATTTTTCGCATTCCAGTGTTCCCGATTGCCATTGATTACGAAGTTCCTTGGGTTCCCTTTCTTTCCTCCTTTTCCCCTTTTATTCTAGGCATACCTTTAGCGTTCTTTCTTTTCTATGCGGGATCTTTTCGCATGCATGTAAAAGGTCGACCCGTCTTCATAGTTACATTTTTGATTCGGTCCTTTAGTATCCCGTTGCATGACGGATCTACCCCTACCCCCGTTTTTTTTTTTTTTCCTTTCCTCTGAGATGCTTTCCTTTTTTTTTTTGTAGGCACTCGCCCACCTCCCCTCCTCTTTCTCCTCTTTCCCCTTCTTTTTCCTTTTTTTTTTGCGGGATTTTTTTCCCGCCGCATTTCCTCCTTTTCTTGACTTTGCCCATTATCTTTCCCGTCCTTTCGCATTCGCCACCCCCTTCGCATACCTTGTGCCCATTTACATTGTCCTTCATGCTCCTTTCTTTTCGCAAAACGTGCTCCCCCTCTACTACGTGCCCCCCATCAATCCTCGCCCAGTCCCTTGCCTTTATCAGTTTGCACCATACCAACCATGCCCTTTTTCTTACTTGGCTTCGCGTCTAAAACGCCAATTTTGACGCCTTGACTGCTCCACCAGGGATCCGTAGTTTCTCTGTGATTTACAGGTTTTCGCATGAGTTTTGTCCTGGTTTGCTTTTCTCAAATATACTAGTTACCAATTCATTTACATTTCTCCCCTTTCGTTTTGTCGTTTTTTCCTCACTTTTTTTCGTTTCTTTCTTTCTCCTTCCCCTGCCCCCCTGCGCACTTTCTGATGTCCCAATTCTGTCTCCGTGGCCGAGCTTCTGTCACGTCCTTAACCCCTGGCTTTAATATCCCCAGAACTTTCCAGTTTTTCCGGACCTGCAACCTTACAGCTTTTTGATATCCCGTTTCCCCGACCACTGCTCTGAAGTTTTCATGTTGTTCCCCTTTTTTGCTTTTTCGCACTTGTCCCCACCCAATTTTAATTTTTTTCGCTCTTGCTCCCTTTTTATTTTCTTTTTTGATTTTACTTTTATCTTCCTGCATCCGTATTCTCTCTTTGTCCCTGAGGAGTATTTTACTCCTTTTAATTGTCCTTTCCTTCTTTCCTGTTTTAGGCGCCCTATTTGACGTTTTTTCTTTTATTTTTTTGTTCCCCTGACGGCATCCCTCATGTGTACCTCTTTGCCCCCCTCTTGGGGTTGTCGATTTCCTACATTCCCTTTTTTCCTTCGCACCGAACCAGCTCATTTCCGATTCCCGTTATTTTTTTTTTTATTTTTTACTCTAGTTTGTTGCTAAGCGGCCGTTCCGGTTTTTGTATGGGCGCACGTTCATTTCACCCTTTTTTTTTCAGTTTTTTTTTTTTTGCTTTTTTTTGCTTTCCGCTCCACAACCCCTACTTTTGTCTCCCCCTTCTTCTTTTTGGTACCGTTTTTTTTCGCCAATCCTGTTCCCCGCAAACATTCTGCTTGAGATTCTAACCGTGCCTGCGCTGAATAACTTATTCCTTGCCTTTCTACTGCTTTCCCCCAGCGCAGAAAACCTGTAGTTGGACGTCCTCATCCACCTTCCAAGGACCCTCGGGGCCGCCATCCTGCTTAAGTCCTTTCTGTTGTCCTTTTTTCTCATCCTTTTTTTCCTTCCCTTGTCTTTCTCCTCCCCTTCTTTTCTTTCTTTTTTTCTTCTCCTTTTTTTTCCCCTCCTTTCTCCCCTTTTCCCTTTTTTTTTTTCTTTTATCTCTTTACCTTTTTTTCTTTCCTTCGGTTTTTGGTTCGCCCTTTACATTTTTTGTCCTTTGGTAACAGAGTGTTTAGTTTTGGTGTCCATTGCTTGCGTCCTCCTTTCTCCTTTTAATTCCTGTCCAATCCATTCCGTCGCACCTCCTGATCAGACTCATTTAGGCCCCCCTCCGTTTACTGTCAGTCTTTTTTGTTGTTTTCGGGATCTTTGGGTGTCGTTTTCCGTTTTCCGCTTCTGACAGACTATTCCCTTCCCTTTTGTCTTCACCCTACTTCGTTCCACTCTGACTCGATATCTGCCCGTATCGGCCCCACCTCGGACAGCCCCCTTTCTTGTGGATATCTAGGCCATGATCGGGGTTATACTGCAATGTATCTCCTTTTTTTCCTCCTTCACACTTTCGTCTTTTTTGTTTTTTTTTGTTGTTGTGTTGATTTCGTGAGATTTCTTTTTCTTCCATTCAAGATTGGAACGATGGTTTTCCCCTACATCTTGGCTCTGCTTCTTCATTCCTTCGCTCAGGGTTTCCTTTGGTGGTCTCATGGCCTGTCCTAAAACCCCTTTACGAGGTTTCTCAAATTTTTTTGATGGACTTTTCATGTGCCAGGATGGACCCCTTTGCTCCACTCCAACCCCAACTGATTATAGAAAACACCCTGCTTTGTTGCCTGTTAAGCACCTTTGCGCTGGCCGTCTTTTTATTTGTTGTGGTCGGTTCTTTGCCACCTTCCCATTTTTCTGGTTTCGAAGCGAGTTTTTTTCTGGTATCGGTCGCCATGGTTTTTCCTTTGTTTGTCACGGTTTATGGCCAAATACCCCCTTTTTTTTAGTCCCCCCTTTTTTTTTCGACCACCCGGTGCCTCCAACGTCCCCCGCCCAACTACAAATACTTCCCACTTTGCCCCATTGGAACTCGCGACCCTGATAATCGTCCGTTTGTTCCAAGGAATGGCGTGGTTATGTTCCTGATTTTTTCCTGGCTGCGATTCTTTCCCAACCCTTCAAGTGTTATTTTTTCGGGTATCCCAGTCTGCTTCAATTCCTCGCTTTTTTTACGGATGGCTACCTTTGTAATGTGTAGTCCTTACAAATGTCCTCCCTGGTCAAACCCGGTTGTTGTGATTTTGATGGTATGAGAGAGTGTTTGTTCTTTTCGAGGCCTATCCTCATACCTTTCGCCGTCCCCCCTCTTCTTTTCTTCTTCCGGGGGTCCCAACCCCCCCCCAATACTTCCTCCCTGTGTACTCCCCCCGACGGTTTTTTCTGGGGCTCTTGAGCTCCCCCCGTAGTCGCTGCTCTCTTTTGGCCCCCATGATCCCCCTTTGTTAGCTGGTGCTCGCGATGCTTTTGGGTTCTTGTTTTAACTGTTGTTTTTTACTCAAAATCACGCCGTCCTTTCCTTGGACCCTTCAATTCTTCGCTTTTGTTGTTGTACATGTCGAACGACTGTTGTTCCATTTTTGTCTATGCATTTTTGACCCAGACTTCCTTTTCCTCGTTATGCCCCTGTTTGTGATTATTATCATCTTTCCCTGTCTTTTGTTGAGTTGACCTTTGGTCTTTTACTTCTGTGCGTTCTCTCCCCCTGCCCGTTACGGTCCGGAAATCACGTACGCCTTTGCATTTTGCATCCTTTGTAGTTTTTTTCCCCGGCCTAATTCCTCCTTTGCCTTCGCTTTG
>Ga0179591_1269055_pt1 | contig 10741 bp, 10 predicted proteins | sample CZOMad2_1_08_16f_FD_182891 | JGI IMG/M metagenome (GOLD analysis project Ga0179591, IMG submission 182891) | Vadose zone soil fungal communities from Angelo Coast Range Reserve, California, USA - CZOMad2_1_08_16fungal (PacBio error correction) | ecosystem: Environmental > Terrestrial > Soil >... | reverse complement strand
CGAATCCCCCCCTGGCCTGTCTTTTGATCCTGATGTTTATCTTCCTTTAGAAGATCGCGTGTTTTCCCCCTCCGTTTCTCCCCTGATTTTTAGTGTTTTTTTTCCACCTTCAGGAGAGATGCCACCCCTTCGATATTGGTGAAACCTTGGCTGACGTGGGTGTCCTGGAGGAAAGAAGGCCAGGCGACCCCCGTTGTGGTCTTCCCTGCGCAGCATATAAACCGCTTTGGCCTTTAAGCAGTCTCCGGGTTCGTTTTTCGTAACCCAATGGATTCTTTCTCGTCTTCAGGTTCAGACTTTTCACGACCCATAGACGTGCTTCTTCCTTTTTGTAGAGCTGCTTCTTTCCTCTGATTCGTTCTGGTGACGATGCTCCCTTTTTTAGACCTCTTTCACCTGCGTTGGTTCTAACGATTCCCACGCCTCGCCTCTTCTACCCCCTTTTTTTGGTGTCCCTAGATCTTTCCTTTTTATACGTCCATGATCGACCTGTTCCTTCTCAGCCGTTTTGACTGTTCGGACGTTTTTATTTTCACTCGTTCTGCTTTACCAGGGTCTCCTAGCTGGCGTATTTCGAATAATAACCTTAGTTATCTGCCCCCCCTCCCCGATAGCATTTGCCATGTTGAAGAAGCTGTCTTTCTAGAGTGCCGAGCTTTCTCATTCATACGCGCCGAATCCGTCGCTCCGGTTGAACCCGCCTGTTTGTCACTATTGCACTTAATCCTTCCTTAGAAAGGATTAGTAGTCGAAGTCAGAGTAGGGTCCCATTCCGCTGTTCTCAGTATTGCTGTGTGGCGGTGATTCCCCTTTGACCTTCAGCCTTTTTTTTTGATTAACGGAAGCTTTTCGTTCTTTTTAGGAGTGAAGTCGTCACCACTCTAGTAGGTTGTCTCTTTTAATCTAGCATTCGTACCATTTTCTGGTTTTTTCGTAGGTTGCGCTATGTCCAGCCCTGTCTTCCCGTTGCGGTCTCGACAAATGCTTTTTTTTTCTTGAATAGAAACGCTCTTACCCTTATTGAGTACGACCACGCCCCTCGTTTGAGTCCTCCTTCTGTTTATGAGAGTCGTTTGTGAACGCGGTCTTTTCTACCCCTCTTTCAGGCTTCCCTGCACTCTCGACCCCCTTCGCTTCTCTACTGGGTAGAGATCCTAAAATTTTTGACTGAAGCCTACCTGCGGGGTTCTTTGTGCATTTATCGATATGGCCGACCTTCTTCATTCTCCTTTTCTCGGATATGATCGTTCCCTTCCTGTGACCGCTTTCTCTCTGATAGAGAATGGCGACTTCTGGGTGATATCGTTGTACTGCCGGTCTCTAAAGGCTTCCCAGTTCTACCATTATTCTTTCCTACGTCGAGTACGCCTCAATCTCACCTCCCTCGACTCCCTTCTCCTCCTCTGAAGTTCATCCGGTCTCTTTTCTCCAATGTTGAGACCAGCGGTTTCCTGAGCAGTGTACTATTAGTCACCAGCCCGATCCCTCCAGTAAACGGAAGCGTTATCCTGTCTCCGTGATCGCCAGTACCTCCCCCTTGACCCTGATGACAACGGAATGCGAAGGCAGCCCGACCGTCACTTTTCTCTCACCCGGTGAATTTCTGCGGTTGTATTTCCGAGCGCGTTACTCATATCCTTCTCCCGAGTCCGCAGAGCGTTACCCTCTGGCCCTATTCCTTTTCAAGCTCCGAATAGTCTGACGTAAGTTCGGTTTCCTTCTATTTCCACTTTTTGTAAAGAGGTCGTATACGTGAACGTTTCCTAGCCGGTTTTTCCGCCCCCCCAGTTTTTACACCGGACCAGAGTGATCTCCCTTTTTTGAAAGTATCTTTTTTCATTGTTCTCCCTGGTCGGTGACGACTCTGCCGTTGGCATTATCCTCTTTTGTGTAGTAGGCGTTCCATCTTCATCGCGTTAAGAGTTTTGGTTTTCTAGGACGTGGCCCTACGAATTTTCGACTACGATCTTCCAGCCTGCAGATTCGCACGTAGATCTCTCCCGTCTCTTCCAGTAGCTCTCTGACTGATCCCTCCCTCTCTTGAGCCGCCGCCGGGCGTGTTATCGACGATCACGGCCTCCTGCCCGCCCCCTCTTTAAATGCTCAGCGGCGACCCCCTAAACCGTCATGGGCGCACCTCGCGCTTAGCCTCTTTTTTCTCTAGTCCTCCCTTCCTAACTTTCGACGTGTGTGTGGAAATTGACAGAGATCGCCGTGTCCCCCCCAATGTCCGTTTTTGTCTTGTCCCCCTCGCCCGGCTCTCAAAATCCCCTTTTTCGCCTTCTCCGAACAGGTCCTTTTCGACTATCGCTCGTCGAGTTTGAAGCAGGAATAGCGCCGCCTAGACCCGGCCTGAGGATAGGCCCCCGATCCGAGGCGGAACTCTTTCCCCTAGGGGTGTTTTCTATTAGGTCCCTTCCTCCCCTGCATGGCGGCCCTCTCCGGACGCACTTTCGTTCTTACTTAAGTTTCCCTACTTCTTTGCGGGGTAGAGAGAGAAAGACTCAGAGGTGTACGAGAGTTCGAGACGACCTTCTGTCGCTCGATGTGAGCTGGTTAACTGATAGAGGGATCAGCCGAAGACGCCCAAGGGTTCCTAACGCGCTCGTCCTTTTTCCTTCAGATATGATACTTTCTTATCGTGTCCTGCGCTAGGAGTTTCTAGGCGCAGGGACTCTCCCCCTTCTCCTTTGGTTGTTGTTTGCCCTTGCGCATCTCTTATCAGCGTTTACCTTTCTTGTTGCTACCGAGTAATGAAGATCTTTGCCCAATGAGAATCTCTTGCCTTGTTACAGTAGTAGGCTCTGACTCACCGACTATGTTTTTCTACCAAGTGATTTTCCTTAAATCGCGGTCGTCCTGATCTTGATTTTTCGCAATCCTCACTTCTTTTCTTCGTTACCTCCTTCCCATATATTCGGCCGCTTTGAACCCCTGTTTTCATCTTGTCAGATGGACGGAATTCTTTCCTTTTTTTCCCTACCGTGATTCCCTGCCTTTTCAAGGTACGCGTTCAGCCACTTTGTCATCTTTTGGTCGCGTCAATTATTCTGGTCTTTCCTGCTCCCTTACTCTCCAGAGAGATACAAGTACACTTCCGGTTTTTTTGCTTTCTGATGCCCCTTGAAATTAATTATCCGAGAACCCTTCTCACGTCTCTGGGTGCAATGTGGATCTGATGACCCCTCCGTCTGGATCGGGCGTCCTCGTATTAAATCCTGCAGTTCTATTGAGAAGAGTCCTCTGTTTGCTCTCAAGGGACGGGTTTAAGGTTAGTGGCAGATCGATTCTGATCTTTGCTCTTGCTTTTTCTCTCCCCCGACCTTTTTTCTCTCTCTCACCACGTTCCTCCCCGTTCTATTTCATAAGTGGCTCGTGCCTCTCCTTAACTTTGTCTGCGGGGGCTGTCCTCCCATTTTCGTTTTGTCGTTCTCTACCCGTGTCCAGGCCGTAAGAGACCCTCGTCCCTCTTCTTAACCAAATCCCACGTTTCCTTGACCCCTCCATTCCATCTTCTTAATCAGTCAAGTTACTTAGTTTTCTAAAGTTCGCTCTACGACTGAATGTGTTCTTCACTGCCTCCGGAAATTCCAATTTCCTCTTCGGCCACCACCGATTCTACCCCTTAACCTGACTCCCTAGGAGCCTATGCGTCTCGGCTCTTAGGTTTCTCCTTTTATTGTCGTTTACATGCTTTTCCTTTTCTGCCTTCCTTAAAGATACTTGCTCTCCGATTGACCCCTGTTTTTCTAGAAGACTCCCCTTTCTTGCTGCCTTCGATTCTCTAGCTTAGTTCATCCATGTTTCTGGATGCTTTTATTTTCAAGCTTCTTTGTATTCCCTCTTAGTTGATTCAGCCCGGTCGCGAGTGTTTTTGCGAACTTTATTCTTACTGATAGACGGTGATTCTGTTCCAGTTAGAACTCTGGGAGCGCTGAGTAAACCTTCTTTAATCTCTTCCCGTAGTCTGTTCGGGATCTCCCTGCTTTTATCTTGGACATTTCACGTACCTTTTGTTTACGGGCACAGCTCAGCTCAATTGGTGACCCTTAGGGAAACCAGAGACCAGCGAGCGTCCCATTTCTATAAATGCTCACTCTCATCCGTGGTCAGACAGGATGCCGCCTAGACTTCGCCCTGGCTTTCAAGAATTCGTTCCCTTCCAGCTCCTGCGCCGCTAACCCTTTAGTATAGTTAAAACTTTTTCCGTTTTACTCGAACACCGTAGTCCTAGCTCTCGGGTCTCGTTCGCTTACGATCCCTTTTACCCAGGTTAGTAACTTTCCTTCGGGCACCGTTCTCTTCCTACCTAATTCTTAGATTGCTCGACCAGATCCCAATCGACGGGTGGCCGACTGTAAAGAAGGGCTCTCATCCTTCTTCTCCGATCGCACTAATCTACGAAGGCAATCCCGTTGTTATCAGCAGAGCGTCGGGCCACGTTCTTCTTTTGTGTCATGGCATAGCGGCAGTCCCAGTTTTACATTCAAAAATGTTCTCCTTGCGACGTAGTGAGGCTCAACCGCTCTTCTTTCCACCCTTAATGTGATGAACCTCCCTTAACCTAAGGTTTAAGTCCCTTTTTCTCATTTAGTAATCCACTCTCTCGTTCGAAAAGCGGCACAGTCGCCCGTACTTTAGTCCACGCCTTACGATCCGGGTCCCTTTCTTCTTCCCTTTTCAATCAGGGCGCAAATTTTCCCGTGATGAGCAGTCGACTTGCTAGGTCTCTCTTCTTGACCGTGTTCCATCTCAACTAGTCTTATGCAAAATTTCTTTGACGGTTTGTCGGATAATTTTCCCGGTACCCAGTTCGGATTCTTCCCGTCTGAGATGAGAATGGTCGATCAGTCTCGCCGAGTGTCTAACCTGTCCCTCTTTATTTGATCTTAAAGCAGTCTGAGACTTTCTTTTATTATGGGGACAACCTCTTTTTTGTGCAGGCATCTCATTGTCGCGACCCATTTTCCTTTTAGTCCCTCGGGTCCCCTGTTTCTTCTTTGTGCCGCCCCACATCCTTTTTTCCTATCCCCTGAGATTCTGATCTGTCACCAGAAATTGAATCCTGGCACGCCTCTCGCCCAAAACTACCACGTCCCTGATCAGTACATTTCATTTTTCTTGGGAGTGAACAGAGGCACAAGCACTCACTTTCCTCTTTTCCATGTCCAGGTGGCCGCACTCAGAGTTAACGCTTCTGAGGGCTTTCCGAATAAAAGTTCGTGTTTCATTTTTTTGCTTAGAGCCCCTTCCCCTACACCGCAGGTTCCGCCTTTTCCCCAGTCCATAGAAAGGCTTCTTCTGCAGGTTTCCGACCCCAATCGATGCCGTATCCGTCCCCTCTTTCTCTTTGAAGTCGAGTTCCCCACCCATATTTCTCCCCTTCCTTCTCTCAAGCTGATCGGTTCGTCTTAGTCATCTTCTAAAGCCCCTATTTTCGCAAAGATAGTTATCCTTGCCTGGATTACCCCTTCTTTTTAATCCCTCCTTTTTTTTCTGTATTCTCACTCCCTCCTCCTATCCCTATCTTCTCTACAGATTTGACCTTAGGCAGTAGAATACTTGATCGATAGCTGTGTCTTCGAAATCCCTGTTCTCCAGCGCCGACTTCCCTTCACTGATCCCGTCCCCCATCCCCCCCTCCCCAGTATGTGGAGGAAACATTGGTTTCTACTGGTATGTCCCTGTTTTTTCGACGGACCCAGGAGACCCTTCTGTTTATTCATGCGAGAATCGAACCACTTGTTTAGCGCGAAATTTCCACCGCGGGTAAAGTTTCCACCTGGATTTTAAAGATTCCCCTCGCCTCGCCCTCCCCCCCCCGTTTGTCTCATAACCGCCTCTCGACTGTGATCCGCGGGCCCTTTTTCCGACGCTTGGTATTTCCTAGGTTTGACGATTCGCCGATCCCTGGCCCTGATCCGCTTTTTCAACCTTTTTTTTCTACACTTTTCGACGCCGTTCCACAGACCTGCCTCGCGAGACACATTGAAATCTGTTTGTTTTTTGTTTGGAGCGGAAAGTAGCGCATCTTTCCTCCTCCTTAGGTCTCTACGGCCAGGATATCCTTTTAGTGATCTTAGGCTTGAATCTTCTTTTCCGTGGTATATCACGCTAGGTCTCTCGCTCTCGGAGTCTTCTTCGATTTGGGTTCCCTTCTTTCAGAGAACTGCTTTTGCCCCCCCCCCCCCGTTCCCCTTTCCCAAGCACCGATCGATGGAGCTTTTTCCCTAGACGGATATTTCTCTATTTTATGCTGCTTTCCCTCAATTGTACTACTTCTCCGCATTTTCTCCGGAGACTCCGGATTTCCCTTCAATTCTTGAAGTAATAGATCCCAGTAAGCCCGGATAGTCCCCTACCTCTGACGTCTTAATTGTCGCTGTTAGCTTCTTCGATGGCCCCCCCCTGAGAACCTTTAAAGTCTATGGGGTCCTACCTTCGTGTCTCTTTACTCTCCGGTTCTTCATTGAGGAACTCCCCCTCTCGGATGTTGTTATACGATGATTCCTTTTATACGGTTCGGGTCCTTAGGTTCCTGCAGACTGCCCTCCCCCCCCTGAAGATTCCCGTTTGCGCGTTTTCTTGCCCCTATCCTATTCCCTTCGAGCTTTGCCTAGAACTTTCTTCTTTTCCAGCATGAAAGGCTTTCCCTCTCAGCAGACTTCTTTTGACTTTTGCTTCTCTCCGCGTTCGATCTTTCTCCTGATTCATTGCCTATGATTTTTTCTCTTTTCATGATCGGTAATTTTTCCTTCAACGACGGACTCGAAGACTTTTCCCGTTTTGTCGAGCCCTGTCCATTGTTTGAAAACGAGGGAATTGCCATCTTTTTTATTGCTCCTGGTAGAGATTGGACTCTACAGGTTCCTCGCGAGGCTAGTCCTTTTCGCACTTATCAGGCCGCGATTTCTCTACTTTTAAATGATCCTCTTGGTCTCCTTGTCCTGCCGGTGCTTCGGATGTTTTTCCTACTTTGTTGCCGCCGATCGCTGCAGGACCTTCCTCCTCGAGTGCGTCGAAGTGAAATCTTTTCATCTCCCGCTCCCGCGTTCCCTCCCCAGGTGGAGCCCCTTCCTTCTCCCGATTAAGAATTTTTTCCCCCCAACCCCGCTCTCTCCCTCCAGTGATTTTTCTCCCCTTCTTACTTGATCCCGCAGCGGGATCAGTCTTTTTTTTTCCCGTTCCGTGTGATGAAAGGATGCCCCACGCGAAGGCGAAGGTTCATCTTTAGATCTCTGTGTCGACGACGTATTCCTGATTCTCGCAGATCTTGAAGCAGAGCTGCTTCTCTTTCTTGTAGCTTTGGAATTGAAACCGGACTCCTTCCTTGATACTGCGCCCCTATTCCCCTCTCCATAGTCTTGTCCTTCTCGGTACGTTATCGAGGTTTTGGCGTCTCGAAAGTGACCCTTTTTGGCCTGTGTAACCAAGTTCCAGGGCACGCCTAGTATCTCTCATTGAGAATTTTTGGTAATTGTGCACTGGCGGGCAGCAGCTTGCCGTCTTTTTTGAGAAAGAGTTGTACATGTGCAAGCAAGATTTTTTCCCGGTAGTTAGTTTTCAGAATTTCTGACCCCGGCCCCTTCTGCGTCTCTCACAGCGCGGATTTTTTCCTTCTAGACATAGGACTCTTCTCAGTCTTTTTTTTTTTTTTTTTTTTTTTTTTTTTTTTTTATTTTCCTTTTTTTTTTTTTTAGGAGCGCAGCTCTTTTTTTTTGTCGCTGAAGAGACCTGTCTCGCCCGCCCCCCTCTCACGAGTCATCTTTTCCGAAGTCTTTCCCAAGCAATTTTGTCAGAGCACTGTCTCTACAGGTAGAAGACATAATTTCCTAAGTATTAAGATAAACATTTCTTTTTTTGGGTGTTGGGTATTCCCTTCTTTCGACGCACACTTTTTCTGGACTGAGTTTTTCCCGCTTTCTTCCTTTTCCTTTGCATCAGCAGCACGATCGGCGTCTTTTCCTCCTTCGTGATCTCGGAGTCAGACCTTTCTTCTCCGGTTGCAGAAGGTCAGAGTTTTTAGCCCTTTGAGCTCTACAAGATACAGATGCCCTCCTTTCAAGCGTTGGGTTTTTCTTTTTTTTAGGGCGACCCGGTCAGGCTCCTCCCCCGGTTCCGGTAGGATCGGCGAACGGTACGGTCTGCTCGACGAGTGGGCCGCGTCCTTTTGTCTTGCGAAGCAGAATTTTATCGAGAGCTCAGATTATTAGTCCGAACTTTCCTCTCTCTGTAGACGCTGGCGAACCCTTTTCTTTCTCTTGCACCGATTTGACCCAATTTCCTCGCGGTTGCGGAGTATGGGGATACTTTTTCTTCCCCCTTCGATCGCTCTCGGAGTTAGCTCGCTGGTTCCTTCTAACCTTGTTTTTTTTTTCTTTAGTCGGGACTCGACCGATTTTTTCCTTTTTTTTTCGTTATAGAGAGATAGGTCTCTAGCCCCTCCCAACCGCGAGTGGCGAACTTGTCGTCCCCCTTTTTCGTGGTTCGAAATTAGTGAAACTCCCGTTTTTCTTATGTAGTTTCGTACTTTTTACCTCCCCCCTTTTTTTCTTCTTCGCGCTATACCTCGCGGAAAATCTGGCCGTGACTCCCGTTCTCCGATCTCCTTTCCCTCTGGCCGGCTGCTTGACGGGTCTTTCCTCTCCCCAATTCAACCCTCTTAGCTTGTACTCCCTTTCATATGGATTTTTTTGTGTTCTTATCTGGACCGGATTTCAAGCGACTATAGGCGGATTCTTTTTTACTCTTTCTCCTGGATTCTCTCTATCTTCTTGTTGATGCTCCTGAATCCCGTTTTATCCGGTGTTAACGTGGGCGCATTCTTGGGTTTTTTTTTTTTTTTTTTTTTCTTTTTTTTTTTTTTTTTTTTTTTTCGGTTTTTTCGCTGTTCAGTTCCTGTGATTTGAAGGTTCTTCTGATAGTCTTCCTCGCGGACTTTCTCAATTCGTATTGCTAAAAGGACAGTTTTACTTTCCGCGGACGATGCACTTGTGATCTGGGGCGGCTTGTTTCTTTTTAGCCCAACTACCTCGTTCATTTATCCCTCTTCTTTTTGGAGATCCTCTTCCCCCGAATCTTTTTCTGCTTTCTATTTCTATCTTGCGGGGGGCTTTATTTTTTCTTCTCTTACAAACTTCGAGGCGCCCTTCAAGCGTCAATTTCTCTTGTGCCTAACAGCTTTCCTTCCCCCCAGCCTACTTCTTTTTCTCCGGGCTGCTCCGAAAGTTCTTTCCTCCCCACTATAAAAGATCAGTCCTCGGCTAGACTCGGTCTTTTCCCTTTACCGTTGGCACCATGTCCCTGGAACTGAGATCCCCTACGTTAAACACGCTGATTCCTCCCAGGTTAATTTTCCCTCATCTTGCGGCCAGGAGATCGACTTCTTTGTTTCCTCTTACGATAGTTCACATGATATTTAGTAGAGTCCCTTTCCCCAGATCCGCTATTTCTCTTCCTCCGGCTCAGTTTTTCTCTCCCGTGTGGATGACCCCTTTTCTAACTTAGCTCCCTGACAATGACTTATCATTTGTGCTCCTGGCGATCCCCTCCCCAGGGATCACGCTGCCTTCAGCTACGCCCCCGACTTTGTTTTCCCCCCTCTCTGCTTCTTCTCTGACTGGTACCAACCCGGCACGCGGTATGCGCTTCTTCAACGGATTGCCCCAGGCTACTCCTTCTCGTCGGTCTCTTTGCACGGCGTGACGTAGTCATTTGTCTCCTTTATTTCAACTTTTTCTGTCTCCTTTTTCCGTTTTCTTTTTTTTCTCGATCACTTTTCACTATCCGCTAGCGTTGTCCCCTTCTCTCTTCAGAATGACGCGTTTCTTTCTTTTTCGTTTACGTGTACACTCTAATCTCTTCTTCGCCACCGTTCTCATCTCATGATAGACGGCCAGCGCTTTCCTTTCTCCCTTACTAGTTACTTTTAGTCTAGGTTGCCCACCTGCTTACTTCAATCAGTACTCAGCTCCGCGCGCTGTTTTTTCCTTTTTTTTTTTTCCCATTTTTATGTGACCGGTTCTGAACCTCTTTCCCCCTTCCCCCCATGTCCTGTGCCGAGTTCGAACCATCCTCTTCGCGTTCCCAAAGTCAGCGTTCCTTTTTCTTCTTTCCTGTTTCTGAGTTTGGGTCTTTATTCAAGGCATGCTTTTCTCCTACACTGGACCCCGTTTTTTCCTCAGCTTATTCCGCTGACCGCTTCCCTTTCTTGCTGTCGGCTTATTCCGTCCTGAACTATTTGGTACGCATGGCGTTCTTTTTTATCCAACCCCAATCTTCGCGGTTTCCTGTAGCAGAGCCTTTATGTCCTCTCACCGCCGGTTTCAGTTTCGTCCCTTCCCCTTAATTAGTACACCCGCTTTTTTTCCTGCTCTCCCATGATTGGCCAAGTTTGCCGCCTCCTATCTTTTTCCCGACGAGTTTGGCCCTTGAATTCTCTTTTCGGAACATAATTTTACTAGGGCCCCCATCCTGCGAGGACTCGAAATCGCTCAGGTCTCCTGTGACCCTGTCTGCTACACTCCTCTTTCACACTTCCCTGTTCTGTTAGGACTACCCACAAGTCTCTTCCTGTTCTTTTCTTTTATGGGTCATCGGCGAAGTACTGTTTTCTTTCTACCCGCTTCTCCCCTCCTCTCTGAGACGTGCTTTCATTTCTCGCGTCTTCGTACCGAGCGCTCTATACCCCCTCGACAAACTTCCCTCCACTCAAGCGACCTGGTCTCTCCTTTCTTTCTCT
>Ga0179591_1231000_pt1 | contig 10741 bp, 9 predicted proteins | sample CZOMad2_1_08_16f_FD_182891 | JGI IMG/M metagenome (GOLD analysis project Ga0179591, IMG submission 182891) | Vadose zone soil fungal communities from Angelo Coast Range Reserve, California, USA - CZOMad2_1_08_16fungal (PacBio error correction) | ecosystem: Environmental > Terrestrial > Soil >... | reverse complement strand
TCGTTTCCTGATGCCCCCTCAGAGGAGGCGCCTTACCCCCTTTTTTCTTCCCCCCTTCGTAGAAAATAAACCTCCCAGTCCCCGGCCCCTTCGTTGATGAAGAGGATGTGCGGGATTGCCCAGTTTTCGCTTCAGCCTTTATCTCTCTGCTTTGTAAAGCGAATGATCTGCGATTTGTCTCCCTCGCCTCCGGTTGCCTCGCCGCTTTTGGAGACCCAACCCCCCCCCACTCGTCTTTCCCCCCCGAACTGGTCAGATTTATTTTCCTCGACCCGCGAGGTGGGACGTGTTCTTTCCCTTTCCCGTCCTTTCGCGGACGCACAGCGATTCTGTTCCTCTTCTACCTTTTGAGGATGGCGGTTCCCCCCCTGCTTTGTCTCTTTCTTGCTAAGATTTTGTGGCAAGCTGAAGTACTACTTTCGGAGCTTTTTTTTACGCAGACGCCGGGCGGAGTTCTCCCTTGTATTCTTTCATGCTAACAGTGGGTTGCTTGCCCCCGTCGCCCTGTTTTTAACAGGTTGAAGGGGGGTGTTGTCCAATCCCCTCTTTCCTGTTGAGCTTGTGGCTTTTTTTTTCCCCCCCGGACTCCTACTGCGAATGTGTCCACTTCCCGACGGGCCCCTCGAGAGAGCTTCGCCCTTTTGCCCGTCGGCCAGATTCGCGGCGTTTTCCCTTTTGATCCATTCCGCAGTTGCCCTGGGCCCCTTCTGTTTTTTCCGTCGCTGTTTGTTTCTTTCCCTGGGCACCCAGGTCCCCGCTGCGATGACCCCATGTTCGCTTTTTTTTACCCCTTCCCTACAAGGTGACCACTTTCAGAAGAGTGTACTGACCTTTTATCGTCCCCCCCAATTGATTTGATGGCGCGCGTTGTTGGAAGGATTCTACCTTCTCTTCCCCAACGCTCAGGATGTAAGCGAGACCGCAATTCTATAGGTTACCTCTTCCTTTTTCCTCTCTTTCACTCACCACTCCGCCCCCCACACTACCCTCACCAACCCCCACTTAACTCATCCCCGCCACCTCTCGCTTTTTTACCCCCCTTCTAAATATACCCCCACCACCTCCCCCTCCCCCCTCCCCCTCCTCCACCCTTCGACCCTCCTTACTTTCCCCTTCTACTCACTCACCTTCCCTTAACCCCTACACCCACCCTCCCCTCTCCTACTCCCCCCCCCCTTTCCCTCCACCTCCCGCCCCCGCCCCATACACATCATACCCCGCTGAGTGTCGGTTGACCTGTTGCTTTTCCCTTTCCCCCCTGTCGATTACTTCAAAGACCCAAAGTAGTTGGAGTCTTTTGTCCGATGCTGAAAGTGGGAAACTTTGCCTTCCCCCCCCCTACAGCTTTTTTTAAAATGATCTTTCTGTAGTTTCCCTCTGTGGGAGGGAGGCTAAGCGATGAGGAGGTAGACCCTCCATTAGACCCACGTGGCACCGGTGCTTAACAATTTTTAACAGGGTAGGTTGAACCCTTTTTTTCCCCTTAGGGCTTGTCGGCGCTTTTCTCTTCTTTTTCTCCCTTTTCACTTAGAAACGGGAGGAACGCCCATTTTCTTTCCCCCCTCCTTGGTTTTCTTCCTCAACCGATTCCGCCGGCCCTCCCTTTTTTTGATTATGTAACCGCGAAGCCGCAGGGACAATTTCGTCCTCCTCCTTCCGCTTTTCCCCAATAGGAGCGGGTGAACGTGGTCAGGCATTTCCTTCTCAAGAGTCTCGCTGCGTAGAAGGCTTCGGGCCGGAAGGAAGATATTTTGGGTAGTCGAGTGAACGGTTTTTTTTTTTCTTCCTTGAAACTGTTGCCATTTTCTGCCTTCACATTTTGATTTTTTCTTTTTCGATAAACAATTGAAAATAGCGACGTCCCCTTCCACTTGTCCGGTTTCCCCCTCGGTTGTACCACGATAAAAGATATGAATTCGTCCCCCTCCCCACCGAATGGTAAGTTTTTTCCGCCCCCAAGATGTCTTACTGGTCGTCCATCCCCCTCTTCCTCCTTGGGACCTTCGGATTGTTCCTTCCGTATCTCCTCCGTTGTTCTTACTGTTTTCTTAGGCGGTATGCGCAGCACATTTTCGTCCCTTTACCCTAGACGCCAGGGCTCAGTTCCCCCCTTGCTCCTTGGTCATCTAAACAATCAGAAACCGTCTCCCTCACCCCCTTTCGGCTATCTGTGAATTCCTGTAAACCACTTCCCCCCCTTTTATTGAGTGGTCGCATACATGGTACTAGACACGGCCTTTTTCTCGTTTTCCCCCCTTTCCTAAATTGTGGAACAAGTGTCTCCCCTCCCTCCGTTTCCCACGGTGTTTGGACGGCGACTTTAAGGAGGGCAGATTTGTCCCCCTTTGGACCTTTTCCCCTCATGCCTAAGAACTGTAGCGACCCGACGAAGATCGTCCCCCCGATTCCCCTTTCTTTTTTTCCGGCACTTATCCTGACCACTTCTATGCTTTCCCTTTTTCCGTTTTTTGAGTGATCGTTTTCTTTTGTTTCTTCTTTTTTGCCCATGTGCGCGTCATCAAGTTTAATTCTTTTCCGCGTCCCCCGCTGCCCCTTCTGTACACTGATGTTAGAAGGCTGCAACGCCCATTGTCATCCCTATGCGTGGTCCCCAGACGAAGTTGGCTTGTTCTTTTGAAGAGCAGTCTAGCTAGGCTTTTGCCCTTTTGCGTTTCGTTAATCCCCTGTGGATCATTATTGGCTCGCTTGGTGACTGAGAATTAGGTCCTCTTCATTTTTCCCCCTCTTTCCCTTTATCAGGGAGTCAAGTTAGAGCTGAGGGGAAGACTCCCCCCCTTTTTGTGTTTTTCGAGATTCAACGGGAAGGTCCATGATCCCTCGCACGATGGCGTTGAAGTTTCCCCTCCCCTTCTCCCCCCCGCTCCCCCCCGGCCACTTGATTCTTCCTCGACGCCCTTCAAACGCATAAGAGCGCGTCTGTTTTCCTCTCCCACCTGGTCGTTTTTTTTGTTTTCCGCAGATGGATGGACATGCTTTGTTTAACTTCCCATCTCTCCCTCTTTTGAGCTGTCAAATTTTACGGCTCATTTTCCCCAGGGCTTCCTTTTCTGCCCTCCTACCCTGCAGGCCGCTCAATCCACAGATAACGATCACGATTACAAGTACGTACCACATACGCTTGTTTTCCCGCCTTTTTCCTTCTCAAAACGGCCGGGTAGGATACCTACCTTTTGTCTCCGGAGTTTTATACTGATTTTTAATGTAAAACGTCATTCCTTGTTCACTTCCTTTTCCCCCCCCTTTTGCCCCGTGGGTCGACTGCTGGATGGTCGCTTATTTTTTTCCCGCCCCCAATGTTGTCCCTTCCTGAACCGTTCGTATTTCAATTTTTTTCCCCCATTTGTTTATTTTTCCCCTAAAGAGTTGACCCTGTGGATTGCATCCCTTTTTTTTTTCTTCGTACCCGGTTTTTCCTGCGCGGGTTCTTTCTTTGGCGTCCCCCTTCGTGGTTTATTTGAGATGGCTATTGGCGAGAAAAGTGATTCCCTCTCCACCCCTCTTCCTACCGACCCTGAGGGCATGCGAACAAGGCCTTTTCTCCCCGCTCAAGGGAGAAGGCCCCTTCACTCCCGCGAGGGGAACAAATGGCTGGATTTTTAGGTTCCTATAGAAAAGGAAGAATCCTCTTTTCTGCCCCCTCCTCTGTAAACGGACGTTTGGCCTCACGATCGACGACTGTTTGTTTGGGTCAAACTTAGGGTCTTTTTTCCCCTGTCCCAAGGTCTTGGAAGGCAAGCGACGGGCTTTTTTGTCGCGGGTCTCCAGAGCCGCGTTCCGCGGGCTGACAAGGACCTTACTCCCTGGGGGCCGGAAGAACTGGTTTACCTGACCGCCCCGTACTCGACTTGGCCGGACTTCAAACGCCCTGATAGTTCCTCTGGTGTCGGGGGACTTATCCGGAGCAGACCTGTTGCCCCGAGAAGCGTTTTTTCCCTTGCCTGCGCTCCGGAGGTCCTGCTTGTTTCCCCGCTGCTCTGTTTGTTTGTTTTTTTGAAAAATTTTGCAGGCCCCGCGGTTACCACCTTGCATGAGAGACCGAAGCGAAAATACCGCTCGACGAAGCCGGGAAGTACCCCGTATTTAGCGACCATAAGAAGAAGACCTCCCATAAAGAAAAGGAGTTCACGATTGACACTCCCCTTAGAATCGGGTGAGCCTTCCCCTTGGTGCGAATGGATGGCCCACCTACCCCTCCCTCTTCGCTGCCTTACGAAAACGCATTTTCCTCGGACTCTCCCATTGAAAGAGCCGCTAGGGTGCCCGGGAGCCTTTTTTTTCCCCCCCACTTCAGAATCGAACCAGAGGCATGCCGACTTTGTGTGTGTAAAGTCATCGACTTTTTGGACTTTTTTGTACCAATTCACACTTTACCACTCCTCTTTTACCCGACAAGATGATCTAGGCGGCCCCATTTTTGCCTTAAGATACCGGGAGGATTCCCCCCCCCTCATTTACAAACTGGAAAGGTGTTGCCTACTTCGTTCCCTACAGTTAGTACCTCTGCTTCACCATTTCACCGGGTTCAGATCCATTAGACCTTTTGTCTTTTCTCCCGCACCCGACTCAGTACTCCCCAATGTTCGCCCCTACTTGTGGACTTCACGATTGCAACGCTCCGCTTTTTTCTTTCTTTCCTGCGCTCGAGCTCAGACCATCGCGTTTCCGTCTGGAGTCTTCCATAGCCGTTTGACGCCACAGCGGCACCAGGTTAGTTTGTTAGCTTTTCCTCCCTGAACACATGAGAGGAAGAAAAACCTGTCTGTTTCTCTTGGCTCTAAACGGGTCTTCCCGAAGCTATCTGCAGATGACCAGTGCCATCCTCTTTTTCCTTTTTCAATAGAAATCGCCAGATGATGAAATCGAAATTTTTTCCTCAATTTTTCAAGCTCAGACGCAACCGTTTCCCACCTCCTCGTTTTGAGCTGTACATCCAATTAGCGGCACGTTTTCTCTGTGTTTAACAGAGTTGTTCGAAAACGGCTTCTCGTCCCCCCTTTCCTTCCTCCTTTTATAAAATGTCGCGATTTAATTTTCACTTTTCTTCTTAAAGATGTTTTTACGAGAATCGCGGCATTTTCTTCCTTTGCCCCACTCTAGAGCGAACAGGTTTGCGTCAGGGTTGGAAGGTTGAGTACGTATTTTCGGCTTTTTGCCTCGTGATACCTTCCCCTCATTAGCATTATCATGGGCATAATCTCTATATTTTCATCCCTTCATTTTTTTTTTTTCCTTTCTAGGATTGACAGGATGAACAGAGATGACTTTCCTGCATATCAGCTATTTTTTTTCAAGCCGTTCTCCCACCCTCTTCCCTCACTGCAAAATAGACGTGCCTGCCTTTTTCGCTCGAGTCTAGGGCTGCCTTTCCCCCTTATTCGCGTCTCTCTCTTAGATGAGCTTGGAACTCGACACCTCATGCTCGCTCACATGGTGAGCCCGCCTCCATCCTTTTCTTTCTAACGCAGTTGGATTTTCACCAAACATCGATCCACAGCTCGACCAAAGGGCGACTTCTCCCCCTCTCCCCTCGAGTTGGTCCTTTTTTTTTCTCCCCCTTGAGAGGATCTATGTTTTTCCCGCCCTTTTGTTCGATATGGTGAATAAGACTCGGATGGGCTATTCTGTTTTTTTCTTTTGTCCCAACGGCTCTGATAGCGTTCGATGAGCAGTTTTTTTTCCCTCTGCCTGATTAGATGATTTTTCCCTTATGACCGTGGGAATAAGATCGGAGTCTTCTATGGAAAGGTTGGCTTTGTCTACCTCGCCCTTTTTTCAGGTGAATTTGGATCTATTCAACCGTCCTTTTCTTTTCCTCTTTCCTTATTACTGCTCTTGGTCAGAAACGGAATGTCAACCTTCTTCGATTTCTTTAGAGATGAAGTCAAAGCTTTCTTCCCCCCCTCGACCCCGTTTTTTCCTTTTCCTCGTTACTTCCAGGAGTGGCGACCCATTTTTTTTAGCCCTCGGTTGATTTTTCTTTTACTCTCGGGTTTAACCAGGTAGAATTTCCTCTTTTACTTTCTGCGGTGAAACAGAAGGAAGCCCCTTTTTTTTAACTACAGTTAGGCAGGATACAGTCAACCCTACGGTTGGAGGTAGAGTTGTATTCCCTTACTCCCTTGTGGTGTGTTTTTTATGGCCACGAGAAGGTGTCGTTCCCTGTCCTCTTTTAACCGTGAGGTAGGGTGACGTTTGGTTCTTTCCTGGCCCCGTCCGATGACTTTCAAGCCCAGGCGATCTCCTTTTTCTCCGCTTGACAGTTTTCACACTGGGCCCCCCCCCTGTCCTTCAATGTATAGGTTGTAGAACAAAAACCTCTGTTTTCTTCCCTGCCAAGCAGGATGTAGTAGACCAGAAATTTCTTGTTCTTTTCCGCCCCCCGCGTCATTGGTCTTTTTTATTTATTCATTTTTCTTTCGTTTGCTGTATTTTTTTATTTACTTCGACCAGGGCGTTGATTTTCCTTTTCTTTCCCTTTCTACAAAGATTTCAGGACGTTCATGTTTCGTCGATGACAGCGAAGACGATTTTGAACAACCTTCCACATTCCTGCGACGGTTAAAACCATAGTGACTCGGTTCCTGCCCCCACCCCCCTTGTACTGGAGTTCGTACCCCCCCCGTATACCCACGAGTTTCGCATAAGGATTACTGCAAGTCCCTTAACGTTGAGCCCACGGGATGCATGACCGGTATGACCAGAAAAAACGTAGACACCCTTGTTCGCAAACGAACTCTCTTCCCCTGCACCCGGCCACTAGAAGACTTTCTACATCCTTTTTTCCCTTGGGAACTGAGAAATGGGTTGTGTTCCCCTTCCCCCCATTAGGATATTGGAAGCCCACTGACTGGTACCGCTCTTTTCCGACTAGAGTATTCCTGTTGTGCTTTTTTCGACCCAGCCCCTGCCCGCTTCATATTGGACCGGAGGAGCGGTTCACTTCCGTATCTGTAGAAATGTACCTGAAATGATCTTCTCTTAGTCGCCGGTCACAGACGCAAGCCCAGTTTTTTCTTCCCAGTCGACCAGCTAATAGAACCCACGTTCCTTGCCAGCGCAACAGTCCCCCCCGTTTTTCCTTTGAAAACATTTCCGTATCTCGTCTTTCCCCCGTTTTCCACTAGTTTGCGTTCGACTTCCTGGAAGATATCACGCGCCGCCTTTCCTGCCGAAAGCTGTGGAACCCTTTCTTTATTCCCTCCCAGAATTCTCCATAGTGTCCTTTTCAGGAGTTCTTTAGCGAGGTATGCTTTCTTTTTCTGTTACATGACCGACCCGGGAGCCCCCTCTCCCGCCTGATTTTCCATGACCCGGCAGTTCGAGGAAGCATTCTCCCCCATTTATCTGGGGAGTTATTTCGTGGCTTCCGGTTCTTGGATGAGCGGAACAGGGTTTTCGCCCTACGTCTTCCTTGGCTGAGCCTTAGGTCCCGATGGGCAAACTGGTCCACTGATTTGTTGTAGCCGGCGGCAAAAGCCGGTTCCTCTGCGTTACCCCCTTTTTTCTTCCAGGTTGCGCGTGTTGACCGCAAGGCCCGCGTTATCGCTGCTTTTCGAAGTCCTGTTGTCCTCCTTTCTGGCCCTTCTTTTTATTGCTTTTGGGAATGAGAAGTGACAGGATTCAGATAAGCCATTTTTTTTTTCTTTGATCCTTAGCTCTCTATCTTTTTCTCATACTCCACGTGTCTTTTTTTTTTTTCTCTCTTTTTTCCCCTGCGCCCGATGCCCAGATGGCGTGAAGATGAAGACCTACATTTCTTCATTCCCCCGACTCTTCCTGCCTCCCCACCTTTTTTTCTCGAACGCCCGTTAAAACGATACGATTTTTACTGTTTCCCCTCTCCCCCCCCTTTCGCTTTTGGTTTCGATCTGGATGACAATGAGGTGGCAGAACGGCTAATATCCCCATTCTTTTTATTTTTTTTTCAAAGACGGATAAGAAGGAGACTACGTTTGCTGAGTTCTTTTCTTGGCCGTTTTTCTTCAAATACAACAGATAACGATCGAACAAGTCCACTTCGCCCACATAGAATTTTTGTTTTGTCAAGACAGTGCCGGACCGACTTCCCGTTTCCTCTTCTTCGTTTTCCCTCCGAGGGCGATACTGCGGTATGTCCCCCCCTCCTTTTTCCTTCCATCCCTCCCTTTGACTTCGAAGTCCCCTCGCAAACGATGGTTGACGGCTGGTATTGTCCTTTTTCCCCCCCATTTGTTCTTCTTCCTTGACGGCGCTCCTTCAATCTTTCTTCCAGGATGTTTCGGTTTTTTACACATGTTACGCCACGATTCTTATAGAGTAAGTACCACCCGCCTTTTTTCCCCTTTCCCCCTCTTTTTCGTCCTTTTTTTTTTTTTTCTTTCACTTTCCCCCCCCCAGGTTTTACTGAAGCGGCAGCTTTCTTTTTTTTTTTCTTTATGAGCCTTCCTTTCATACGGCGGTCGTGTCTCCTTGAATGTGTGAGCTCGGAAAGGCTGTGTTTTTCTCCCCCTTCCTCCTTTGTCCCCTGGTTCCCTTCTTTGGGTGCAGGCTCAACCCCAGCCCAAGCCTACGACTTTCCGCGGTCCCCCCTTTCTTTTGTTGAGGGATTTACTCTTCCAAGATTACGGAAGATACACGTTATGTTGCTCGAACTACTGTGGCGTGTCTTTCCCCCCGGTCCCCTTTTCCGGTTTGCACGCCCTGCCATATCTTTCTCTGCACTGTTGATCACGACAGACCCCGCGGTTTTTTGTGAGTACTCTTCTCTCCCTTTCTTTTTTTGACTTTCGACTTACACATGTCAGGCGAACAAGGCGTTGGCTGCCACACGCCGGTCCGCTTCTTTCTTGTCCTCTTTCATGTCTATCCCCTGTTGTCTTGTCTCACTCTCCCTTGTCAGAGACTTTATCCATGTTTTAGCGCACCGTTCGCATCATGAGACAAAGTAGCCTGGTCTTCCTTGTTTTCGCACCTTTGCGTCGGCCGAAACGGACCCGTTCCTAACATGCTCGGTATTTCTCATGTGTCCGAGTTCTTGCAACCCCCTTCCGCCCGCAGTTCCCTCTAGTCATCGACAAACCAAAATACCTCTAGTACTGTGACAAGTGATCCTCGCCCAGTATGAGACCCTGAACCCGCCTCTCTTCCCCTTTTCTTTAGCCGTGGTTCCAAGTCAGCAAAGGCGATCGCACGTGTTCATATGACGTTGCTGAGCTACCTCCCCTTTTTCCCCCCTCCCCTTTTTTTCCACATAGCAGTACTTTTCACATGAGCGGCAGTCGACCGGATGTCCGGTTGTCCATTTCCTCCCCCCCCTCACCACTTTTTCTCTGTCCTTGATCTTGTTTTGTGGTGACAAGAGCGCACCTGCTGCAAGTGGACCCTCACATTTGGGGTATTTTCTTTTTTTTCCCACCTTCCCCCCCTTCCTCCCCCTTGTTACACTTTTTTTCCTAACCCCCCCACCGAGTCTTAAACGAAGCTTCCGCCCTGTTCGCAGGCGGTAACCTTATCACCAAAAAATAAAACTCCTGCCGATGCACCACTCCCCTGCAGTGGGTTCATCCTCTATCCTCTTCCCTTCTTCCCCTCCAGCATTTTTTCACGTTCAACCCCCCATACAGTACACAAGTCACAGAAGTCATATTAGTCAGCAATTTCATCCACCCTTGAAGGCCTTCTCGGGGGAAGTCGAGCGCGAATAATCCTGGCTCTGTCTTGCTTCTGTTCCTTGCTTTTTTCGCCTTGTTTTCCCCCCCTCTCCCCCTGATACCCCACAGTGAACCACCTTGTCGCTGTCATCTCCGCACTGCGCTCTCTTCCGTGTGCTTCCTTTTTTTCTTCTGCCCGACGCTACACGGATTTGCATTCTCCCCCCGTTGCTGTGCCGCGCACGAGGTCTCCCCCCTTGTGCTTCTCTTCTCCTCTTTTGCTATGCCTTTCAAGTCGCCGCTATTTCTACCCATGTTCCCTTTTCTGCACAAAGCACGGAGGACAAGAGCCTCCCCAGAGTTCCCTTTTAAGTTTTCTTTTTCGCTACGATTGACCCCTTTTTGCCCTTGCACCACAGGTAGCAACGGACTCGGTTACTTTAGCCATGTATACCAGATCTTTTTAAAACCCATTTTTTTTCCCACTATCCCTCCCTGATTCATGTAGTGTGCGTTATATTTTTTGACGAACCAACGATTTTTGAGTCAAGCAAAACTAGACTGGACATCCCCTTGTACCCCTGTCTCCTGTACTTGCTGCGCAGCTTTCCCGCTGACTAGCGTGGGGAGTGGACCCTCATTCCCGACCCAACAGTGTGGATAGTAGAACGACTTCCCATTGTTCCTTCCCTTCGTTTTCGCTTCTTTCATTTTTTTTTTTGCTCAACTAATCTCTATGTTTGCGTCTCTCACGTCTGGGTTGCACACGTGTGAGAGGGTTACCCCCCCCGTGTTTCTTCAAGTTTAACCCCTTCTTCCTTTTTTTGAATGAGGTTTTCCTTTTTTTCCTGATCCCAAGTCATCCATTGATTTTTTCGCGTTTTTTTCTCATTCCCTTTTCTTCCCTTCCTCTTTTTCTGATGTCCCTCTTATTCCCACACATGCCGCCCTTTATGGCTGAAGGTAGCCTGAGGTTGCGTTATGCGCACTCCCCTCCCCTTTTCAGACCTCTCCTCTGCCCTTCCAAATCCTAAGTAGGTGTGACCGCGATGCCCCTGCTCGAATTCCGACGACGGTGATTCTTCCCTTTG
>Ga0179591_1401944_pt1 | contig 10742 bp, 10 predicted proteins | sample CZOMad2_1_08_16f_FD_182891 | JGI IMG/M metagenome (GOLD analysis project Ga0179591, IMG submission 182891) | Vadose zone soil fungal communities from Angelo Coast Range Reserve, California, USA - CZOMad2_1_08_16fungal (PacBio error correction) | ecosystem: Environmental > Terrestrial > Soil >... | reverse complement strand
TTCATCACTCTCCTTTTTACGGTTCTTTGCCCCCTAGCTGTAATTGACCCATTTTCTGCTCAGAACGGAAAGAGTGAACGACTCTTTTCAGGCGTTTCAATTTTCGCGCCCCCCCCCCCGACCCCCAAGTACCGAGTCTGAAACAAACAGGGTCTCAGAAGTGACATTCCTTCTACACCATTTTATCGCGCCAACAGGGCTCCCTCCGCTCTTTTCCCTCGCCCATTTTTCGAAAGACTCTAGTGCAGAAGGTCCTGATCTGAAGGAGCAGGTTTTTTCCCTTTAGCCAACTCGTCATGTTGAGTCTTCCAGATCCTTTCGGCCCAGATGGAAGAACGTCTGAACCGAGAACGAGCACCCCCCTGCTCCGAACTTTTAATCTTTCCGAGTTTTAGTCTTTCAAGTTCGACGTTATTCGGTAATGAAGAAGAGCCCTATCATCAATTCCCCTCCAGTTTTTCTGTAGGGGATGTGAGGTCCTTTTTTGCCATTGCGTCGTCTGAAGGAGGGATTCTCCAGCGTATCCCACGACACCCTATCCTCTCACCCCCCTCCTTCCCCCCAGCTCCCTCTACACCATCCCCTCCAACCCCCCTCGGTTTTCACCCGAGGGACACGGTAACGCCCGTACGCTCAGCACCGTTCACCAATCCTTCGACCCGTACACCCCACCCCCCCTCACCCCCAATCTCAACCCTTGCTTCCTAAGCCCTCTAGCCGAAGGAATATTCCACCCCCCGTCTGGTCGTCGGTTCCTACCCCCAACCTGTCCCCACCAACCCCCCCCAAAGAGCGAGCACCTCCTCCCTTGCCTCACTCCCCCTTTGAACTTCCCCCCCCCTCCCGTCACTTCCCTCCTCCTCTACGCCGCCCACCCCCCCACCCGTCCTACTACCGCCTTCACCTCCCACGCCCCCCTCCGCCTCCCCACCGCCCTTCACCCCCACTCCCCCCCCCCCCCCCTAACAGCCACGTCTCAACCCCCGCGAAAATGCCCCCTAGGGTTACCACCACATACCCCGGCGCCACACACCCCCAGCTACCCCACGTACCGTGCACCAGTACAACACACCGCGCCCAACCCCCCCCCCCCCCCCCCTCTTACCTCACTCCCCCCCCCCCTCTTGGCGTAAGGATAGTTCCACCCCAGCAACCCGCCACACCTCCCCCCTCCTGGCCATTACCGGAACCCCCCCAAGACCATCCGTTTGATTATCTTTTCCCCCTGTTTTTTGCGACTTAGCGGCCTGGCTCGTTCTACCGACAACTAGCTCCTACTCGGATACCTTCTAGCGACAAGCTGCCCCCGTCTCTCCTGAGTCCAATGGGCGCTTTTGAAACGCTCGGGATTTCACAGGATATTTTTTCAATACTAGTTCTCCCATTTTTCCGGAAAACCCTTCCTAGATGAAGACAGGAGAAGGAAATCTCTCCTCAACAATTTCCTGAAAGGGGGAGTTTTGACGCCCCCTTCGGTCAGAGCCGTCGGTATTTTGTTTCTGACGGTGAGTGAAGGATTCTTGTGGGGGTGGTGTGAGTTCCCTCTCTCCCCCCTTTCTCCCGTCAGCCCCGAGATGAAATTGTGAAGGGTGTAGAATTGCCGGCCAGTTTTTCCACAGACGCTCTAAGGACCTTTTGATCTACATGGTCCCGTAGGTCAGATCCTCCCGGATAAGACGATTCTTCCCCCCCGTCGACCCCCTCTCCCCCCCAGTTCGGTATTACGTTCTGAATCTTTGGTTCCGGGGGGGACTGATCCTTCCAGCAGAGGTTCTACCCCTCCAACTCTCAACTCTTGAATTCCCCCCCCAAAAGCCCTTTCGGAGATGCCCTTGGTCTGTAATGTTCATTAGTCAAGAGACCCTTCGGGTAGCAGCCCCCCGTTCCCCTTTTACGGTAGGGGTTTTCCACGTGGTGCCCTCGAAGGTAATAGGCCATCGTTTGCAGCCGGTTCCCTCTTTTTGTCTCCCCCTTGTTAGACTTCTGGGCCTTCGCGCTGGATCCCTGACTTTTTGTAAATGACTTGGGACACAGGCTTCCTTTTCTTTTGAAGCCCTCCTCGATCTCCCCCCCTTTGGTTTGGCGTTGGCGCGTAGAAAACCCGATGAGTTACTTGTCTCTCGTGACCCCTTCCTGTCTTTCCGTCCGGCGTGTCTTCGCAGATGTGACCGTAGAGAGGAAGCTGTGGTCAGGATTGAAAGATTGGCTTTTGTCGGTATTTGCGCCCTTTTTCATGAAGAGGTTTCTTGCCCCCATCCTTTTCACTGGCAGGACCTTGTCATAGGCCACGTAGTATTTTCTTTTTCCGCCGCCGTTTAAACGGTTTTAGGATACCCCGGTGTTTTTCTCCATTTTTTGGTGACGATCCGAGTCCCTTTTGGTTACTTACCTTGACCTGGTTGTTGGAGCCTGGTATACTTTTGCAGGGTAGCGTAACGGTTCTTTGATAGTTTCTTGAAGTCCGGTTCTCGGTCCTTTGCGTCCTCTTTCCCCGTTCTTTGGTTTCCGTCTTTCTAAGGGACACGTTACCTTTTTGCCACCGCTAGAGCTCTTTTCGATGATCCTAGATGACCCCCCCCCCTTCAGCGCGGCGTTAGATCCATTCCTCCCGTATTTCCCACCCGTACGGTTCCTCCTTTGGTGGCGCTTCTCAGGTGCACGAAGTTCCTTTCCAATGCTTTCATCTGGGTCCGTTATGTCCTTCTTCTGCCAGGTCCTTGCTCCATCGCCTCCCCCTGATCGCAAAGGGCGGCTTTTGACGATGTGCGCGAAGTCGGCGCGGCACCTTTACGTCTCCTTCGTCGACGTCGCTTTTTCTCTTTCCGTCCCCCCCTCGGAATACACCCTTTGGCGAGAACTTTTGAGGTTGGCCAACAGGCGGCGCCGTTTTTTGAGTCTTCATTTTACTCTTTTCCCCTTCCTTTTGCGCTGCTTTTTTTTCTCGTCTTTTTTTTTGGTTTTTTTTGCTTTTCTGTCGTGACTATGGCTCCTTAAGAAGGAAGACCAGCGCGTCATGCCTTTTTGGCGGGCTGCGGGCAGACGACTCCAATCTGTTTCCCCCCGTTCTTTTTCCCCCCTCCTGGTTGTAGTCCCCCTTTTTTCGGTTTTCTCATGTTTTTCTCCCTCTTCGTCCGACCGGGGTCATTTTTATTAAGTGCCGCGGCCGCCACATCGTCAAAGCCGTTGGCGCAGGGATGTCTCTCGGTTGAGCCCCCCTCCCTGAACGTTTCCTGATCTTTTTAAAAGCGTGTTCTTGTGAATTGACCCTGAAAGTAGTGAAATGCCTCCGCCAACAATTTTCTTCTTTCACCGTTGCAAGACCCCGGAGGTTATCTTGTGTGTCATTCTCATCCCTGAGAATGTGGGAGTCACTTCCGGAGGGAGCCTCGGAAGACGCCTCTTTCTCTAAGGTCCTCATGATAATCCCAAAGACTCCCTTTTAGTCGCAAGACCCAGGAAAGCGTTTTTCCTCTCCTGTCCTGTTCAAGGTACATGTACCTACCCTCCACAAGGACGAGAACATGCCTCCAGGTAGACCAGGAACGCCCCAAGTCCCAAATTTTTCTTTTCGTCCTCATTCCCTCGTCCTCTAGCCCCCCCCCCCTTGGTGCGGCCAAAGCAGGTAAAAACACTTTTCCTAGACAGGTTGTAAGTCCCTTTTTTTCAACCCTCCAAGAAACGTGCGCGTTGAAAGGGCCCTTCACTAATCAATCTGTTTTCCCAGTCCCTCTTTCACGGTCCACTGTTTCCTCCCCGATCCCCCGAAACTCTTTTTCCTCATTCTCACAGCGTCCTCGACTTCCCGGTCACCATAGGAGCTAGCAACGCCGTGACTGAGCATTCATTTTTTTCCACTTCTCCGGATTCAAAAAATCAGCGGTTCTCGCTGCACAAAGAAGGCCGATGTTCTCATCGAGTCGTCCCCTTCACTCCACGAAGGTAACCGGTCCTTCTCAGAGATAGCTGGACGAATCGTAGCCTTGCAGCATCTTCCCGTCTCCATCCCCTTCCCGGCTCGGGATTGTTCACATTTTTATTAAGGGCAACCACCCCGCCCCAGACAAAGCAATCAAAAATGCATTATTGTACGTGGCCTTTCGGTGACCTCCACCTCCATTGAAGTCTCCCCTAGACAAAACTATCTTTGGCGGTGTGATTCCTTTTGGATGTCACTCTTTTTCTCCGCTGCTGTTTTGAGTACCTCTTTTCGGCTTTCATCCAGACTTTCCAAGAGGAGGAGGAACTTTTGACACCGATATTTTCCTTTTTGACTCGTTCCTCAGATTCCTTCTGCCTTCCTTACCATGTCGAAAGGGATCCGTCGCGCTAGTCGGTGGACAACGTAGATTAATCCTTTGTCTGCCCCCTTTTGAGAACGAGGTGTTAATCTTATCTTCTTTCCGCTCCCATCTGGCCCCTCCCCTCTCGGTCCAATCGAAACCCCCCTACAAGAACCTCTTTTTGTCGCTTCTTCTTCCCAACCTTCGCGATCCTTTTTTTTCTTCCGGGCTTCTCCGTCCCATAGCCCTTGGCATGGAAACTTAGGAGTAGATCTTTCTGAATTCACTCCTTTCCCTTTCATTTCCCCTCGTGCTTCCTTCTCAATCCTTTTAAATCCTTTAAGTCGGTCGTCCTTGCGCGGTAGCTCGCTTTTTCGCCCCTTTCTTGTCTTGACCTGTCGGACAGGTTTATAGGAATTCTCACCAAGCGGAAGGCGTGAGCGTTTCTAGGGCCTACCCCCCACCCTTGGCCGACTTTTATCGTTCTTTCGTTGAGTCTCCTCCACTTTTTCCGGGACCCTTCCGCACGGAAATAACGTTTATTCCCCGGCGGTATTTTGTCCCCTCCCCCTTTGCCGAACGGTCCCCCTCCGATCTCCTTTTTCAGGATTTTTGTAATGGAAAAAGAACACCCCCTAAAAGTGACCAACGCTTCGCCCCAAGAAGAGGGCTTAAGGGTTGCTTTCACCCCCCCCCCCTTTCCTTGTTTTTTCTCGTCATTACCCCTCGGTATGTCGTCATCTGGGGCTTCAGAGCAAGAAAAGCCCTAAGTCCTTCCCACCCCCCCCCCCCTTTCCTCCTGCCCGTCACCCTTCCCCATGGTTTTTTTTTTTTTTTCGAACGGTACTTCCCCGCTTCGGCATGTGTGCGGACATCAACGGGCCTTCCCAGCACGGCTTTCACCGTGTTTTGGCCCTCCCCCCGACTGGCGTCCCTATACGGGTCCTTGTATTTTCCAGTCGTTCGTTTCCCCCTTTGACGGTGATCCTCCAGGCGAGAAGCTCAATTTTAGGAGATAACGTCGCTTTCCCCCTGCATTACGGCGAGTTTTCCCTTCTCCTCCTTTTTTTCCCTTCCACTCCGCCCTTTTCCTGGTGCCGGTCTGTTCCACGTTGGAGCTGATATATCCTTGCAGGCCTCTTTTCAAGAAAAAGATTGCCCCCTCCCTCAGGTACGGTCGAAACATTTTTTTCCCTATCCCGCCGCTCCTGAGGCTCACTTACCCCACCCTCCCGAGAGTGCTTGACGTTATTTACCACTGTGTGGTCTCCCCCCGGCGGAACCGAATTGTGATATCTTCTTCGCACCATTTTGACTACCGATATCGTTGCCGCCCTTTTCATATGAAGGAGAGTGTGAAGTTGAGCTCCGTAGTATTTGTTTCGGCACTCTTTGACCCCCCCCCCCTCCCTGCGACGTTCCCGAGTTCGCCAAACGGCGCGGCCTGTTTTATCAATCAAGGAATCTTTCTCGGCTCTTAGGTTCCCCTTTTTGTCCCGTTCGACCCCTTTCATGCCGGATCCGCCCTTCACCGTTTCTCGTCTCGTTTGCGACGAAGCGGGCGGCATTGCTGCCCGGCGCGAACCGCTTCTCCCAGAGCTCGTGATGGACCTTAGTTCTCCCCTCCCACTCCATTTTTGAGAGGATCCGACCCCCCCTTCCGATAGGCAACGGCTCCCCGTAGGAAAAGTTTTTTTTCCCGATGACTAGACATCCTCCCTCCCCAGCCACTCTTGATTCGACTGTGTGTTCCGTTTCCCGAAGCCCAGCGCTCTATTTTTAGTCTCCTACAACCCTTCGTCTTTCCCCCGACGACGCAAAGCAGCGACGCTCTCCCTCCTTCTTCCAGGACCCATTTGAGACCTGGAAGAGATAGGCGAGATTCATCGCGAGTTCGCTTTTTTTCGGCGAAGCCCCCCTTTTGGGTGAGCCCTGGGCTCTTCGGATGCCGTCAACAGAGACCGCGATAATTTTGCTCCATTTTTCAGTTGCGTCTTTTAGACTTGCGATTGCCGATTCCCGGTTCTTTGTTTTAACTTCCCTTTCCCCCCTCGATGACCCCCCCATCGTTCGCCTTGTCGAAACCCGATGTCTGCCTCCTGGTCGATTGCCTTCTAACCCGATCGTGAAGAAAGACCCTTTTAGAGAATTGTACCTTTCAAGTGTATCTTCAAGAACTCCAAACCCGCTATAGAGTATATGGTTTTTTTTCACGCCTTTCCCGGTCTTTCAATCTGAGGTGGAGGCAGGGTGTCACTTTCCTCCGCCCATCATCTTCCTTCCCATTACAATCCCTTTAGCCCTCCTTTTTTCCCCCCGTGAATTACACCACAGTACATTTTGTACGAGGATTGGTTTCTTCCCCTTTCTGTTCAGCTCCAACGAGTCTTCTTTTTTCGATCAGAACCGACGGTGACAAGTGCAGTTGTGAGTCTTTTGGTTAGGGTTTGGTCGGTCCTTCCGGTAAAGTCCTCCCTCTTTTTCCTGTCGGCTGTTTCTGCTGGGACGGCTCTCTCTGGATCGCAGTTTTTCTGTCCCCTCCCCCCTGTCTTTTTGAATCCCGGCACCGCAGGCTCGATTCGATTTCAACCCTTTGAATTTTCGCTTAGACTTCTTGCCTTGCGATAGTATTTTCATGGTAAATAGATGTCTTCCTGATTTTGGCCCCCCTCCTTTCCTTTTTTTTTTCTTACTCATCTTTGACCCTCCTCCTTCTCTTGGAGGCCCTGAGTGAACTTTTGGCGTTTGTTTCGGGGTCCGTGTATCCGACGTTGCTTGCTTCCCCCCTCCAGTGATGCTTTCCGGGCCCTGCACTTCAAGAACCGTTTTTTTTGTTGGAAGAGGACAAGGAGTATCTGGCTTGCTTTTATCACGTTCTCCCCACGGTCGTAGTTTTTTTTCTTTGACTTTTACTTTTCGGAGCCAGACCCTTTCAGAGATTATTTAGAGGAAGAGAACTTGGTCTTTGTTTGCTTTCTTAAGGTTATGTTTTCCTTTGTTTTTTCCTTTCCTTGCTGTCCGAACAATAGCGGAGTCTGGATTGTAGAGAATCCACTATTTTGTCTCCGTTAGAACGAGTCCACCCTTTTTGTATTGCCCCAAAGAGAGAGTTATATCTCTTAGATGATTTTCAGACTTTTAGTTCCACTCCTACGAATCGGGCCACGTCTTGTTGATATCTGGTTCCTCCTCACTGTTGTTGTTCTCAGGTGCCTTTTTCCAATGCCCTGTGCCCCCCCCTTCCGCCACCCCATGTACATGATTTTGTGTCCCAGGACGAGGTCCTTTACGACTTCCCGGTCGCCTTCCGTTTTTTCCCTTCGTCCGACTGCTCGCAGTTCTCGTACGACGTCACGAAGCGGCGAAGAGGATTTCGCCGCTGCCCCCCTCACCGACTCTTGTTCTCTTTTTTTTGTCCCCCTTCTGCTCCCCGCCAGCACGGCGTCCTCTCTGCGGGCTGCCGGCGTCGCTTTGCCAGAGTCAGAACATATCTCTTTCTTTTTTTCTAGAGATTTTTTTTTTTTTTCCCGCCGGCAGCCAGCTCTTGACGACGGGCGGGGGCTGCGGGTTGGCCAACCTCTTTTTTTTTCCAGTGCTCGACCGAAGACGGTTGTACCCCCGTGTTTTTTCGGGCTTCTGCGCTTGTTTTTTCGTCACGCTCGTCGGCCCCTTTGCGAAATGTCCAATCCCCTGGGTGGCGACCGGGAGGAGGCGATCTGATCTCCCCCCTTCTCTCACAACGTCTCTTGGTTTCTTACCTTGGTGCCCCGTTCATGCCGGAGAAGAGGCCCCCCCCCCCCCCCACCCCACCCCCCCCCAACCCCACCCCCCCCCACCCCCCCCCCCCCCCCCCCCCCCCCCCCCCCCCCCCTGCACTTGGTGCAAGCTCTGAGGATTTTCGTGAGTCTCAACCTTTGTGCGGAGGGTACCTTTTTTTCTGCTCGAGCCCCCCCCCTACTGGGCGGAAGCCGCTTTGGTTCTTCCCACTAGCATCTTTTTTTTTTAAGACTTTGTGCCATACGCAGGAGTCCCAAGATTTCCCGAGTTTTTTCCCCCGGTCTCTGCCGAGATGAAGTGATCACGGCTGCAACTTTGTACTACAACGCGAACCAGGCCCCCTGAACACATCATTTCCTCGCCTCACCCCCTTTCACTCCCTTTTTCTCGGCATCTGCCTCTTTCCACCCCCTGCGGCGGCCCCCTTTCGTCCCAACCGTCTCCTTACGACCGGGGGATCACTTTTCGCCCCCCTCCGCCTCTTCTTTCCTATGACCATTCCCCCAGGTTTTTTTCGTGCTCACTGTTTGTGCCACGCGTGGCCAGGTCGTCTTTCCAAAAGGTTGCTCCCCACACAAAATCCCCCTCTGTTTTCCCCAGCTTTTTTTTTTTTTTGTCACCCCGTGCGTCTGTACGAAAAGACGGCTTGGATCCTAACAAGGACTACCCGCTCGATGGACCAGGAGATCACCTTCCCCGGACTGTTCCACATCCTCCCTTTTGTATACCTAGTTTTTCCTTTTTTTTTGCTATCCCGGCGTAAGGCCCCCCCGATTCTTTAGTCATGTAGAACTTCGATGAGATAAAGTCGTCGCTCCTCTCTCCGTCGAACCCTGAAGGCCGTTCCGAGAAGTGGACTATCCAAATGATTGGGAACCACCCCCATTGACTCCCCAAACCCCTTTTTGATGTTTTTGCGTGCCGTGTGCTATCCAGTCAAGTAATATTCCCAAAAGAATGTTACCGTGCTTGTCCTGAGTTTTACGAGTTCGCGATGATTGTGGATGGATTCTCTCCCCGCTTAGGTCGGTTTACACGCGTCGATTAAAAGCCGGAGGGATTAAGGAGCTGGACCCGATACTCAGCTTCTTGGTTTCTACCCGCCTCTTTTGATCTTTTTTCCGGGCTTTCAATGTTTCAGGGTCCGTTAGAGCTCCCCGGTTGACCTTCCGTCCCTCAATTTCATCCTCTTGGCCCTTCTCGAGGGTGTCATAGCTCGAGGGCCCTTCTTTCCCATCCCGCCTTTCTCTCATCTTTTCCGGAATCGAAAACGTCACGACCTAGCGCTGGACAACAAACCCCCCCCCTCGACCCCTTGGTCGCTTCTCTGGTGAAGCCGACTAAGGAGAATCGGCGCATAGACCCTTTTTCGGACCCCAGGCTTTTCCTTCCGATTTCTTTCCGCTATCTTTTTTCCCTCCACGCGCGCGGAGTAAAGTTTCTAGGGAAGGCTCAGAGGTCCAGTAGAGTCCTCGGGTCCGTGATTGCGAAAACAAGGCTCCCTTGTAACCTTACGATTTAGTAGCCCTTCTTTGCTCGACCCTCTCAAGCGGTGGAGTGGAGCCTTGACTGTTTCATCGTTCGTTACCCCCCTCCGTGTTTCTTTCCTTCATAGTCGTGTGCTCAGTCGGTTCTTGGAGTAAAGACAGGAGATTTTTTTTTTTCCTACGCGGGAAACAGATCTATGGCAATCCTGGTCTCTTTTCCTGTGTCGCTTTTTTCCTCGCCGTTCCCTCCCAGAAGGAGAGTACTTTTCGTGAGAGGGCTTTAGTACGGACCTACCGTCGCCGTTTTCCAAAGCCCCCTCTCCCTACCGGGCTTCCGGTTAAGGCCTTTCTCTAGGATTAAGTACCTTTTGCCTCGGCTGATAGTAATATGGGTTGCCTGCAGATCCCAAAGAACACCCTAATGACTTTCTCCCACCCTCACCCCAAGCTACTGAACCCCCGATTTTAACCCTTTTTCTCTTCGAAGAACTGTAAGTCGTCCGGTGTAAGGCCTGTCTTCGGCCATAACGTGTTTTCTCACGTAAACTCTTTCCCTCCCCCGGTTCCCCCACTGGCGTTTGGGTGCTTCGTGGCTCAAGGCTCGGTGTTCGATTGTTAGACCGTCTTTTCCACTTTTTTTTATTCATTTGCCCCTTCTACGGGATAGGCAAGCCCTCATTAACTGCATTAAGGATCTGGAATCTCTTTCCCCCCCCCGTGTTGTTGTTGCTTCCACCTTTTTTACGCTGTTAGGTGCTTTGCCAGAGCACGTTGCTCTGCTCGACTTCCGGCTACACCACCTTTCCCCCGATGACCCCTTACGGTTTCCCCCCCCACCTATCCTTTTTCACCGCAGATCGCTTACACACGACTGAGGATAAAGTCCCCCAAAGTTAGTCGACGTTCTTTCCCCCGGTCCCCCTGGACAACTACCCTCCTTTACAGGAGATCTCGCCCCAAGGCAGCAAAATGTCTTGAGACCTCTTGTTGCCGATTTCCTCTGACTTTTTTCTTTGTTGAATGTCGCTTTCCCTTTGCTTGTTCTTGTTTTTTTTTCTTGTAGCCCCAGATCGACTTTTCCTCAAGAGGACTCTTTTTTACTGAACCTGAGTGCCCCCTCTCCACCTTAAAAACTTTCTTTCCCCAGTGACCTTCTCTTCGTAGGAGTGGGCTCGTTAGAAGGTTGTTTTTTTTTATG
>Ga0179591_1312639_pt1 | contig 10742 bp, 10 predicted proteins | sample CZOMad2_1_08_16f_FD_182891 | JGI IMG/M metagenome (GOLD analysis project Ga0179591, IMG submission 182891) | Vadose zone soil fungal communities from Angelo Coast Range Reserve, California, USA - CZOMad2_1_08_16fungal (PacBio error correction) | ecosystem: Environmental > Terrestrial > Soil >... | reverse complement strand
TTTTTTTTTAAGAAAGAATCCCCGACCGCTCCTCTCTTACTTTGCACATTAATAAGAGAAGGCATAACATTTTCCCTTGAAACTAAGACGAAGGGTACAGCGAATTGGCATGCTCCGACGTTTTTCACCGAAGACAAACCACGCACGGGACAAATCCCAAAAAGGCAAATTTTCCCTAAGTTGAACGGCTAATTTCTTCTCCACCCCCCTTTTTTTTTCGAATTGTGTCAATCCTTTTTTTTCAAACTGATACTTAGTAACCTTACCTTTTCCCCGCGAACTTTTCCCCGAACCCCGAGCCAACCTCCCTCCGCCAGAGACGACTTTCAGTTCTTTTTTTTTAGGTTAAGCCGATCTCGCGAGACCTTTTCCCCTCAAGCCCCCTCTCCATTCCGTATTTTTTCTCATAGGTTCTAATTTTCTTTCTAAATTCGGGATGAGCTTGGTAGCCCCTTTTTCAAATTTTTTCCGATCTCGCCCATCCATCGTGTCTTCCTATTTTCCTAATACCCCCATTGTTTTGTTGCCTCATCCCAAACTTCTGTTCTCTGACCTTCCGACTTTGCGATCCCTCCAAAGGAGTCTTAAGTTTTTCGCAACACCGTCGCTCCTCCCGCCCCTTTTTTTTCGTTGTTCCCTTCCGCTGAGCTGGCGAAATCATCAAGCCGCGGCAATTTTCTGATTTTCCATTCGATGGGGAGCTTTGTTTGATGTCATCGAATTCTCTCTTTCCTAGCAGAAGGGGGTCCACGGAGAAGTTCAAAAGGCCCTTCAACTTACTGTAAGGACTATAGTCCTTTTTTTTTCTCATTCCAAGCTTCCCCCCGGACTTCTTTCCCTTATGGATGTTTCCTGTTGAGATTGAGGACGGCATTTTCTCCTTAGCTATAGTTGAAATTTCTTCTCTTTCTTTTTTTTGAAACCTTCGTAAGGAGGCACTCCTTTTTGAACGTCTTGAAATTGTCAAAGGGGTATTTCTCTCCCCAGAGGCTTGAGTTTGATGCTCACTATGCTCCCCCGGCTGTCTGTTTTTATCGTCCTTCTTTTTCCAGATTTTCAATTCCATATAATATCCTTTTTTTTTTTCCTTTTAACTCACAAGAGATGAAGGATGGGAGATTCCAATCATATGTCTGACAGATAAGACCTCTCTTTAAGGATGGTAGAAGGGGGGGGAATGGGCTAAGATGGATCTTTGGTTGGCTATTTCTTTTTTTCTGTTCTAGAGTATATTTTTGCTTACCATTTTTCCCTTCGTGACAGTTGCGACTTTCCATCGGGTCCAAATCAAAGCATGGAGCCTCCCTTAAAAGTGGCGAGAGGGAGAAACTCCCTTAGCCTGCCTCTTAAGGGTAATAGGTCTGCCAAGTTTTCCCAAAGTTGGTTTTTGGGGAAGGTTAGTATTGGCGAAAGGCCTTGATTAGGTTTCTTCCTTTTGCACCCTCTTTTACGCCCCGAGTAGAGGGGAGAATGACGTTCCCTTTAAAATTTGGAATCCTCTCTGAGGATCGTAAGCAGTCTCTTTTGATCCCTTTTTCTAGTTTTATTTGGTGTTGATAAAAGACTGAAGGCAACACGATCTCTTGACGATTTCCCAATTATTGGTCGGAATCAACTCCCTCCCCCCCCCCCTTTTTCCTTTTCCTTTTCTGCTTTTGAAGAGAAGACATTTCCGGTGAAACTTCATACGGTCCGTAAGCTTTTCGGTTATCCCTCCTGCCTCTTAAATCCCCCTGTTTTGATTTAACTGAAATCACGGAAAAGGGCGATTCTTACCCAAGTAAGCGTTTTTTTCGACAATTTTTTTTTTCCTCAGTACTCTGCAGAAATGTGAGGAGTTTTTGTTCTCTTCTTTTTTTGCCAAGAATTGTCTCTGAGTCCTTTTTCCGCGTTTTTAGTGCGTGTTCCGTAAAGTTAGAAGAGGGCCGTTTTTTGAATTCTATGTACCTGCGCCCTCTGGTTTTTTCTGCTCCTTCTTTTTTTCTTTTTTTTTCTATGTCCGAACAGAGCACTGAAACGATGATAAAGATACTTTTTCGCTCCTTTTTTTCCACCCGTTGACGAGGTTAGTCACCCCCCTGCCTTTTTCGTCGACTCATTTTTTTCAGATATGAGTGGTGCAGTAGTTATAGCGATTCCCATCTTCTGTCACTGCTTTTTTAACTTGGGATAAGACAAGTCCGGTATGTAGTGCCTTTTTTTTTCCCCCCGCGATCCTTCCCGGCCCCTTTTGTGAACTCTTTCCCGAGTTTACTCCGGGAGTTTAACTTCACCTCTCCCAATGATGTATCTCTTCCAGTTGCAGCAGCTTTCTTATTACCTTTTTTCTGATGGACTGTTTTTGAGATTTGGTTACTTCCCGTTACGCCCCCCCTATTTTCGCTGCTTGATTTCTCTCTTAACATAATGGTTGTTCTGACCAGTGTTCTGCGGCCACTCCTTTTTTTGTCGATACTGGTGAGGTCGAGGGTTTCCCCCCCTAGTAGTCTGTTCAGACTAACTTTTTTCAGGTTTTTCCAGAACTTTCCAACCCTACCCAATGGGACCCCTCTTCCCTCTTGCTTCAGCCCACGCTTGTCTTCCCCCCTTTCCCTAGGTCCACACGGGTCCCCTCCCCCCTCCGTTTAATCCTTCTTCCTTTCGTGTTTCGTGTTGCTGCATCCCGTCCCCTGCCCGTGGTGCACTCAGGAGCTGGGCTTCCTTTTTTTATGTTTCCCGTCCGACGGCTTGCTTTAAGTTGTCGGTGTATGTTTTTTCTTTTTGAAAAGAAGTGTTGGACAGATGGCGTTGAAGCTATTTATTGACTTGAAGAGTTGTTTCTTTTTCTTCCTCCTTCCCTGTACCCCCCTGACCTTTCCGATCACATGTTCCTCCTTCCCCACCCCCCGACCAAGGCTTGAAAGGATTTCCGGTTCTTAGCATGACCAGCCGTGCCCCTCCATGTCCACGGCACTGCCCTTGATTCCCTTTTTTTCTTAGTTCTTTGATTGACCAGGACCGATGTGAACGGCTCTCCCTTTGATAGTTCTTTAAATTTCCGAAAGTATTGCAAACGTGGAAGAGTGTTTCATTCCCTCCCTCTTGACTTGTTTCACACAACTGAACACTCTTCTTTTTCTGCCGCTATCCTCACTGAGCCATTTCTCATCAGTTATTTCAACTTAAAGATTGTTGCCCTCTCTCGAAAGTTAAGCGCGGTATTCCCCCTCTTGTTTCTCCCGCTCTTTTTTCGCTTTCAAACGTCCTCAACTACGACTCACGTTTAGCGGCAGCAACACAAACCACTACCCTTCCCCAGTTTGTTCTAAGTCTGATGGTAACGCTGAAATCATCCCCCTCACCGCCCCTTGTTACTCCCTCCCTCCCCTTTCTCCCTGATGGAGGGCATTGACCTCCTTCATTCCCTTTCGTTCCGCGAACTCCTAATGCCACCTCTTCTTTTTTCTGGTTTTTAGCTAATAGAAAAACGTATGTCCCCCCTCCCCCCCCCTTGTTTCCCAGGTCGGACAGACTGCTTTGTTCACATCTCTTACCTTTTTTTTTTTTATTCAAGTAGTCTTGAACATTTTTTGTCATCTGGCGGGACCCAATGTTTGTCTGTTTTCGGTCCAGTAACATGCGCACCCTTGGTTTCCTTTCCTGTTCGCCAAAAATCGGAAGGAATCATTGCCTTCCAAATGTCCACTTGTTTCTTCTTTTTCCCTTCTCGATACAGTCTCCTTTTTTCTTCAAAAGTGCAATAAATCTTCATTCCCCATACCGGCTTTTTCTGGACTAGGCCCTTCTTTCTTTTATCATTGTTGAGATTGAACTTCCCAGATTTGGTGTTCCGTTTTTCTTTCCTTACCACTCACCGTCCCCCTAATGAACTTAAAAATGCCCTCACCTTAAGTTTTTTTTCGGCCGTAGGCTCCCTTGAAAAGTTATCTCTAACTCCTAGGAACGCGTTTCCCTACCTTGTTTTCAATACTTTCCCCTCAGCATTATGAGTGTTACCTGGATGCCCGTCCCTCCTGGTCCCCCCCCCTGTATGAACATACGATAAGCGTGGTTCGATCCTCGCGATTTGGCCCTGTTAGGTGATCTGAAAATTACTGTCCCCGAGTCATCGCTTTTGTTAGAATCAAATATTGGTTGATTTTTTCGCCCTGCTTCTTTGTTTAGCCGTGAAATTTTTCAGATGTGCTTTTTTCGTGCGTTGGTGCCTGCTTTTCCCCATTCGTAGCCCTTGTGTCGATTTGAAATCTACCCCCCTGCCTCCTTGAGACGACCCCCCAACGCCCACTCGAAAAACCCGTGGTTCCGTTCCGTAGTTCCACCTCCGTCCCGATTTGTCACCTGTAGGATTCAAATAGAGCCTGCTTGTCGGAACTAATGGGGTTCGTTTTTTTTTTCCCCAATGCATAATCCAAAATGGAAATTGTGGCGTTCACTTTGCTATTCCGGATATCCTGTCCGGAGCCTCTGCGTTGCACAACAATATCTCATTTGTCTTGATAACGACCTTTTTTTGCTCTGTTTCTTCCCACCCCAAACTATGGCGGTTGGGCCTGTTCCCACAGTAGGTGAACTGGCCACTCACCCCCCCCTCACGCTCAAGCATCTAACGCCGTTTGCGGCTGTCACAAACCAACCACAGCCTTCCGGTCCGTCCCCCCCTCTTTTGCGACCGCGGCGCCTATGCAGTTTGACGCAGGGGGTCGCTATCATGGGCTATGTATCGATTTGAAAGCCCCACTTTTCGACTGTTTTTTAGGAGCACGTAACCCCTTATGTTTTTTTTGGGCAGAAAGACCTGGACCCGATTCCCCTGACGGCGTTCGGGCTGCCGTGGTGTTCGTCAGCTCTCGGCAGTCTTGTGTTCCTTTCCTATAAGTCGAATCAGACTGCCGAACCTCCTGTGGTGCTTTTCCCCCCCTGCTTGTACCCATGGAATCCGGCTGGCTGCTCCGTGGGCCTGGTGCAGTTTTCTAATCCTTGCTTGTCCTTTGTGTCACCTTCTTCGATTTTTTCAACAGCAGACTTGTAGCTCGTGTCCGATGAGGAGCTTCTTTGATATCGCACTTTGGTTGTTCAACACCCACCCACCACTTGCTTTCTTGAAATGATTAGCAACGGGCGCGATGCTGAACTTCACTTTCCGTGCGTCAGGTTCCAATTTTGTTCTTTACTTTCAGTGGACAGGTCAGTACCATTTTTTCCGTCACACCCGACCTCGCCCCTAAATATATTCCAAAGTGCCAAAGATTTTCAAATCCGCGTAGAGCGAATGTGGTTCCCGGCCCCCCCTCTACACGGCCGCGTTGGTGGTTGAGGGTGTACAGATATCTTTTCTAGGATCTTTTAAACAATCAGCTATCCCGCAAACACAGCACGCCCCCTGTGTGTCAGGAGAGTCCGGCATTGATTGCCTTTACATCCGATTTCAAGGGTCTGCAGTATTTGTTCACTTTTTCCTTGTCCCTAGCCCGCCCTTGGAACCGAGGGTTGCTTGCACCCCTCAGAGGTTGACGATTTTTTGTGTTCTATGCGATCCTTGATTGTTTTTCTAGAACGCGGCATAGGCTGTCCTTATCTCTTGGATATGAACCGTATGCCTGTGTTAAGCCTACCGGCCTTTTAGCCCAGATTTCTCCGCTTTCTCCTCGGCTTGTACATGAATTTCTTTGTAGTCGATCGATCAAATTAGAGCTTCCCGGGATTCTGACTTTTTTTATCTCGAGCGATCCTCCGGTTGATTTCCCGCCGATTTTCTAGGCATTTTCTTTGCCCGATTAGATTATCTTTCCCACCGTGAGATCCTGGTTGATTTTGTTCGCATCTACCTCGTATCCCGCCGCACATAGCAACCTTGTGCTCATGATCTGTTAACACCTCTGTGTTACTCTTCTGCACACGCTGAAAGGTCGTGACCGGTAGACACCTTCTGCAGGCTTCGATACCATTCCCTGGTATATCCAATTGGCCAGTCAATAAGGTCGTCTGATTCGTTGAAACTCATGACAAGGTCTGCATGCATTTTGCGACGATTTTCCTGGTTTTTTTTACGTAGTTTGACACCCCCGGCCTCCTCGGGTCCTGTGAAAGTTGTATACAAGGAGAGCTTCACCGGATTTTTTTTTAGCATTTGTCTTAAGTGCCCCGAAGCTGTTTTGAAGGGTTCGATTTTACAACCTTTTTCCGCCCTCAAACTAAGCCTTTTTCGAGATACTGCCGAAAACTTTCTTTGGTGCAAGAGAACTCAAGGAGGTCTTTACTTCCGAAAATTTTATTTCTCCAATAATGATCTCTCTCTTTTTACCTTTCCGCCACCTTTCTCATACTTGATCAGAACAAAGCCTGTTCTTTAGCGTGTTCCCTTTCCTTTTTTTTTGGTTCCCCCCTCCTCCCGCTTTTTTTTCCCCCGCCCTCTTCTCCCCCCCCCTTTGGTTTTGGCTGGGTTTTTTTCTACTTTTTTTCCCTTTCCTCTTTTGGCGTTTTGTCTTTTTCCCCCCGGCTTCTCCCCTTTTCTCGGCTCCGGGGCCCCCCTCCTTTTTTTTTCCCCTTTTTGTTGGTTTCCGTTTTTTTTGCTTTGGGGGGGGTTTTTGGTTGTGGGTTTGTGCTCTGGGTTTTGGTGGTGGGGTCGGGGGGGGTGTTTTTGGGGATTCCCCCTCTGACCGTGAGTCTCAAGGATGCATGGTCGATGGCATTCCACTCCTTCGTGTGCCCTCTTTTCCTTCCGCTTGTTAGTTAGTAGAAGGTGACACCAGTGAATAGATCTCCGTTAAAGCGTTTTATCCGGGCGGTCGTAGTCTCCCCTGTCTTCGTTTTTATAAGGGCTTGGTACCCGTCCCCATCCATCGAGCGTCAGAAGAGAGCAATGCCCCCCCCCCCTAGCAAAACGACTCCTCGTTTCAACCCTATTCTTGATTGTGGTCTACTCAATAGCTAATGCACCGGCGTAGCGCCTATTTTCTGTCGCTTAAATGCTATCCTTTTTCCCGCTCGTTCAGTTCTCTCGATTAAATCGCCTCCTGGATCCTCTCCCTCCCCAGCTTTTCGGCCTTTTTTAGTAGAGAGAGGGCCGCAAGACCAGTTCTTTCCGATCGCATATCATTTTCGGCCGCTGCCCGTTTTGCGCTTTCCGTCCAGCAATCCCTGATCTTTCTGGAGCCGTGCCCTCCACGGTATTTTTTTTTTTTCTCTTTCGCCCATCAACGGTTAGACACGTAGATAGAGATTTCACTGAGCGCCAGGAGTACTACTTTCTGCCCCTTAATCTTCCTTTTTTTTTTTTATGGACTCAAACTCCTTCCCACAAAAGGAGCTTCCCCCCTTTTTTCCTTTCGCTGCCCCAATTAGTGCGGCACTAGACTTAGGGCGATAATCTCTTGGATGTTCTTTAGATTGACTTACGATCTTCCCTTTTTTTCCCTTCCTTCCGAGAACTTCGAGGAACCCGTCTCCCCTTGCTCTTTTCTTTGGGTCGCGACATCTCCTTAGCAACAGTTGCATGCCAGACCCGCCTTGCCCCCTGCACTTCAACCAGCTTCTGAGCATTCCCCATTTTTGCTTACGTTGTATTCTCCCGACTTAATGCTAACCCACACAATCACTGCGAGATTTGCCCACATTTTGTCCGTGTTTTTTTTTTTTTTTTTTTTTTTTTTTTTTTTTTTTTTTTTTTTTTTTTTTTTTTTTTTTTTTTTCCAGTTTTCCTATGTAAGGTTGTTTTTGCTTATCTAACAATGTCGCCTCAACAATTAATTAAATATCAATTGGTTCTGCGTTCTTCTTTGATCCTAAGTCATTATGTCACCTTCCTTTTTGGCCTTTAACCATCTTCCGTCTGTTTTTTCTTTCTTTTTGATGAGGAACTTTCCCGTGCTAGAGAAATCATAAGGAGCAGCCCTTCTTTGATTCTTCTTTTTTGGTTGTTTTTTTTAGATCTCTTTTCTTTTATGCTTTACGCTTTCTCCCCCCCCGCCATTTTGAATAAACGACACTTTTTCATAATCCCCGGTCAAACAGTTGCTCCCTGATCCTTTTCTTTTTTAAGTTTTACTGTTAGCCGGTCCACACCCCCCCCCACCTAAAGCGACCCCCCCCGGTTTGATATTTCGGAGAGACCAAACTTAAACCCCTTTTTTTTCAAGTGGCGAACACTGTCACTTTCTTTTTCCCACACTTTTTCAACAAGTTTGAAATACTGTTTTTTATTGAATCGTCGCTGTCGATAAAGAGTTTCCCCAACCCAACCCAAACACCCACCCCAAACCACCCCCCACCCCAGGCCGTCCCCGAGTTAACGAAGAGGTTTTCTTTGGCCCCTCCCCTTCGTCTTTCTTTTTCTTTTTCACCCCCTTTCCCCTCTTGATCTCCAAATTTCTTTTGCTTCCTTTTTCTTCAGTTAGTGCCGTACGAGGTCCAGTACGATCTTGCTGTTTCTAGTGGGGCTTTTCACGATTCTTTTTTCTTCCAGCGCCCTAGCGGTAAAGGCCTTTTTTTTTTTTGCCCAGCCATAGCTGAAGTTATTCCAACTCCTTCCCCCGTTTCCAGTCCATATACCGCTGCACCTCCAACTTCCCCCGTTCCCCCCCCCTCCCCCAATGCTCCATCCGAAGTAGGAAGAAAGGCATGACTGCGCAGCACCTCAGGAGTGAGAATCCCAGGTCTTTGCGAATGCCCTCACGACCCACCCTATTTTCTCCTTCTCGATCCGATTGCGCCCGGGTATAGGGGCGACGCAGATTGTCTTTTTTTCAACTTTGGAATCGTGTCCACTTTCGTCGCATTCGTTCTTCTTCCTTCAGTCTCTTCAGAGCCTCGCAAGCGTTTTGTTGCCCCAGCAAAATTCAACCCACGAAACAACCCCCCCCGCTTCAGTCCCCTGAGGTCTGGAATAACGACCCAACCCTCTGTTTTCCTATCTTCCTTCCGCCTAGCTGCCCTGTATCGTTAGTCCGAAGTGACCACCAAAATTCCCCCATTTCTCATCCACTTTCCCCATCCCTTGCCTCTCGTCCCATCCCATTTTCTTTCGAGGCGTTAAAGTAACCCAGCTGAAAACTCTCAAGATTTACATGATTGCCGAGTTTTCCTCCTCCGCCTAACACAACGTTTCCCCCACCCCCCCCACCCCACAAACACCAAACCCCCCCCCCCCCCCCCCCAACCTAACGTCGGGGTAGTCAGTCCTGTTGTAATTAGACCCCAGACCTACTCTATTCAACCACTAATTTTTTTCTGAAGGAGAAAAGTGATACCCCCTTCCCTGCTTTCCCCTTATCGCCAAGAAAGTGTTTGCCCCGACTCAGTCTAAATACGATTACTATCTTTCTTATTTGAGAAATGGCCATCACTTGCCCTGATCATATCCAACTCTCACCTTCCCCCTACATAAGATTCTTTACTTGGAACTCGAAATTTAACGCCCAATACCCCGTTCTATATACGGTGATCAATGCAGACCCTTACGTCTTTTCATTTTTCTTAGCCCCATATCCTGAAGAAAGGGATGAGCGCCGAAAGACACGAAAACCTTTATGCCCCCATTAGATGTGGGAAAATTATCCCTCTTTTCATTTCCGCAGTTGACTCTCCTTAGGATTTTTCGCCCCTCCAGTCTTATGCATGCTTCCGACCCCTGCTTTGCGCTTCCACCCGACGAAGCCATGCCAGGCCTCTCCCTTGAATGGTGGATTCCGACCCCCTCCCACCTTCGTTTCTCGCGTTTTGGCCCCGTATCGCTTTTCTCCAAGCCAAAAATTGCAAAAAATAATTGACTTTATCCCCCCCCCTCGTCCGGTAGCCCCTTTTTGAACTCCGGCCGTCACTCCCCAAAAATGTCTTCCTTGTAATTATCCCCGCTAGTTGTAACCGCTTCCCTTTCACCCGCCCGGTCTCTTAATTCCCCCCCGAGAAAGTCAGAACCAACTTTTCAAGTAGCTTCCCATTTTTCTCCCTGCGTTCTTCGATGCGTTAGAAGAGCCCCTGTTTAGTAGATATGGATGTTCGGGCCCCCCCATGCTTTCTCAGAGTGAGAGAACTGTAGGCCCCAAGATTCGTCCAATGTAAGACACCGTGCCTCTGTCTGCACATACTTTCAATAAAACGCATCGTGGAGCTACCGAGAAACAATTTTAAAGCCTGATCGATTCCGCTCATCGGGCATCACTCCCTCTCTTTTTTTTCTTCTTACTTTTCGTGCCGCCCCGGGCAACAAATAGTAGATGTCATTGAGAGTGTGAGTCCCGCCCAGCTAAAGAATTAGAAGGGAGCCAAGAATCGACCTCTCCCCTTTTCCGTCCCTTTTTTAAAAATTCAGAGGGCACAGTCCTTCTTATCGTTTCCATGAATACTTTTTGACTTGTCCCTTCTTCAATGATGCGTTTCCGCAAGGCAATCGCTTGGTTAACAAGAACCATTCATTTTCCCAAAGGAAGGGTAAGGTGAACCTTAGATGACCTTGAAAACTCCCTATGATTTAAGAATTTCCCGTGTCCCTTAGTTGAACTACCGTGTACTTCAGCCCCGGTCAATGGACGAAGTTCTATTAATGCTCGATACCCCCAGCCCCGAGGACCTCACTGCATCCTTTTCCCATTTCGTTTTGGCCTTAATTCGATGCCTTTGACATCCCTACTTCCCCAAAAGCCCTCATTAATTTTGCTCGGCGTACTCCGGGTTTGGCACGAGCTTCTTGGGCAGATCCCTTCGTTTGGTAACCCCTATGCGTCTTTCCTCCTGCCTGACCTTTTTTT
>Ga0179591_1232251_pt1 | contig 10742 bp, 11 predicted proteins | sample CZOMad2_1_08_16f_FD_182891 | JGI IMG/M metagenome (GOLD analysis project Ga0179591, IMG submission 182891) | Vadose zone soil fungal communities from Angelo Coast Range Reserve, California, USA - CZOMad2_1_08_16fungal (PacBio error correction) | ecosystem: Environmental > Terrestrial > Soil >... | reverse complement strand
TTTTTTTTGCCCCGTGTCTTCGGGGATTTGTAGCTCGTCATGCCTATGCCCCTGAGAGGCTCTGACTGCCTCTCTTTTGAGCATTTTTGAGTGTCGGCCGGTTGCCATGCTTCCTCGCTTGCCCTTTTCCCCTTTATGTCTGGAGGACTTCTTTTTCTTTTGATTGATTTACGTTCATTCCTCCTCCTTCCCGTAGAGGGCTGGTTTCGTGTTGGTGGGTCAGGTGGGAGCTTTCCCCTGTCACCTTAGGTAGGAGAGTTTTCCGAAGCGCTGTCTGTTGAAAGCCTTTCCCCTTTCTGCCGAGGCCGGTGCGGTGCCCCTGAGTTGCTTTCCTTTTTTTGAAGTAGACGTAGACCTGTGGTTGGCCGGTTTCCTTTTCTTCATTGGGGACTTTTCTCTGCATTCGGCGGACCGAAGATACATTCCAACCTTTGTTGAGTTTTCCCCCCTTGGTGGCTTTGGTGAGTTACCTTCCCCGTCTTTTTCAACCGACGTTGTATGGGAGCCCGCGCTTTGAACCTGCTGTTTCCCCCATCCGCCCCTTTCGTTCCCTTCGGCACAACTTCTTCACAAATTTTTGGCGCCCCTCTAGTTTTTTTGGTTTGTGATCTTTCCTTCTTCTTACATGTGGGTCATGGCAAGCGTTGGTTTGTCCCCCCCCGGTGGTTTGTGTTTTCCTTCTTTTTTGCTTTTGTCGGGATTATGAGGTCGGCTTTTCCTCGTCAGCAGAAAGGCGCTAGAGCCTTTTGTGGTTTATAGTGTTCTTGTTTTTGGTTTTACATGACGATTTGTCGGGACCTTTGCGGCTCATTTTCCGGACGTCCTCTTCCGCGCCCGAGGTTTCCGTAGCATGGCTTTTGAACGCGGTCGTTCCCTGTTTTCCCCCCTGAGGACTCAGATGAGCCCTTTTAATCGCTGCCCCTGAAGGGTAAGTGTGATCCATTTTTGTCTGTCCTCGTGTTTTTCCGGGGCAGATGTGGAGGGGACGCCTTATCTCGGCTTTTTTTTGTGATCTTCGGGGCCTTCCGTCTTAAGACTCGTCGTTGAGTTATACGAGATTGCTGGGGACCGCGCGGAGCCCTTGGTTCTGATGTTTTCGCTGAGGCGCTTTTTTTTCTAAACTTACTCATGTTCGATCCGATCAGAGTTGTCTTCTTTGTTTTCTTTTGTCACGCGGGCTTCCAGGATTTTCAATCAAACCCTTTTCATGGAGCCTCCAAGGGAACAACATTTTTCTTTGCGTGAGCTCTTCCCCCCCGTCTCAGTTCCGTGCATTCTTCCTCTAATTTTGGTTTTCCCCCTCTTTCGGTTTAACGTCGGGTGAAAAGCACACTATTTCTTTTCCTCGTCCTTGTTCTCCCCCTTCCCCCCAAGCGTACCTCCTAGTGCGGGGCTTTGTTATTTCTTCGCCTCTGTGCTCTTTTAAGGCACCTTTTTCTTTTCCCTCCCGTTGGTTACGGCACAAAAAACAAAGGTTTTTTTTTTTGTGTCTCTCCCCTGGCATTGTTGTCCCCCTAGAAGCAAGTTGCAAGGCGCTGCAAGGTCACACAAGCACTTCCAAATTCCTTCCTTCCCTCCGTTGTTGGTGTTTATATTGTCTATTTTGTTTTGAATGTTGTTCTTTATCAATTTGCCCTTGGCCTTCGGCCGGCTTCAGTCATTGGGTTTACCCACTTCCTACGGCCGAGCCCAGGGTCTTGATTATACTGCTCCACAACCAACGGCGAAGAACGCCCAAAATCACCAACCAGTTCCTACATTTAGTCCCCAGTAGATTTTTCCATTTATGGCCCCCCAAATCAGCACCCCAGGTCCCACGTCCTTCCCATTGCTAAGGTCCCACGACGTCTAAGGTCCCCCAGCTTTTAACCCACATTATTAGGGCCTCTTCGGAATACAAGCCCACCCTCCTTGCCTACCCATAAGCAAGCTTTTTATCCTTGTTTCCCCCCCTTTGCTGATCCCTGGTATATAGCTTGACAGCCCCCTCAATAAGTCAGTCCATACGTTCTCTCCACCCCTTGCAGATATTCGCCAACCATCATGGCCCTTATGCTCATTCTTTTCTTTTATTCTGTAAAGGTACACTTTTTCCCTTCTCACCTATGTCTACTTTCTTAGCAAGAGCCCTATTCCCACCAGACAGCACCCCAACCAGACAGCCTCTCCGTTTCAACCCACCTCCACTTCCCATTAGTGAACCATTGATTCTATCACTTACAGAGGGTCTTCCCTCCTACATCGTCCCCTCCCTCGTTTCCGTCCCGATCCCCTTTTCATAACGAATTCAAAAAACCTCGTTCCTTCTAATTCCGGCTGCCCCTTATTTTGCCTCCACCATTCTCATGACCCCCCCCCCACACTTCCCCCGGACCTACTCTCCCCCTGAGAGAGTCTCCTTTTCTTTTCGACATAAATCAATACTAGACTTTCCACCACAACAGGCGTCCCCTTTCGACCCCCAACCACCCTCCGAACCGCTCCCCATGGACCTCGACAAGCCTGTACCCCCCCCAACCCCCCCCTTCGCTGCCTGAACCACACTTTTCTGCCCCCGAAACCGGCTACTTAGATGGTGAAGACCCCCCCCCGATGAACCCTCGTGTTTGCAATCCAACTTTATTTTTTGTTCCTTCCTTTTCTACCCCCCCGCCCCTCCCCAGGTATCAACTTAATTTTTTCCTGTCACAAATCTTCGTTCAAAGACCCTCCCCCCTTTTTCCCTTACCCCCTTTCCGACCCCCCGCACGTGGCATATTCTTCTCGCCCTCCCGAGAGAAACTCCTCGCTTCTTCCGCAAAGTAATCGGCTCATGATAGGCTCGCCCGTCCTTTTCCCTCGGACTCGTCCTCTGTACGCCGTGGCCCCCCCCCATTAGCCCCCCACCACTATCCCTGATGGCTGCCTCCTTTCGTAGCTCCGGCGTCCATCCCTTCCCCCCCCATGAGCTAGTACTACGCCCTCCCCCTCACTATTTCTTCAGCATTGGCACACCCCCCGCCATATAACTCTGGACGCCCCTATCGGGTCTCCGCTGCCCTCCCTCTACTTTTTAGTACGATACCTCCTTCCCTGATAAATCTCTCCCTCCCCCTAGCGAACGCCCGCACCCGCAAGTACGCTTTCTTGCTGCCAGATAATCAGACAAAGATATTTCCGTGACACCTCCCCAACATACTTTACGCCCAAATCCCCCCAAACACACGCCCTTTTATCCCTTTTTTGCCAAGCACTTTTATTTTTACCGCTCAACCGTCCTAGTAACACCCTAGGCTTGCAAACCTTTTTGGGTACCCCATCTTTCCCAATCCGGTCGATCCCCCCCTCCCCCCTTCACAAAGACCGAGGTCCTTCTCCCCTGACAGTCTCCGCCGCTGCTTCCCTCAGAAACCCGCGATTGCCTTTACCGATCCACATCCTTTTTCGCCTCCTCGTCACCACTATCCACCTTGCCCCCCCCTTAACAGACGTACAAATCTCTTCCCCTGTTTAGGCCGAGCTTTCTTTCTTCAAGAACGACAATCCCTCAATTGCCACAAACACCTGCCTACCCCACCCAACCCCACCTTGATCCAGCCAAAAAGCATTTTCTCCTCTAGGTGGACAGACACCCCTTTTGTATCCCTACCGTTCCGCCCCCCTCTTTAAAAATACCCAACCCTTTCTTCAAGATTCCAGACACATCCCCAGCAACTTTCAACTCTTCCTTCTCCCCCTTCCTCCGAAGGAGATCCTCCCCCCCTCCATAGCCAAAATCGTCCACCGATTTTTCTTTAGAAGAGGTTTTAACCGCACTACCCTCCTCCCTTACCTTAAGTTTTTTGTGTTTAGTCGCTATAAGAGGTTCCATTCCTGGCTGCCCCCCCTAGCACCCACTTCCCTTCCTCTTTTTTCTGATGCGTTCTTGATGATTATCGCCTTCGATGGATAACAACTGTTCGTTACCTTTTTATTTGCCCCCCTCCTTTTTGTTCGGTTGGTATTTTGTCCTTTCCTTTATCAGATTGGGCTACTTTCTCCTCTGGACTTCGGTATACGTGGCTTTTCCCCTCGCGGACGTTTGGTTGCATTTCTGTTTTTTTTTTTTTCGTTGCCTTTTTTTTTTTTTCTATTAGGTTCGATGCTTCGTTCATCCTTAAGGACTTCGGGCGCTTTCCCCCTGATTTTTTTCACTTGTCTGGACGTGCGACTCTTTTCCGGTGAGATAGGTGGTGACTCTTATCTTTTCGGACCCGATTTTATCTTCCCTAAGATGACTTTTTCTTCGAGTTTCCCGGCCGATTAAGCCTGCGGACTTGCTCCGGATTTGAGCTCACTTCTAGGTGGACTGGGCGTGTTTGCTCCCCAAGATGTCGAGTTTTCCTATGCTTTTTTTTACCCCCCGGGTGGTTTGGCTTGCAATCGCCTTTTTATTTACTTGGTACTTCCCCTTCAAATATAAACCCCCAGGTTGTTCCCAAACACCAATTTGATTGTTTGTAGTGATTCTCACTCCCCCATCATGATTCTAGTGAGGTCTTTTGTCCTTCAATCTTTATGTTCTTTTTGACTTTCCACTCGAATCTCTCGGGGCCCTCGTTTGTGTGTCTTCTTTTACCAGAGGAGTGTCTTTATATCGTAGCTATTTTCCCCGATGCTGATATATGGCGATTATTACTTGGTGCTTGCTATGATTAAGGGTCCATGTGGACAGGCTCAGTTTCCTGTTGAGTGTTTGGAGCAGTTCCTCCTCTTTCTAATCTTCTAATCAGGAAAAGAGATGCGGACAGTGTGTGAGTTGTTATGTGTGCGTTCGAGATGCGTGACCTGCTCTGTTCATTACGAGCATTTGACGGTTCTATGCCCCCCTTATCCTATGGCCCGTGCGGATCCTCTTTACTGCTTTCAGAGAAAGTAGTTATTCCTCCTGTTCCTCTTCTTCTTGATTTAAGTGATCCTTTTTTGGGTGGTCCCCCTTGCTTAGTTTCCTAGTATTTTTCCTTCCACATAGGTAGATTTATTTTTTGAGACTGAGTGATGGGCAACCTAATCTTCTTTCTACATGCTTTCTTACCGGTTATATACACCCGAATCTTGGTAGACCACTTTTTTTTTCGTCCAGGAAGAAGATCTTTTTGCTGGTTAGTGTAAAGATCTTGATACATTTTAAGAGTAGCTTTTGGTATGACTCGGGAGGGGTGGAGGTGGTCGTCACTTATCTTGTTCGCTGGTGGTTTGATGAGCCTTGGTTGCTGACGCCCTAATTAGAAAGTCGTTGCTATGTTATCGCTTTTGCTTTTGTTTTTTTGATTGGTTGTAGGAATTGCAGAAGATTCGTTCCGCTCTTACGCTCCCCACTCTGTTCCCTTGCGTTAATGCAGTAGCCTAATCCCTCTTGAGTGACCGGTCCCTGTAGTGCCGAGTTTTATCTCCTTCTTGCAGTTATGCCTTTCCCTGGTAGAGCTTAATTTGCGTGGATGGTTTGAGTGACTTCGTCTCGAGCCTTTTTTGTGAGATTCGTACCTTCAGGGGTTTTGTTTTCCTTTGATACCGATCAAGATCCTTAGCTGAGTTCGGATAGAGGTGAGGGAACGCGCGACCACTCTCCTTTCCTTTTGGGTTTTCTAATGGATCTGGTCTAATGTCGATTGAGATTTCCCCGTTTCTCTTGGTTTCTTTTCATTAGATTTCAAGATTGTATACATTATTAATCTCAACTTCCGGAGGAAAGCAGTCATACACTGATTAGTGCTTCTTTTTGTCCCCCTGACCTATTCGATCAAAAACATTGTTATTTCACCTCTTTTTACCAGGAGCACTAGGGATTTCCCTCTTTCTTCTTCTTCATCATTACTCTAGTTTCTTACTCATGTCTTGGGTCGTCTCCCTCCTTGGGGTCATTAAAGGCACCCCCTGGATAAGCCCCGCTTCTTCCAATGTGACACCCAGGCTAGCGGTTTTTACCTATACTAAAGGAAAATCTATCAAGACACCACCTCCTACTTTTTATTCATCACTTTCCTTCTCTCCGACGTGTTGTTTTTATATAATATTCTGGTTCCTTTTCTCTTTTTGTTTTTTTCCTCTGAAGTTGAACTTTCTCTGTAATTGACATGGGTTTTCCCCCTTCTATTAACTAGGTCTCTCCCTTTTTCCCTTCCCCAAATCCAATCACTCACCCCTACTCACCCTCCTCGTGCCACTTCCACGGAGATTTATGACATTATCTTTTCCCCCCTCTTATCCCAACAATAACCTACGTATCCAAATCCATTCTTTTTGCTCTTTTCTCTATATTCGGCAGTCAGCAAACTCACTCAATAAACATTCCTCATCCTTTGTAGCTTTCATTAACCTTTTGAGGTAGATAATTTCATAAATACCGAATCAAACTTCGCCCTTGATCTACTCTATTCTCCAGCTTCACTGACACCATCGGAACGGCATGTCTATCCTTCTTTACTCCTGCTATGCCCTCAATCTCTGAATCCTAGTACTGTACTTACCTCTTCTTAGACCTGAGTTACCCCGCACCCCCCCCCAACAGAGGCCGCTGCCCCCTCCCCCCCTCTCCCAGGACAAATAGCAGTCTGTACCATTGTCTTCCAATTCACCCTCCCTTCCACTACGATTCTTTCGTCATTCTTCTTTCCCACCTCCCTTTTCCCTAGAACGGCGACCATTCACCTCCTTTCGCCCAAATTCTTTTTTTCTCCACCCTCCGGCTTCCTGCCTCCTTTAATAAAAAACGTCATTCCCCAAAACCCCTTCCACTTCACAGTCTCCTCACTTCGTCAGCTCATTCTGCTCGCTCCCTATGTACCCCACAAAAAATCTGCCAGCTTCTTTCGACCCCACACCCCCCCTTAGTTTCCCTAACCACTCTTCATGATCCTCCTTAACCCCCCCCCCCCCCCCCCCAACTATCCGCAGGCTGCCCAAACCTTGTCTTTTCAACAGCTGCTTGTCGTGTGACTGACCACCCACGACCTCCTCTTTCAAATCTCTGGGGCCCACTGTGTCCAACCTGACGTCTCACACCAAACGCCCGGAGCCAAATGGTTGAATTTTTTAATCTCGGTCCTCAAGACTGGCTTTCCCAATTTTTCCACCCAAACCCGTGACCCGACGAGAATTACCTAGTTAGAAAACCTCTCGATGTATCACCTTTCCTCCCCTGAATACATGGATAGTTTAGCCCTCATGCCGTGATTCGTCTTTTTTCCGGCCAGTAACAGCTTCTCCCCCGACCACCGTCATCTAAATGAGTATAATTCGGCCCAGTTTCTTCCCCCTTCTCCTTGTCATAGCCACCTTCAATGAGTTCACTATCTCCTTCGGCACCTTTTTCAAACCGTTCTCCCCCGCGATATTTCCTCGGCCCCTCCCTCACCCCCCATCGGAATAGGTTTGCCTCCTTCCCGTCCTTTATTTTAAATCCATGGCGCCCTCTCTAACAATCTGCGCCGAGCCTCAGAGAATCTCCGCCTCCTTGCTTGCCAAAGCCCCCTCAAATACTGTTTGCTTTCAGCCCCACAACCCCATCCTTGTCCATTGAGCCTTCTTGAATATTTTACCATATCACCCCCCTTCAACTTCCACCAAGAATTCCTCCCTACCCCTGGGGTTCCCCCCCAAAACCTCCATCGGTAATCCCCATCGAATGGCACCCCCCCCTCCCCATCTTTCCATAAAATCCGCCCCAGTCCTTCCTTCCCTGAAACAGTCGCACCTCTCCCATCTCTACCCCCGAGACTGTCCAAGTTTTAAACCTACTCCTGCCCTCCCCCCTCCTCCCACCACACTTCCCCCACCACCCCCTTTTTAACCGACAAGACCCCGCTTCGCTGCCTTTTAGCGCCGGTCCCCCTGATTCTACGACGACGTTCTCTACTCTCCCCCCCCCTCCCGAATCACCCCCACAGCTTAGAAACGCCTTTCCCCTTCGGTGGAAAGAAAAACTTAAATTTCGCCCCTTTCTCCATCTATGCCTGAGCCCCCAGCGCCAACTACCACCCAGACAACCGATTCCCCACCTTCTTCCGAAGACGATCCATATCGAGGCGAGCCGTCATCCCCCTGTCCCTCCCTTGTTTTTCGCCCCCCTGAGACACCTCTCCCCTGCATTTCTATATACTTCCCTTCCTACTCCTGTGATAGACTATTTCTTTCTTGACGGGCCGACCTCACACGCGGTACGTCTGTTCTGGTTTTGAGGAGGGGGGAGGAGCTCGCCTTCTGAATTTTTTTGGGCTCCCCGATCTTCTTAGTATTCCGTTGGCATTTGTGTGGATCCGTTTTCGATTTGCCCCCCCCCCTTACCGGTTTTTGATCATCAAAAATTTGGGCGTTCCCCGCTCGTCGTTGCTGATCTGTTTGGTTTCCGGCAGTTTTTTTTCCTATTCGGAGATTCCGTCGTCCGTCCGAGCAAGTCCTTTACCCTGCCGCTCTCTGGCCAGTGTTTGCTTTTTCTGGCTTTGAGACTTTGTTGGAAGAGGATGGCTGTCGCTTGAGGGTGGCGATTTTCCAGACGCGCGTCTTCCCCGAGTTTCGGCATGGAAGTTTGACACCCTTTTTAGTTGAGCGGATTTCCCCCGGCGGCGTAGGACTACTCCTTTTCCCCTTCGATTTTGTGTCTTGATCTTTTTGTGTTATGGGGCTGGTTTTTTAAGCTTTTATTTGGTTTTCCTTACGTTTCCTCTTAAATCACAAATAAATTTTCTTTCCAACCCCTGCGTTGGCTTTTGTTCTTCTGACCACTCAAAGTCGGCCCCTTTTTGTTTTTCGTGTCCCCGTAATTAATTTTGGCTTCTTCTTTCTTCGGGACTTTTCCCTCTCTAGTTCTTCTCTAGTTGTTAGGATTTGATTCACCGCCTTTGTCGGCTGGCTTGTTTTCCCTTTACTTACGGGTGAGTTGGCCTGGTTTGCCCCAGGCTTTTCCGAGTGATGCTTGAATCAGTTTCTGTTTGATTGAGGAGGACGAGCGTTTCCTCCTCGCCGAGGGCTGACGGCAGTACTACGAGGTATGTGGGTTCTTTGGGAGCATGAGGATGCTGACTGGAGGAGGAAGATCCTAAGAGGTAAGCGATTCTCCCCTTTATTCTCGGCTTTGAGGATATTTTAAAGCTTTTCCTTTCCCCGCTTTAGAGGATCTTAGACTCGGCTTGGGTTGTCGTGAGTTCCTGGTGGGCTTTAAATTTTCTCGCATTTCCTTGATTTCCCCGACCGATTACTCCACACTGCTGGTGTGAGATAGGGAAGGGTATTGTTGTGTTTACTGCAGTTTCGGGCACCCGATGGCTGGGTTTCCTTTCCCCCTGCTTTTGTTATTCCGAATGTACTGTTTTCCGGTGCCCATCTTCGGTTTTTTCTGTTGTGGTTCTTCGGATTGAGTTGAGAACCTTCTTTGACCTCGTTGCGTTCTGTTCTGGTTTTTGTTTGCCATCTGTGCGCCTGATGGTGGGAGATTTCAGAGTCGTTCTTCTCGTGAAGCGATCCGTTCCGTCCGGCGGGGGCGATTTTTCCTTTGGCGGTGAAGGTTGGACTTGTCTTTCCGTATAAGATGAGGCCGTCTGTGAGGAGTTTTTTCTCCAGTTTCGTGTTTAGAGCATTGCGTTTTAATTGCGCGTCCTTTGCGAAAGGTTTGAGGACAGGTTTGCGCCTTAGCTGACGAGTCTCGGGTGCCCGGCGCCTTGTCGTCGGGTGTATTTACGCCCCCTTTTCTTGACTCTTTCCAAGTTGAAGTTCAGAGGGGCGGTGTGCGAGGGCGATTGAGGCGCGCTTGTTGTTTCGATGGCGGGGTTTGCTTTGTCCGCCCTTTCTCCTTCGCGGAGGGATTGACGAGCTTGATTTCCTTCCTTCGTCGAGGATCTGATGTCATTGTGTTTCGACTTTGCTTTTTTTAAGCCCAGAGCTCGATAGTCCTCGATTTATGTAGCTTTTTTAGTTCTCTGGCTGGGTGTCCTTAGACATTTCAGTCCCCACTTCTTTGGCCCCTTCAACCAACGGAGGAGTTCTTGCGTTGCCTTTCCAATATGCCCTCAGATGAGCGCCAAAGATTACCAATTTTGTGAGCACCCATAAGTTCGGTATACTGGGTTGGAACCCTTGCTTCATCGTTAGCCGAGTCCTTACTTCCTTTTCAAAGGACAAGCCGAATTATTTGTTACTGAATGATTTTGCTGGGATGGTTTTTTTCGTTTCGCTTCTTGGGTAAGGTCCTTCCCCCCCCCGGGAAACTTCGGACAAGTTGAGACCCCAAGACTTGGGATACCTAGCCCCTTTCATTTTTCCCCTTCGGATTAATTACCTCCCAAAAAGACCCTCCCCCCAACCGAATCTAATATTTTACTAATACCCCGTTTTTTTTTCAGATCGATTCTTATTGTTCCTCTCTCCTTTCCCTGATTATAGGGAACATGCTTAAGAATGGTTATCTCTTTTCCCTTCTGTTTTCCAGCCGATGTGGTCAATCTTCTACCCCGAACCCCGTCTCCGTCCTCTACTCCCTTTCCCATCTCACTGCTCACCCCTGTTTACTACCCACCCTCTCCTTCTGCAACTACCTCCTCTCCTTTATCTCAGTCTCCCCAGCCATCCACCTCCCTACCTCCCTCTTCCGATCCTTCTCCTTCATCTCCTCCCCCGCCGGGTTGACTTTTCTTTTAATCCCCTCCACACTCTCTCCCCCCACCCCTCCGGCCCCCTCCCCCCCTCTCTCGTCAGAGCGCATCCCACAGGGAGTGACTGCCCAAGACGCAAGC
>Ga0179591_1362817_pt1 | contig 10745 bp, 8 predicted proteins | sample CZOMad2_1_08_16f_FD_182891 | JGI IMG/M metagenome (GOLD analysis project Ga0179591, IMG submission 182891) | Vadose zone soil fungal communities from Angelo Coast Range Reserve, California, USA - CZOMad2_1_08_16fungal (PacBio error correction) | ecosystem: Environmental > Terrestrial > Soil >... | reverse complement strand
TTTTGTGCTCGCCCTGTTCCTTTTTAAAATTAACAGTTCCATTAAAAGAATGTCCCAGCCCTTCGCAGCCCGCCCTTCCTCCCCTAGCCCGTAATTGACCGAACGTTGAATGAAATGTCAAAAAATAACTTCGGCCAAACCCCTTTTTGAGATTTTCCCCGAACTAACTGGTCTCGGTCTCTTTCCCCCTTCCCTTTTTTGCCCGGCTACCGCGTGCTGTTGATTTTCTTTTTCTAAGGCAATGAACGTTTTTCACAATGGGAAAAGTAATGACAGCTCGCCGCCAGCCGGGTCCTTGAATGTCACTTCACTGCGATCAGCCGCTCCTTTTGGTCCGCTGGACCTTAAAATGGTGAAAGATTCCGCTGGGCTCAGCTGGCCCGTGAGGGAGCGCCCTCCCCTTACCCCCGATAAGAAGCTCATTCTTTCTCGGGCCATTCGCTGAACGCAGGAAGCAACGCCCTCACATGTCAGTGGAAGGTACACCTTAATTTGGGAAACTAATCTGCACCGGCGGTATTGGCGGGTTTCTTTTTGTTTATGCCACCTTTCTCTCCATGGCGGACCTCAACCTTTGCAGGTTTTGATGACCGTCTCCCCAGATGCGAATGACGTTTTCACCTCCTCTGGATCGTCAGAGGTTCGACACCCAGGGGATGCTTACCTTCGGGCAGTAATGAACACATCCCGCTCCGAAATTCATCTTCTCCTCCCTGGCCGGCGAGCGGAACTGACGCAGAAGGATGTTCACCGAAGAAGTCGGACCGACAAGAAATTGCCCCTGGGTGAATAGGTTCGCCCCCCCTGACGTTCCCTTTGATGGTTAAGTCGTAGCTGTACTGTTTTCCTTGTGCAGACTCACCCTTGACTGTAGTTGCTGTTGCTGAGTGCCCGCTTAAGGTTAAGGATGAGTGGATGTTTCTCGAGCGGCTCGATGGTGCCCTATGGGGGGGCCCGTTCTTTGTGTTTTGCGGGGTGGCTTAGTCTGTGGTCGACGCGGATTCCCCGGGGCCACTGGCGCGACGGTATGTTTTTTCTTGCCGTCGGGGATGTTAATGGAACTGCTTCCGTTGGTCGCCTTGTTATGAAGGAACAGTTTCCTGCTTGATCCCCTTTACAAGGTGGTTCGCTTCTTGCAATACGGCCGGTCTCTGGCGCTGCGGGTCAAATCTTGCTGGGTTGCGCGGGCGGGGGCTCTTTCAAGAAGCCGCGGAGAGGGCGATACGCGACTGTTCTCATGAGACGGCAGGGTTTATGCTTTTCCCTCTTGCTTGGCTTTTTGATGAGTCGTTTTTCCTGTCCGTCGTCGATCTTGGATTCATAGAGGGGTCATCACCCGGACGCGCCCAGACGCCTTTTAAAATGCCTCGCACTAGTGTTTTCCTAAGCGCAGCGGTTTGAGTACCTTTTTCCTCGCTCTTCATATGTCCCGAAAGTTCGACTCACCTCCTTCACTAACCGGTTTTTTCCTCTTGTCCACCGATTTTTTTGTAGACATGTCGTCGATCGTTGCCTGTACCAACGACCTCTAAAGGTTTGGTGATGAGTTTCAGTCCGGCATACGTTCACTACCTTGGATTCACCCTCTCTTCCCCTCACCCTTGATGCGGCTTTTTTTTCCCCCCCGAATATGTCCGGCCCGGCCCCCACGGTCGCCGGTTCCATACCGACGGACAGTTCGCTGAGCGATGGGCCGGGATGGTTCCTGGAACGGATCCCGCCCCAAGTGCATACTCCCCCCTTTTCCCCTCCCCTCCCCTTTTTTGTTGTTGAGATTTTCTCCCTCTTGTCGATCTACCATTTTAACTCTTAACTCCCGTGTGGTGGAGGATCTCTATAACAGGTGAACGGGGACCCTGAACGGCGAAAAGGTCTGGTGCCTAATCCCATAGTCGTTGTGCGATAAGGGGGCCGGCTCACTCCCTGGGAGCGGTCCATTCGAATGATTGGAAGGACTTCCCAAACGAGTCCCCGACCGTAAGGTTGATTGGTACCCTTAAGGAAGACTTCTCCCCCACCCCCTTGTCTCGAACCTAGGGTCGTGGACATTTCTTAAGGTGCGGTAAGTGCTTTTGAGGTCTCTAAATTGAGGCAAGACGGCCCATCTGGATTGATAAGAAATCTTTTTTAGACATAGGGCAAGTCCCAGGCGAGTCCCTTCTCGAACTCCCTCTTTGGAGGTGATGACAACACTACTTTATACAAGAAAATATCACGGCGCCTTCGGCCAGGCTCATCCCTGAACGTTAAGAAAGAGAGAGAGAAAAGCTGATACCTTTTCCCCCTGCCTTTCTTTCTCCCTGAAGATCCTTTCCTCTGACTTCTGTTCGAACCTTTTTTGTTCCTCTAACGCCAGTCCCGGATATTGGCTGCAAGCGCCAGCCTGCCGGGGAAAAGCCGCGAAACCGGGTAAGATCAGATACTTCGAAGATTGCGCCCCCCTGACTTCCTTTTTCATGCTCACTCCTCCCAGGCCCTCCTAGAACCGCGCCGCTTGCGCACCGTAATCGGTTTTTAAAAAAGAATCTTTAGCAAAAAGAGCCCATCCCCCTTCTTATCAGAACCTCACCCCATCCCCAAGTCTTCCCCTCTGCCGATAAGAAAGAACTTCTCCTGCCCGTCCCCCCGGGCAATCCGCCGATCTCAGCGGTAAGAATCCTTGAGAGTACTTTATGCTAAATGACAAGTCCTTCTCCCGACTTCACCCCCTCCAATTCCTTCGTGACATAACCTTTCTCCCCTCAGGGCACTTTCTGGATCAGGTGCCGCATTTTTTTTTGGTTTTTCCCTTTATAGGACGGTTTCGGTGTCAGAACTCGCATTTTCCTTACCTTCGGCTTGCTCTTTCTGCGTTGAGACTTTCAATCGACGCCTTGCGAAGGATGTAAGCGCCCTTTCTTGATGGCCAGATTCCGCTCAGGCTAAGGGCGGTTAGGATCTGACTGCAAGGTTGTTAGAAGGTAATCACACCCTTTGCCAGGTATACATGTCCTCGGTGTTTCCTTAACACCCGTTGATCCAGTTTGTGCATCCTCTTGCATTCCGGTGAGAGTTGACTGGCCGGTTGTAAGTAAAACTGAATGAGTGTTCCCGACATGTCACTGAAATGGTTCCCCGCCCCTCAAGCCCTGATCGGTTTTTCTCTCCGCTTGCTTCCTGCTGACTGCGTGCCCTTGGAGTCTGCTACCGGCGGGTCAATGGGAAATTCAGAGTGGACGCCAGCGGGGTCTGATTTCTAAGCTCAATGTACTGACTCTAGTTCTTCTCCGCTGTCCGGCTGTGTCCTTCATTGTAAAACTCGGTCATACTGGAGTGATCATCTAGAACGTAAGAATAGAACTTACCAGGACCCACCCCGGACGCTTCACAGCGTCATCTGACCCTTTATTCAGGCGTCTTACAACTGTTGTCCTTTCCGTGTCGGTGGCTTTTTCGAGTTTTTTCATTCAGCCGTTCCTGGGTTTTTCGGGTGTTTAAGGATATTTCTGGCGGGCGGAGTGCAGTTTAGGGAAGTAAGGTTCCAGGGTACTTTTTTGAACTGCACCACCGCCTTGGTCTACCGTGGTAGCGTTCGATGGATGGGCTATGTGGTGAAACCGTTATGTACCGCCTTACACGCCCCTCGCCCTGAAGCTTTGGCCTTTACGGCGGGTTTCCGTGAGAGAGGTGGAGACGACTTGGTTCGAAGATGAAGGTCCCACTGAGCTCCTTTGCCTTCCTCTGAGCGCCCCGTTCCCTTTGCCGACCTGCGAGCTGCTCCCCCTCTCCCAATCCCAGCGGACTAAAGGCGTTTTTGCAGCTCCGTTCCCGCCTGTTGCCCCCTCTAGTCCCTGATGGAGTGGGCCTTGCCTTGTCCCCTTCCTCGACCATCCTCAACCCCCTGAGGCCTTCCTGAGCGAACGACAGGGTCAGCCCTAAGATCCTGGTGAGGATACCTTGACGTGCTCGTCAGCCCACCTCGCGTATTAACCATCTGCGTCCCAGCCCGGCCCTGCAGGTTTCCTCCCACAGATTTTCTTTAGGTCGCAGATGCGCCTTTCCCCGGTGTGGGAGTGAGCTCGGGAGGAAGTCGAATCATTCACGTCCAGATGAACCCGGTGACCCCTGTCATTTTGTTTTGGTCCTCCGGCCGGTCTATATGCGTCCTCAACCGGAAGGGGCACGACGTCGGCCAGTTTTATCAGGGTGCGGTATCTACATAGCCGGTTTTCAGTTTCCCTGGCCCCTGCCCTGCGAGCTTTTTTCCAGCCAGTATACGTCAACCGCGCGACCAGGGCAGACGGGATATGCTCGAAGGTCGCGATTTTTTGCACCTTTTCATAGATAATTGATTCCCCTTACCCGATCCGGTACGACCTTCTGTTCTATTAGTCTTTTCAGTGACCGGAGTTTGAGGTAGTAAGACAAAGTACATCGTCCCCCTCAGAACCTATGGGTTACGTCCACGGGTCTTCGTCTCTGGCCGCTTGCCCCAGATCCGGCGATGTTCCTCTTGCGACTCGTTTAGTCGGCCAGGGCTTTTTTGACTCTACAGACGATATGCATATAAAAGAGGGACCGTTAGGGGAAGCTGCCCCATTTCTGCTGTTCAGACCTTCCCCCCCTGGTAAGCAGCATTTTCTTTTTCCGTCGACTCTCTTTGACCTTACCTTCACACTCTTCTTCACGTCGCGATGATGGGAGGCATGACGGTCTGGCAGGAAAGCGTTGATATTACTCCTCCTCCTTTTGTTTGTCTCTCGCTTTAGTCCCAACCTTTTTCCTCTCCCTTTGTTTTGAGTTCTTTTCTCCTGCCAGCCATCCCATCCTCGCTCTGTGTTCAGCCGGCTGGCTGATTTCTATAGTCGAAATGGCCACGGCCGTCTGTATGAAGGCTTAAAACCTCATGGGAAGCTGCGCGACCTAGTTCAGCTGGGCTATGAAGAGCGTTCGTAGAGTCACACCCCTCCGTCCTTCACTTGACCGAGCTCGCCCGGTCCCTCTCGGACTGCGGCAGGCGTCCTCGCCGCCGAAGAACCCCTCGGCTGGTCTGTGGCAAGAAGGACTTTTGCCGATGGGGCACAGACACGATACAAGTTTCAATCGCATACTAGGTATGAGCAATTCCTTTCTCTACCGTTTGCTGGTACGTGATCAGTTTTCTTCTCATCACGTCGGTTTTTCAAGGTTCGTATACGACCGAGACTTGGCCTAGCAGTCGGGCGCCGAGCTAAGGGTGCTTCTAGGCGGAGATGTCTAGATCTTCTCCGTCTGCTTGAAACTTTATTACTTCTCTTGCCCTTTCCCGAACCCTATGGCGGCCGCGGTCCCGACTTGGGAAATGAACGGTTTGATTCCGACCCGAAGAACTCAGGGCCGTACGCCTCCCTTTTTCCCCGTCCCGGGGGCCTTTCTTGACCCTTTCCCTATTAATTCGACCGTCCTTCTCGGCTCATGCCCACACATGGAGAGAATATGATCCCACCTGTGGAGGAAGTGGTCTTGCGTGGTCTTCCGCGCGATGGTCTACTCTTGTCCGATTAAGATCACCTCTGGTCCCTCCCCGCCTCCCTCCTTCCAGGGCCTGTCTGCACTTTTCCTGAGGCGGCCCCCCCGGCTGAGGGCTCTGGTCGACCAGTGAAAGAAGGACCGACCGGCTCATAGGCTGCTGACCTGACTGCGGACAGCGCCGAGTTCTGCCTTTGATTTTTGGTCGGTGAGCCCTTCCTTCTCTTTTCTTCCAGGGCCCGGTTCTCTCATAGGCACGGTCACCGCCCATTCCAGCGGCGGCACCCGCCGCGTTCGAGAAAAGATAATAGACCAACCGAGACGTCCGCTCCCCTGCCTTGCTCCTGAGGGTAGTCGTTCACTCCGCGCAACACACTCCCCATTCCCCGTAAACTTAAACGGAGACAAGGGGGGGTTTTCCCAATTGGACGCTGACCCTTCCCCGGTCCCTTCCCGTCCCCTTCCAGCCCATCGTTCCAATCCAGCACCTGCCGGACCGCCCGACGGAAACGGAATTAACAAATCTCACGGCCCCCCCCTGTGGTCCTCTCCCTACGAATGGTCTTTGTCCCCCTTTAGGGAGAGTGCTTCCTTTGTTTCTTGTCCGGGCTATCCGACACTGCATGGAGATCTGCGCGGGTGTCAGCTTGAGTTTTCAACCTGGGCCCTGACACCGTTTCTCGCGCCCCCCGGCGCGGTCGAAGGCGATGACTGCCGAAGACGCCGGCTGGCGGCTGGCTTTGCACTTCGCCGCCTCCAAGTGCTTGCCCTTCCTGCCCTTTTTCATCTTTGAGTTTTTTACCTCCCTTTAAGCTTCTGGATTTTCTCCTTTCCCTCTCGTACGGTCGGCGAAAGCTCAGACATGAATTGGAGTTCCAGCCTGGGAACTCCACCTTGCCCGACTGTCTCCTGTCTGACAGCTGTTGCGGACGGAATGTACCTCACAAATTGTGTGATTCCTGCTACCACCCCCCTGCTGCCTGCCCCCCCCTCCTTTACCGGCCCGAGGATCCGTCTCGGATCGCCCATCGCGAGGCTTTTATTAAAATAGGCAGTTATGAACCACGCGACGAGCAAAGGAGTCGCCGACCTTTCAGTGAGCCTCTTCCCCTCCCCCCCGTATCATCGGTAAGAAGCGGCGGAAACAGGAAAATTGAATGCTGAGGAATAGTATGCACGCACTCTGAAATTGATGTTTACGTATGTATCCTGGCCTTTATTTAGTCTCTTCCTAGTCCCCATTTAGTGATCCGAGAGGGATAGTGTATGTCAGTGTTGAAAGATTCGGAAGGCTTCTTCTGGAGTAGCTTGCTGGATAGTTATGGTGTGATGAGCCGGGTTTTGAGTGCGCGGAGGCGGCCATCTTTGGGAAGAGGACGGTTTCGCCCTGGAGGAGATTTTTCTCTTGAGATGGACTTCTTTTTCTTTTTAATGCCCCTGGCCGGCCGTTTTAAGTGGTGGACGGACCAGGTCGGATCAGCTGCCCCCGGTTTTCGCCTTCCTTGGCCACCTGCCAGTACATCGGCTGCGCGGGCAATAGTTAGGAGAGGGAGGGCTTGCCAATGAGGAATCGTCTGATTCTTGAGGGTCCCGCTCCCTTCGACTGAGACCCCACTAAAAAAACCCCCCCAAACCCCCACACCCCACCACATTTTTGATAGCTTTCTTAGACGTAGAAGAGTTGGCGGGATGTTGCTGAGAGACGTATTTCTAAGTCAGATCGTGTTTAGTTTTTCCATTCATCAGGCTTTACTCCCACTCCCCCTATGGTTTTATCTGCCGCAGACGCCACGCCCTGGTATGGATCGATGTGAGCAGCTGGACTGATCCCATTCCTCTCGGAGCGGCTTCCCTAAAAGTTAGACCCAAGCCGCCAACGGTCAAGCTTGTCCCCTGACCGCTGGTCGTTCTCCCTTTCTCGTCGATCTTTGCCTTTTACAGACCCTCCGGTAATCGGTGTGCTGTGCTGGAAGTTTCTAGGGGCTGGACCCCCCTCACGAGGGATGCCTTATGATCCCTGCCCCGAGCAGGTCGAAAGAATAGCCGGAAAGGCCAACCGCCTGTGCGTCATCTTTCGGCGTCAGCACATTCTCTCCCCTCTGCGCTTTCCCAACCCGCCGCGGGACCTCCTGTTAATGCGAACAGAACGTTATCCTTCTTTCTCATCCTACTTTTTTTTTTGTTTCGATCCTTTTTTCCCCTTTTCCTTGTCCCTCCGGGCCCCTTGAAATGCGGACACACCCGGTGTTTTGGCGGCTCCGCTTGTCAGATCACTTTTCCCCTCCGGGCTCCGTTGCACGCCAACCGGTCGGTGTTGTTGCGCGAAATAGTTTGTTATGAGAAGATAAGGCTTTCCGTTCCTCACGGAAACTCCCCCCGTTATCGGGTTCTTTTTTCCCCTCCTCCCCTTTGATGTCGTACTTTTCCCCTCCCCCCAAGCACCACAGCCGCGGTGGTTAGTGTTCCAACCGTGGGCTACTCCACACCTGTCTCCCATCTTCTTTGGACAGCTTTGAATTGGTTCCCTTGTATTTCGTTTGCCGACCCCTGCGACGGCCGATCGCGGAATGCTCCCTCAAGATCTCAGGGAAATTCCGACTTGCCCAGTGCGTGGCGTTCCTGCTTCCATCCCGTCCAGCCTTTGGCTTTGAGACCTCCTAAACATATCCGCAACTCTCTGACCGTTCGGCCGGCCGCGTCTCATACACAAGAACGCCTCACCGTTGAGACGCCTACCCCCCCCCCTTCCGCGACAATTATTTCAAGTAGCCAGAGATCTCCACATAGATAAGTTCCGTCATGTTGTAGAGACCAGCCAGCAGGAACCAATCCAAGAAATATCTTGGACTCAGAGCAAGGAACTAGTTCTTGGCCCGCCGCCCAAAGGCGTCATGGCTTCCTAAAGATCCCTGGTCCTTAGCAAAAGAATTCTGCCAAAGGGCAGGCAGGCAGGCTCCAGCCATACTAAGGCAAATCCTCATCTCACGGATCTCCCCTGCGCCCCCCCCATCCAGAGAACCACATCTGAAAAACCAGAGAAACCGACCAGGATCAGCGCACGGCAAAGACTGATAAGTCTACAACGATCCCCTCGACCCGGCATCATGACCCACCCAGCGTTTCGCGCTCATCCCTATACCATCCCTCGTATCCGACCTGAGCTGGCAGTGATAACTCCCCCGTCAGGCTAAACAAGAAATTTTAGGGCATATTAGCCCCCGCCTCCTTTGAAATTTATTTTTCTGGTGAAGAATATTCTTTGAACCCTATAAGGTAGTAGTTATAGAGAAAGCTCCCCCCAGGTAGGGAAGTGAGGCTCGTTCCGCGTCTCATTAAAGACGGAAAAGAAGGTAAGAGATTCTAGGATGGCGCCTCCTCCCCGGATACTCGGTCTTCTTAACGGCGGGTCTTTAAAAGAAGGTGGGGGTCGAACTGTAAAAACCAAAATTCCATCCCCCCAATGGACATTTGGTTAAGTAACCTGGTGAGCTCTCCCAAGCGGCCCTCCTTTACTTTTGGTTGATTTTCAAATGGACAGGTTTCCAGTCCCCCCTGCGTGTGAGTCAGGCGTTGCTCCGTTTAACTTCCTTCTCCCACTGGCCCTCGAAAAATCATAGGCGGCTTTTCGCCGCGGTTTCTCTCCCATTATGAATGTCGAAAGAAAGTCTTATAACCCTCAGTGTCAACAGCCCTTTAGATTTTGTCCACGCGGTTCCCCAGCGGCTGGGTCTTTAGGATCATCTTCCGTTCCCTTCATTATGCCGCAGGTGATGGACCCCTTCTTCCCTCCCTCCCCTTTCAGGCGGTTGCAGTGCCCATTTTGAAACAATCGGTCTCTGGAACGGTTTTTTTGCGGCCCATCTATCTGACACCCTTTCAGGAATAGATTTAACGAGAAACGGATCCCCGATAAAAGACGGTCCCGACGAAACTGTCAGCCGCGCAAATGTTGTAAGTGGCTCTAAGAGTGGTTCATCCGTTCCGTTCCGCTTCGGTACCGGATCGGTTCTGGCCGTTTGAGGAGTCTTTCCTGTAAGGTTAGGGAAGGAGCAGGTAAGCGACAAGGCCATCGACACCCAGCATTGGTATACTTCTTTTTTTCTTTGAACTGGGTGGATAATGGTGCCCGTTTTTAGTTAAGCTCCCCTTTTGAACATGAAGAAACTTTGAGGAGGAGGTCTCCTTCAGCACGTGCGCGTGTAGACCCCCTCCTCGGCGGGGGCCCCCGTGCCGTCGGGGGCGCCCCGTTATGCACGCCTTGAGCGGGAAGTGGAAGCCCTGACTTTCTAACCCGCTCCCACTCCCCCAGTCGACTCCAGCGTCGGGTTTACTCCAGCTGTCAGGCCCCTTGCAATGATTATTTAAGGTGTATCCTTCCTTTCCCCCGGCTCTCCCAGATCCCTGAAGCGGCCGAGCCGCCCGCAAGTTCGCGGCCTCCAGTAGCCTTTTGAGTGCCAGGATCGTCTGGAGGCAGCTCGGAATAGACTCATCAACCCTCCGCTCGCTGTAACATCGGCAGCAGGAAAAAGTCCCCCTCCCCGATTTTCATTGATTAGACCTCGCGTTCCGTGTGGGCAGTTTTTGGCCTTAGGGAAGGAAGTCGTTTTTTATAATGCATGTACAGAGAGACACCCTCCGGTCTAGAAGGACCCCGGTCCTTCTTTTTTTTTTTCTCCTTCGGCCTTTTACTACGGAAACCGGGCAGGGCGCAGGCCCTGAGCGACCAGACCCCGGTTGCTGGCCTTCATACGAGTATCCTTAAACTTGTCCGGCGAGCTCGCCCAGCGACGCAGCTCCGGGCAACATGGAGAGAAACCTTCTTTTATCGGCCCTGGAGTCGGTAGTCAATCGCTGCAACTGCGTGCTGATCCCTGCTCACGGACCTCCCCTTTTACTAGCCAGGATTGCTTCTCATCCCCTTATCGCCATTTCCCTTTAGAGTGTCGGTGTCGGTCATCAGGCAGTATTACGCCACGAGGCAAGAAAGAGTTCGGGGCGATGGAGCCTCGCCTTTCCGGCGAGTTCCCTTCGACGTCGGTCAGGTCTTCCCTTTCCTTTTTTGCCTCGAAGTCCCGTCTCGATGCATCTCCCAGCTTAACCGGTCATCGTTGCCGTGATGCCAGCTGCGTAAGAATGCCACTTCAGCCCTTATTTTTTCAAGGGTCTTCTATGAACTCACAAATAGCTGCACTACGAGCCTCGGAGGTCTCTCTCCCTGTACTGTTCTTCTCCCCCCCTTAGCCTTCCCCCCCGGCTGC
>Ga0179591_1338456_pt1 | contig 10745 bp, 9 predicted proteins | sample CZOMad2_1_08_16f_FD_182891 | JGI IMG/M metagenome (GOLD analysis project Ga0179591, IMG submission 182891) | Vadose zone soil fungal communities from Angelo Coast Range Reserve, California, USA - CZOMad2_1_08_16fungal (PacBio error correction) | ecosystem: Environmental > Terrestrial > Soil >... | reverse complement strand
TCTCTTCTTGTTTGAAATTAATTCACCCTTGTTTTTCCTGCCCCCAACCGACCCCCTTGCTTCCCCAGCGTGTGTCCTGGGACGATCTTTTCTCAGTTTTTTTTTTTCCTTTTTTTTTTTTGCGGGTGCTTCCTCGCGTGTAAGTCCGGTCCAAGCTTCTTTCCCCCCCCCCTTTATTCGTTTTGCACATTCGTGTTTTTTCCTCTTCTCTGCCCTTTTCCTTCTTCCCTCCCTTTAGACGGACCTTATCCTATAACACGTTCTCATTACCCAAGATTTTTCTTTTTTTCCCAAGATGGTGACGTTCAGTTTGGCTGTACCACCCCTACGAATCCCGCCGATCCCAAGCGCTTGGACCGTTTCCCAAGGAACCCCCCCCCTCAATGTTTTCAATCCCTTACCCCGGTCTGGATGCATTTTGCACTTCGTCCCCCCGTACTTGACTTTTCCCCTCCTTAATTCGGAAGACCCCCCACTGACGGTTCGATGCCCTGTACCAATTTTTTGCCTTCCCATTACGCGTCACTGCCGGACTTCTCCCGGTTTTGCCCCGGCTTTAGCACGTTTTTCCCCCAGTTTCGGTAGCACCCCACCCCCCTAGTACTTTTTTAGTCTCATAGTCCTTGGCAAACCTTTTTTTTACCCAGTTTTTTCCTTCTTCCTCAATGCCCTTTTTTTCGTCCGTCTTTTCCTTTTCTACTGCTTTTTTTTTTTTGTGTTTTGAGCCCCCAATTTACCCTGGTTTCGGTTCCTTTTTTTCGTTTGTTGGGGTTGTGTTTCCCGGTTTTTCGGAAACATTTCCTTCCCTCCCAACATTTTCTTTGCGCTCTTCTTGTACTTTTCCTTTCCTAGACCCCCCGTTACACATCCACTGGCAGCCCGATTTGAGCCTTCTATTTCTTTCCTTTATTGGCCTCATATCCTTCTTTGATTAAAAATATCCTGGCCACTTTTTTTGTGCCAACTTTTTTTTCTCGGATAGCCCCGGGCGTATTCGCTGTTTATTCGTCCTTTCTCCCCCCTGGGACACCCTTCGTGCTTTTTAAAGATCTTCCCCCCTTTTTTGTGGGCGGACCCCCCCCCAACGAGATTTTTCCCTCAGTGCCTTTTTTTATCCCCTCCCCCCCTTCCCCCCCCACCTGGCCTGAACTGTTTTTGGTATCCAGGGTCCCCTCTCTTCGACGTACGCGCCACCGCTTTTCCCACCCCCCCGGCTGACCTTCTTTTCCCATCACACCAAACTGTCTGAAAGAGTTCCGTGTTGTTTTCCCCGGCACCTTCCCTTGGTCTTTTTTGCTGATCGAATGATCTCTCCCTGTGCGTCCGCGCCTTTTATTTTTGTCAACGCGTTTTTCCCCTTTTTTTTGATTGATTGTCCTGCAGAAGTTTTTTCGACTCCTTAACAGACCCCACCTTCCGTTTGGTCACCCTCGCAGCAGTGAGGCACCCCCCGGCCATCCCCCTTCTCCTCCCCCTGGGGTTGGACCGCGGTTGACTTAACCGGGTCACCTTAGCTCACGTCCCCTCTTTCTAAAAAACCGTTTCCCTTTTTTTTTCCGGGTGTAGCCAGTTTTCACTCTTGGGCTTTAAGTGTTGACACCTTTGACTTCACCTCTCCGAAAACCCTGACCTGAGTCATCTCTACTTACTTCCCCCCTTGCTAGTCTCGCATGCTGGTCCCTTTGGAATCCACCGTTTGTTTTGACGCCGTACCCTACGTAAGTATCCCCCCCGGGTGGCAGTTAACCCGTCATGGCCTCGCCTCGGGCTTTCACTCTCTTCTTCTTTCCCCATATTTTTTTTTTTTCCTTTCTAGATGACACCGTTTCCTCCGGTGAAAGGAAGCGTTTTTTCCTTTTTTTTCTTCCCGGTCGTAGCTTTTCTTGATGCCCAGTGTTTTATCGGCGAGTGGTTTTTCACTCTCAGAGTTTTTATGAGTCCTTTTTCTTGACTTCAGTAGGTCGGTTTTTAGATCTTTTTCACCCCCCTCATGGTCGGGACTCTTCCCGGTTGTCTCCTTTGTCCCTTCCCCCTTTTCAGCCAGACGTTTTGTTTCGTTTTTTGTAAAGTCGTTGGACGTTTTATTATTTGGGATGGTGGGGGTGCCATTTTACAAGTGTCCGTGTTTTCCCCAGTAACCTCCTTTCCTCCCCCCTCATGAACCTATCCTTTCTTTTTCGTGACACTTGCCCTTGTTTTCCATCGTTTTGAGAACATTCCCTGTCCTTTTTTCTGCAATGTTGTGGGCTGTCGTCCGCCCCCTCCCCCGAGTTTGGTCCATTTTCCTCGTCGACCCGCCTTCCCCCCCACTTTTTTCCGTTCGTTTTTTTGGAGACCGTTTCCCCCCCCCCTCGCTTTCCCGATTTTTTAGACAAAGAGTGCCTTCCCCTTAGATTTCCTCCTTTGCACTTCGATTTCCTGCACCCTTCCTTTAGTTTTCGCAACAACCTGTACGCTTAATCCTTCCGGCCTTTTGTCCCCGCTGCCCAGTCTCCCCTCACTGCTTTGTTTTGTTGTCTTTTACCGAGCATGCCCCTGTGCTTGCGTCCCCCCTGCTTTTGTGTTTTTTCACCCTCTATTCTTGTTGCCTTTTGACCCCCGAAAGCGGCAGGCCCCCCTTTCCTGCCCTACGCGCATTCCTCCTCCCAGTGACCAGTTTTTTTTCTTTTAGGACTTCCCTTCGTATTTTTTGACTCTTTCGCCCCCCTTTTTGTTGGTTGGAGGGGCCCCTGATTTTCCCCAGACCCCCCCCGCACGACCGTTTCCCTGAGAAGGTCTATCTTTTTGCCTGCCCGCCCGTGAATTTTTCGGATCCCCTTTCGGCGTACTTGTACCGAGCCTTTTGTTTTTTTTTTCCCCCTGATTCGGTGTCCAACGACCCACCGTTGTTTTTTTCCTGTTTTGTACGCTTGGTTTTTTTTTTTTTTCATCTGGTTTTGACCTCATTTTCCGACCCTTTTCTCGCCCCGGTGTTTTTTCGCCCCCTCTACTTGTTGTTTCGTTTTTGCCCCTTGTTTCCGGCCCGAAGTCTCCGGTGTTCCCCCCATCGTTGAATTTTACTTCAGTTTTTTTTCAATCCAAACGAGACCGCCCCCCCCAGTCCCCTGTGGGACTTGGCGACCGGCCTATCCCCCCTGTGAGTTTATTTTTTTCCTTTTCTTTCTCTTGAAGACCATTTCACCGGCTGTTTCCCCTTCCTTCAGGTCGATGGCGGCAGTTCCCTATACTCCCTGTGCTTTTTGAGCAGCCTGTATGAATCCCCTTTACCCGAGTTCCCTCGCGCCGAGTGCTTTTTTTTTTCCCCAGGTCCCCCCCCCTCCCCCGACCCGTGGGGGGAATTCCTCTCTTTGTGGGCGACGACTTTTTGCCTCAAGGAAGTACACCGTCCCACCCACCTCCCCCGTGTCATGAGTTGAATATTTTCCGTTACAAACGACCCGGTTTCATGACGTACGTTTCCTTACCCGTAGGTTTTTCCATTCCCTTTTTCCACCAACTTTTTCCTATCTTACCTATCCTGTTGTTTCTTTGATTGGTCATTATGTTACCATAATTGACGGCATTGACGACATTAATAACAACCCAGTTTGAAAGGATTCCCAACCCCCAAAAAAGGGTGGATGTTTTTTATTCACGGTTCTCTTCCTGATGTGTGTGTTGTGTTTTCCTTTTTCTGATACTTCTCTCCGTTTTTTTTGTTTTTTTTTTCAAGTCTGTCGGAAATAGTAGGCCCCCCCCCCACATTTCTTTTTGTCCCCACAATGACCCCCTTTTATTTTCGTTTTTTTTTTCACTTTAGTGGTTAACTCCCCTTCGGCTTGACTATTTTCCCCCGTATTGAGTGCCCCCCCTTCTTTCTTTGGTGCTCACCCCCCCTTTCCCGATACCCGTTCCCCCCGCCTTTTTGCTGTCCTCCCGATGCCTCCCTTTTCCCGCGTTCCCAAGGGTTGTTTTATGACTGACCGGAATACGTTTTCCCCAACGCATACATTTTTTCTCTTTTTCATGCGACGGTCCTCCCCAGTTTGTGATGCCCTCCCCGCATGAAATAGGGATTTTGTGTTTTTGACCCCTCCGAGCCCCTTTTCTCCCTTCCCCTTTCCCCTCGGTTTTAAGGTTCCCCATTTTCGGTCTTAATTTTTCTGCCCCCTCCCAACCACCGCTGGGTGTGGGAAGATGTTGCCAAAAGTTTTCTTTTTATCGTTGTCTTTGAATGCCTCGGCCGTTCTTCCTACTTGAGTTCTTTTTTTGAAGGTTCCACTTTGCAAGTATTCCAAACCCGTCGTTTACTTAACTCCATGGTGGACGGCCCCACGGTTTGTTTTTTTTTTCCACCTTTTAACTAGAAATTAATTTCCATTTTTTTCGTTCGACGTCATGGTCCCTCCATGCTTTCCCATTATTTCTGACTGTCTTCCCCCCCGATAATTATTAAGTAGGGTCTTCCTTGTTGTGGTCTTTTGGTTCCGGCCTTGATTCCTTGTCTTGGAAACCCTTACACCACCCGGCCTCCCAACCCCGGCGGCCTGTCTTTTTTCCCTATCTGGTCATAAGAATCACAATTTTTCCCCCACCCCCGGCGCCTGGTCTTTTAATGTCGCGTATGTTCTTGTCTTTTTCTTTTTTCTTCCTTGTTTTTGGACAATCATCTCCGGAAGACCCTTTTTTTCCCCGCATTAGTTTGGTCGTTTTCCTTCGGAGTTTCCGGCCTCCTACCTACGTTTTTGGTCTGTTAGCCACCGTTCCTGACGTCTCAACGTCTGCAGGTTAAATGGTGACCCCCCCCCCCCCCCCCCCCCCATTTCCCCTACGTTTTCTTTCGTTTTATAGCTGCTTTTTTTATCACCTCCTAACCCCGTGCCCCCCGTTGTACCGTATTTTACACCGCTTTCGGCAGAACTTCCCTAGGGTTTTGCCAACTTTTGTTTTTTGGTCCGCTGCGGATACGGCGGCGCCCACCACACAGAGAACATTAGTCTCCAGCCCCCGAAAGGGTTACTACTTTGACACCCCCCCCCCCCCCCCCCCCCCCCCCCCCCCCACCCCCTCCATTTTTCCGATCAATCTACACTTGCAAGAAAAACCGGCTTCCCCCCTCATATAAGTCCATGGACAAGAGAGTCCAACGTGGCCCCCGTCGGCCACTTGAGCAGCCCACAGAGCACATTGTCAAGCCCTTTTCTTTCCCCGTCTCGTGCGATAGAAAAGGTTGTTGACACTTTTTCCCCCCCCAGACGAAAATTTCCGCGCCCCCCGAACCTTCTTGATCCTTTCTGAACTCCCCCCTTTCGACCCCCTAAAAGAAAACCCAGCCTTGTCTGGGAACGGCTGAAAGTCCTTCCTCCACAACGTAAGCTCCCCTGATCCACCCTCGTACTTTTCACCTCGTCCAGCCTTCTTTCACCCCCCCCCCATTTCCTGGTACATATGCTATTTCCCAATACAAAAATCCAACTCAAAACCGCCCATTGACGCCTGCTTTCTCTTCTTCCCCTGAACCTTTTGCCCAAACGATTAGCACTCCGAAACCCCCAGACCGCCTCGACCTTGCATCTCTTTCTTCCCCTCCACCTGTCCCGGCCTACTCCTTTTTTCCTCCGCTGCACAGACCCTCCCCAAGAGAATAGTTAACTCAAAAAAGCAGCCCTAGTCCCCCCCCCCTAAATACCCCCCGTCTTTTCCCAGCCTCTTTGGCCAACGAGAAGAACGTAACTACCGCCTGTTTAAGTCAGTCAATACCACAAGGAACCTCGTTCATTTGTTCACCCCCTCCGTTAGTAGATCGTTTCGCTGAGGCATACACCGCCATGCCATCTGCTGTTTTTTTTCTTCCCTCCGCTGTATACGATATTTCAACCGCGGTCAGTCGGTGTCATTTGATTCCTTCATCAGTTCCTCCCGCTACACATTTTTAGGAACGAACCCCTGCCTAGTTAGTAGCAGCGATCATAGATGTTTTTTTTTCCAAGGTTTGCATATTTCCGGCAAGCCTTCGTTTTCGCACGGCAGTGCTGTACCTGATACCCCCTTTCGGTGTTCTCGCCACGCTTGACCGTCTGTGCCCTCTCTCATCTGAGAAACCGTCATGACACGGGCCACCTTCCTTTGTAATAACTGTTACAGTCTTCTTTTTTCATTTAACTGACCAGTCCTCCCAAATCTCATTTCGGAACCTAAAGGACACGGGACAACCCATCGAGAATCCCGCAGCCATCCCGAGTTTAAGCTACATGAGACAGAGCCAACCCAAGCCCCGTGGAAGTCTCTCAGGATTAGAGCTTTCGTCTATATTTGCCCCTTCTGCCGTCACTTTCCTTGGACCTGATGAAAACTTTGCTACCACTACACCGCCCCCCAGAGTTACTCGAGGGACGGCATTGCCGAGAAAACCCAGCGTTTTGCGATTCCATTCAGCATCAACCTTCTTCCCAATGCGAGAAGTCCATCGCTGTTCCACATGCTGGAGCCTCCCTTCCTTCTTTCGATCTTTATTTTTAGTTATGGCCCTTTTTTTCAGCCTTCCTCCGCCTGAGTGTGTTTGTGCCCCCCCACCCCCCCCCCGTACTTCCGAAGCCCCGAGACCCTGTCTGTCCCCTGCCGCATCCCCTGCACCCGAAGGCCGTGCTGTCCTTTTTCACTTCTCTTAAACAAGGAACAGTCCGACCCTTTAGTACTTCTCGCGTGCACTTTGTTCCCCACCCTGCAACCCCTCCTGTTCTCAACTTCTTAGCTCCCCCGGCTGGGTGTACCCACATAGATTGATTTCCCCCCACTCTATCTAAGAAAACCGTTCTGCAACCCTCGAAGATCTCACTTCCTTTGACCACGCCTGAAACCGCCGTCCCACTATGAATTTTAGAACCGTCCACCCTGACTCTACCCCTGCACTCCCCTCCCAATCTAGCGAGACCGTCGGCCTTGAAGCGCTTTAGTAAGACGCTTCTTTTGACGCCGCATCACGGAAACCTACCCCCCTAAAAGTTCCGCCCTTCCGTCTGCCCTTTCGTCCTTAGGCTATTCTTCTAAACAGAAACCGCACTGCACCCCGCCACACCGTTTCAGCATCACTTAAGCAAGGCTTTGGTAGCTCAGCAGAGCCACCCGTCATAGATCTTGTTTCCCCCCCCCTGGCACCTCGAAAAAAAGCAGGTGTGAGCCTGTATAACACAATACTGAGGCTTTTCCTCGACGCCAGTCAACAGATTCCCGCCCAAGAAAGGGCAGATTTCGGTCCCTGGTGAGCCCGTCTTCCTGAACGGGGCCGTCTGTAAGCGCTTCCTTTGCTTCAAAATACCGTATACTCGTGCCCAGCAGATCAAGGAAGTCACTGTGCCCGGGGGCGTAAACGAGACCGGAAATGAACAACCCCTCACGGCATCTAGGATGAGCGAAAAATTACTCATCAGAGTAGCGTTACCCCTTGAACAGCATTCCAATACTCCCCTGAAAAGAACCCAACTGGACCCAGATTTATCCCTGCTCCCTTCACACTCGATCTAGCTCCATTTATCTCTTTTCTCCGCTCACATACATCAGCCCCTTAGTTTTTAAAAAAACGTACGGTCCCTCTTCTCCCGCGTATAAGTTCCCCCCTCCCACAGCTCTCCTTGCCCCTTCGCATATTCCCGGAACGTGCCCGAAACCGTTCCCTTTCCAGTTCAGTCCCCTAACCTATGTACCCCCCGAAAAACCAGATTACGAGCTCGTACATTTCTGTCTAGTGGTGCTCTTGACCGCCGCCCTGTCCTCATGAACAATGCCCCCCGCCCTCTCTCGAGTCTTAGCTGTCATCCTCCCGCCCTTGATGTATGCACCAAATCGAAGAGACTTTGCTTTTACCCCCCCCCTCCCCCTCTACAAAGCGTAACCGGTACACCCGGGCTTTACCCCCGTCCGGCCGTTTCCCCACCTTTCTTTTTTGCACGAAAACCACCCCGAATCAGGAGAGAATAGAAGTTTCCCAAGCGACAACTACCTGTTGCCAGGCCGATTTATACCACCCTGTGTCCCTCACACATACTACGACTGGGACTTTCCCGTCCCAAGCGCCACTTTACGTGAGTCGGTTTTAACTCGAAACGCCTCCACCCACCATGTTTTTGATTAATTTTCCGCGTTTTTCTCTTAATTTTTAGTAGCCAGATGCGGTTCGATCTTTCTGGATTTGCCTAAACCATAAGACTTTTCTTTTTTACTACACGTGTTTCCTCGATTACTCGATCCAATCCCTCACGCAGATAGTTCAAGATCCCAGCTCACAGTGAGGGCCAGTATGATCGACAGTTAACATGACTTACATCCCCACCCCTACCGCCCCACGCCCACAACCGCTAAGCATACAAAAAGGGCAAAACAGATCTCGCACCAACAGCCCAAAAGGAACCACCCAAGCACCCTCAGGGCCGAGCCTTTGTACTCCCCCTTTGTCGCTCTTCCCACGCCTTCGAGGCTTCACCTTAGCACAGCCTGGAAAAAGTTAGAATTTTTCGGGGTAGCCTGCCTCTTTTAACTGATACGGATCATGAAAGTTTTGCTGAAGTTCATGCAAACCAATCGACCCCTACTTGAATTAAACACTTGCCACAAACAACAGAGTCTTATAAGACCTTTCCACATAATGGTTTCCCACACTACTCAAAAGCCTGCTACCCCATCTACGTTCCCAATATGTGCCAACTTCCCCCCTCCTGCAGCAGCCCCCCTTTTTTTTCCCCTCGTCCCCACAAAAACGCCAAGATAAAAGTCTTCTCCCCACCCCTTTTTGTGAAATAAACCCCGCCCCCTATAACTTTGCCACATCGATACCATTGTCTCTCATGAATTTCGCTCTGATTTTTCCTTTCAAGCACTTACGGCTCTACGTGCTTCTGCCGTAAGTCCAACCATCCGGCCGCCCCGCCCAAACAAACGGAAAAACACCCCCCCTTACCCCGCCACCCCAGTTTTCCTACTCCGACCCTCCAACTGCTCCACGTTGCCTAACCTAAACGTGTGAACTCTCTACGATTTTTGTCGCGTCGCACTTCCCCCGCCTCTCCGCCCTCCTCGGACACTAGTTCCCATCATCCACAGAAACCCCCTACCCTCCCACTGTTGGATTGATCAAATTCTAGGTCTGCCGACCGACCATACCTGTCTTTTCTTCGTGAGTATTCTTGGTAGTAACTGAGCACGATCTTTCCAAATGTGCGCTCAGTCCGCTATAGACGAAAAAGTGCCCCTGCTTGCCGGGTTAGTTGCTAAACATAGAATAGAGCAATGGAGCCCCCCATAGGTGAAATTGTGATATGCGTCCTTTTCCCCAGAGTTTTCTTGCTAGGTGTTTTCGGCACTTCCCCGGAACTCCGAGAAAAGCGAGAGCACATCAAGTGCAGCAGGGTAAATGGTGAATGGGAAAACCCCTCCTCCCCCACATGCCCAGAGCCTTAGAACCGCTGTCGGCTGGGACTGCGTGGCAGGGTGAAGAGGGAAAGATTATCCCAGCAGCGAAGGGTCTAGTTTGTGTGCAACTCCTTGTTTCCCCCCCTCTTAAACACTCGGATCGATGCCGCTTGTCGCAGAATTGTCAAATGGAGTTTTCAAGGACTCCTTTTTGGATTTGCCTAACGTCCCCGGAAACAGTATTACCAGAGTTACTCCTGGTCTTCCTGGATGACAAAAATAGAGACATTTCTCGTAACTAGAGGAGTTAACTTTGGAGCAGCAGAATTGTTCGCGCCCCCACTCGGTTGGGGTGACCCTACGGACACCCCTGCTCCTCCCCCCCCAAAACCTCTTGCCGTCCCCTGACCTGTTCCTTCTTTTTTTTCGAATCGTAACCACCCCCCCCCCCTCAGGCCCCATCCCATAGATTGTCAACCTGCATTTCCGCTCGAGCGGACCTCTTTGTATCTTTTTTTTCTGGATAGGCCTTTTTGGCCTCCAAACAACCCTATATTCCGTTTAGCAATTCTCTAACCTTCTTTAGACCGGTAATCCTTTCTGAGTATATAGCTTTCTCAGGTATGTAATCATAGGGTGATTTCAAAATTGATACTTATACCTTTTTTCATCTGTTCAGAGTTGTTCCCCTCCCCCCCCCTCAACGAGATACGTGATATTTTTCTCTTGTTTTTTGTACCCAGGGAAGGCCTCCCATGTTTTATCACAGGATCCTCGGTCGATTGACATTTCCTTTATGACCCTCAGTGGCCGTGTTTTACGGAGCACCGTCTTGAGTGCAACCCCCCTCCTCAGACGCCCCGATGCTCCCCGCCATTCCGCCCCTCCGAGATTGTTCTTTCTGCAACTGCCTCCTTTCAGCTCTTGCTCCCCTCGTACTGCCCCTGCCTTACCCTTCGATGCGTTTTTTTTTCCTGCAGTCTGCATCCGTTGGGACGCTTTTCACACCCCAGCAGGGAGGTCACTGCTTTTTCATCACCTACATCCTATTTTTTCACTGTCTGATCCCCCTTTCGGGGTGTCACGTCTCCACTCCTCCCTTAATCACGTCTTCCCTTTAACGCTTCCCCCCCCCCTGTTCGCCCCTGCGCCTTACAAATCTGTTTTCCTTTTTCATCCCTACACGTACGCGGACTGGAGTTCGGTCCACCCCAGAGTCTTCCCGAATGCTGACCCCTCTTTCAGATGACCCCGTTTCCCTTTTTTTGCCGCAATGTCTCACCTTTAGTGCCTTACGACACGGCTACTTCCCCTCCCAAAGAGGTACCCCTGTTGCGTACGACTTCCCGTCTCTTTATAAACCC
>Ga0179591_1244121_pt1 | contig 10745 bp, 10 predicted proteins | sample CZOMad2_1_08_16f_FD_182891 | JGI IMG/M metagenome (GOLD analysis project Ga0179591, IMG submission 182891) | Vadose zone soil fungal communities from Angelo Coast Range Reserve, California, USA - CZOMad2_1_08_16fungal (PacBio error correction) | ecosystem: Environmental > Terrestrial > Soil >... | reverse complement strand
CTTTTTCCAGCCTTGCTATTCTCCACTCCTCACTCCTTTAAGCCTTCCCCTCTCCAAGCCTGGAGGAAGTGTAGGCCGCCCCTTTTTGAGATTCTCCCCCCTCTCCCTCTTATACCCCGCTTCCAATACTCTAGAATTTTTTTCCCTCTCCTTCCTTATTTTTCAACTCGTTTCTTTGAAGCCGCTTTAAAGGATTCAGGGTCCAGTCCTTCGTTAATCCCTAGACTGCGAAACAAATCCCTCCCGTCTCTTCCTTTCTTTCCTTTTTCCACATGGTGAAGATCCTATAGAACGAAAAGACACTGCCTAGTTATCCCATGAGTTTCACTACCCTCTGATTTCCCTTAATCTCGCGGTCTTTCCCTTTATTCTACGACCCTCCTGACTTCTCCCGATGTCGAAAATTCTCCTCACCTACAAAAGAAGGATCCCTTTTTGTTTGTAACTTCCTCTTTAAACCCTCTCTTCCCAATTCCGACTCACTTCCCCTCGTCCAAGGATCAGCGACGTTGAAATGTCTGTTTAACCCTTTCACGTCACGTAACACCCCTTTTTTCTCTTATAGTGCTTTATCTTTTCCCCCCTTATCCACTCCCAATCCAATTCTTCCCCTCTGACCCAAGATTATATTTCCCATTTTTCTTTTCGAGCGGCTTTTTGACTTCGGATTTTATGGGTTAGATCCACTTCTCCTTTTCTCAAGTTCGACTCCCCGACTGATCCAGATTTCTTCTAGCGAGTCCTTCTCTGCGGATAGTCCTTCTCTCTCCATCTATTCTCCAAATACACCCTGAAGGAAATACGGTTCTTTATGAAAGGCTGACCCCGCTGTTGTCCCGGATTCCTCTTGCCCGAGTCCCCCTTCTATTGATGAAGAGTTCTGGTTCTGTTTATTGGAATTCCAGAGGGAATGGCTTCCCCCTCCCGAGAATTTCCTCTTCCCCTATTTTTTATCTGCCTTTCCTTTTTTTTCTTTCTTTTTGGAGCTACTTCCTCACTCGTACCTTCTGATCGGATGATCGTTATTGGTTTCTCGGAAAGAACATGGCCCCCCCCAACCCGATATTTTCCGTGTGATACTCCTCTTCTTTTCCTTTCTCGACCCCCCTTTCTTTCCCCAGGATTCTGACCGAGGTGGCTGCTTTTTCTCTCGCGTCTGGGCCTTTCTCCTGGCTGGCCCGACTGCCCCTGCGGCCCCCCCCTCTGGTTAAAACCCCTCTTTTCCTCCCGCTAATTGTACGTGGAACCCTAACCCTTCTAGGCCACGCCAGGACGCTAAGCGCGCCCCGTCCCACCCCTTAATAGACTCTCTTTTGTTTTTGAAGCCTTGCATTTCCCCCCCTTCCCTCCCCCCCGAAGTTTTAGTCCCCCTTTTCTCGTCAAAAGGACCTCCCTTTTCCCCAGTTGAAGGAAAGAAGGCTGTCTAGGATCAACTGGATTCCTTCAGGATATCGCCCTCCAGTCACATCCAGATGCTTTGCACCCCCCCCCTCCTCTGAAACTGCTCCTTCTTTCATGGATTAGTTCGACTCCTTTTCCCTCTTTTTCATTACTCCCCCAACTTCCTTTAGAGGTCTTTTCCTTTTTTGTCTTTTCTTGAAAGGCACCGACCTACAGATCTCTCTTTCCCTGTCCTCTCACTTTCCTTCCCTTCTTCCTGATTTAACCCAAAAAGTTTTTTTTTCCCCTCTTTTTCTCCGTTCATCCTTTTTTCATTCCTGCATCGACGGGATGAGCGGACGAGCCAGGTTCGCAGAACGCAGAATTAGAAAAGATGGAGACCATTTTTTTTTTTGTGACATGCCCACCCTTGTGAGGAGATTCTCCGTTTCTCAGGTATTGTAGTCCCCCATTCTTCCTACCCCCAATCTCTTCCCCAAGTGAAGAATATGCATCTTTACGTTGATCTTCCTCCCCCTCCCCCCCTACAGAGACCCAAGAATTTTTCCTTCCTCTTTCCTTTTTTTTTTTGTTCTACCTGGTAGATTTCTCCTCTCCGATTTTTATACTACCTTCTCCCCCCCGGAAGCTTTAATAGAGATGGTCACAATTATTTTTTTCTTTTGTTATAACCTTCTTTCCGAGACCCTCAGCCCCCTTCTTGTTTTTCCCTATTTCACATTTCTACCACCCTTGTTGGGAGAAAACCAGCCCGCTACAAAGCCATGCCATCCGCTGATTGTTCCCTTTCATCCCTCTAACCTCCCCATATCCTGAAGTCTTAAATCCTCATCTTTTTCCCCTGTGTTGTTTCTCTCTCTCTTCCTCTTTCTGTAGATTGCTTTCCGAGCCCTTAGACAAACTCTTATTGCTTTCGGTTGTAGATTCCTCTGTTTTTCGACCCCCCTGTCTACTTTTATTTAACCCTTTCTTTCTCGCTAAGGATAGAGGAATTTTGATATGGAACTTCCCCCCTCTTTACCTTAGGGGTTTATCCTCTTTACTCCAGTCCTCTTTCGAGGGAGGTTCAGCTGAACCAGGGCGAGGTGGTAGTCTGGACATTTAGAAAGCTTCCTTCTTATCCCTTATGAAAGAGGTATTTAGAGTGTTCTTTCTCTAGGTCCGGAATCCCTTTCCTTCTCCTCTCATCTCCAGGTGACTCTTCTCTTTCTCCCTAGGAGAGAAGCACTATGTTAGGAGGTCACGTTTCTCGAGGTATGCTTTGTATAAGATGTCTGCTTTGCTTTGAAATAATGGTTCCCGCTCCTATACCCCTTCTTCCCAGTGAATTCGTCACCTTCTCCTCTTCCCTCAGTTCGTTTTTTTCCCTTTTTTCTTCCTTTAAGGTCTGATTTAGCAATCAATAATGTTTTCGCATTCACAATTTTGACTTGATTTTTCCTTTAATAAATATAAACTTACCCCTCCGGATTTGACCCAACTTAAGGTTTTTTTCTCCCCTTCCCCTTGGGTCCTCGATTCTTCTCCTAAGAAATGACCTTTCTTTCCCCACATATAGGGGTGTCCATCACTCGGGATGTTTCTCTCTTCAAGCGATCCATTATAAGAGTATTTTTCCCTGCTTTTCTTCCTTTTTCCTTAGTTTCCCAGTCCTTTCTTCCTCCTCCTAAAAGATTCGATTTTACTTCTCTTCCTCAAATAGTTCTATGATTTCTCCGGAGCTCCGTCGATGTTTACTCTAACTTGTTGCTTGAGGTGCCATTGACGGAGCGTAATTCCTCCTTTTTTTTTCTCTTTTAAAAATAGAATAACGTCCTTTCTTCAGGAACGCGTTTCTCCTTCTTCTGATCTGTCTCTCCCCACATAGCATGTCGTGTGAACGTCCTTGAGGTTGCTCAGATCTAAAGCATAGAGAATCCTTGGTCTTTTTTCCCGATGTTACCCCTTTTTCTGCATGAGCATAAACTCCTCTTCCTCTCAAGTATTTTCCCCTTCCTTCTCTTCCTCTTAAGTCGAGAGACTACCCAACTTCCTCGTTTTTTTCTTGTAAGAGGTGCTCCAATTCTCCTCGTGGAACAAAGTGAATGTAGAGAGGTCTCCACTAGAATACTCCTCGAACGACTTCTGTCTGTCTTTTTCTTCTTCCCCTCTCAGACCTTTCCACATTGCGTGCAGACGGTCTTTCCGGCGGGTTGGCCCTTCATCCCCTCTTTCCTTGATTCCTCCTCAAGTCCCTTGAATATAATATCTTTCATTCACCTCTAGAGAACTTTATCCCCTTTATATTTTCTCCTCAAACTGACTTTTCCCCCCCGACAAGCAACTCCTCATTCATACCGATGAAGATTGGCTTGTTCCTTTTTCGATTGAGCATCGCACAATCCGGAAATCGAGCGCTGAGGAGAAATACTTTTCTCTGTCTTGCACGTGACCCCCCTTCTCCAAGGTCCTTCTCGAAGGGAATTTTTCTTTCTTTTCGAGAGGAATTTCTTGAATTTTTTTTAGAGGTGTTGTATTTCACCTCCTCCCATCGTCAGTCTTTTCCTGGTTTTTCTTCTTTCTACGCGTAGTGTGATCCACTTTTTTGGAAGTATAGTTCCCCTAAGAGCCCTGGATCTTTCCACTGTACCCTGTCCCTTAAAGAAGTCAACTTTTGGGACTTTTTAGACTTTTCTTTTTTACCCACCATCTTCCCCTGTTGCCTTTCTCATAAGCCGTACTTTCTCTTTCAGTCGACATAGAGACCCGAAAGAGTTGCCTTTTCTTCAGAGAGAAAGACTTGATAGATCTTCAAAATGTCTTAGATCTTTTCTCTAGGCACAAATACCACACCCGGATTATTTTGATGATACCCTTTTTTAGATTCTTGAGAGAGAAAGGGATGCGTCACTATTCCCTACCGTAACCCCCCTCCCCCCAGGTATTTTCTGCTCATCCCTTAATCTGCAGAAGAGATGAGACGTATTCCCCCCCCACCAATCTCCTACCCAGCTTCCGATAGGATGGTTTTTCCCTTTATCCTTTGAGAAGTGTTTCTTCCTTCTTATACTCGAACTCTTTCTTTGAGAGCGATATTAAGGTCTCTCTTCCGATTGCTTCCCTTACTGAAACTAGGCTAAACGATAGATGAGCGCTTATGTGACCCAGGATTCGTCAATATAAAACCCCCCCATTTTTCTTTTCTCTAGTTTGTCCTGCCTGCATTCGTGAGTTAGCTCAGTGCTTTCGGGATCATGGCCGGACTACGACTGATTCCTCACCTTTGAAACCTTATAGATCAAGGTGCATCTTCCCTTTTCTCCTTCTTTTCTCGCCTTGAAGGTTTGTCTTTCTTCTGCTATGTAATAAACCCCCCTCTTTTTGGCTTATTGTTATGACATCTCCCTCAAACCATTTTCTTTACTTTCGTTTTTTCCCTCACTCTATATTACTTCCGGTCTGGCCTTGTCACGAAAAGCCATCTCTAATTAACCCCCCTTTCTAAGTCCCCTCTATATCAGTCGTTCCTACAGAGATTCGCTTCAAGAAGCCATTCTGATCATAGCAGCTTCGGTATGGCAATATAAGACCCCCTCCCTCTTGTTTCCCCCGGGATGTTGGCCTCTTTTCATTCTCATTTCCTATACTCCTGCCAAGCCCTAGAGAAGCTCCAAGGAGTTGACCTGATGTCAAAGATTCCTGATAATGCCCACCCTCCATTATTTCCATTTTCCCCCTCCTTTTTTTTTTGTCTCTCTGATGATTTTTCTCTCTTGAATCCTTGACCAATCATTCCGTCCGTGAGAAATGACGAGAGGGCCCTATGTTCTGCCGTCCCAGAGGTTGAAGGTTCTTTCCCTTCCACCCACAAACTTGGACACCTCGTAGCGGAGATGTGAAGAAGCGCTTTTTTGCCGAGCATAAGAAACCATTATCTCCTTCTTTAGACGAGAATCCTCTTTCTTTTTCAATCGATCTCTCTAGGATGGTGAATCTATTCCCAGCTGGTGCCATTTCACTACCGTAGATTTCCTGTCTAGGCTCCATTTCCCTAATGCCCCTCAGGGTCAACCCTTTTCCCCCCCTAGTCGACGTTCACTATCTTCTAAGCAAGCCCCTTGTCCGCGCCCCGGTTTCTCCCGACGACTGGTGTTCCCCATCGCGACTTTTCCTCCCACCCCCCCCTTTTCCGTCTCCGCCCCAGAACTTCTCCCCCTTCAATTCCGTTCTCCTTGATACCTTGTCTGGATGATTCAGACGAATCTATCTTCGAAGGAGGGCCGTCCCTTTCCGCATCCCCCCCTCCTGTCAGAATCCCCTGCGGCTTCCAGCGCACTTTTCTAATTCCCGGGAAGTATCATCTTTTCCCTCAATACCCTCCTTATTTTCTCCTTTCCTCCCCAATGCGAAATCCTCCCATCTCCCTTACGAAGTCTTCATCAATTCTCCAGGGTAGAGATCGCCTCAAGGTAGTTCCCGAACTTACCCATCCCCCTCTACCTTGAATTCCTTTACGATTCACACATATCCTCCATGGCTCAGTTGAAGATTCTCTTATCTCAATTGCTTGATCCCCCATACCGGTTTGGACTTTTTTTCCAAAGCGAGCCGACCTTAAGAAGCGCCCGCGAAAGTCCATGTCCCCCACATCGCCCCAATCACTTTGGCGGCTTTTTTCTTCGCCATTTTTTGTGAGAGGCTCCCCCCCATCTCCTAGATAGAAGAATCCCTATCAGATTTGGCTTTCTATCTAGAAAAGCAATCCAGTTGCCCCGCCTCATCAGTCCCCGGACTGTTGTTTTTTCCCCCACTTCTTTAAAAGAATACCTGCGTCCATTCCTCGGGTCGAGAAGACTTTTAACTTGGGGAAGCTAAAGTGAATTTTTTCCCCTCCCAGTCCCTTAAGAGCCTTTCCTTCTTGCAATTAGTTAGCGGATCAAGTCTGCTGGTGCCGTCGTGGCGGACGCCACCCGTCCAGCCTGTCGATCCCTCAGCAAACCTCAAAACGCTTTTCGTTGCGTCGGTTCTCCCCTCTGATACCCTCAACTTCCAAGGCAGACCTCTCTCAGTCTGAGGAATCAGGTGAATTCTTTTTTCCTTGCCAGGCGTTTTTAATGTATTTCCTCCTCTCTTCTAGTGTCTGTGCACATATAGCTGCGCACCATTATGAGTCATAGTTGACATTAGGCGCGCCTTGCTGGCTTTGGACCTTGGACCTTTGTCTTAGATTTGACCCTATCCTTAGCCCAGATGCTCTCCTATTATACCAGTCGACCTTCCCCCCAATCTCATGATTCTTATTGATAGAGACGACGAAATAACTTCCTATGTCTGATAACGACTTAGACAGACTCTGACTTCATGAAAACTAAAAGTAGTGGGAAGAGTCATCTGGCAGCAATACAGCACTGATGAGCGTTATGTGACGTGCCTCGACCTCTGGCATGCACCGCATGGATTCTTCTCGTATATAAACGGCTTGTGGCGGCAATTTACTCCTGAACATAGAAAGAAGTCCTCTTCTCCCTTCAGAAGGCCGTTATTGATTAGAGTCACAGCAATGTATTTTTTTCTCCACGGATGACTTTTCTTCTTCTTTGATTGAATATGGAGGCCTCCCCCCGCCGTTAGGAGGAAGAGATTTGTTTCCGTATCTCTTTTACCAACTTACTATGTAATCTTTCTCTTTCTGCTCCAGTTGGCCGTCCTTCAGAGGTTCAACTAAGGCTCCTGAGAAAGGCCGACCTAGTCAAGAAAAAACCCGCTTCTCCCGTAACAATAGACTGAAGTTCCCTCTCACTGATCCAAGTGATCCCGAATGTCCATCTTCCCTCTTCGTCAACTTACTCCCTAAGATCTTTATATCCTCCCTTGTGACCCTTGGTCACCCTCCCCTTCCTCCTCCATGAATACCCTCTCTCCCCTTAGACTTTACTTTAGTTTCCAACCAGTACACTTTGATGTTTTCCCTGATGAGGTCACGCACTAGACTGTCTATGGGAGTTACCTCCCTTCCCTCTCTTGCCCTTTCCACTTTACCGACCAACCTTCTTTTGTCCGAGTTCTTTTGATCTTTTGATGAAGAACGACCTTGTGGTGTAATCCTTTGTGCGAATTACTGTCATCTATTTTTCACTAATTCAGAAAAATTATGGACATGCCCCTATTCCTTCCCTTTCCCCTTCCGGGACTTCCCTTCCCTACCTCCTTATCTATCTTCTCTATCCATTGTACTCAGCGCAGATAGGAAGAAAATGCCCGATCCTCGCGCCGGTGGAAAGAACTAGTTTCGGTTGTCGTTTCCCGGTGGAGATTCTTTCGACCCCTCGCCTCTTCACCCCTTTCTGACCAATATTCACTCTCTTATTACAATTTTCTCGATCCTCATTGAGTTTTGTGGTTAATTTTTCTCCTCTCTTATGGGCGAATTTCTCTTTGAATCCCCCCTCCCTAAGATGGTTAAGTGGATCTCTTTTAAATAATAGTCCCCCCCAATTCTATCCTTTTTTCTCCTCGAGCTGTTTTTTCACCTTGACTCTTTCCCCCTCGGAATAGATGGCGCTACACGCCGGTGGAGAAAAAGTGTGGGTTTCCAAAAAGCCCCGATCCTCCCCCTTCATGCCCTCTTCCTTCTCACCATCCAGTTTTCCCCCTCGATTAAAATTTCCTATCTCTCTATTATAATAATTGGTTTGGGAGATTAGATCTTTCTTTGTCTTGTGACCTCTTCACCCTTCCTTCCCTTCTGAAAATTTTTATCTCCCTTCTCTTCCGTTCCTTTTCTTATTGTTTTTCTACCATGTTTAGCAAACTTCTACCTCGGCAAGGATAGAGGTCGGATAGGGCGGAACGAAGGTACGTGGTGTAGCTCGAGGCACCGCTTTCCTCATGATCTCTTATTCTTCTCTCTCAGCCATGAAACCATCTCTCTTTTTTTGGTATGCCTAGTTTTTCTCCCATCCGCGAGCCTTTTCCATCTTAGGTGAGCGAGTGCTGCCCTCTTATTATATCACCTGACGCTCGCACGATCACTGGTGAAGTTCTCGGGTCTCACGACAGGCGGACACCGCTAATATCCCTTTTTTCCGGTCAAACGGATGAGCGGTTCTTGTCTAGGATGGAACTCATCCTCGCTCCGTATATAGTAGATGAAGGCATGACCCCTTCTAGTCGAGTTCCTTTCAGCCTTCCTCATGTTCCTACTTTTTCTCTTGCTTGGAACGAATTTTCGGCACTTGCAGAAACCATTCTCCTTTCCCCCCCCTTGGGAGTGAATTTCAGGCATTCCCAAAAGCCCGGCGGAGCCGGGCTTTTTTTCTCATGCCGGGTTCAGCGCTTAAAGGTCTGTCGAAGCCCCCTCCTTTTTTCCATTTTTTTCCCATGATCCTTTGCCCAATTTCTTTTCCATCCTCTGATTTGAGTCGTTTTTCGATTCCTCTGCTCCAGGTGCTCGTATCGTCAGGCGCCGTGGGCGGTCCCTTTGGATAAGAAGACCAGATCGATTTTCTTCCTACGGCCCCTCTGCAGCCCCCTCCCCCTCTCAGGCCCATCTTATTTCCTTTTTTTCGCCTGGCGATTCTGGTGTCCGGATTACGCGATTTCGGATATTCCACTGGTGGTAGGCGTGAGGTCTTTCAGTAGGTTACAACAGCCCCGTTTTGACATAGTCCCCGCCATTCTCCCCCTCCCTAGAAAGCATGACGATCTGTACTTCTCACCACATAGCCATCCTGAGGGCCCTCTTTTTTCCTTTTCTTTTGACCTCCGCTCATTAAGTTATGAGATGCTCTGCTCGTGATGGACAGGTTCTTTCTATCCTTAAAAGGTGGATTTAAGAGACACCTTTCCTCTCTAGTGAATTAGAGCCTCCAAAGGAGTAATGAGTTCGTCGTTCTATCCCTAGAGGCGCATGAGAGCTCTTCCGCTCTTGCAAGAGAAGTGAGCAGGAGCATCAGCCAGACTGCCCCAGATTCTTTGTCTTTTTTCTCGTCCCCAGCTTTTCGCTGACATTCTTAGTCATTTGCAGGGATAGGTCCGATTGACTGATCAAGTACTGCTTCCTATCCTTCCGAATGCGCTTACAATTTTAATAATATGTAATGACTTGATAAGGAGTACCCCACATTCATTTCCGACTTCCCCCCTCAACGACAATCTCTACCATCCTATTACTGATTTAGTCTTAGATGGAATAGCGCGAGTGACGGGACTTGGGAATCCAATGGTAACTTGAGAAGAGAAGGTAATTTCTCTTTCCTGACCTCGGAATTGTTTTCCGCTATTGGTCCTGACCGACAGACCGAGGCCTGCGTTTTCTGGTGTCCCAGTTATTAAGCGAGCTGGGCGGGAAGGCACGGCCTCGCTCGCAACGCAACAGAGAGGATGATCGCCTCGGTCGAATTCAAGCGTCCCTAGGCTGGGCTTAGGTTCAAAATGGATTCGTCAAGCGTCCTCCTTAGACATAGCGAATGTCGGGCACTATGACGTTTTTAAGAAGCAGGTAACTTTTTCCCTTCTTCTCCAAGTCCTCTTCTCTCTCGCATCTTCTCGATCGTAACATGTAATTCGGATGATGGAGAATCGCCAAACCGGCCTACACGCCCACAAGTCGGTCGCTTTTGCTTTGCGTGTACCCCTTACTGTGAATTGTGTGCCCTTGGAGATAGCCAATTCGTCACCCGTTCCAAAATTCCCAGACCCCTTCCTTTCGTACTCCCACTCGTCTGAGGACTCCCAAGCTAGCTTGCATCAGGAAGGATCATGCGAATGGTGAGTGGTCGGCCGTTAATCTAGAATGGCTGAGCGACTGATGACTGCTACTGACATCTGGAGTCCTTTCAAGTGAGGGAGAGATGCGACGAGGGCGATGATGTGAGAGAGTTAGGTAGCCCTCTAAATTTCTCGCTAGTTATCAGTTTACCTACCTGATTGTGGTCTCTCAATTTGCTGATTTAAGATCCTCGGATACCCGGATATTTAAAAAGTTGACACTTCTATCTCAATGCGCCTTGACCTTTTTCGCGTTCGGCGCTGCTTGACGTCGTGGTAGAGTAGGGCTAACGTTCGTCGGCGACTGGTCGAAGAGCACATGGGGTTTTCGTAGACGAAGAGTCCTTCGAGTCTTATTAATCTTCAACGCGGTTACCTCTACACCGACGCTTTCCTTCTAAGGAAAATAGTCCGTGTCAGAAGGGGGGAGAGATGCTTATCAATAGGCGACAGTTTTCGGCGTCTTCCCTTTTATAAGATTTCTCTATGGTGCAAGATTTGATGTGGTTGGTGCTGTGCGCGGTAATCCCCCGGCTACTCTCCCTTAAGCTCTTTCCAACTCTAACCAGGCTGAATGATGACTTCACGCAGAGCAT
>Ga0179591_1349400_pt1 | contig 10746 bp, 7 predicted proteins | sample CZOMad2_1_08_16f_FD_182891 | JGI IMG/M metagenome (GOLD analysis project Ga0179591, IMG submission 182891) | Vadose zone soil fungal communities from Angelo Coast Range Reserve, California, USA - CZOMad2_1_08_16fungal (PacBio error correction) | ecosystem: Environmental > Terrestrial > Soil >... | reverse complement strand
TTCACGTAAGGACTCAACCTATTCGGGTTGGTGGTTGGTTTGGTTGTTGTTATTTTTTTTTTCTTTTTTTTTCGTTCAGTCTTTACTAGTCTGAGGTGAAGAAGAGTTTTTTCCCCCCGCTTCTTTTCGCAGAGGAGTCGTTTTTTTTCCTTTTTTGGCGGATTTGTTCTTAGACTGGGCTGCGTGAGTGCACGTTCTGGCGTTGACGGAGACTCCTGATTCCCGCCGTACGGATGGGTGAACAAATTATTTTCGACCCCTATAATGTACCTTTTCTTCCTTTCGTTTCCTTCTGTGTTGCCTCTCCCCTGATTTGGAGGGAAAGAGTTTTTTGGGTGCAGGAGATTCTGTGTATTTTTCCTTTAATTGCTGTCCTTATTTTTCTCCCCTTCCCTTCGGCGGTCCTTTTTTTCTATTTGTTTTTCTTGATTTGGTTCGGGGGGCAAAAACTCTCCCCCCCCTTACACAGACGGTTCTTTTGGGACTCCGTGAGGGAGATCAGGTTCTTTTCGGTCCCTCCCTTCTTCGTCCCTTTGCCCTTTTTCCTCTTCCTAGATGTTTGAGTGGTTTTGAGATGTTAAAGGGCCTGGAATTTTACCCCTGCTGAGTCCTCAGTACCTCCGGAACGAAAATTCGGTTCAGGGATCTTCCTCCCTTCCTTCTCACCCCCCTGCTTGTCGGTACCCTTCCTCGTTTAAAACCGCTCGCCGGCTTCCTCCCGCCCCAGTTTTGCTGATGAAGATTTCAATGAAGTGTCTGTGACGGCTCTTTTTTTTTCCCACCCTTCCCTCCCCTTTTAGAATATTTTTAATGATTATTTTTACCCTTTACAGATACTCCCTGCCTTTTATGCGGATAGAGACAGAGCTCTATAGCCTTATATCGCCCGGGACTGAACACGGGTCAAATGTACCCTTTTCTCACTAAGTCAATAGAAGTAGAATTAGGTAATGAAGCCTTTCCCAGTACTTTTTTTATCTTCTTCTGTTCTCCATTCTGGTCGGTTTCCAACTTGTGGGCTTGGTTTCCCCCCGTCTACTTATTGCTTTCAAAATGGTCCCTCTGAGGAATTTTTATTGTTCTCTTACCTTCTTTATTCCTCCCCTGAGAGGAAAGCTAGCGACCACAGTCCGTCTAGTTTTATCTATTCTTTTTTGATTATTCGGTTTTTGATATTGTCCTTATTTTTCCCTTTTTCCTTCCCCCCGCTTCCCAAGGTTCTCCCTCTTTTCTCAGGAGATTAGGTCCGTTGGATTTCTATCTTTTTGCCACAGTCTGAACGAGCGATCTGGAGGGACGTTCTTCTCTCCCTGAGAAGGTCCCTAGGAAAATGATTGAGCGCTTTTCCCGGTGATTAAATTTCGTTCCCCTCTTTTTCCCTTTTCCTCCCCTCCCTCGCAGGAAAGTAGAAGAAACTTTCCCCCCAAAGATGTCGGCCGTTGGTTGTGTGGGACAAAGTCATCCTTCATCCCTTCAGGGCACGTAGATAAGGAGGCCCTTGAGCGAAAAGAAGAAGACTTCCAGGTCCCTCCTCCCCTTTTGTGTTTTCTTCCCTTTCCCCCCCCCCCAACCGTTCTTAAATAGCTAGGTTTGAGCTGTCCGTACGGCTGTACCTTGTCCCGGTCCCAGACTTAAAATCGATGGGGAGGAAAGTATCAGTCTTCTTCCTTTTCCTTTCCCCCCGTTCTTTTTTCCCCCTCCTTGGCTTTGAATCTGTGATTTTGCCTAGAGTCTTTAACAGTACGGTACTTCTGCGTCATAATACTGGGATGGCTGGAATTGACCTATCTATCTTTTTGGTTTGGCTGTCCTTTTTTCCGTTCGGTGAGTTTTCGATTAATCCCTGGTAATGGGATCTTCGTGAAGGCCCTTTCCTCTTTCAGATCTAAGGATAAAAAGTGCTTGATTTAATTTTTCACCTTTTACCTTTCTTTTCCCTTATCTTTTCTCCTTCCCTCCTCACCTTCTCATGTCAAGCAACCAACTGTTGGGTTACTTTTCCCCAGCTGGCGTGAGGGAGGTGGATGGATGTTACCTTCTTCCCCTTTGCCCTTCTGACCTATGATTAAAGTTCCTTTTTATGGCTCCCCCTTGATGCTGAAAGATATGTGTTCCCCGATGTTTCGGATGAGTGTGAAAATGAAGTAATTCTGTTCATTTCCCCCTGTTTTGCTTTCCTCTTCCCTAGAGTCGTTGTGGACGCTGTCAAAGTGCAGCCTGGTTCAGATCCTAGGTTTTGTCTTTCCCTCTAAGAAGGAACTCCTAGTGGAGTTTTTTTGGTTCTTCCATTCTTTCAGCTTGTACCCCCCCCTGAGTCTACATGTAACATGAACTAGAAGCCTTTTAGTCTTTTTCCAGCGGCACCTGGCGAAGGAGTACTGTGTCACTTCCTCCTCTCCCCCCCACCCATCCACTTCCTACTGTTCTCCTGTGTTTTCTTTTTTTTTTTGTCTTTTCTCTTGGTTTGTTTGTTTTTTTTTTGCGTCCCTTCCTTTAGACAACCCCCGCTTGCCTCAGGGCTGCCCCGAATCCATTATCCCTTAGAGCTTTTTTTTCTTGTCCATCTTTCTAGGTAATTCTTTTCCCTCATTCCCTCTTTCCTCTCTCCTCTGGGGTAGACTCCCCGAAAATCAGAGACGCTTTTTTATGGTGGCACCCCTGAGGATTTTTGTTAGCTTTATGAAGTTCCCGTCTCCACCCCTCAGTAGTTTAAGAACCCCTACTGTACCTGAGTTTTCGAAAGGCGTCCCCTCTGTGTCCCCATAGGGGTCGATTCCATCTCCTTTTTTGTGCTTCCCCCCTTTATTTCACAAGGTTTTTGGGTTTCAGCCAACCTGGTGGCTTTGACCTTTTAATGATTATCTATACTTGGTAATAATAAGACCCGTTTTGTTTTTGGCTTTTTTAGAGCTCTCCGTTCCCGGCCAGAAGAGTAACACTGTCCAGTTGTCATTACGTGTTCCCTAAGACGTCTAGTTCCCAGAAGCAAGGAAACTCTTTTCCCCCCCTCTTTTGCAGACTTTGTTCCTTTTGAAGATGGTCTTACGGGGGGCAGTCGTTCTGCACGGGTTCACAGGCAGTTATCCTGCTCCTCCCTCCTCCTTTTCTCTCAACTTCATATTCTATTAGTATCTTCAGAGGAATAGCTTTCAGTTCCTGATTGAAAAGAGACCCGTTATCTATCAGCGACTTTTCTTCCCCCTCTCCAAGAGCCCCCTTGGATGGTTGAATATGGCCCCCCCTAGGACCTCTTGATCCATTATTTGTCCATAGGAGAAACTTAACTTAGCTTCCCTCCCCGGACATCCCGTTCGCCTTTTGAAGAGGACCCCAAAATAGAACCCCTGGCTTCCCCCCCCCCTATAATTTAATGGTGTTCTCTCCCCTCCTCTACACTCCCTTCTCAGTGTCCCCCCTCGCACTCGAGCCGATAGTACATCCTGGTCCTAAGGTTACCGACGTATCTATGAGATTCCGACCCTCCCTTCTCTACTTCCACCCCGTGCAGTCTTTTGGTTTTTCTTTCCCCCAACTGTCCAGTTTCCATTCTTCTTTCACATTCTCAGAGACTTAGTTGAGTGTCCCTACAAACTTCGTCTCCCCCGGAGCTTTCCTTTCCCGCACTTTGTTAGGTGACCCCTTTCACGCCGATTTCTTCTCCCCGACGTGTTAATTTATCTGTAAGAAAGAACTCATCCCCTCCCCCCCCCCTTCCCCCCTGTCTTTAGGCAAAACACCGTTACTCAGCCAAAAGCTGGACCGCCTGTCTTTTTGAGGCGGTTATCCGTAAGATCCCGTCACATCACGTCAACTCATACCGTTTGTTGACTTTTCTTCTCCCTCGGTCCCCCCCTCCCCTTCCCCTTCACTTAACAGTCCCAACTACCAGCTGTTGTTGAGCCGACTCCACCCGCAGGGTCCCCCCCAGTTCCCTCCGGACCAAACCCCCCCTCCCAGAGTAAGGCAAGAATTTGTGACTACGGTACATCCTTTCAGCATATTTCCTCCGGACCCTCCTCCCCTCATGCATTGCAGAAGAAGAATTCTTATTTGGAAGAAGACCTGGTTTCTGGCCCTCCTCCTCCTTGGTCAATTCCTGGAGACTTGATTTTCTCTCTCCCCATAAAGGCCCTGCAGTATTACCGCCTGAAGTTTCTTCAGAGTTCCTTACCAGCCTGGGCCCCCTCCAGAGAACACTTCGACAGCTCCACCCTTTTTTTTCGGGCTCCCCAGGTCCCCCGGGCCCCAGACGCGCTAATGGCAGAACAGCTTTTCCCCTTCCTTGACTTGCCATACGCCTTATGATCTAGCTATGAAAGTAAGGGGCTTCCTATTCCTTTCCCCCACCCACAACCCCCCCTTCAGTTGAAATATTTGGACTGTCTATCTTATAATCGTGCTGGATTCCTTCCCATCTCTTGTGTTCCTTTCCGTGGTCGAATGCCCCGAACGTTAGGCCTCCTTTCCCCCCTTCTTGAAGCTCTTTTCTCCCCTTTCCCCCCTTAACGGGCGCTTTACCATGAAGTTTTTTGACCACACTACTCCGGCATCTCTACCTTCTAACCTTTCTTTTGGGACTTAGAAGAGGTTCCAAGTTTTCGAGGACCCCTTCCCCCCACCCCTACTTCCTCCCTCCCCTCATCCCCCAGTCCTAATGCTACTACGTGGCCTTAGCAGGCCCTGATAGTATCCTTGACCTTAAGTCGAAACGTAACAGGGATCTCCCCTCCCTCCTCGTCCCTCCTTTTTGTCACTCAATTAGACTTTAAGACTACCTCCCCCCCCTTTGTGAATCTGGACCCCAGTACCAAGGAACCACTTCCTCAACAAGAGCAGTTCCCCCCCAAAAAACTTATTATCTTTTAAGGGCCAGGGAATCCAGTCATCCTGCTAGATTTGACCCCCCTTTTACCTCTTGAAGGATTTTAAGCTCATTTGACTTTGATACCTCTTTTATGATTTCTACCTCTCCCTCCTATTTCCACGGCGAGATAATGTACCTTTTCATAGAAGGTGTCAAAGGGTATCTCTTCCCCCTTCCTTGGATCGTTCCTCCCTTTTTTTCCTCCCACAAAGCAACGCAGGTAAGGGACTCGCATACTCCACCTTATATTTTTAAACCGGATGCCCCCGCGTTTCCGTTATTTTTTTTCCCCCCTTCCCCGGCTTCTTTCCCCTCCCATCCACATGGTAACTTTGTGAGATTCAGAGCCTTAGAACCGGTGGGGTGACGGGATGTCTTTCTTCCTGGTGCCTTGGTTTAGGGCCTTCCAATTTCTTCTCCCCTCAACCCCCTATCCCCCCCTCCTTTACAGTGGACCCCCCCGTGTTCCCGATTTAGGACCTAGAGAGACAAAGACTCCTCTCGCCTCCACTATAATACTGCCCTTTTTTTTAGAATTTTTTCTTTGTTTTTCCCCCTTTCCCCCCTCCATCCAAGAAGTCTTTTCCAGAGCCCCTTTAGTCCCGTAACCCAGGTGAGTCAGAAAGTTTCCAACCCTCTCTCCTCGAACCAACCCTCCCCCCCCCCCCTTTTTTCCTTTTTCCCCCCATCCTTAGGTTTTAAGAATCGTGCCCCCGCCCCAGGAGGAAAGAAAAAGATATCAGGAGATTGTTACGAACGCTTTGGAAGGTTCCCAGGTCTTTGGATCCGGGTTTCTCCTTTTACCCGACTCCCCTCTTTCCGTAAACGGCCTTTTTTTTTTTTCCAACCTTTCCCGGACCCCCCTTTTCTAACTGCAACGTACCCCCCCAGTGATGACGGATCCCCTGGCAGCCCTTGAAAGCCTGCGTAAAGAAGACTGTGCATTCCCAAAGATTACAGACATTCTATCCTCCTCTTTTCATTCCTTCTTGAAAGCCCCACAATTCCCAGGTATCTCCTACGTATCGTTTACTGACGACCCGCCCCTGAACGGTTTCCAACTCATACTCCATTTGTGAATCTCTTCCCCCTAACCTTTGAAGATTTTTTTTGATTTTGCTAGGATGGCCTTTTCAAAGAATTACCCGCTCGACACCCCGAAGCGTAGCCGATGCCCGTGATAGTTTTTTTTCCCTTTTCTGTGTCCCTCTCCCTCCCCCCTCTTCAAGTTCCCCCAACCTGGGGGTTCCGACTTCTCTTCGCTGATACCACCGTGGTGGGTCTCGGGCATCCGCTCGGACATCACTGCCGGTTCAAGATAGAAACCAATGCCCCATTTCCTCTCTTTCGGCCCCCTCCCTTGCTTTAAGAAGATCGTGCCCTCGCACTTTTTGTCACCCCCGATTTGAATAACGTGAACAGAAGACCCCCATAGCCCTCCCTGCTAGTAACGTAGTAAGGATACATATATTTACGTTTGATTTAATTCCCCACAATGCCTTTCTTCCCCCCCTTCCTCCCTCCGCCGTCCGGTCCCCCCCCCCCCAATATCCCAGGTCTAAAACCGTTATACGAATCTGCTTCCCTCCATAAGACTTGCGTCAACGCGGGTCGGACGACCCGTTAAATACAACCGTTCCCAAGTTTAAACGGATTCTTCCTGGTCCCCCCCCCCTCCCCTTCTCCTTTCTTTCCTGGCGGTGACCCTCCACTAGGCCCAATTTTTTTCTTCTCGCTTAAGTTCTACTTGAATTTTACGTAGGAACTGAGGTATTTCCTTGGAAGATCTCTTTTCTCTGCTTCCCCTCGTTTTCCCCTCTTTCTTTCCCCTGCTTCTTTTTTCACGTCGTTATTTCCGCTTTTCAAGGTGCCCGTTCCGGAGACTGACGCGGAACCATAGGTGGAGAGTTGATATTTCCATCCCCTCTCCTACTTCTTTCCTTCCTTTTTTTCCTATCACTCTGCTTTTGCCGCGGTTCATTCCCCAGGGTTTGAAACATTAAGGTCCCCTTCTAGGGTGCATGCTCACATCTTTTCCTTCTATTTCTCAATAATAAGTTTTTTTTTTAGAGATCTCCTTTCTTGCTCCTCGCATCAGCCTCCCCTTCTTCCCTTTTTAATGACCTTTTCCCTTTTTTTTCCCTGAACGAGTTATTTTTTTGTCTCTTTTCGAATCAGAGAAGACTTAGAACTCTTATTTCGCCGCATATCCATCACCGATCCTCCGGTTGAACTTTACCGTCTTCCAGATGTTTTTTGCTCATTTTTTCTTTAAAGGACGGTCTTCCCCTCCTTCTACCGTTTTCCCTATGTCTCTGCATTCCTGCCTCTACCGGGTCAAGACTCAGGCCGCCTCGTTCTCCACTTCGTAGTGGCCATAAGCTATACATGAAGTTTCCTTTGGGTATTGTAAGACGCCATAACCACGTTGTACTCTCCCCTTTCCTCGCTCTTCTTTTTCTCCTGTCGGTTTTTTTTTGCTGTTTTTTTGTCCTAGTGAGTTTCTTTCTCTTGGAGTAGATCTTCCCGGGGTTCGCTTAGCTGAGCCTTGGGAATATTAGGCTCAAGAGGAGGATGAGAGTGATTTTTTTAAACCCCCCTCTTTTTCTTCCTTCTTTCCTTCCCAAGCCCTCTTAGAATTCCTGAATTTCCCCCGGTCTTTTGAGGGCGATTGCTTCGTTATAAAGTCTGTATCATGCGTAAGCCGACGTGCTCTAGATCCGTACACCTTTGAGGTGAACCCCCTTCCCTCCCCCCGACTTTCCTTTTTTTCCCCAAAATTTTATTTTAATCTTTATTTGTTCCCCCATTTTTTTTTTTTTTTTCTATCAGGAGGTTAGAGTGACAGAATTCGAACTAGCATTTCTACCTATCTCTTCCCTCTCCCAACCTATTAGCTATTCCGCGACAAAATCGTTCCTCGTGACCCCGGTCCCCCCAGGCTCTTTTAACCAAGAAACGTGTATCTCCAATTTGCATGGCTCTCCTCTTTTCTTGTTTTTCTCTCTTTCTTCTTTGAACCGTTTTCGCTACAAAAACCAGTTAAAGTTCCCCTGCACTAGCTCGCACTAGGAGTTGGAATAGGGGGGATTTATGGTCGCTGTTCCTCCCCTGAGTACCTTCAGACTAATTTTTTGGTGGGAGAATCTTGCTGTTCTCTTCATAAATTTGCTGTCTCTCTTAGTTCCTTTGTCATCACTCCCGTCTGTGTTCACTAGGTCCCCTATTCTTGTTCTGCAGGTGATTAAGTGGCAGGGTGTGTTTCCCTGTTTGATAGAGATGGTGCTTCCTCCCCTTCTTTCTTTGACCCCCCTTCTCCTCCCTGTATCTCCTGTCTGTTTGACCAAAGGAAGGATTCACCGCTCTACTTTTCGTTGCTAATTTTCTTAATGCTGTATTTTTTGGTCCCTAGAATAAGGTTGCTCCTGTGGAGGATTTGGCAGAGTCTTTTTACACTTTCTCCTTGGGGCTTTCCTCCCCTTCTTTTTCCGTTGCACTACTCTGTGATGTCTTTGCGGTCCCGGGTGTCCCCAGCCCCTGTCGACCAAGCTCCTTTTATTCTGGTGGAGTCTCCGGCTTATCGTTTAGAATCTGAGGCAGAAATATTCGCGCCTGTTTTTTTTGTTTTCCTTCCTTTTCCCCCTTCGCTCACTTTTTTTTTTTCCCCTCCACCTTCTGCGCCAGTTCAAGGGACCCAAGACTTCCTTCGTTCACACCTGAATGTAGAAGAGAGTCTCATAATATTTTACGTCACCCTTTTTCTGGGCCACTGTCAATGAGAAGGGTTCATGTTGTCCAGAGATAGAAGGACTAAGATTTACCCTTTATTCTCTCTTCTCTCCCGGGATTTTCTTCCCTTTATTTTTTTTGTGTCCTTCTCTCCCTGTTTTCGGAGAGATAGAATTGTAGTAGCTTACTTGGAAAGTCGAGCGGTGCATTGGTAGAAGCGATTAGGCTAGTGTCCCCCCCTCCTTATCTGTTCCCTCCTTCCCTTGTCAGTCTAGTACAGAAGGTAGTATCCATGAGTTCCCTGAATTTGCCCTTCTGTTTTATTCAGACAGGAGGGGTTCTTTTGGTTCCTCCCTGTAAAGTGAATTGCTTCTTCCTTCATTCCTATGTATTTTCCCTGAGGTCCTCCTGGCTACCCTGGGGGTCTTTTTCTCTTCACTTTCCGTGTGCCTAACTCCTCGTCTAGATTTTCCAAGGCTCCGGCGCTAGTTCCTCAGTAAGAGATTCTCCTTCTTTTTTCTTGTCTTCAGCCTAAGTATGCCTCTGTTCTCCCCAACGCCCCCTTTCTCCTGTAGCGTCCCCCCTATCCTTAGCTGGAATTTTATATGCCGCCTTTCCGTCTTCGCTCCGCTTTGGCCCCAAGGTTCGAGCGAAGATGATTAAGCTGGACCCCCCTCCTCCCTTTTTTTCTTTTTCTTTTTCTCCCTGATGTCCAGATCGCCCCAGTCCCGTCTTTCCCAGGTAGTTTCTCTCTTAAGTCCACACTCTCTTTTCCGGCCGATTTTTTGTTTTGGAACAAGACATGTGCAAAGTCCCTTTTCTTTTCCACCCGTAACGTAAGGGACCTTAGAGGATCTTCCGTAAGTTTTCCCCCGGCTTCTGCGTCTAAAGTGGAAAGGATCCCACCGACAAAAGTTATTGAACCCTGTTTTCCTTTGCCCGGCTCCCCCTCTCCCTGCTGTTGTCCGTAATGCACAGGTGTGGGAATTACCGTACTGAAAGGTTCAGTATCCGGTGCTGTGTTGAATAAGGATGATGCCCATACGGATGATGTTGCATAGCTTTTTCTTGAACTTTCCCCCTTCTTTCTGCCCTTTTTCTTTGTAATTACCTTGCACAGTATGGAAGTACTGTCCCCTTTCTGATGTGGGTTTCTTTTGTTGACCCGTGAACCCCCGGCTCTAGGAGAGCTAAGAAGACCTTCTGTTCCTTTTCCGAGTTTCCCTTCTTTGTTCGCAGGCTGAAATGCCCTAGTCTTTCCCCTTCGTACTTTTTTCCTTCGACTTATTATGCGTCGTACATTGACTGACTGTCAGGTACAGACATGGAAAGAGGGTGGTTACCCCCCTCTTTGTTTTGTCATTTAGGTTCCTTTCCTTAAACTTTTCCGGCGGTAACTCCCTTCGTCAGTGTAATCCGGCAATTTTTCCCCGTGATTAAATGGCTTTGTTTGGGTAGAGATTGGCTTCTCCTGCCTTTCTCGGGTTTCCCGGTCAGTTGAAATTCACCACTTTTTTGGTTTTGCATTTGTCCTCGGCCCTGCTTAGGTTTTTCCGGGTAAACTTTGAATCTGGTTTTTTCTCTCTCTCTTTCCTTTTGCACCTTATGCACCTTTTCTCATCTGGCTCTTTTTTGTTCGGAGCTCTTTAAGGTTGATCGCATCGTCTTGGATTTCGTTTCGGCTGCCCTTTTAAATGAATAGACCAGTTTTCTCTTGGTGCCCCCTCCCCCCCCCCCTGGAACAGTCCTCTTTGAGTTTCCTATTGATTTCCAATTTAGCGCTTCGGACAGTGCCCTTAGAAGCGCCGAGGTGAGTACCCACCCCGTTCCTCTACCCGTTCCCCATGAGACGTGCGAGGGTGTAAGAGACCCTTCTTTTGCCATGTTTTCCTCTTCCTATTCCTCTCGTTCCTGGTTTTTTTTTTTTTCCCGGTCGCACTTTTCATCCTAAGACTCGTTCCTTGATGGAGCTTAGTGAGTGTATTCTTTGAATGGAAAAGCCCTACCTCCTTCCTCCCCTCTACCCCCTTTTTTGTCCATTTCCGATGACCCTGCTACCCGGTCTGCGCAATAGGGCCATGTTTCTGCTTTCCTTCGAATTTTTGCTTGATAATGTAACCTTTGACGGGGTCGCCCTTTTCCTGCCGTACTTT
>Ga0179591_1215837_pt1 | contig 10748 bp, 14 predicted proteins | sample CZOMad2_1_08_16f_FD_182891 | JGI IMG/M metagenome (GOLD analysis project Ga0179591, IMG submission 182891) | Vadose zone soil fungal communities from Angelo Coast Range Reserve, California, USA - CZOMad2_1_08_16fungal (PacBio error correction) | ecosystem: Environmental > Terrestrial > Soil >... | reverse complement strand
ACTTCATCCCCCCCCAGCATCAGTTTGTCTTTCTAGGGGCCACAGACCCCGAAGCATACGAAAGTTGAATCCCTTCTCTGGTCCAAACAGCCCTCTGCCCATACTTACCATGCTATTTTGCAGAAGCCCCCACAATTAGTCTTCCTCAGCATTTGAGAGCCGATCTTGAATCTGTGGACTGAACGTCTTCTCTTTTCCTTTTCCCCTTATTAAGCTCTTGCTTCGTTCCTCTTTCCCCCGTTAGTTGGTTAAGCACACACCCCACCCTTTGTCCTCCCTTTGTTTCTTGGGCTTCAGACCGCCGTTTTTCGGACCCCAATGGGTCTCGAACATTCGGCCCCCCCCACATCCTAATATCCCAATTTGGATTTAAATACACACAAACGGCCGTGGTTCGCCTTAAGTCACCAACTCCTGGTGCGGTACTCAACGTCACGTAATAGTACCTCCCGTACACCAATCCCACCTTTCCACAATTCTTCCGTCGCTTCGTACTCTCTCCCGATGTGTTTGTTTTCCTTTGTCGTTTTCAATTTTTTTTCTGGTATCGTATACCCCCCACTATTTAACTCTGCCCCTTTCTTCCGTGGCTCTGTATTCGGGGAACTTCAAGTCTAGCACTTACGCAGGTTTTCCCCCCCCCCCTTTTAACTTTTTTTTATGTTCGGAGAAAAAGGATGCTCCCAGCGAGGTTATGCTCTCCCCCTGAAGTGATCAGGTGTCAACGGTTTGTTTGGTAGATATGCCCCCCCCTGATTCATTTCTTTTCCTACTGTGTTCTTCTGTTTCGATGGAATAACATGCCCTTACCTTACCGAATCTCCCCGGTACTTTTTGTGTGGCCCGCGCCCTCTGTTTACATCACCCATCCCCCGTCCACACTCCAACACCTCTCCCAAAAGGGTCAAATAGTAGTTGGGGTGATTTGACGCATTGCAGAACTTTCGCTGTTATGTTCCCCATCACCCAACTACCCACGCTTCTCCCCCTTTCAAGATCTCCTTACGCGACTCGCGCTTCTCCTATTTACCGTTGGAACGGCCTTTTGTATCTTTTTACTCAAATTTCCGATGACATCTTATGCCTTTTCCTTTACAATATCGAGCGCAAACCAATCTTTTTGTTAACGTCAGTTCTTCCTCTCCCATACATGCTCTCCCTCGCCAATTGCCCTGAAAATTGGGCAGTCTTTCTCCTTCCGCCCTAGCGCAATCTGCGGAAGTACCCCCCTTCCGGCACCCCCGCTCCCCCTGTAATAACATTTCCCCCCACCATCCTACAAATAGAGACTCCTTCCCCTTCCTGGGACCCCATCCACTGCTGTCCCGTTTCTTCCCATCCCGAATGTCGCCCCCCTCATTGTTTCCCCTTTTTCGATGGCGTTAACATTTGCTGACCCTCCCCTCTACGGTTTTGTCCTCATTCCGCCATTTTCTCCCTTTCCCCGACCCTCCGACCCATCTTGCGTTTCTCGCTTCCTCTTCGCCACCGATGCCCAAATTTCTTTCTCCCCCCCCACCTCCCGGTTAGCGCGTCTGCCGCCCCGGCGTTTGGTTTTCTTACGCTTTCCAATACTACCCCAAGGATACAATTAGCCCCTTTGTTTTTCGCTACTCCAAGAGGGGGCGAAAATGATTCCCTTTGCGAACTTTTTACGATTGCCCCCGTCTCATGAATTTCTAACCTTTCCCGCCAACCGTACCTTCTGGCCCACACCCATATTCTTTTTTTTTCTCTAACTTTAAGTGGTGGCGGACTCGCATTTTCGGCCGCTACTCCCCTCCGTTTACGATCTTTCACGCTCGTCCCCCGCCATTACCCTACCTCGGTTTCCCCTAAACGCCTTTCCTCTTCCTTTCCTCTCGTAAATGATTTACAGGAAATCGCTCTTTCCCTCCATTGTTTTTCCGAGGATGTGGGGCGTCTTGCTATTCTTAGAATGATGACCGTAAGTCCCCCGGCTTTTTTTTAAGGATATGGCCACTTCCACGTCAATTCCCTTTGCTTGCATTTTCCCAGGAAGGAAATTCCTTCACGTGGTTTGATTCGCGCAGGGCTCGTGTTCCTGGGGACGCCCCCCGTAAGTTTGGTGGTTTGCACGCCCTGATCTTTTTTCTTCCCTTCGGATCGCGTGTGGAAGACCATCAAAGGTACTCTCTCCTTGCGGGACAATAATGGCACTCCCCCCCCCCCAACCTTATGAGGGTTTAAATCCAGTTCGATCCCCTTCTCTGTTTTCTCGGCCAAGGCGTCGCAAGTGGCCTCGCGCGTGCGCTCCTCGAAAATTGATTCGCATTGCTCACTCCTCCCTTTCTTCTTTCAAGAACCAGTAACGTTACTTTCCTCCTTTCCAGAGCCCCCCTGTAGATCAACAACAACTTCTCTGTCTTTTTTTTTTCTGGCGGGACCAGAGAAGGTATCTTCCTTTTTTATTCTTTGCCCGTTCTTCTAGGCTATGCTGCTTGTTTTATCTTAGTGATTGCCTGCAAGTTAGAGCTTCTGCTTATCCCTTTTTTTTTACCCCAATGAGTTTATAGGCGCAGGAACCAATCTCTTGTACTCGGCCTCCTTGTATAGCTTTGTCAAGCTAGCTATGAAGGATTACGGTTGTGAAAAATCCTCTTTCGAAGATATAGAAGGGCCTTCCTTTTTCGGTCAGACTTGTCGACAATCCCCTCTGTTGCTCTTTGACTTAGGACGAACCCCCCTTTCCTCCGGTCTCGATTTTTCCCCTCGTCGCAAATATCCTCCCGTCAGAGAAATTGCTTGGCTTTTAACACTTGGGTTGAATACCCCGTTCCTCCTCGTCGCCTCCCTCCTTCCAGTCTGTGGAAAATCGTTTCTAGCCATTGCTTTTCATCCCCCAACATGCTCTGCGATTTCTTCCCCGCTTTTCCGCCTAAAGAAGACACAGAACGGTCCTTTTCCCCCCCCTTTTCTCGATCTGTTTTAAACATCGTTTTCATCCTCTTCTTCCCCTTTATGGATCTATTTTTTTCCATTTTTCTTCGCGAGACTCGTCTTTTTTAGCCGTCTACAGGAAAAATGCCCCCTCCCCCTTGCTTGCTTTAGTAAAGCCATAATTGCCTCTTCCCCCCCCCCCCTCTTCCCCCCACTAATAATACTTGTGTGTTGAGAGCTCTTTTTTTTCCTCTTGGCGGTTAAGCCAGCATCCATTGCGGCCTGGGCCTTTTCCGTGTATCTTTTCTCCCCATTCTCTTTGATGAAGAATAAACTGTCAGAACTTCTCCTCCCCCCCTTTTTTTTGCAAGTTTCCAAAAAACCCTGCTTTATCGTTCCGATGCTCCCCCTCATAATGGTACGTTGGGATGTTTCTTTATTTCCGAGGCGGGTAACTCTTGACTCTTCCCTCCAAATTTTTGTATGAAACCTCCCCCCCTTGGCTTTTTTGAATTTGAAAAAGACTTAGCCGAGCCTTCTTCACCCTTTAAGCCAAACCCAATTTTCCAGCCACTCAAAGTTTGACGTGACCTTTTAATGGTTTCTCCTTTTTTTCGTTGGAGTCGCAAAGGGACGCTTTCCTATTTTCCGAAGTCAAAACTCGGCGATTCTTCTCTTTCCTTCGACTCCTTCTGCCCTGACCGCAACAATTGACTCTCCCTGCGAGCTTTTATCCCTAGTCGATTAGTTGTTGTACCCAACCGCTCTCCCTTTTTCCCTTTCTTGGGTGTCACACGCTCCAGAAATTAATGGCGACGTCGATCCTCTTTTTTCTTGGTTCTGCTCAGTCAGCAACTTCAATTGATCCTTCATTCCCATCTAATAAGAATCTAACTTGCAGCTCCCCCTCCTCTGCTGTCCTCCTTAGAGGTGCCCAGATATTCTACTCCCCTTCGCTTCCATCTTCCTACGGGTCATGGACCCCTCTGTACTCCCATTGAGGTTGAGATACGTCTCCTGACCCGTTTCCTGGCTTCCATGCACAGTTATCTTTCCTGCTCTCCAACGGCTCTTGTGAGGGTTCTTTCATCTTCAACTTTTTCGAAGTTATTTTCCGTATCCTCTCCCTTGTTCTCCGTGACTACTATCCCCTCGGCTCGAGCGACTTCGCGAACTGTACCTCCTTCTATTGTTGTTGGTTTTTTCTTCCCTTTCTCTTGTCGGAATCTGATGTTTCTTTCCCCTTACGCGAGTGATCTGCATCCCCTCCTTCTCCTTTACCAACTGAAAACTTAAGTTCTTCTCCCCCCTCCCCGAGCAATGAGTCTATCCAGCCCCCCCTTTTCTTCTCTTCTTCAGTGGGTACCCATTCACCCTTGACCTCATTGCACCTTTCGGCCAGATCCTTCCTTTAAGTCCCTCCTTCCGTCATTCCACGTCATCACGGTCGACACCGTCGGCTCCCCTAACTCGCTCACTTCTTTTCCATTCTGGGCGATTTCCTGAAATCATGTATTTTTCCTGTGTCATAGGATTACAGGCGTTAGTTTTTTCCCCCCCTTATTTTTGCGTCGTCGGTTCCCTGCTGAGGCCATTTACCCTTCTTTTGCGTATCCATAATAACTTTCCGTCCTTCTCTCCACACGGATCATTCTTTAGAGCCTTTTAATATGTTTTTCCAGTCTACTTAAATGTTAGCGCACTCCCTTCTCCCTTTCCCGAAATAGTTACAATTCTATCCCATTTTCTTAACATTTTTTTCGAAAACTAGGTTAAGGTAGCGTGCCCCCGGCCATGGGAGATACTTGGTTTTTTCTGGCTTGGGAATATCTTACCTCCCCCCCCCCCAAAAATACCTGGCGGTCCCGAGGAACCGGACGGTTTTTTCTTGCCTGTTCTACGGGTTCCTCATACTTATCTTCCCCGAAGATGGCTATTTCGGGCCCCTTTCTTCTGAGGAGATTACCCTTTCCCCCAACAACATTGAGAGCGATTCCCTCCATTTTCATTTCCCGACACAATGTGGGAATCCCCGCGATACCGAACTTCTTGTTTCATAAAGGTGCAGAAGGTGCTTTTTTCCCTTGCGTCCTGAGGAGCGATTGTGTTGCCGTTGGAATTGGTTCTATGTAGGGGCCCCTCGGGGGGCTGCGTCTTTCCCTTGGGATATCGTTTTCAATTGACTGAGCTTTTTACGTCCCCCCTTGTGAGGTCAGTTTTGGTCTTTTTTCGCATCTTAGTAGACTGCCTTAAACTTTCCTCTCGATTCTTCCCCCTTTTTTTCAGAGCCGAATTGCCTCTGCTTTTACCCCATGCCTTTCCCCCCCGCGTAGAGAGAGATCCTTCTCCCCCTAATCCCTGATCCCTTGCTAAGCTTTGTGTCTTTTTTTTTCTTCTCCTCAAGTTCGATCACCTCTGTTTTCCGCCCCCACTCATGGCCAACTCTGTCGTTTTTGGATTGCTTCCTCCCATGGTTTTAAAACCAGAGCTGGCTCTCCACCGCAAGTGTTCTATATTTAAATTCCTCTGGCATTTTGATCCCTCGTGAACGAAGCACCCCTTTTTTCTCCCTGATACTGAAGTATAAAGGTCATCTTTCCAAACAGGTCCCCGTGTCCCCTCCTTCGTGGGAGCCACCCTCATTCTCCTTCTGTTTCTCTGAACCTCGATTCCCCCCTTTTCCCTCGCCCGCCAATGAAAAAACGCGGAATTTCTCCCTTCTCTGCACAAGCCAAAAAATAGCCCCCCTGCAGCATTTGACGAATTCTCGTTGGTTTTCTTTCCCTCGCCCCCCCTTGACATATCTCTTCCTCCCATCCGAAAACCCCACTGCGTCCGTTCCGGTCTTTCCGCCGCTCCGGTTCCTTTTTCTCCTTTTGTTGTTTTATTTTTTTTTTGATCGCGTTTTCCCTTCCCGGCCCTTGAAGTCCCTCACCCGGTTTTATAGGTGATGATATTTCCACGCCGTTGTGTTTTGATTGTAAATCCCTTTGCTTCTTAAGTTGGGCGACTGTTCTCTCCTGGTCCTTCAAACAGGAGAGTCTGGACGCTCCCCCCCTTTCATTTTTAATGGGTGGGTTTTTTGCTTCCCCGTACTTTTCTTTCCTTTCCTCTTACCCTAAGCCCCCAAAGCCGTTACTCCGGTGTAAAACAGGTGCCCCCCTGTCTCGATTCATTTTAATCCATCCCTCCCCCGCCTGTCTCGCCCAGCCTTTTTCCCCCTTTTATCTCGGTGGTTGCTTGCCCCTTCGTTGTTCATTTGGGCACTTATTGAAGGTTGTCTTCCACTTCAGTGTAATTCTCTTTCCTTTCTTTTTTTCGTTCGGTGGGGCCCAATGTCCCCCCTCCACCCACCCCCCACACCTGTTTGGGCGCCTGATTCTTCATTAACTTTCTTTTTAAAAAGTTGATCTTCTTCCCTTTCTAAGCTTGTTGTTGTTGCTCTGCTCATGTTTTTTCATCACCCGTTGTTTCCGGCCCCACTACAAGAAGAATCCTGAAAATGGATTCCCCCTAAATTCTTTTGAAGACCCCCTCCCCCCCCACCTACATAATGTCCAAATTGCTAAGGGCTTCCCCTCCCCCCATAGCTCAGTCCAGTCAGTTACCAAGGTTTGGGCGATCCGATCCTTTCCTGTTAGGAATGAATCGTCTTCCTTTTAACCTGTTTCCCCTTTCTTCCTGCTTTGTTCTTTCCTCTTCCCCCCTTCCTCCCGGTAGTTCGGTTCATACACCAACCAACACCCATTTCAAACACTCTTTTCTTTCTGCGGTAAAGACCGGTTTTTTTTCCCTTGGCTAACTTTGGACCCACCTTACGCCTCCCCTTTTGCTCTTCCCCCCACACACACTCGTTTAATCTCATAGCCTCTAAGTAAACCAATCATGGGTCTTTTCTTCTTCCCCCGGCGTAATAGGAAACTACTTCTTCACAACATCCAAAAACACCCAAACCTTTTTTCGCTTTCTGCGAGTTTCTTGCTTCCTCTTTTTTTTTTTTGGATGGGAGAGGAGCTCTTCTCTTTCCAGTTTCTGAGTAGTCACCCCCCCCTACCAGATAAACGTACGGAAGTTATTGTTTTTCCCCCTTCTCGTTGGACAGTAATCTGCCCTTGAAGTTTTGCACTTTCTTATGTACTTTTTTGACTCGATTGTTCGGCCGAACCGGTGGTGCCTTCAGTAGTTAGAGTTGGTCTCCCCTCTCGTATCAGGTTCCCCCTTTCTTTTTTTACTTTCCTTGAAATTTAGATTCCTCTTGTGTTATCCGAACGTTGTTATTTCGTATCTGGACTTCCCTCCCCCCCTGCTTGTTACCATCTCTCCCCCCGGTTCTGGTTGGCGACGTTTTGTACGACATATCGCCCCTTTTCCCCTCCCCCCCCCCGTTTGAAAGAGTTTTGCCCAATTCTTCTTTTTGCTGGTCTCAGGTGATCGCACCCTGCTCCTCTCCCCCTCAACTCCCCACTCTGAGAAAATTTTAGCGCTCTCTCTGGTCCCCCGAGCGAGCTGTCGCGACCTTTCTGGGACCTTCCTTGGTCACCAGAGATAGCAATTTTTTTTCACCTTAATGTATATTGTCCCCCCCTATAGAGCTTCACAAATAAATTGGTTTTTTCTGCATACTCTCCACTCCGCGTATCCATCACCTCTGCAAATTCATGACTTGGGAATTACGTCTCCTCCTGTCAGATAGCTCCACTTTCCTCTCCCATCTTCCCTCGCCCGAATACCCCCCCTTCCCCTTCCCCAACTATCACAAAGCTCTTCCCTCCCCTTACGAAAGGGGAAATCCCCGCGGTGCAATTTTCTTACAGGAATCCCTCCTTTTTTTCCTCGTTATCCCACAGTGTCGATGCGGTACATTTTTGCCCCCCTCTACTGTTTTTTTGATTATTCCCTTTTTTCCTCACTGGACCGAACTCCTAACCCTTCTTCGGTCGAGATAAGTGCTAGTCCACCCCCGACTCCTTTCTTTTTATCAACCCCCCGGTTGTCGCTATAGACAAGCCTTCTTTTGGTTTGCCTCTCCACTCCCTTAACCAAGTATACATCCCCCTTTTTTTTCTTTCTCCCCTTACCGAGGGTTCCTCAACATGCTTAGAATTGTCTCCTTCCGTTTTGGGTATTTCCCGATTGTGAGACTCACATTTTTTCTTTTCCCAAACAGAGTAGGCTCCCAATCCCTTTGGGTGGAGGATCATGACTCCTCCTTACCTACCATTCGTAAGGCCTCCGGTGGCAAGATAGACCGCCATTTCCCCCCCCCCCCAGTGGTTACAACCATCCACGCCTTCCATTCCGCTGGACAATTAAAGATTCTGTACCTGATTTCCATGAAAATCGTCCCTCTCTCGCCCAGAAAGTGATTGCCCTCTATTTTCCTCTTGCGACGTAGGAGTCTAAGTCTTTTACCCCGCCTGACTTTTCAGGAGCAGGTATCCTTAAGCGTTCTTCTCCCCTAGCAATCTCTTTTTCATGAAGTGCTGGTGCTCTTCCCGTTCTGCGAATACAGTGTTTCACTTTTCTGCATGGGCTTCCGCTTTTCATGACTCCCCCCCTTCAGTTTTCCTTTTTCTCCTTCTTCGGAGCTCGAGAGCCTAGCTTGTGGAAGACCCCTTCCACGTAGTCCTCCATCCGCAACCTAATGTCCATTACCCCCCAACCACAATCTTTCTTTTCCCCCGTTCGAGCCTCTCTCGAGGGATTTTCGTTCCCTTATTTCTCCATTTGGCTGCGACCCCGTTCGCCAGACCTTTTAGCCAAATTTTTCGCATCCTCCCCCAAACACATTTCCAAAGGAATTTTTTGCTCTCCCCCCCTCCAGGACCTTCCCTTTTCCTTGCAGCCTTTCTTGTTCCACGTAGTCAACCAAAAGTTTTTTTTTTCTGGACGTTTCTACCTCTCTCTTCAGTGCTTGTGACCTGATACGACTGATCCCTTTTCTTCCAACGAGCTAGTGATGTCTTTGATTCTCTTTTCTTTTTGGGTAGGATCCCTTCTGTGTATCGCTCAGGACCCTCTTTTTTTAGTGGAGACCCTTACAGTTTTTATCTCTTTTTCCCCAGCTAGTCCCCATCCCTCCGGTTGAACCCCCGAATTCTTCCCCCTTGTTTACCCCTTGTTTTTTCGTGACAGTGCCTACTCGTAGCATTTTAACGCTTTTAGATTTCTTTCTTAGTGAAGAATACCCTCACCCAGAGGCCTCCTCTCCCCCGAATGCTCCCCCCACCCCGTAACATGTTCACTTCCTTGAGTTTCCTTGCCCACGGGGTCATTCAACTTTTGACGACGTCTCGTAGCATCCTTGTGTGAAAAGTAGTAGTGAGCTTGCTTCATCCCATTGCTGATGAGGTAAAGCTGCTTTCCAGCGGAACAGAGTCTTCCATTTCTTTCGACTCATGACCATCTCCCCCTGCAGTTTACCTGGTGCCACAACTTCTATTTTCCACGGATTCTGAGATCCCCCATTTTTTTCCACGGACCCGGACCCGGCCCAATGCTGCGAGTCTGCATTATCTCCCCCCCACCCCATCTCTATTTTCTCGTTTTTTTTTCCGAGCATTTGGTTGTGATCTTTTAAATTATTGCGTTCCTTTCTTTTTTTCGGAGGTATTTTTTCCGTGTCTTTGGCTATCCGTTTTTTCTTTTTTTTTCTCCCTGTCACTCCCCATCTCCTCCAGCGTGTCGGTACCTGTCTCTTTCTGAAGATGTCCTTGCTCGAAAGAATGGTTCAGATTCCTCCTTTCCTCTCGGCGTTCCACCCCAATATGACCCTTCCTCCTTTTCCCTTTTTCAAACAAAAATTGCCTCCTTCAGACTTTCCACTTTATGCTAGGTCGACAAAGAGTCTGTCCGTTCCTTTCCCCCTGTTGAAAGAACCAGAATTCCTTCCCCTTTTCCTGCTGTCTATTTTCTCGGGAGTCTCCCCCGGCCGCGTTCTTGTATGCTTCCTAAGTCAACTCCTTCGGCGTTAGCGTTAATGTCGTACCGAACTTTTTTTCACGAGAACCATTATTTGGCCATTGCCATTCTTCAGATCGTGGGTCAAACCGATCACTTGGGGATGCGAAACTTTCCTAACTCTATTCTACTCCCTTCTCTTTAATGCCGCAGAGACCCACAAGCCAACGGTCTCTTCAGACTTTACCTTCCTCCCCCCTCCTGTTAACTACGCAGCTGGCGTCATCGAAGATCTTTCTCCCTTTTCGCAGTGCTCTGGGTCATACTTGTAAAGACACCCTCCCCTTAATAATGTCCCTCTTTTGTCTCTCCCTGGCTCCTCAAAAATGGACCGGGCCATTACCCAACCAGTTTTTTTTCTTTGCGAGCAAATATTGTTTTGTCTCAGTGGGTGATGTTCTTTCTCAATTGACCTTCTTCGAACGCGATCTTCCCCCCAACCCCGATGTATGATTTTCCTTTTCATTGATTGGCTGCTATTATAATATTTTTCCTACTTCGAGGTGGTGGACTTGTAATTTTGTCAGCCAGCTTTCTTCCCGTTTGATGTTTCCTCCTTCTTTTCTCCTCAGCCAGGCTGCAGAAAAAACCCCCCCCTTCCTTTCCCCTACCCACGAGAATGAATCGCCCTCGTGTTTTTACGCTTCATTCAGTATCCCAGGCCCTCTTCCTCCTGAAGTCCAGTTGAGTCCATTACTCTCCTCCTTTCCTTTGAGTTCTTCACTCTGTGCGCCCTTCTTGCTACCCAACCATCAACGTTGTTCGTCTTTATTAGTTCAGGGCTTTTCCTGGACGGACTCAGGTATTGCTCTTCTCCTTCTTCTGTGGTGAACCACTTGGTATTTTTGTTCTTTGCTTTTTTCTCTCTTTCCCGTTCTTCCCTTTTT
>Ga0179591_1192531_pt1 | contig 10749 bp, 12 predicted proteins | sample CZOMad2_1_08_16f_FD_182891 | JGI IMG/M metagenome (GOLD analysis project Ga0179591, IMG submission 182891) | Vadose zone soil fungal communities from Angelo Coast Range Reserve, California, USA - CZOMad2_1_08_16fungal (PacBio error correction) | ecosystem: Environmental > Terrestrial > Soil >... | reverse complement strand
TATTTTTTGTTTTTCTTGTTTTACGAAGGGGAGTGGTCGAATTTTGCTTTTACTCATTCCCACTTGGAACCGTTAACAGACCTGAAAGCACTCCCCTGTGAAACTTCCGCTCGCGGGCCCGGGGAGTCTTACGCACATTAAGTGCCTTGTGCAATGGCTTTTGTTTATTCCCTTCATATTTCCTCTTTTTTTCCGCATTGCTCTAACGATACAGTGTCCTTGAGCTCACTCTTCCCATCAGGGGCCCAGGTCCTTCCCGCGCGCTCCATTCACGGCCCATCTTCTTTCCTTTCGTCCCCCAGGGTCTTCGTTCTTCAGGAGTCTACGAAGCCATTTACCCCTTTGTTCTATCCGCCCCGGGCCGTTCCCTCCGTCGAGCCTTTTTCCGCTGCCTAGCATTTTGGAGCCCTTTAGCAAGGTCTGGGGTCTCGGTTGCCTCCCCCCCCCCTCCCTTTCCACGCATTAGATGGTGCCTGACATCTCCTAAACAGGCGATTGGTAGCCCCGGAGTCTCGGTTTTCCCTCTCCGGTTCTGTAGCTGTCGGGGCGTCGGACTGGGGACGTTTTTGAGCATATAGCACCCGCCGCGAAGATTTTCCTTCTTGCCCTCTCCCCCCTTCTTTCAAGCTACTTCTTTTTTTACGGCTGGATCCGGGAATTAACCCCATCGGTATGCCGTGTACGATTTCGGAGCTCGTTCCGGCAGGGATTGCGGTTTCGTTCTCTCTTTACGTGAGAGATGCTTGCAACCTACTTTTTACCTTTACCTAAAGTTGTATCCCGGTTAGAGACTGTTCGACCCTTTTTATTTTCGCTGAACACCCGGTATTCTTCTTCCTTCCCCTTTTTTTTTTTTCTTTTTCAACCCAAGGACTCTTTGCCCTCCCTAGAATTTTTATTCTTTTTCCACTTCGCTAACTTCTAGTCTTTGCATCTTACAAGTTTTCCCCCTGTCTATTTTTTTTTTTTCTCGACCACTGAGCCTATTCTGCCTAGTGCTAGCAGAGAACCTCAATCTCGGACCCTCTTTTTCTTTTCTTACTTTTCTCAGGGTTATTACAGCTAGGTGTTCCGGTTTTGGAAAGGTCTTTAGTTTCGCTGTCTTCTCTTAAAGCCTGGATCTCTCCGTGACTTATTTTCTTGCTCATCATCTCTTGATCGTTTTTTTTTGGCATTTTTTCTCTGTCCATTCCTTTCCTTCCCTCTTTATTCTCTTTCTGTCAAAGTAGTCAGAGGCCACCCGCACTCTCTGGTGCAGCGGTTCGATGGACGAACGACGCGTCTATTTAGAAAGCCTTTTATCCCTCCAGTAGAAGAGCCTTGTCCGACAGTTTTCTTGCGGAATCCGCCAAAATCCCCCCTCCCTCTGGACTTACGAAGCTTTTGATTACCTCTCGCCTTTTGTTTGCTTTGCCTTACTTTTTTCCGTCTGATATGTCCTCCACGGTTTGAAATGGAATTTACTTGCGGCTATCGACCGTCATTTCGGCAGCCTGAGCCTTGGTTTGGCGTCCCTTTTTCACGTGCGTCTTTCCGAACCCATATAGTTTTTTCTTCAGCATGTTCGGGACGCTTCCGTTGTGACATACCTTCCTTTTTTTCCCCCCTCATCAGGTTTCGATTCCGCGAACATTGTAATTCGCTCGAGCCGGAGATTTTTATTCCCCCTCTCTTCTTCTGCTATTTCTTAGTTTCATAGGGTCTACCTTGTACCGATTGCGGACTCCCCCTTGAAATTTCTGTCGTTGGCTTTTCCTTTCCTTTCGCGAGTTGCTTTCGCTTTTCTTGCTCTCTTTTAGTTCCTTCTGACGATTCCCCCTCAAATAACCCCCCTCGTTCTCCGGGAGTCCGCAGTATCTACTTCCTTTCCCCCGGTGCGTTCGTCACCGGGAGTTGGTTTTTGCTCGTTTGCTTTTAAGACCTTCTCAATGTTTCTTTTTTAGTCTGGAGCTCGCTGTTCCGGGTCACACTCCCCTTTTCGAATATTTGACTTCCGTTTTGCGCCAAAGCGAATCCCGGTGACACCCCCGCTGTCCCCCCTCGATCGCCATTTTCCCAATCTAACTCTGTCGCTTTTTTTTTTTTTGGTACCAGTTAGATGTCGTTTTTCGTTCCAAAAAGGCCCCTCTTTGATCTCCGGATATCACTTTTCCTCTCCTCGTGGTGTTTCTTCTCCCTCATCGCGAAGCTGGGTTCCCCCTCCCCGACTCTCTTCTTTTTCCCCCCCCTCCTCCCTCCGACCTTTTGTTGGGCTCGGGCGTTTTTCTAGCTGGGTGGGAGTGCGCGCGTTTTTACGGTGCTAACTTCTTACTCCTATCCACGTTTGCTGAAACCCCCTTCCTTGTTTTTTGTCTGTAAGGTATTTCACTTCTGGCTCACAACCCCTTTTTTCAACTTCGACCATTTTTACATTATCCGGGCCTCGAAGGATCTCCCCTTTAGTTGTTTTCTGGTGTTCGTGAAAATCGTCGGTTTTGCCTTTCCACTTCCAGCGACACCTTCTGATTCCCTTGCCCCTCTAACCTCCCCTTCTTTGCGGCTTCCATCGGTACCAGGACTATTGACTCCTCACTTTCTTAGCTCTGGTTCCCATCGTCCCCTCTTCTGAGCTTCATGTGCTCCTTTCCCGATCCTTCCTCGAGGACAACGACTTTTGATTCACACGGAGGAGTAATTTTTCACGTTCTCCTTATTTATCACGAGAGATTCGGGACTGTTTTTTCCGTGTTTCAGCCCTTCTGAGCTCTTTTCGCATCCTTTTTCTCATTTTTAACTTTTTTCCCCCACACTTCCTTCCGCTTAGTGAGCCGTCGCGCCTCCCGCCGCAGTTTTGCCGCCCCCTTTCCCCGGACAGTAGAAATGTCCCAAGGGTGTGATATTTCTTTTGTAGCCAACTCAGCTTTTTGGATGTATCCTTCTTTCTCCCCCTTTTTCTCTACCGGGATAAGCAGTCGTACGCCACTTTTTGAGCAACCGGATTCTTGCTTGCATCTTCCCTCCCTTAAATTCACTCCCGCAAGAAGGGCGCCCCAGGCTGGCGCATTTCGTTAACCCCCCCTCTATTCTTGGACATTTTTAGTGCAAAGCCCGTGCTCGAATTATGCGTGTAAGAAGCCCCCGCGAGCCCCTTCTCCTCCGCCCCTTTCCCCGCCCTCCCCCCCACCCCTTTTTCCGTTATTTCCAATGCCCGTAGATCCCTATCTGCAGGTTGGTCTCATCCATGTTTTTCCTCGTCTCCCCCCTCCCTCCTTCCTCCCTGGCTTCTCCGTCCCCCTCTTATAGCAGCGTGACTTGAGCTGTCTTCCCTCCCTCTTCGATGCATAGTCGGTCGGGGCACCCACCAGACCAGAGTAGTTATTGCCGGCTTCTTTTTTTTGTTTTTCCTCCAACCCAACTGGTGAAGATTTCCCCCTCTCCTTAGCCATGGGCCCGAATTCTTCTTGGAAATCTTCCAGAATTTTTCTTATCCCTCTAACTGTGTGGTTACAACCGTTAGGTCCTGGAGCTCACCCTATGTCGACCCGCAGGTCCTCTCTATATTCAGATCGCTACCTGCACTACCCTGCCTCCAGTCTCCCGTAGTATATCCGCGGATCCTGCCAGCGGCTTATTTCCCCCTTCCGTGATCACGCTTGGTCCGCTTCCCCTGCGGCATCGGGCATGGTGAGTTTTTTGACCAGCGACCCTGCCTCCTCTGTAGAACTTGTCCCTCCCCCCTCCTCGCTCCAAGCCCTTCTAAATGATTTGATGTCCAGAATTTGCTTTCTCCTCGTAAGGCCACGCTTCCGCGCCCCCGGTGCGGACGTTATGTGAGTACCCCGAATTTATTGTGCGCCCATTTCTCCGTCCCCCTATGTACCATGATACGGCCGTCGCGGTTAGGCCTTTTTGAGTATGTCTTCGGAGCAGTACTGCGCCGGTCTTTGACGACCTACTTGCCTCTCTTTTCTTCCTTCTTTTTCATGCGGCTATGGCCCGGAGTGACAGAGGTCGATCTACCAACACTTCCTTTCAGGTTTTTGCGAAACCCGTGGAACGGACAACCCCCCTTCACTGAGCGTCCCCTTCCTTTACCGCCGTCAAGAATAGAGTTTTCCCTCCTTAGACTGTTCGACTTTGATGAGTCCCGTTTTGAGGATACCTTCTTTTTCAAAGTTTTCGTGAACCCACTGGGAAATCCGTCTTCCCCCAAATTTTTCCCTCTTATATTCCCCCCCCCCTTAGGTTTTCCGGCCTTCCAGTTGACGAAGGGGACCTTTCCGATTTTCCCTGGCCCCCGTCACGGATGGCCGTTCCCCTCCCCGTCCCGTCGCACTTTCTTCCCCTTCGCGGAGAAAGTGTCAGTTTCTTTCCTTAGGTTTAGACGTCTAAGGACTTTTTCCTTTGTTGATGTCCCTTAAGATTGGTCCGCGGGCTCCTCCGTGATTTTTCTATTCCTTTTAAGTAAGGAAGAGACCAGAGGGCCGCCCCCCGCTCTGAAAGAATTCGGAAATTCCCGTATTGCCCTTCCTAAGGCGGCGGTACCCAAGAAGACCCCCCTAAATGGCTCCTCAGCCTCATTGGACTTGTGAGACCCCGGTGATTCCTATGACCTTCCTGCTCGCACACTCTTTTTTCAGAGCCCAACTTCTGAAGGTGCAACTTTTAGGATTTCCTGAACTTAAGTGCTTCCAGGTCCGATGTCTTTCTAGCCAGGTCCAGGATTTCGTTCTCGCGCATGGCGATTGCCTTTTTGTGGACCGTCGTTTTGCGCTTTGGAAGTAGCGAGAAAAAGACGAAATACCGACTTGACACTTCTGTATCCCTCGAAACTTCTTAGTCTTTGTAAGTCGGTGCAAGTCGGGATTCTTTTTTCCATCCCAGACTGATGACGTCAGTCAGGTCATTTTCGTTAGTGGCCTTCATTTGCTAATGTTACGGCGATCTCCTTCTCGTGATGTGTCGAAACTCTTAGGTCCGTCCTCTTCCATCAAGTTGTTGCCTCCCCCCCTTTACTCCTTCCATCGACTCTCATCCTTTTCCAATCTTTTCCCCGCAGGTTCCCTTTCTGTCTCGGACCCCCATTGCTTGTACCAACACACCCCTGCTCTTTGTAACGCCGCGTACTTTTTTGTCTGATGGTGCCCGAAGCCATACCGATCCTGTCGTAGAATCAGAGACCTTGCAACTTATTTGCCCTTGATTCGATTACAGGAGATCGAGTTGCTTTCTCAATTCGCTTTAATCCTCCCTCTTCTTTAATCTGCGCCTCTGATCCTTCACGTCCTGAACATCCGTCTTTTGGTATTCTGGTCTTGACCGGATAGTCCGCCTTTTTTTTGCTTCTTCATTAATGACTTAGTCTCCCTTGCTATGTATGTCCCTTCATATCGAGGGATTGAGGGGATGATTGTCAAATTCCTTTTTCCTCCCCGGTAGTAGAGTCCCCCCGCGGTACTCGGCCCCCGAAACGATTACCCCCCTTGTTCGCGTGCGGATGGCGACTGACCTCTGCTGCCTTTCATATCCAAGCCATGGTCTAACGCCTCGATAATGGCAGTATTTTTTATGAAGATTCGGCTGGCCTCGCAACATCCTCTCCAAAGCTTCCTTTTACGGTTTACCGCCCGGTGGCGTTGCGCTTCTCATTGTTTTTGCGGTTTTTGACTACGGTCGCGATCTTTCCGAACGTTCCTTTCTTTGGGATCTTCTAGGATCGAAGCGATCCTTTTTCGATTGTCTTCCCCCCCCCCATGTCCCGCCCTTTAAAATCTTCGTTTCTCCAGTCCAGTGATGGACGTGCATCTTTGTCTCCGTAATTTAGGCCCGTTTTCTCTTCCATTTCCCCCTAATCCCCATATACTGAGATCATTTCTAGTCTTTGCGAACGGGCCCGGCTGTCCTCTTTTTTAAGGCCTTTCCCTCTTTCGGACCGTAATTTTCGGCGGCGTCGGAGGTAGACGTGCTTGTGTTCTGTTTCTGGGGGTACGGACAGCCCGAGGGTTATTCCCTCCCTCCCTCTTCACGACCCCTTGAAACAACTCTAGCATGAGACAAGTGATCCGACCTTTGCTTTCCTTTTCCTGGGTGGGTTTTCCCCAAAGTTGTTGTTTAATTTTTCCTGGACTTGACTCCTTGACAGGGAGGAAATGATAAGTCAGCTGCGCCGCGGGGTAGGTGACCCCTGAAAAGCCTCCCATCTTTTTTTAATTCCGTGAACTCCCCTAAAAACTTTTCCCCTCCCCCCCACCCGGGGCGGAATTGTCGGCTATGGAAATCTCCCCTCTTTTTCCCTTTAGGTTTTCGTTGTCCTTTCCTATCTTCTTGGGTGAGAGGACACGGACACTCCTGACCTCAGCTTGATATCTCTTTTCTTCCCCCTTTTTGTGAGGTCATAGAGTATCGGGTAGTTTACCCCCCTCCCCCACTAAGATTTCGGAGTTCAAAAACTTACGAAGACGACCGAGGATAGGTGTCCCTGGTTTTTGTCCCCATTTTAATTGCGTAGGGGTCGTGGAGTCCCTTTTAGGTTTCCGGAAGTCACGGCCGAATCCCCTTTGCTGGAACCGACCTTGACTGATCGTCCCTTTTTTTTTTTCCAGCAATCTAAGAGACAGGTAAACCAAACCTTTTGTCCCCCTCCCTTTCAGGACTCGACGGCTTGATCGTTTCTTCTGAGCGTGGGTTCGTTGCTTTTCGGCGCGTCTTACCCCGGTCGTGCCTCTTTTTTGACAGCCACAATTTTTTTCCCCTTTTCCCTGCAACGCCGACCCTCCCTTCCGAGGTGCTTTCCATCTTTTACCTTAAGAGGAACATCTTCCTCGACCATTTTTCCGCCGATCTTCTTCCGCAGTTCATCGTGCTATAGTCTAGCCATTCGCGATCCCCCGACTGCACCTCTAGTTAGTTTTTTGACAACTTTTTCCCTTACTTACACCGTCTCAAGTTTCCTCGCCGAACGAGATTATTCTTATGTTTGTCGCGGCACCCGTCGCTGATTCCTTCTTCCCCTTTAGCAGATCCCCCCACATTCTTCCCCCTTAGGTTAACCTTCGCTTCGGTAAGCCGTCACGGATCCGCAGCCAAAAGCTCTGCGCGCGCACTACCAACTTTTTACCCCGTTCTCTTTCCCTTCTGGGTGATCGTGTCCTTTTTCTAACAGTCCGAGTTTTTAATGACTTTGCTGTCTACCTTTCTCCAAATGTTTATCGTGCTCTCGCGCGTCGCCCTCACCCCTCCAGCGCCAACCGAAATTTTTTTTCCGCCCCCCCCTACTACCGCATTCAGGGAGGCCTAAGGGACATGTCCTTATTAAGACTACCTCCCTCAAACTATTATGTTAGAGCTCCAAGACAGGCCCCCCCCCGCTTTCTCTGTTGAAAGACTTTTGACGATCCTGGGAACTCCCCCCTAACGGGAAGTGCACCAATTCCGGACCAACCCAATGTTATCATGATAATACGAAAGCTCTGAATCGTAAATATATTCTATTATCTGTCGGTCTTACCCTTTTCCATTTTGTAGTCCAGTAGATCTTCGATGAGACTTGACCACTCCTTTTTTTTATTCTCGCTCCAGCTATATTCTTTCTTGCAACTCGCCGCCTCTCTCGGCATTGCCTTTTCCTTTTTGATCCATTTTTCCACCAATTGATCATGAAGCGACCCTTTGACTGACCTGGTTGCTGTCTTGGGACAATCCTGTCTTCGCAGGTCGTCGTCGCTTCCCGGGGCCGGAATTCGGTACTTTTCCCATATAGTGCCAAAGAGGACATCCTCTATCTCCTCCAGACCGTCACATGAACTTTTCTTCTCGCGCCAGTTCTTTCCCCCCCGATGTGATTTTCCCGATAACCGAGGAATTGTCCCCAGTTTAAAGGACCGACTTTTTTGAGCGGTGGGTCCCGGCATCGGGCATGCTTTTTTCCTATGGCTCCACCCCGAGACCCTTCTTCACCCTCCCTCCTCGCGAGGAAACGCCTTTCCCCTGCCAATATGAGAAAGCCTTCTTTCTTCCTCTGTCAGTTTTTACTCTCTTGGCCCTGTGGGATTTTTCTTGAGACCTTTTTTTTTTTTTTCGATTCGCCGCCACTTCGGGATAAATATTGATATATCCAAGTGCGACACAGGCAGTCCTCCCTTCTCCTGGAAGTTTTTATCTGTCTTTTTCGTCTCTCCTTTCTACGGCAAAGGACCGGGCCCTTTGGTTTTTGGGGGGGACCTGCCCTCGGTCAGATGCTTTCGTCCTCCTTTTCTCGGAACTTTTTTCCTGATTGAACGTATCTTCTCCAAAAAGGCTTCATTAGATTGATCATGTGCCAACATTGCCTCGCAGTTGATCAACACGCCGGCGCTGCTCTGCTCCCTCCCGTCTTCCCTGAGGATTTGTAATTCCTGTGATGTAGCCTTTTTTTGACCTTCATCGGTTGTTAAAATTTCGTAACACTGTCCCCAGAACCCTTACCCACCCCCCCTCCGACAACCCCTTAGTGTAAGCCTCCTACCTTGGTGGGTGGTTAAGAGATTGTTATGCGTTTTTTTTTGACGACGGTGCCCTTGTGCCGGGTCCCCCGGCAAGATTTTACCCCACTGTTTTCCAGTTTCAACACAGGGAAACCGTTTAGCCCTTTTTGGTTTTTGCAATTAATCTCGAGACGGTCCGAGCTGTCCCCCAGACTTTCGAACTAGGTCGCAGGTTTTCGTTGTTTTTCATAAACTTCCCCGCGGCACGTCTCTCCACAGGATCATGAGCTTTTCCTTTGTGTAGTTCTCGCCCTTTAGTTCATACTGGGGCCCCCGTAATCTCCCCTCGCGGGCCTAAAACCCAGCCATTGTAAAGAAGCGTGCATTGTGTAACCTTCGCGCAGGAAGTCCTTCCGCAAATTCTCCGGCCCGATCCTTGAATTGCCGTGCGGCGTCGATCTCAACTGTGTAGCGCAGATGAAGTTTGGTTTTCTCTTCCCCTTTTGTTGTTCGCTGCATTCCCACCCTTTGCGTTCCAAAAGAGACCCGTGCCTGACATTATCGCACAGTATCGCGAACCCAGGCTTTCTGCTTTCTCAGGTGGATGGAGCCTTGTCCTGGAAGTAGTACTTTTTTTCGAGGACCCCCGAGATCAACCGTCTCCAGCCCGATGCCCGCTTTTCTGGAAAACGTCGTGAGGGCCTTCCGATGCTATCCCCGATCCTTTCATCACCAGTCTTTTTTCTTCTGAGATCTTTTTTACCTGCCGGGCGTGCATTTTGTGTAAGTTGCGAAGGGTCTCTAGTCTTCTCTTCTGTTTCGAACTCTATTTCTTCTTTCAAGGGAGCCGGGAAATTAATGAATCGAGACTTGAATCTTCATCCTGATTCCCTTTTTCATCTTCTTTGTCTTTGGATTCCCCATGCGTTTTCCCCCCCCTGTGTTCTGACCAAGAAGAGGTACATCTTACCCCCCTGCTTTTCTGACTTTTTTAGTCCTGGTCCCTACGACTCTCCAATGATCTGATCTTTCCTCCAAGTGGAACTTTCCTAGGTGGAGCTAATTAATTAACTTCCCTCCGTCCTGACAGTTTGAACGCATTAAGAATCCCTCCCTCTCTGATCTACTGAGAACCTGATTTTTCTGACCGGTTGGCTAATATCCAGCGTATTGTTTTACATTTAGTGGTTCTTCGTGCTGTCGGGCTCTTAGTACTCCATACTTTTTCTATCATCCCCTCATTCATTCGAGCACGGTATTCGGCCATCCCTCTGTTTTTCGGGAAGTTTCTGGCTGTTACCCTTTTGCTCCCTGCCCCTTCCCGGTGAGCTCTCAAAGCGGTCTAGTCCCCCCGAACTCTCATCGTTGTCAGCTTCCCGCCGATTTGGGTTTCTTTCTTCACTTTCTGGAGTCCCTTAGAGCCAGGCCCCAAATTGGAGTCCGAGTCTCCTCTCAGTCGCATGACGAGCCGCCTTCTTTGTTTCCTCGCACCAAATTACTACAATTGGTCACTTCAGGTACCGACCTTGTGATTTTGCGATTTTGATCTTTTGCCGTCGACTGCCTTCTCTCCATTGAGAGCGAAGCAGTTCCATTATTGATTTTTTTTCGGGCTCAGTCCATTCAGCATGAGTATCGAGCGGGCACGCCCACGGTCCCATTTTTCTCCGAAATCCCCCGTTAGTAGCCAGGGACGATTGATGACTCCTACGTTTGACGACTTCCTTACTTTTCCCTGACTTCAATCGCTCTTCGTCATGCAATTTCACCCCCTCTCTCGGTCCGCTTCTTTAACTTTTTTTACCGATCCTATACGGGGTGAGTTGAGTCATCGTGGTTTCTAGGACTGTATGTGTTACAGATGGCGGACTCCCGTTCCTTGCTTTTCCCCCCTTGAGTTGCCGTTTACGTTTGAGTATGTGGTTTTTCTTTGCAATGAGTTTTCCCGCGCCGATTCCCGACAACTAAAAAAAAACCCCGCCCCTCCTTCCTTTCTAAGGTTGTCATTCGCGTCAGTTCCTGCCCGGTGCGTATTTTTCCCCCCCAGTTGGTTGTTTAATTTCCGGATTTGTCTTGGCCTTCAGCCTTCGGAAAATTGTTTTTTTAAGGAGTCCTCTGCCGTCCGCCAGCTTTGTTGTGTTTGTTACAGGTCCCAAACGTTGCTTCCTTGTGACTTCCGTGAGCCCCACAGTTGGCAGTTCAGTCGAGTCTGGAAACATTGGCCTTCCTCCAATGGGAAAGATTTTTTCGTACCGTGTGTTTTTTTCAATGATTCTTCGTTTTTTTTTCCCCGCCACAGCGGTCCTTT
>Ga0179591_1295278_pt1 | contig 10751 bp, 15 predicted proteins | sample CZOMad2_1_08_16f_FD_182891 | JGI IMG/M metagenome (GOLD analysis project Ga0179591, IMG submission 182891) | Vadose zone soil fungal communities from Angelo Coast Range Reserve, California, USA - CZOMad2_1_08_16fungal (PacBio error correction) | ecosystem: Environmental > Terrestrial > Soil >... | reverse complement strand
CAGTGAGTTTGGTTGAATCAACTCCTTAGGCTTGTCTCCTGTGTTGCAAGTTGTGAACTCAGAGCGTAAGTGGTCTAGTCATAACCTCTCTAAGTTTCGCGACCGGCTTTTTCTTTTCATCTCCCCGAGAAGAGTTCGTTTGTTGCTGGAATCTTCCCCAATTCCCTTCTTTTTCCTCATGAGGGCATTCACACAACTGTGATAGGACGAGAATCCTTTTTTTACTAAACTTTCCTCCTATGCTCCCCAAGTTTCCTAGACCTAGGGAACCGCTCTTTCAACATTTCTTCCAGGTTGACAACCCTTGCAATGTGAAATGGCAGATCCCCCTGATATGGGATCTCCCATCTTTCTCTTCAGCTTTGATGATTCACTTTGACTGCATTTTAGTGTTTAATCTATGATTGATGCTCGTTGGAGAAACGAATACGGTAAGTTTTATGGTCGCCCCTCTCGTTTCGCGTATTTGATGACTTATCCCTCCCGTACTTCGTTGTCCCTAAGGAAAGCCCCTCTTGCTCCTTCTTTCCTCTCCCTGCCCTTATTCGTGTTTAATATTGGTACCCCTTTCGGGGTCTTTTCTTCTCATAGGGTCCTCTCCTTCTTGCTACAGCGAGCTCATCTAGATTAACAGGGAAGGTTGATATTTCCTGCCTTGTCCCTCCTTTTTTCTTTTTGTGCCCCTTTAAGGAGGGATTGTCGTGAGGTGCTTTGACGTGGATAGTAGAGGTGCGGTGAGAGTTAGTTCCGCTTTAATCGACCGAGTTTAAATTCCTGATCTCAAACCAATACATTTCGCCCCCCCTTAGTCACATTTCTCCCAGTAAAATTCCCCGATCCTCACTCAGGATTTGACAGCTCCCTCCCCTTCCACTTTGCAAAAGTCTTTGATTGGCAGATAACCCACTTCCCCTTCTCTCGTGCCTTTTCCACCCTCGCCTCGCTTCCATTACCATCAAATCGACTAACCGATTCTAACCGCCTTACAAGTTACTTTTTTAGCAGCAGATGCCTGACAGGTGCCTCGTGTATACGAAGTGCACCGAAGTGGTTCACCACTTTCACCCTTCAAATTGTCTTTATACCCGAAACTTTTTCAGGAGATTAACCCCCCGAGCTAAAGTCCCCGCGGTGCGGAATTCCTTTGCAGTACGAAACCCAAACCTTCCGCGCCTCCCCCCCTCACCGTATGCCCTTCTTAAGTTTTTCCTATGATGAAACTTCTAAAAACGACCGAGTTTCCTTACCTCTTTTCCGCTGTCTCCCCCCCCCAGCAGTCATCCAGAACCCTTATTACTCTAAAGATTTTATTTTCCTCCTCCCCCCCTGAACAACTTTACCGTCGTAAACACCATAAACCCGGTTGCGCTAAATCCACTTTTTCCCCCCTATTCTCCCCTCGGTAGGTTGGTGACCAACGCCCTCTTCGTTATTTTGCCCCCACCCTTTTCCTTCTTTTCCCCCTGTTAGTCAAGTCTGTTCCCAATACTTTGTGACCAATGCTGTTGGCTTCCCCTTCTTCAAAGACCCGTAGAACCTGAGAACTATTTCCCCTATGTCGTCTTGCCTTCAGTAACATTGGCCCATGGCTACTGGCAAGTTAATCGAGGCAAGTCAGTTTCGGCATCTCTGAAAATCCAGACTCTTTTTCTTGCTCTTTGTTCATGTACCCTTTTCCAAGCGTAGGGCGACGTGCCTCTTGCTTAGTAATTTTTCCGCTTCTTCCCCCCATCACGTCCTTCTTCCCTTTGTTTTATAGTCACTTCCCCCCCCTTACTTCATCTGGCGCAATCGACGAGATAAATTCCTTGACCTTTCATTTCCCTCTCTCTTTTTTCCTGTTGGTTGAGAGGGCTTTTCTCATTCCATTAAGGGTCCCCAGATATTTTGACAGATGAATTTCTTTGCCCCCGCTGTTACGGCCCTTCTTTCCTTTCTCCTCGTGATTTTACTCGAAAGCCCTTCTTTCCGTGCTTTTCTAGTGTTTTTTCGTCCTCGACCACATGCCAGAATCTCCTTATGCGATGAACGCCCCTCTTTTCTCGCTTTTAACTTTCATGCTCCATTCCTCTTTGAAGCGTGGCCGCACCGTGTCCCCCTATTCCAGTTGTGCGACTTGTATTTCTCCCCCAACCGCATGGTGTTTTCGAAAACAAAGGCTTTGGAACTTCCTTCTTGCACCAAGCACGTAAAGGTGTGGTCCCATCCGATCTCGTGTTTTTCCCAGACCCAAAATATTGTTCATTAGGGAACCCTTGAATTTCAGCATCCTTTTGACTTTGTGTTTGTCCGTCCCTTTCAAGTTTTGTGCTACATCCCTTTAGGCGTATTCAATGTTGTCGCGAATCCGCCTTTTTTTAGTCCTTTTTTCCCCATGGAGTCCTTTGATCCCAAGCATGCGCATTGTGAGAGTATCGAAGATGTGATTTCTTCTGCTTTTTTCTCCTCTTCCCCAACCCTTCCTGGACAGGAGAGGATGGGACTCCAGTGATTTTCTCTCGATTCCCCCACCCCCTATACTTCCTAACCTCTTTTGGCCCAAATAGAAGACCTGCGAGAAACTGATCCCCCCAATCTCTTTCACATCTTACGGTGGGGAGAGCAGAACCCTGACTGGGCCTTCTTAGCGTTTTTTCTTGAAGGCCTGATCTACTGCAGTGCACCTGAGCACGCTAGCTCCTTGTTTAAAATCACAAGAAGACGTGACTTTTTCAATTACGTTGCTCTTGATACTTGGGTCGAGGAATTCCTTTCCCTTCCCCCCACTTTGGTAGTTAATTTGGAGAGTTTCTTTTTTTGATCCTTGGATTGGAAAACTTCCCCAGAGCCTCCCACTTACCCATTATACCCGTCCCCCCCTATCCCAGACTCACTCCACGCTCTATTCCTACATCAACTTCAGGAACACTCTGGCCTGGCACCACACCTTCCCCCCCCCCTCTTCTCAAAGATTTAGCACAATCCTCCACGCGCCATCTGGAAATCTTTTATCCAAATCTCTGCGCATGACCCCAACCCTCTCTCACTCCCCCTCCCCCTTTCCTTCCGCTGGAATCACGCTAAGTCGGGCGGACGATGCTCTCATTTTTTTTTTGAGACCGACCGTGTGCGCGGTACTCATGGACAAGCCTCTCCCATGTCTCTGGCGACAGTGCCATTGCCGTCGCCCCCTAATCTTCCGACCCCAGCGATCGTAGGACCCTAGTAACTGGCCTTAGTTTCCGCTCTCCCTTCCCTAAGCTAGTGACCATTCGCCGTTTTGTTCCCTCCCCCATGTTTCCAATGTGGGGCCGCGGCATTTTTTAAGCAGGGTGCCCCCTCGTCCCTCCATTCTGTATCTTTTCGCCACGGCTAAAAAAGTCGGTATCCCCACCCTGGAATGCTCGCCGAGGCCCAGCAAATTGGTGGACCCTGGTGGCTCGCCGGCCGCGCTCCTGTCCCTTGGGTCCCTTCCCCTTCCAACAATGCCGCTCTTTATGCACAGAAGCTTCGTCCCCCTTCTTCTGTAACCCAGACCCTCAAAAACTGTAAGCTGCAACCCCACCTTCACATGAGCAACCTGCACCCACTCCCCCTGAATGTCCATCTCTTCTTTTCCCTCCCTCCCCCCCTTTTTTTTTTTTGCGCTCTCGTCGCCCCATCGCTGTGGTGCATCAACGATTATTTTCGTTCCCCTTGCTTTGGTCAACGTTCCGACTGTTTGTTCGTTTACACTTTGAAACGGTGAGCACGTCTTCTAAGAGCAATAGTCCAACTTCTTTTTTTGGTCCAAAGACCTTCATCTTAAACCCATTTTCGATGTTTCCTTAGGCTCCCATTTGAGGGCAGTCCCCCCCCTGCTGGACAAGATATCCATGGGTTGGATACCTTAAACTTTCATCATACATCTTGCATTTTCTCTATACCCTAAGTTGGACGTCCTTTGTGGACGGTTGAATTTCACCCCCCTTTCCTTTTTCCCCTCCTTCAGCCCCTGTCGATTAATCCCATAGGAGTTTTGTTCGAGATGTTTGGTGAAACGATTCTTCTTTCCTCTTTTTTTCAATGATCGATTTGTGATTTATGATGGATTTGGGTGACAGGACCCTCCAGTTTCGGAGTCGCACTCCGTTGTTAATAGTTTTCCATGTAGATCCGCCTTTCTCCATCTCTAATGAACGTCATTACCCCTCCGCCGGACTTCCCCGATCTCTCCTGGAGTTAGTCGTGACCTATTTTTTTTAGGAGATCCATGGTTGGTCACTTTACTTCTTTTTCCCCCTGAGTTGTGGATGTTGGTCCTTTTGCCTCCCGCTGGGGACTCCTTTTTAGTTTTTTGCCCCATCATCGATGGATGTCTCTGAGGTGTCAAGTCGATCTCTCTTTGATTTTCTGTGTATTTCTAATTGAGGGTTTTGTGTGAAGAGCCACCCCAGTTTCCCTTAGATCCCTCACCCATACATTTCACCACCCAACAGTGAGTCCTCACATTAAATTTCCCTGCCCCACAATCCATTATTTTGACAACTTTTCGCCTTTTGCAAATTAACCCTCTTCGGACCCTTTAGGTCTTCCCACCACACCCTTTTTCCTTCTCTGTCAAAGTCTCCCTTTCCCTACCCTCACCTTAGACCCCCTACCTTTTTCCATTGATTGACCCTATGGGGCGTCCTAAACCGCCCTTACCTGTTTTCCCTCTCTTTATAGTTTTCCCTACTTAAAGTACCATTTCGTCGACGTAACCTTTTTTTGCCTTAGTGAGGTGTCCCCAGAGCCCAGCATTTTCGATGAAAATGACGGATGGAATGTAATTGGTACGTGTCTGGTCGAACCCCCCCCTCATGACTCAATATGCAGGAGCTGTTGCTCAACTCCTATGGGCTTTACACGATTTGTCTAATGAAGTCCCACGCCTCCTGGCATGAATCGAATCCTTGAGAACGAGGTTTTCATGCCTATCCTTTTTCCCCCCTTCTTCCCCGTATTTTCCCACCCATTTAATTCTGTTGCCCCATACTGCAGCCCCCCCCAGTCTGGTTGAGTTCTGGTTGTCCTCCAAGAATTCCGCTGGGAACAACACCCTTTCTTTGCTTTTCACTCTCGTCACCGCCTTTGAACATCTCTTTTTCCCCACCGGCTTTGTCTCACCCCACGCCCATTAGCACTGGATGAAATAGTCACGGTCTTTCGTCACGCCTTTCCCCTTTCTGGCCTTGAAGCACAGTAACGACGTGGTCTTCCCTTCCTCGCCCCTCCCTTTCCTCTTTCCCCTGGCGAATGACCTCCCCTCTCCCCTCTCTGCGCCGTTTCCTTTCTTCTGAGTTTCTCCTTTCCGCTCTTTCTCCCCCTCCCACGCTATTTTCACGTCATCGGGTGAACCTCAATTCTGTGGAACCCCACCCAACACCCCCACACCTCCCTTATCGACCGCGCTTCCCTTCCCAATTCCCTGACCTGACTTAAATCTTCTTCCTCTTCCTACTCATTTGTTGAATTGCCCATTCCAATTTTCTCCGAGTCTATAGTTTTCTTCTCAACGGACGAGGTGAACACCCGAATCCTTTATTCGCGTGATGGACTCGTTCAAAAGTAGACTCTCCTTCACCCCCCTCTCCCCCTCTCTTTTGATAGGGTGGGTAAATTCAGAAAATATGAGCGCGTTTTCCTTGCCTGATGACGAGCCTCAATCCTTTTTCTATTGACAGGAGGAAATTCCCCGCCTGTGTACCGGCCTCCCACCCCCCCATTCCCATTTCTCCCCCCTTGGTCGATTGAGGGGAAGCAGAGTGGGGTCCCCACGATGTTCCCCTCTCCAGTTTCTTTTTTCCCCGATAGCCTTCTTGGATCCCCTCCTTTCCAACATCGTTTTCTTTTTTTCTTTCCGATTCTTTTCTAGCAAGAATTTGTCTGGTGTTTTCCCCCTGAACGGTAATCTTTTTTCATCGTTGCTTCTCTTCTATTGAAATTTTCTTAGTCCTAAGCCGGTGGCTGGCACTCTTCCCATCTGCTTTACCCCCTTTAGGTTAGAACTAAGACCCGTGTTCTCCTTCATTCCTTGTCGCTGCGGGCGTTTCCTGTTTTTTTTCGCCAGGAAACCTTCAAACTTTCATGTCCTCTCCATTTTTTTTCCATCGGCCCATAGAGACAATGTTCCTTCCTCCTTTGTTGATTTTTCCAAGTTGACGTCAGAGAGACAATATCAAAGATCTTTAATCTTCCCTTCGCGTTTGGCGCGGACCCTTACTGGGCATTCTGTTTCCCCGATTTCTGGCTTGAAGGGAAGTTATTTAGCAGAGGTGCACAGACCTTCGCATCTCTGTAAGCAAGAACTTTTGCCAAGCCCTCAGATTTTGCCCCTAAGACGCTTGTCCTTGCTTTTTAGGTTCTTGAAATTCCTGGGACTCCTCCACTTTCTTTTATATCTTGGCGAAGTTGATTATCCCCAAGATTTGATTTCCTTCAATTCATTTCCGACCTCTTCAAAGCCCCATAATATTATAAGAGACGATCCAAATCCTATTAATTAAACCCAGCTGGGACCCCACCCCTCCCACCTGCTTCTTCCAGCGTTCCCTCTCCAAAGTCTTTTAGGGTCCCTAGGGGATAAACTATAGTTATCCTGACCCCCCAATCTTTCCCTACCAATCATGCTCCCGGAAACAAAGCGCCTCCATTTTCATGTAGGCTTGAGTGGCTCGCCTCTTTCTTTCAGCAAATGCTCAGCGCGTCCAAGTCCCTTGGCCCCCCCTACAAATCTGCTTAGACCTACCAGTAGTTAATTAGTGCATGTCGTCCCCCCGATTATCCCCTCCCCCCAGAAGCTCGCAACAAGAGGAAATGTCTTCCTCTTTTCCTACATATTTAAGTCCTAGCTGGGAATCACCCCGGGTCGCTGTTCCACCTTTCATTTTGCCCCTAAATTCCCCCGTGAAGTTACCCCAATATCGTTCCACTTTTTATCGTACGCACTTCTTTGAACTATTATTAGTAACTTCTGTATACAAAAACTTGACTTCTCTTTCGAGTCCCTAACTTGTGACGCCATGTGAGGCTTTTCTGCAACCTCCTTCACTTCGGGTTGATTACCTCCAACACTAATTCATATTCTCGGAGCTGTTCAAGAAGCCTTCTCTGTTCCATCCTAGAGCATTACTTAATCACAAATCCTATATTCAGAACTTGTTAATACAATCTCTAGAAGCTTTTCTTCCCCCCTCTCCAATTTGCATACGCTCTCTTTTATCATCCGGGTGTTTGAGACTCTCTTTTTCTCCATTTCGAGGGTTAGCCCACCTTATGGGAGGTAGATATTGCAAGTTTTTTCCCTGCCTCTCGTAGAAATTTTTGCCTTCTTTCTTTTAAGAGTGAAGTATTATTCATCCTCGAGACATAGTCCCTTCTTGTTTCCCAAGGCCTTTGAGCACAACCCCCAAATGCACTCTTCTCTTATTTTTCCTCCCAGTCTTTGCAGTCACAAATTTCGTTGAACCGGAAATGGTTTCTACCTGACCCTTTTCCCTAATCCCTATGCGTCTTTTTCTTCCGAAAGATCTGGGAAAATTCTTGAGGTGATTTCCACCCCTTCCCCCCCTGCCCCCTTTTAAGCAAATGGTCCACATTTAGCTTTCCTCGGTCGAGGACCCCCTCCATGAGGTCTTAAAATAAGTGAGTCTTGTTCTTGATTGCTGTTTTCCCCTAATTGAACGACGTTTTTGAGTTTGTCCCCCCTCCTTCATTTCTGTTATCTTGAAGACTATGCAATCACGAATTTGTGCTTCCCCATCCTCCTTCTTTCTCCGACCTCATTGAGCTTTCTAGTGCGTTCTTCTTCGTGGCCCTTATTGTGTCGTTCTTGATTTTCTTTTTGAGTTTAATGCTGAGTGGGTATACCAACTCTCGTTCTCCCCTATTTCTCAAGGGTGGAATTCAAGATGGGGACGACCCTTTTTGTTTAATGCTTTTCGACCGAGGTTCGCTCCCCGGTTTGGCCGTTCTCGAGGTTTGCTTTTTCGAGGTTCTTGAATATCATTTCAAATCGTCAGTCTTAATTCCCCCCCCCCCCACCATTCTCCAACAATATAAATACCCAGGGTGATTACAAATTCTCCTCCTAACTCTCTTTGACCCCTCTCTCTTCCCCTTTGACACCTCAAGGACTTTTTCATTCTTCGTCCCACAAACCTTCCTTCCCCCTATCGTGCTCTTTTCCCCCTTGCTCGACCCCATTTCCCTACCCTCAATATAACCGAGCCGGTCCCAACTTCCCAGTCTTTTGGTCTCTGCAAGGAACTCTTTGAGTTCTTTGCTATGTCCCTCTCCCATTCCTGAGTGGTACCCCAGACAAGGTCGTAGACGTCGTACCTCTTTTTGTGCTCTGCCCCGTCTGCTGCCCTAGGTTGATGTCCTTTCTAGCAAACGCAGCGATCCCTCAAAGTCCGGTATGCCTCTCCCAAGTTTTCCCGTTTCCACCGCCCGAGGTTGTCCCGATGCAGTGACGCACGCCGGCGGATTCTCCCGCCCCTTTTTTACTCTACCCTGCTTCAGAAGTGCACCTCCGTGAATCACCAATCAACAGGCTTTGCTTCCCCCCCCTTTTTCCCCCTTTCTTCCGAAACTGCATTGGTTGCGGTCTGTGTTGCTCCCCAAGTACCCCCTCTTCCCCCAACCCTTGATGGTAACACTATGCATAAGTGACCATTTAACCCACTTCTGTCTCCCCTCCCGGACGAAAACCCCGTCCTTCAACCCTGAAAATATGTTTCGGGGATGTCTAACGCGTCAACATTTTGCACTTCTCCTGGCCACTGTTTCCAAGAGAACGCAGTACCGGGCCCCTCCGCGCTCTTTCGTTTATTTTGTTTCTTTTTTCTGCTTTGCATACCCGATCTTTGCGATTGCCCTGGATTGCTCTACTTTTCCGATTTTCCCAATCCCTCTTTCTGATCAGCAATCGGTTTGCCAGTAATTCGCCGCACCCCCCGCCTTATCGACCTTCTCGAATCCCCTGTTTAATTTTGGCCGAATTGTTCTAATTTTTGCGGGAGAGATTCGCCCCACAACCTTCCCTTTATTCTCGCTGGTCTTTCGTCCCTTTTTCTTCCCTCTACTTTTTCTTCAGACCTGAGAGAGAAGCCGTGATGCTGAATGGAAAAGTCGACGTCCAGCCAGGCCAACTCTCCCCGCTGGAGATGGTGGCGCAGGATGCACGCTGCAAATAAATACGCGCGGATGGCTTGCGCTGCCCTGCTGCGCCCCTTCTTTCTCTGGCACCCCCCCACCCCCCCCCCTTTTCATTATCCCCTTCCCGCTTCCTGAAAGCCGTGCATATTTGAACTTTTCGCCTTTTTTGCACCCTTTTTCTCCGAATCTGTCAAAAGTGGGAAGGTAACTACTTGCATAGTTCAAGCCCCTCTTTGCCACCCAGATAGTTGTTCCGCAAGACCCCACGGTCTTGGTTTCGTTATTGTCCCCAGTTTCATCCTCTGTTGTGTACTTACCGTAACTTTTCCTCTTCTTTTCTTCCCCACTCGAGAGTAGAACTTCTTCTGACTACGGGGTTCATTCTTAAATCGGGTAAATCCCCTCTTTCTTTTTATCCTCATCCCATCTAGGCTAAGGATTGATTCTTCGCTTCTTTTTTGTTGCCCACTAATCGCCCTCCTTGGCATGCCGTCTCTTGCCTGTTCTTTCCCATCTACGGCTTTTTACAGTCGAAGCATGTCATTTTTCATTTTTCCCCCCCCCCCCCTCGCGCCCTGCTTTCGCAATTCAAAGCTCTTGCCCCTCTGCTTTGTACTTCACTGCGTTCCCATTTTTCCTTTGAGTCGAGTGAGGGTAGGAACTGTGCTCTTCCTATTTCCCCCGAACGTATCGAGGACGTTTTTGTCTGCCCCCCTAAGGCGCCCGTGCTTTGCAAAGTCGCTTTTTTTCTTTTTTTTCTCATCATTAGTTATGATGGGAGTTGGGACGGGATCATCACGGGGGAGGTCATTGCGGTTTTGTGTTTTCGGCATGTCCCCGCTTTTCATGAGCAAATTCAGCATTCCAACCTCAAGCAATCTGTGACAACGAATCCCAAATTTCCTTCCAACCTCTCTTGGTTTCCCAACCCTTCCCACACCTTTCGTTTTCAGAAAACTCGATCTGGATCCCCTCTTTGATTCCCATCTCCTTTTCCCCCACTATCCACTCCCCCGAACGCGCTAAATCCGGCAACCTCATCCATAATTGCCCTCCTCTGACTCTTCTCTCCTGAGTTCTCTACACCTTGAAGGATAATTCCTTTTCCCTCCATTTCCACGACTCCCCTAGTCTGCGACCCCTCCCCCCATTCGTTCCATGCGTGCTGCGCCACCCACCTCAGATCACATCCCTCCAGCGCCTGAAATCTAGTACTTGTTTCGCTCTACCACTCTCCCTACTTACTGATTTTTATTATCCAGTAGACTGGTTCATTGTCACCCCCCTTTCCTGTTGGTCAATAAGCCTCAGTGTCCTAGGTTCCCCTTTTTTCCCGAAGGTTTGTTTGTAGTTTAGTAAAACCACCCCTGGATCTTTTAAGATCACCGTGAATTTTTTCTTCTTTTTTTTTTGAACATGGGGGGTCCCGACGATATAATTTTATTGTTTTCATCTTCCTTTACTCCAAACAGTTCCTCTTCTCGGTCTATGAAAGAAGCCTGCCCTAATCTAGTCAAATATTACCCCACCCATGTCTCGAGACTATATCAACCCCCCTTAGCATACGACCTCCACATCCCCTGATGGGACCC
>Ga0179591_1293342_pt1 | contig 10752 bp, 16 predicted proteins | sample CZOMad2_1_08_16f_FD_182891 | JGI IMG/M metagenome (GOLD analysis project Ga0179591, IMG submission 182891) | Vadose zone soil fungal communities from Angelo Coast Range Reserve, California, USA - CZOMad2_1_08_16fungal (PacBio error correction) | ecosystem: Environmental > Terrestrial > Soil >... | reverse complement strand
TTTTTCGTCTTTTGTTTTGCTTGCGTCTTTTTTTTTCCTTATTCTTATACTTTCTTTCGTCTTTCCCTCTTGCCTGCTTTTATGTCTATTCTCGCTTTTGCAGCCGTTCCTTTTTGAGTGAACAATAGTCACGCGTCCTCGAGATCCGCCTCCCCCCCCCCTTTCCCCATCCCCGCACTCCATCCAGACAACCACACCCCCCCCCCCGTGCCGAGTCTACTGACGCCCCCATTTTTTCTTCCCCCCTTACGTAACTCCGTCAATTTACTCCAGTCCGAGCTTTGTAAGTTTATTGCCGCCTTTGCGTCATTGCGTGATTGATCTTGGACCCTCTGGTTCGATTTCTTGTTTTCTTACCTTTCCTACAGCCTCCCTTGACATAGTCTTTCTTTCTCCCCTCCCTTTTCCCTTAGTCGACTAGTAGCTACATGCTCTACGGCTCCGCGTCCCGTGCCAGTCTAGATCCCATTCCCTTTGCTAAAAGTTATTTCTTGCACGCAGGCTGCCTTTGTTTCGAATCATATGTCATTAGTTCCCATGGTTAGATCAGAGTCGCCACCTCGTTGTTTCCCCTCTTAGTTATCCTTAGATCCAGACGATTCGCAGCTGTGCCTTCCCCTTCATTTAACTTTTCTGCGCCTTTTTGTCCTGTAGCCTAGTTTCTTAGCGACAGTTTTTCTCCCGTCCGGATCGTTGCTGTGACTGATGCTCGCCCGTCCCATCGTCCCCCCTTTAATCCCTTTTAGGCATGGTTGTTCGGTCCATCGTATCACGCGAGTATCCCGCTTTCATGCTCTCTCACCTTCTGCAGCTTGGAAAATCGACGGCGTTCCGACAGATGCGTACTTCCTCTTGTACGCCCCCCTCCCCGTCCACCCCCACCTCTCTTTTCCTCCCCCCCACTTGCGTCGTCCATCAGAGAGGGGTGGCGGGTTTCCGCGAAGCATCCCAGCTTTGCTTTTTTGACTCCGTCTCAGAGAACTTCTTTTCTTGAAGTGAATGGTGTTTCTTTTAATTTGTTCTGCCAGACACTGGAACGAGGGTGATGTCGCGATTAACCTCACAGTTCATCCTCATAACTTTATCGACCCATTTGTTTTGGGTCGTCCTCCAATCTGCGTCCCCCCTTCTTCGCCCGAAGCCCGTACTCATATCTTTCGTTGTTTTCAGCGTATGAACGGCTATACTCCTTTCGTTCGATATTCAAATCCCGAGATTTGCTTGACTCAGACCCCCTGACTGATTTTACCTTTTACCAGTAGCGCAGTGCCCAGAGTCTCCGGGTTCCTTCTTTCGGATCGCCGGCTCTGACCCGTTTTTCTCCAGTTCCATGCGTAGAGAAGACCTTCCACCACTGCTGGGCCTTTGTTTCTTCTTTTATGCCCCCCTCTTTGTCCGAGGAGCTACGGCCTTTTATTCGTCTTGCGGGTTCCCACTTCGCTACTTCTACTTAGTCAAGTTTCGCGGACGTATTTTTCCCTAGCCCGCCAGACCCCGTTTATGATGTTCCGTCCCTCGAGCGATCTAGAGCCCCCGTCTGCAGTTCATCTGTCGCTCGTATCAAGTCTCCCGTTTTTATCCGACAACACGAGGGACCCTGTGATACGTCATCCGCGCATATCATCCGCCTTCCCTCGCGCAACCTACCGTATGACTGCGTGTCCAGGTTTTTTTTCTTTTTCTGCCAGCCCCCTCCTACACCACCTATATCCGCCCACGGTGCCTGTCCACACAGAGCGCTACGGCGGGTTTTGTTCTCTCCCAGCACCCTTTTTTCCCCCGTTACAAGAAAGCTTTTTTGGCGCGCTTTTCACCTGTCCTGTGTTTGTTGTTTGTCCTCCCTGACCTTCTTCGAAGTGAAGTATCGAAGGCTTTCGCATTCGCTTTAGGTAAGCCCCTCTATCTCAAATCCTTAGGTGAGCAGCCATAGAATTGGCAATTTACTGTCATTTGATTTTGTTCGGGTCTGCAGCCGAGATGCTAGATCTGTTTCATAACACCCTTTCGCGTGTCGTCGTTTTTTAGTCCTCCTTCGGAACGGTTTAAGCACCCCCGCTGGTCCATGAAGCGGAGCACTGTCCGAGATGAGAAAAGCCAGTAGAGAAACTAAGAAGGGCGATCCCCAAAGCGCAAATGCCCCCCCGCCAGATAAGGAAAGTCGCCAAGCACGCTTGTACAGTGATGCTGAACGTGTATGAGCAAAAGTGTGCGAGCTCGATGTGGCCCTTGAGATCCGGATGTTAGACGGGGCTACTTTGGTCACGGCTCGATGGATGTTGAGCTGGTCCATACCGATAGGTCTCATTAAGACCCACCCCTCCCCCCTCCATAATGTTCCCCCGGTGATTCACTTCTTCCTGATCATGGTAATTTGATATTATAGCGTAAGTGACCCCACTCATCTTTTACTCCGTAATAGCCGTCGATTAGCTACTATGCTGAAGATCGATGTCTGCTGCTCTCTCCGCGCGTTTTCTTACGATCACTCCCCACATCCTCGCTTTTTCCATTATTTTTTTTTGAGAAATGGTCCAACCGGCGTGCCGGTTTGCGGTATCTTTTTCCCCAGTCGGACCCCCCCGCTAGGGTGTTTTTTTTTTCTCGGGGTTTCCATCGATTTTTTTAGAGGTTTTTTTTTTATTTTTCTTTTTTTTTTGTTTTGTTTTTTTTTTTTTTTTTGCTTCCCGCTTTTTGAAATCTTCCCACAGACCCCCTTCCCCCCCCCCTGACTTCGCCTGATCCCCCACCGACCCAGTCCTTCTGTCCCTTGCTGCTCAGTGTGAGATCAGTTCCGCTAATCATGATTTTCTTCACAGGGCTCTTATTCGAAGTTTTTTCGTGCTTGTGCGTGAAATCGAGTCTCAGTGAGCAAGTGCTGGGCTCCATCCCCGTCTTCCTTTGATATAGTGCACCGGCTTCTTACGCTCCGTCCTTTATCTCTGCCCCCCCCCCCCCCCCCCCCCCCCAACCCCCCTTGGTTACGTATGGCACTTACTAATCTTGATGTCACAATCCCCTTTTTTTGCGCTTTTGAGGTAATAGGTCCCCGTAGTACTTGTGTCTCTGTCGACAATTTGACATCGGAAGGAGTCTAATCTTCAGGACTCATTTGATGAAAACCTTCTGTCTTCCCCTGTAACCCCATTAATATTTTCTTTTCCCCATTTGTGATTTGTATCGCATCCCCTTCCCCTCCATGCGCTTCCTTCATTTCTAGCGTTCCCAACCCTCACAGTCGGTTTTTCTTCTTCTGTTTCTCTTTTAGGTCAATGCCCCATCCCGCCCGCAACTCCCGAACGTTTTTTTTTCTCGCCTCCCCCCCGCCCCACTACTTCAGTCCCTTTTGCCGTGACCAGTCCGTGAATCTTCTGATTCCTCATACTTTGCCCTACTGCCCCCTTATACCTTCACTCTTGCCCCGCGTTTCTCTTTTATTTTTATACTTAACAAATTTTAGCCGCTTAGTCCTTAATTTCTCTTGCCGTAGAAGTTCCAATTAGACCCTGACCACGTCTCCCGGAGGATGCCCCATAGAGGTCAGAGTTGTCTTTGTTTCATTTCACCGTTGCCGAGCATTCTCACTGTCTCCCAGAGTCTGGCCATGCCATCACCGACTCCGCTGATAGTGGCTCTCCTCGCTCCCCGCTGAAATGACGTGCTCGTCCCAGGCTCTTTCTCTTTCCCCCTCCCTATCTTACTCTCTTTCCTCGTTCTTTCCCTCCTGACAGCCCATCCCAGATCCTTCGTTTGAATTCCAGAGCACGAATATGAACTCCCTCCCCGGCTTTTTCCCCTTCCCTCCTGTGTCGCCCCTCCATTTTACCGACATCTCTGTGCAAGAGTGCTTGTCCCCCTACCTTTCTCCTCTCTCATAGTTTCTTTGGCGTCCCAATGCCTGTACCCCAGTTTTCTCCTTTTTTTTTTTTCTTCAATCCAGCCTTTTAGTCCTCTACTTCAATAGCGTGAGATGTTTTCGCCCCCCCTCTTACCTCGAGCCGTTCCACCCTTGCTCCCTGCACATATATTCCCCCCCCCTACCTTTATATGAATCTCTGGCCTTCTCTCTTTCCGTCGCTTGACACGAGCGCCTGCACTCCCCCAAGCGGCCCGAACAAAACATCCTTCGCAAGGGACAATAGGATCATCTGTGTTTGTCCTGCGATTGAGTTTCGTGAGTGTACTGTCATTGAGGCTAAAACCCCTAGACACTTTTCTGCACGAACCCTCTTTGATTACTCCCGACCATTCTTCTTCAGCTCCTTGATCTAGTTTGAACACTCCTCGCCCCCCCCGTCCCACTTTCTGACCCCAGACAGACTGTGACACCCCACCCTCATCCCTTACCCCCCCTCCTCCCCACTCCCCCACCCCCCCCCCCTTCCCCCCCCCCACCCCTCTTTTCTTCAGAAGGCATTCCTCTTCCGTTGTTTTCTTGCATTTGTATGTATGTCAGCTTCGTTTCCTCCGTCGTTTCTAAGTTAAATCTTATCGTTTCGGTTCCCTGAGTCGCCCCCCCACTGACCGTGACGCCTTCTAGGCGTTTCCGCTCCTTTCTTCCTGCTGATTTTCCTTTTTCGACCACATAGCCCTCTGTGCTGCTGAGTACCCTTTCCATCTTCCCCCCTGAGCGTTTTAGTCGACGTTTTGAATTCTGCCCGACCACAGTTTTCCCTCTTCACTCCTATAGTGTCGGTCAGTTTAATCCGAACAGTACTGGTTTCCCCCGCGATGTCTGCCCGACACCCTCTTATGTGTCGAGACTTTTCCTACCCGTTGTGACCCTACGTAACATGGCTCGTTTGTCGTCTACTCGATAAGTGTCATTTTTCTTGTTGGTTTTGGCGTCTCTGCACTCCTTCTCGGTCTTGCGTCGAAAGTCCCACCAGGTATCATGTGGCTTTTCTGTGTTTCTCTCGGCTGAGATGTCCCGCGGACCACTTGGACCAATCGACCACACCCCCCCCCCCCCCCCCCCAAACTTGACCACACCCTTTACATCCACAGTGACACACTCCCCAAACTCCTCCCTTTTGTCGTTGGCCCTGCCCCCCGTCACCATTTTATGCTCTGTCGTACTCCGAGATTTGCGCCTCGTTTCATTCCAGGGCCTTCGTTCATTTGATTATGGACCCAGGACTCGCCGAGCTTTTCTCTCGTCGGCTGCATCGGCCTGACCTTACTGTCTTCTGGCCGGTCAGTGCGCCGCGCCCGGATCTTCCCTCGGCCCAATTAACTCCGGAGATGCCTCAGCTGCCCCCATCGCACCGTCCTCTCTGGTGGGCGCTCTGTCGTCGTACTCACAAAACTGTTCGCCTTGCTTGAGTGTTTTTCTGATTCTTTTTTTTCTTTTTTTTTATTGTTTGGTTTTTTTATTTTTGCCAGTATAATTCTCGTTCAGCCCTTCCCCCCCACCCCCGCCTCTCACCTCCACCGCCCCCCCCCCCCCCCCCAAGAGCCCCTCCTACAGTCCTTCCCGACTTCTTTTTCCTCCTCGTTCCTCCCCCGTCCTGCTTCAGATCGTTTTTCTTTTTTTTTTTGTCCCGGCACCCCCCTCAGTGCCCGCCGAATTTTGTTTGGTTTCCTTGAGAGTCCCCCCCCCCCCCCCCTGTTTGCCCGCGCCCCTGTTTTGAACTCTAACAGTCTACCCTTTCTTTGTGGTCTCAGCGTTCTTTTCTTGTGATCCTCCCCTGACGCCTCGTACTGTCGTATCTCCCTCTTTCAGTAGCCTCCCCCTACTGCTTTGATGACGAGCAAGCACCCCCCCCCCCCCCCCCCCCCCGCCCCCGCCCCTCCCCTCCCAGCTTTTTCCCCCCCCCCCAGTCCCCCCATCTGCCGCGCCCCGCCCCCCCCCCGAACAGCGTTCCCCCCCCCCCCGCCCCCCTCACCCCCCCCCCAGCCCCCCCACGCACCTTCCCGGCCCTCCCCCCCCCCCCCCCCCCCCCCCCTCCCCCCCCCCCCCGCCCCTTCCCCCCCCCCCCCCCCCCCCCGCCGGAGGCAGCACCAGTCCTGAGCTCCTTCGGTAATTAGAATACCTCCATTGGACCGTTTGCCTTTTTGTACTCACTGCTCTTGTAAAGCAGAGCTGCCACCCTGTCTGCCCAGCATCTACAGGAATTCAATGCGACCTTTCCGACGCCCCAGGCTACAGTTTTAGTCCTTTAGTAGGACAGTCGCTCGCCGAGACGTCATGAGGACATCCCCCCCCCCCCGACTGCACCTTGCTATCGCATCTGTTTCGAAAATTGATTTTTCTCCCATGTCCAGCCGTCTTAGATGTCGACTAGGTCGATTGTCAGTTCTCCCACTTCCCCTTTTCTTAAGACCTCCTTCGTTCTTCCCCCCACGCTTTTTATCCAGCTCTCCTTAGCCTTTGGCATTGCCCTGCCGTTGAAGACAGTAATTTCTGTGACACGCACCCTCATTGATGTTTATGAGAGAAATGACACTTAAGTTCGAAGTATCCGCTTATTAATCCATGCTTCCTTCTCTGACGCGCAAAGTCCCCGTACGAGCCCATGTCGAAGTGCTTCCCGTCCCCCCCCCGCCCCTGTCCGAAGTTTCTGTCGAGTTCGACCGATCGTCCGTTCGATGCTTGCCCCTGCTAAGACAGGATAGTCCCAGCGTTTGTTGAGGTCAGAGTCCGTGCTTTGTTGACACTGAGACGAGAAGAGAGCCAGGGATTGAGAGTGAGGGAGCAAGTAGGTGGTTAGTGAGTTGTTTGACCCCGGAATCGTCGCGCACCACACCACCCCCACACCAACCCCCCACGCCCCACCCCCACACTCTAACCACGCAAGCCCCCCCCCCCCCCCCCCCCCCCCCCCCCCCCCCACACGCGCCTCCCCCGCTGTGTACCAAGGCCCCCACCCCCCCCCCCCCCCCCCCCCCCCCCCCCCCCCCCCCCCCCCCCCCCCGTTTGCTCTACATCATCGCTTTATTTTCAGTCGGTTTTTTTGATTGTTCCGTGCCCTAGGTCAGCCATTGACGACCGTGTCGACACTGGCCCTTCCCGTTGCTTTTCGCCAAGTCCATTTTGATGTTCTCCCTATGGAAGCGCTCTGGCCGTCAAAGCCCCCTGTACTTTACTCTGTTCTAAGATTCCTTGTTTTTTGCTTTACCTCTCTTTTCTCTGTGGATCGTCGCAGGGGCTCGACTCTTTGATGGCCGCGGCGCCGTTTTGTCAGACCCCTACCGTTTCTGTCGGCTAGAGGCCCTGCCACGGTTTTTTTCCCCCCCTGCGTCGCCGAAAGTTCGGGCGTTTAGTCTCTTTTCGTCTTTTTCTGACGGTCCACACGTTCGACCGTCTTGTGCCAGTCTCGAATTGCAGCTGCCACCACCCTTTTGCACCCGAACCCGATTTTTCTCTCGTTTTTTCCTGTGCATTCCGAGTCGTTCCGCCACCATAGTACCCTTCTCTCTTATTCTTCCGTGTACGATTACGCTTAAGCTGCCCGCTCTTCTGGCTGCCCATACATTGCAAGCCTCCTGTGTCGTTTACCTCCAGAGAGATGTTGACCATTCTGTGTTAATTTTTTTCGTGTTCGACGGGATCGCCTTTTTGACTGTCCTATATACTCTGACATATGTGCGAAGGTCTGTCTATCTTGTGTTGCCTGCCCTCCCTGCAGGCCTCAGACCCCTTCTAGTTTTAGAGGGAGGCTAGGTTGGTGTGTCGCGCGTAGGGTTGGCGCGGTGTCTACCCCCCCCCCACCCCCTCGTAAGCTATCTTTGTTCGCTGAGTTTTTTTCACCGTCTTAGATGCCCCTCCCGCCCCGCGCCGCACCTATTTTAGCTGCTTAGAATACTGCAGCCGCGACCTGTATTCACTGTTCTTCCCCGCGCGTGTGAGTCCGTGGTTTCGTGACGTGCCTTATGCCCTTTCTCAGTGTACTTGACGGGAATTAATTTTTTCCAGCTGTCCCACGTCCGGTACCGCTGCTTTCAGTACATGGCTCACCTGGTTGCGTGCCTTTTTTGGACGTCCATACACTCCTTTCTCTGATTGCCCTTCGACCAGTAGGTCTTACGTTTTTCTTCCTACAGTCAAGGGAACTGATCCTTCTAAGCCCTACTCTGAGTCGTTTTCTTACTTGCATGGCTGACTCGGTGTTGTTTTGGAGGCTTATCGAGAGCTGAGTACTCCTTTCTCCGCATTTGTTCCCCAATTGGTAGGGTCCACAGGGTTCCTGTCTCTTGCTCCCAGCGTCCAATTCCCCCGACACCCTGGCCCTGCGAGAGTCCGAAGTACCTACCGTACGTTGACTCTGGCGCTTTTTTCTCTCCCCTCTGTCTCGCAACCGGTAATCATATCTCCGGTCTTTCTGCCCTGTCCTAGTGTTCACAGGATTAGAGCCGCGTTGATAGCCCGTTGACTCTAGTAGGCTTTTTCCATTTTGCGTCCCCTTAGGACTGTCGTACTCTCTCGGTGAGTTGCCGCTTGTCCCACTGCAGTAAGGTCTAGTAGACATTTTTTACTCACGATGACGGTGTCCCCACCCCCCACCCCAATGATTTTTGCGATATGCGCTCCCCATCCTCTGTCCCTTCAGGCCTGCCTCCTATCGACTGATGCCTGAGACCCCCCTCCCCCCCCCCCCCCTGAAGGTGGACGTTTACGCACGTCCGTTACTGTGCTGCCACCTTCAAGTCGAGCCCCCACCACCCCCTCCGCGCCCTCATGCGCATGTTGACTCTGAGTGCTCGCAGTGAACCTGTCCTCCCGCCCATCCCTACTTGCGAGCATTCTTGAATCCAGATTGTCATTTTCACGATAAGGACTTTTTTTTTTTTTCCAGTACTTTTCTGGTGCGGTCAGCTCTACTCTTTTTCTGCCCTCCCTCCTGTTCCGTCCTAGTCGATTTGTCACCCTTTACCGGGGCCGTTGCGTATGCCTTTCCGACGTCTCTTCTTTTTGCTCATGGCATACCCCTCCCCTCGCCACAGGATCGTACTTGGACGAACGAACCGCCGATTTTGCTCGACAATTTTTAAACCTGAATTTTGTGATCCCAGACAGACCTCTGACCGCGACTGCATGCCTGTCAGAGGGTTACCACTTATTAGTCGTGTTGACAGCAGCGATGATTAATTAGACTCCTCCTCGACCCGGTGGGGCCGTCTACTGTCACTGTACCCTTTTTTCTGCGAGGTGGCAGGTGCCGCCTTTTCTTCCTTCGACCATGATCCGCTTGATAGTGCCACCCCCTATATTTCGCTTGTCGTCACTTTTATCTCTCGTTTCTGGTGGTGCGAACCCCCTTGATGCTTGCCTTACCCTCGCCTGGATTTGAAGGCTTGTACTTCTTGGCCCGATATCCGCGACCAGTTTGCTTTTTTGACGGGTTTCATTGCCCTATCTTTCGACTTGTAGTTCTCTCTTTGCGTTTCGTTTCTATGCGCATCGTTTGTTATCTTTTGTCGCTGTTGAGGACGAGAGTGTTATAGTATCGATTACGTTTGTTCCCCTAGTCAACGCTTCCAATCACATTCTTCGGCACCCCCCCGATTGCAGACGTGAACCTTCCCTTCCCACAGCCCCCGTGGCTATCTCATTCCATTATTTTTCTGCTCCGAACATCATCAATTTTACCCCCTGGCGTCAGTATTATTTCCGGTCACAGCGTTCACCTTGGCCTCTTCCAGCCTCCTTTTGCTGGTCAGCTTCCGCCGTCCTTGATTGCCTCGATTGATGTTCAGCTTCTCTCCTTTTCATCCCTGTCCCGGAACGGTTCAGCCTATCATTTTTACTAGTTAGTTACGATGATTGTTTCATCCGCCGATGTGCGCAGGTACTTTCCCCCCGGCTTGCCTATGGGTGATCCCCCAGTTTGTCGTCTTTGTCGGTTTCTACAATGAGCAAAGCCCTTGAGCTGACTTTATTTTCCTCCAGGACGGTCCCTATTTTCCCTGTACCGTCCTGTTCAATTTAGTGTCCCGCCCGAGAGCATTTTTTCCTGGCTCCCCGCTCAGGGCGTGTCTCTTTACCGCCTCTCTTCCAAAGGCATAGAGCTAACTGATGTCTTACACCCGTAGGTCCCCCCCTTTCGCCCCTTAGGATTGCGTAATGCACTCGGCTTTTCCATTCTGCTTACTGGGATGTCTTGTCGTTTCAATGCCTATCTGGTTTGCAAATACACAGAAGATAATTCGAGTTCACGCCGGTTTTTTTAGTCGGTCTCTCTGATTTTACCCGCCGGCCCGTTTCATGTTGTAGAAAACATAGCCGCCTTTGTTCTAGAATTGCCCTTGTCGATGTCTTTGACTTCTTTTTTTTTTAGTAGCTTTTGATCGCCGGTACTTTACCGGCAATGACCCATCCGCGCAGCATCCTCCCCAGTTGTGCCATTTTTGACCTATCCCTATTGCCCTCTTTAGCCTTTTTTGCAGGTACGCATGCGGAATTATCTGCTATCGTGTGCTTTTCGCCTTTGCTGCTTTCAGATTCCTCTAGGGCCCCTCAGTCTCCTGCCCCCCTCCCTTATGCGTTTCTTTTATTTGGCGCTTGACGTCCGTTTTCTCTTATGCGTCATATTCTGTGGATCTTCGCGCCCATTCGGCAGGAGTTCTTTTCCCCGTCTTTGCTCCTGTTTTTCTGTCGTCACGCTACCCGTTTGTTGATTTGCCGTCCGTACGTGTGCGCTAAGCGAGATGTCGCATCCCTGAATTTTCTTCCTTTTTCTAGCCGCGCCACCATTGTGTTTGTTACTTGTTGCGGTTGACTCTGGCATCTTTTATCATCTCTCCCTGCCAGAG
>Ga0179591_1156415_pt1 | contig 10752 bp, 10 predicted proteins | sample CZOMad2_1_08_16f_FD_182891 | JGI IMG/M metagenome (GOLD analysis project Ga0179591, IMG submission 182891) | Vadose zone soil fungal communities from Angelo Coast Range Reserve, California, USA - CZOMad2_1_08_16fungal (PacBio error correction) | ecosystem: Environmental > Terrestrial > Soil >... | reverse complement strand
CGATGGTATGAACCGTGACGTTTCGCGCTCGAGTCATGGCTTGAAACCGGCGTGAGTGAAGGAAAAAAGAAGTTCTCTTTCTTCCCCTTCATGCGCACTATCTCCTCCTCCCCCCATCGAGATATTTCCCACGCCCATCCCACCCCGCCGTTTCAGTTCTGAAAAAATCGACTTCGCCTTCCCTTCTGGCCTTTTTTTCTTCTTCCGACAATTTATCTCGCTGCCGGAAAAGCGTCTGGAATGTCCTTGCGAATGGTCTCTCTGATTTCAGGATATGGATGACGGCGCGCGGCTTTTCCCTCCTTCTCTTTCTTGAATCTTTTTCCGCACCCCGATTGCTCGCTTCCTTCCCAGATAACCACTAGGTTATTTCCCCCCCCGTCCTGCCTGCGACCATTGTCTCCATTCTCCTGCAGCCTTTGCGAAACTAAAGCGGGTGATGTTCTTTCCCCTCCTTGATGTCTAGAAGAACTTTTCCAGATCGTTTTCTCCCTTCCTTTGGCTCCAGATCGAGGACGTGGGTCGGGCGGTGCCTCTTTGAAAACAACGTTTGCATGAAATAGGATAAGATCGGGCCGGCGTTCTCCTAAGAGTCATAGCCGTCTTTTTTGCTTGCCCTCATTTGTTTCAGGCACCGATTGACTCTTTCGCGTCCCCTACTCAATCGCCTTTCTGTGCTGACACTACTGCAATCGTTTTCCTCTCGGTTGTCTAGTTTCCCCCCCCCCCTATTCGTCTAATTGGATGCCCTTCTGAAGCGTGTCTTCGCCAACGCTATTCATGACGGACCCCTAGCGTTTCTCGCTCGTGAGCGTTCCTCCCGAAACCATCCCGTGAGTGGCACCTCTAAGAGAGAGATGTCCCCCCCCCCGGTGAAGCTCCCCGCAACCCGGCTCTGCTGCCCCCCTACTTCTCAACTGGCAGCCAAAACCCGTAACAGTAGTCCACGTCCCTTACGTATTGACTCTGCCGCTCTACCTGCCTTTTTTTTAAATCCAGCGTTTCAGTGAAGAGACTTGCGAAGTCGGAGATCCCTTAGACGGAGATCGATCTAGATGAAGGACGCTCTTCTTCGGTCGCAATTCTCTCTATTGCTTTCTCCCCGTTTCTTGATTAGCTTCCCTGTTTTGGTTTCTTTATCCGACCTCTGGTACCGCGGATTGTTTCGCGCCTACAGCCTGAGGAACGTCTCCCACCTAGAGAACTCGGAGCCACTTCGATTTGACCTACGGCCGAGTTCTCCCTCTGCGTCACTCATTCTCATTTCCCGGTTCGTTTCACCAGTGGCGGGTAGTCAATCCGTTCTTAGACGTCTCTCCTGAGCTCGTCCGGGGGCCTTTCAGGCACCAGGATTCTTAATGAATTTGCTTCCTTTTTAAAAAGGTCTAGCGCCGACCCTTCCTACTATCGAGGTCCCACCTGCAGATCCCCCGGTCCGCGCTTCCCCGATCGGAAGCTCATCTTCGCTTAGCTCCAAGAGCGCCTTCTCCAGTAAAACCCTCTCGGAAAACTACCCTCCCCTGTGCAGGTGTACATCGTAGGGCTAAAAGGATCAATGATCCCTCGTCCAATTTAAATTAACCTTGATCACTCCCCCCCTCTCGGACAAGGGAATGACCTGCCACGTAATCGCACAATGCTGCTTTCGAGAGAACACTAGTTTTGAGGGCTCCTTCTATAGGGCGTGACGGACGTTCCCTTTTTTCGCCTCAACCCGATTTCGCCGTTCGGAGCCTCCCCCCCTATTTATAAGAGAGAGGCACGAGGTGGCCGTGCTCTGCGACCCTCCAGACTACTCCTTCCCTCAAACTCTACCTTCTCCTTCGTCAAGCCACCACCGTCTTGGGCAATCTCTATGGTCACCAACCCTCCTTTTTACACCTCCTGGCCTTCTCCCCCCCACCGTACTTTGACTTTTCTTTCTTTTATGTCCATAGGTGGTCGCCTCTCAAAATACATGTTTCCCCTCTCACATGTAGAACTCGTTCTTTTTTTTATGAATTCACGACTTATGGTGCCCGACTCATCTAGCTCTCCTGAAGGAAGCGCCCTCTTTTTCTCACCTTGTTTTTCAGATTTTTGCTTTATTCCTTTCCACTGCGATCGCCCGTTCTTGCTGTCGCGACCTATGTAGCTCGCCTTCCGAAACTTATTCCAAACAGTTGTCCATGCCCTCCCTCCACTCCCGCGATGTTACGCTTGACCCAGGAAAAGGCGTATCTTCCCGCAGATCCCCAGTCCTACGCCTATGGTCTTTTTTTTTCCTTTGCCCAGTTTCTTGCCAGCAGAGATTCCCCAGGCCTCGTTTCGTTTTCCTCGACGATTGACGACTCACACTTCCCAAAGACGCTTCCTCTTTTCCTGCCCTTCTAGCACGGCCTTTTCCCCCCTCCCAAATCTAGTGGCCCCTCCATACAAGTGACATTCTTTCCTAGTGCGTACGGGCTTTTTCGTGCTCATCACGTCCCCTGCAGAAGGTCTACCCCCTTTTCCCGCCCAGACCCCCGAAGAGCTTCTCTACCGGCTGCTCGCCTCTCCAAAAGAGCACTTTTGTTTGTTGTTTTTGTTTTTTTTTTTTTGTTTTTTTTTTTGTGTTTGTGTTTTTTCTTTTTTTTTTTTTTTTTTTTTTTTTTTGTTCTTCCTCTTCCTCCCCCTCCCTTTGGTGTTTTTTTTTAACGGCTTCCTTTACCCTCTTCTCCAAGTGCATTTAACCTGATGCCGACGATCAGGTACTCCCGAGAGGCACGGTGGAATGTGACCTCAGTAGCACAGTCTCTTCGGTTTCCACTGTCTCGATCGCCAACGTTGTCCTTGCTTCGATGATCTTTCTGCGGCAACGCGCGATGTGAGATCCCCAATCTTTCTTCTCCTTCTCGTCCAGGTAGGAACCCTAAGTCTTTGGTTCGATCCTTTTTTTTTTGTGGCACGGTCTCGTCTCGCCGGCGCTAATCCTGTCAGCGAGATCTGGTCCTTTCGCAAAGTACAGTATCTTTAGCTAGAAACCATGTCCCCTCCCCCTCCCCTTTTGTAGAATTTCCTTTGGCATAAGCGTTCAGGGCATTTCAAACAACTCCCTTCGTACAGCCACGAACGCTTCTCTCTTTTAAAAGCAGACACAGAGCCCCCGTGCTCGCTCTAGGCATCCATGACGGAACGCACACCCCCGTTCATTTAATCGTTTTCCTTTTCGTGCTCAGGCCCCTCCCACGAACGACCGCAAGACGGACTTCAAGAGTATCATGAAACCGTGAAAGGAGAACGCCAGCCTTTCCTTGTCTCAGACAAAACTTTAAGCCTACGGCGTTTTCCTTCCCTCTTCTCGACATGACAGGGCTTGGTAGATTGACTCTTTACTCGTGCCTTCTGTTTTGATGGCTCGATGTCGTTGTCTCTAGTGTGGACACCGTTGTTCCTCGGTATTGATAACCTAAGGTCCCCCCCCCTCGCTCTCTGGAGAGGACTCCGGGATTTTTTTTTCCTTTTCTCTGCCTGTGGAGATTCTTTCTTTTAGTCTATTGCGATGTGCGGTCGGACTCTTTAGTCATATGTTTTTCCTCGAGCGTCGCTCTCTTTAAAGAATCAGTGTTGTTGTTGAGAGTCTTCTGTCGCACACTTAAGAAAGAGTAGTCCGCCCCACGTTCTTTTTTTACTCGGTATAAGGCTAACCTCTTTGGAGCCTGCCATAGTCGAGATATTCCGGCTTAAGCTCTGTTTGCCGTACGACCGATGTCTTCTGTGTCACCACGATACTTCCTTCTTTGCCAATACGACTCCCGTGAGCCTTCTTCCGTTGCATGTAGATTTCTTACCGATTCCGGTGTCAATTGTGGTCTGGATAAACTTCGCTCTTCCCCCTTTAAAGGGTTAACGGAGTACTCTTGAAGCTTCTCCTTCTTATTCCTCACGCCTTCCTTCGATTCGTCGTCCTTGTTGTTTTCTTTTTTCCTTTTCGAAGAGGAAGAAATACCCTTCTACATGTTTTCGGCGTTGAACGAGCTTTAGCGATCGTCCTGTTCTTTTTGTAATTAGTTTGTTCCTTTTCCCCCCCTTCGCGTTCTTGGTAGGCTCCAAACCTTCCTTTTTTCCCCATAGGCCCGGCTTTCCTGTAATTGCGGACGTTCTTTCGTGCATTTAGCTCTACGCGAGCGTAGCCGTCCCAGCCTTCTCTGACCCTCTCGGACCTTCTGGCCGACATGACCCGAATGCTTATACACTCGATGGTGTCTTTTCAAGGTTCTTTTCCTTTTTCCCCTTCGTCGAATACCTTACCATTGAGAGATCCTTTTTCCTCTCTCGCATAGAATTTCGCATCTCTTTCAGATCGGTGCATTCGTGCCAGCGTTCCTTAAAGGAAGTATTCGTCATGTTCACTTTTCCCTTGTTCCGGCCCTTTTCGCCCTCGCCCCTTTTCCTCCCCCTCAGTTGGATTGATCTTTTCTCTTCCCTCTTCGCTTAGCAGGACAGTCCAGCCTTTAGGTGCTTTTTTTTCCCACGCGTTGTAGACCTTAGCTTTGATCTCTCAGGGCTCTCTTCGCCCCTCAGTATGATGGGATGTCTTTTAATTGCTTCGTCATGATGTTGCGGTCCGCGTTTCTAGAAGGACGCCGAAAAACGTGCTTTTTTTTTTCCTTCTATAAGGCCGGCCTCGTCGCTGTCCCCTCTACCTCAACGAGGCCCATGTTTTTCTCGTCGGGATTGGTTCTTACAAGCGTACGCGAGCAAACATCGCGTCGGCCTTTGGAAGGCTCGTTCTCTTTTTCGACTCGTCCCACTCGGAGTTTCCGTCTCTAAGGGGTCCCCGTTTTTTTTAAGGAATTTGCTGCTGTCTAACTCGCGCGCCAGTGCATTGCTGACCGAGATAGTTCCTCCCTTGCCAGACTTGAGTACCTCCGCAGTCCGACTTACGCCGCTCAGGCGTCGGATGGCTGATTTATGAGCGAGGAATTGCGTGCTTTCTCCGTCCTCCCAGAGTTCTCAATGTTCTTTTTTCCCTGTTATCCGACCCCCTCCCCCCTCCATACCCCTAGGTGTTTTTCGGAAAAACGGTCATCGGCGTTTTCCCATCAGGTCTTTCCCCAGTTTGTGGAAATAGCAGGTGGTGTCTCTCATCTTACTCCCTTGGTGAAGGCCTAGTCGGTTATTTTTCTCCCCTCTTCCCACAGACTTTCTTGACTTAGATGGCCCTTTCCTTCGATGCCTCTCCAGCCGGGTTGATTTCGCCCCCGCCGACGTCCTAATAGATGCAGAGTTCCTCCTTCTATTTTTTCCGTAAGATCCGTGCCGTTTTTTCTCCTTTCTGTTTTGCCCTTGCGCGAATGGTCCCATGTTTTTTGAATGTCAATTGCGGCAGGTCTCCGTTCTCTTGGAGCTCAGATGAGACACGGTTGCCCTCCCCTTTTTCTGGTTTGTCCCCGCGTTTTTTTTTCCGGTCGCTTCTCTCTGCGATCGTCCGTCGCCTCTGAAAGGTAGGCCTCGCCTTTCTTTTCGTCCAGTCTGAGAAGCCGTTTGACTGTCTTCCCTTCTTAGCGTAGGTGAAGTACTTCTTTTTTTGTCGATCTAGAAACACGCCGCTTCCTTCACGTGTAATAAAGAGCCCTGCTTCTCTCTCGATCTTCCTCTTTCCCATCGTGTCCCGTCTTTCCTAGAAGAAGCTTCACCGCCATATTCAGCTGCGTGCTGAGATACGGTGAGTCTTCCGGCTCTCTCGGAGAGCAGCTTTAAGCGCTTTTCTTTTTCTTATCCCCTTCGGAAGCCTTCATTTAACCGAGATTAGAGCGACTTTATCTGTCAGTAGTAGGAATTCCTTCTGTTTCTATCTTCCTGGCGTTTTCCCTTCTTCTCGACAGGAGGCGAATCGTACTTGTAATATTGCCAGCCCGCGAGGCGCTCCGATACATAGCCTTCAGGAATGTCTCCCTCCCCCGTTCTCTTCTCCTGATCATTTCTTTCTCTAGGTTCATAGAGAGTGTCTTTGCTCTTTCCTTTTGAGAGTTGCAACTCCCGAGCTCTTAAGGTAGTTCACTCGCCCAGAATGATTGGCGGAGTCCTCCTCATGAGATTTGCTACTTTCTTTTTTTCGTAGAACTTAGACAGATTTTTGGACGACGTCGCGAAGAAGTGCGCACGTTGGTCCAAAAGTAACCATTTTCTTGACCTTTCTCTCCAACCTTTTTTCTTTCTCTAACGAGGGAGTAGATCTCACTCTTCGACTTTGGTCGGTTAGAAACGCTCATCTCCTCGGTTGCTGTCAACCGGAGTGATCGATTCTCCTTCTCTTGAGCGAGGAAGTCTGAAACCGCTTTTGATAGTGTTCGAGTGTTCACCCTTGCACTTTTGAATTCTAGTTGGTGACTCTGTCTTGCGCCTTGTTCCTCTTTGAAAACGGGCCTCCCCCATTCCGACTAGATCTTGGGATCCTGGATCTTTCTTTACCTGTTCGTTGTCTTTTCGACGATCTTCTGGACCGACACATCCAGCGCCGTCTAGAAAATTGAAGATGATTGATCCCTTTTTCTCCTTGCTTCGAAAGTGCAACTCTCCTGAGGGTAAGATCTCTTTTTGACGTCCTCGCTTAGGCGTGCTTTCGAAGTGCAGGGAGGGAGCTCTTAAGTATCCACTCTTTTTTCTCCTATAAATGAGAACGCAGGTTTTATTTCAGTTTTTCACCCGCGATAAGATTTCGCTATACCAGCCTGATGCGTCTTGTCTTGGAAGAAATGGCCAGTCTTTTGCCTGAGGCACTCTTTCTTACGTGCTCCGGCCGGTGCGAATTCTGAAGGTTTTTCTTTGGGTTCTGCTACTTTCTCAGGCGCTGCCACTTTCTCCCTCGCGCGAATCCCTTTCGGCTCGAGAAATAGCCTGCCCTTTTGACGCTTTTTCTCCTCTTTTGATCTGCGCCTTGTTAAGAGACTTTTTTGTTTCTCCCCAACTCGTGCTCCGATGCCCCAGGCCGATTGCCCTCGGACGTTGTTGAAGACGTGGTAATCATGTATTTTCTCCTTGAAGGCCTTCCCTGAGCCCCCTTCTTGTTCTTTTTTTCTTCCTCTTGATTGCGCTTTGCAACAGAACCTACCGCCGCTCCTAATTTATCAGACAAGGCACTCTTCCCTGTGCACTTTTCCCTCACACCCTTTATATCTCTTTCAGCGTGTTTGTGAGAGAGCTTCTTCTCTTTTGCGTGCCGCCGAAAATTTTCTTATGATAATGTTCTTCGTCAGTTTTTTTGATGTGGGCCAGTGCGGCTCAAGCCAGTAAGCGCACTTCCCCGGACGAGACGGCCTCAGTCCTTCTCTGATACATGACCAGACCTTTCACGCAAAGATTGCACTCGACTGTTTTGTTCTCCGAGTCTTTACAAACAAAACCCCTTCCTCTTAGCGCTCTTGATCGCTTTCCACGTTCGTCCCCCCTTGTTTTCAGCCATTCTTCTCTTTCCGCTGCGGCACCATTCAGTTCCTCTTCGCGAAGGTAGTGAAACAGTTTCCTTCGGCGGCCCCAAAGACTCCCCCGTCATATTCTCTCCCTTCATTTCCGGACGCAATCTTTTCTGCCTCCCGCCGGCACCGCAGTCCCTCGCCAATAGAATGACGATTTTCTGGCGCGTGATGATTTCCTTTCTTCCTCATCGAGGAGATCATGTCCTTCTCACTGCGCATTGCGGACATTGATATGGATTAGGCTAGCTCCTCCTTTGCTCATTATGGAAGGCCTCCGAGGTTTTCCTCCTTAACCGGCAGATTACATCTTAGCTTTGTCTTGGCTTTGCCTGCTCCCCTCCCCCATCCCTCTGACTTGGGCTTCCCCCTGCATTCTCGAACGCTGGTCTTTTTCTGTCCGAGATTTCGCTGGACGTATTAAAAGAGGCTCTTCCGGCGCCGGCACCGGGCAGAGACTCTGCGGTTTTTCTGGCTTCCAGCTGAAAAAAACGTATCCTTCCGTTCCTTTCTCCGATCTCGCGGTTTTTTAACGCGCGAATTTAGAGCTTTACTGATCAGTATTCCATAACTCTGTGCGACCGTCATCCTTCTTCGTTTCCTGCCCCTTACGCCATACTTTTCTCCTCCGAAATCGTTTTCTTTAGCTTGAGGGTCGCAGCCTGTACCAAGTCCCCTGTCGTTGGAGGAACGTTTTTCCCTGCCTTGCGCCCCCACTATTTGGCAGACCTCGTCTTAACGGGGCTGTTTTCTCCCAGCTCGCTTGCTCCGCTCAAGCCAAGGAGTGGCCTGCCCCTATCTCCTGACGCTGGCACCCAATAGTTTCCTTCATCCCCCCCCACCGTAGGCGCTGAACCTGAAGGCCCCTAGAAAACCCTCTTTTAAGAATTCCTGAATTTATGATGATAGAGACGTCGACGGCTAATACTTTTTCGCCGTACAGCCCACCGGATCCAGAGACTCGCGACGCCCCCTCGAACCCCCACAGGCGAGCCTCCTCACGCGCTTTTTCTTCAGGCTTATTGATCTCGTCCCTTATTAAGGAGAATCTGGTCTTCTTTCTTCCCGGTTTGACGCCTCTCGAGCTCCCTTTTTCTTGCGCACATCGAAACTCTCTTAACCGCCTGATCGTCGCGCCTATACTGCGTCCCTGATAAGGCGAACGCATTGTTCTTCTTTTTTTCTACTGCTTAGAGTTTCTGACGCGGCCTTATCCTGATCTCTGCTTCACCATTCTCTTTCTTCTTAGTGCTCGACGGCTAATCGATCTCTATGAACTGCTCTAGGCTCCTCGGCTGAATCCTTTCCTCTCTTCCTATGGTATGCGCCCATGATTTAGGCCTACTTAGATCCAGGACGCGCCTCCTCTCTTGCAAGAGTCTCCTTTCTAACGGCGTTGTTAGTAAAAACCGATTCCCCCTCCAGAAAATCTTGGCCGTGTCCATGCGGGCTCACACTTTCTGTAGAAACTCCGTCCCTTTCCCCCCCTTCTCCCCCCAACTTTCTGATGACTTTTCCCCTTTTTCCCACGAAATCGTCAGGATCGGTTTTCCCTCTTGTGCCCATTCGCTGCGCGGCTATTCAGCGAGATGGGATTTAACTTCTTCGTTTTTCACACAAACCCGCTGTCCTTTCCCCACCCCCGAACGTAACTGCACATCGAGCCTCGAAGACAAGGACTTTTCCTCGTGCTATTCTCCATCAACTGCTACTCTCTTCCTTGTCGCCGAGAGTTTCACACAAAACGGCGAGGGCCCCCGACTGGTCAACAATCCGGCTGGGACAACCGCCGATCCTTTTCACCACTCTCGGCTTTCTGGAAGAATTCCTGGTCCCCGCGATACCCCTTTGTCCTGCGAACATAGAACTCTTCTTCTCCCTGTGATGAAGCACGCACGGACGTCGCATACTTAAAAAGAGAATTTAAGACGCCTGAGAGTCTCTTCCAGTTTCTTTCGTGCTAATTTATATTTAAGGCGCAACTCTAGGTACTTCTTAATTCTCGAGAGTCTCTCTTTCCTTTCGTCAACGTGTCCCCCCCCCACTTTTTTTTTCACGTCCGCCCGACACCGCACCTCCTTTCGCTTTTCTTGAGGCTCTCTCGGTCCTTTTGACAGAAGATCAGTCTACCGCGACCTTTCGTGCTTCTTTTGCCTAATCGGCCAGACCTACGAACTAAACTGCCTTTTTTCTCAGCTCCAGATGCCTCTTTCCTCGGCCCGCTTATCCGCCGTTCTTGTACTCGATTCAACGTTTGTCATAACCATCAGGAACACACTGATCTCCTCCTATCCTTCCTACTCTAAGAAGTGGTTCCCTTCGTAGTGCTGAATCACGATCCCCTCCCGTTGGTCTACTTAGCCCTTCCCCTAATCCTTCTACGGGCCGTCCGCTCCCTCCTTGAATAGGAAGCACCTTCTCCCCAAAACTTGTGGTTTTTTTGCTTGAAAATCCCTTCCCCTTCTGCACTGCGGCGACCATCCAATTTCCCCCTGAAGCGAGTTTTCGTAAGGACACTCCGAGCTGCCTTCTTTCTCCTTTGGCGATGAAGTGAGCTTCCTTCTTTTGTCAGGGGATAGATAGCAAGTTTCAGTTGACTTCCCTCGATAGGATCCTTACCCCTTTCCGAAGGTGCGCCACTAAACCATCCTCTTTTTATTAAGGTAAAATTTCGGCAGGTCTCCCACTTAAGGGGCCTTCCTCCTTTCCTTTTGGTCCCTTCTCGCTCGGATTTCTTCCTGAGACTAAGGTCACCTTTCTAGAGTATAGGTCTTTTCCATTCCCCTGGCCGAGTTCCCCCCCTAGACCATGGCCTCTTCCCCCCTTTTCTTAGATTATAGACGACGTCAGGTCCTGATCCTTTTGTCCCAGGAAATCAACCGAGATTCGCCCTCCTCACTTCTCTCCAGAAGAGAGAGTTACAACGCTCACTTCTCCCTTTCTTTTTTCTTCATAAAGGAAGGGTCCACTCCCCATCCCCTTTTCCCTCCTTAGGATTTGAATTCAAGCATTTTTTCCTTCCGGAACCTACCGGAGAACGCTCCTGGTGAACCCGTTTCTCCCCTCCTTGCGGAGAAGGAGTTCTCGTCGCTTCCTCTCCCATTCTTGTCGGAAGATGAATTTTCCCTTCTCTTACGTCTGGAGCTCTCCTTGAGGTGTCTTCCGTGGACCCCCGATCGCGGCTCCTCGGGTTTTCACATAGAAAAAAGAGATTCCTGGCCTTTTTCTATCTTCTTTTTTCTCTTCTCATGTCGACGTGCGGACTGTAGAGCCTCTTTTTTTTTCGGATTGCGTCCTCTTTTGCCTGATATCTTGTTCG
>Ga0179591_1349945_pt1 | contig 10753 bp, 15 predicted proteins | sample CZOMad2_1_08_16f_FD_182891 | JGI IMG/M metagenome (GOLD analysis project Ga0179591, IMG submission 182891) | Vadose zone soil fungal communities from Angelo Coast Range Reserve, California, USA - CZOMad2_1_08_16fungal (PacBio error correction) | ecosystem: Environmental > Terrestrial > Soil >... | reverse complement strand
ACCTTTCGTCTCCCTTTCAAATGGACGATCGCATCAGCTTTCCCCATCCTTCTCCAACTCACTACCCCCAACAGATGACTTTTCTCCACTACACAAGTTCGTCTGATAGATAGAACAGCGTTTGTATTTGACCCTTGTTGTCTTTAGGTTTTTCCTTTATTACTACAATGCCTTTTTCCTTGTCCCCCATGTGCTTTCCACACCCTCCACCATTTTTTCCTTCCTCCTGATTAAAAGCCAAATACCAATACTCTTCCTCTTCCTTTTCAACAAAGGTTGCCCTCCTCCTCCCTTGCAAATTCACGAGAGTTTGATTCCTTGATGAACCTTTTGGGACGCTCTTGTGCACATCTTTGCCAATCTCCTCCCTGAACGCTTTCCGCAGTATCTAAACAACAACAAAATCAGCCTCCTACTTCCCTTTTGCAGTGAGTTCCCGAAAATCCCAAAGCTTGAGCACTCGTCGGCCCTTTCCTCCCTTTCCCGTAGTCCCCCATGTGCAACTGATTTTCTTTACAGCGGTTTCTGCAAGTGGAACGGTTCTCTCTTCTCCCCCGCAATTTTCGGGTTACTCCCATCGTTGGTTCCCAATGACACCCGGTTGACTTTCAGTTAATGTGGACATGCGAAAAGGCTTTTAAACGAGACGGATCCAGGTATCGGGGGTGGGGTTGGGGGTGGCGTTCTTTCTTTTTGTGTGGGGGGGGTGGGGTGGGTTGCGCATTGATTCCCCACGCATCCCCCCCCTCTCAATTTCTTTCCCCTAGAGGAAATCTCCCAGATGAATATGCCATTAAAGGTGCTCTCGATACATCCCCCTAAATTTCCCCTTTCCGCTTTGTTTTTGCCCGCCTCTTCCCCTCCCGAAACTTCAGGCCATTTCAACTACAAGGAATCTCATCTTTTTTTCTCCCGTCTTCCACCCCTCTCTTGAATGTGACACAGTAAGTTGACGACCTACTTCCGGCCTCTCCACCCTCAACTATTTGTCTACCCCCCGGCAGGTATTTTATGTCGAGACGCTTCAAACCCCTCCTCCGCGCCCCTTACAAAAAACCCCCTCCTTGACGTAAAATCCCACCCCAAATGATTTCTTCCAGTCACCACAAAATTCCTCTGCAGGGGAGGTTAATCATCCTCCCACTCCTCTTCCCTTTTTCAATTATCGATTAATCGTATCGTTTTTTCCCCCAATAGGTCCTTCTTTCTTAATACCCCTCCTCCGAGCGTATCAATTCCACAGAATACCAGTTCTTCTGGTCCCTCTCCCCCCCACCCTTCCGTGAGGAAACTTCCAGGTCTTTTTATTCCCCCCCCCACCAAAAATGGAGAGGATCACACCTTTACTGTATAGCCTTTTGGATGTATCTAATCCCCCCTTTTCATAAGGAATCCTCTACACGCCCTTCACCCTGAAAAGGTCTATCAACCTCACGCCCCCAGTCCCACTTATACCCGACCCGATTTTCCTTCCTCTTATTATCGCACCACCCACCACAGCTGACACCAGGGGTTGCCTTCAGCCACCCCCCCTCTCTTTTCTTGAAAGAGTTCCTCTTCACTTGTTGACCCTCTTTGGTTTTTTCCCAGGTAAAAAATGGTACTCCCCCTTCTTCCTCTGGCATGTTACTTACTGCAGCTGATGGTCTCTCAAATGCGTAAACATATCTCAGTCAGCCTCCCTCCCCCCAGAAGTTCCCCAACCTCTTTGGAGTACTCCCTCAGACTCTTTTAGGTATAGATCTGGATTGTTTCTTCCTTCCCTTTTTAGTCTCAATTCCCCCCCCCCCCTATGCGCCCCCAACAGACTTGGATTTAACCTGCTCTTCTTCCCCTACCTCCCCCCAATATATCCCCTTACCCAGGAGATTTTCTCCTTTTTTTTCTCGTCATTCCGCAATTCTCCATGCCATTCTCCCCACCACATAATCCCCGTAATGCACGAAAGCCTTTTTTCCTTCCCTCCCACCTGACCCGTAAAGTCAGCGTCCCCCAGTGATTACCATTCAGGGCCTCTTATTCCACCCTTTCCAAATAGTTAATCCTTGGTTTTAGGCGTTGGGCGCTTTTTTTTTTTCTCCCCCCCCCGCTGTTTGCCCATTTATTTTCCGCATTATTGACCTGACAGGTTTTTTCACCCCTCCCGGACTTCGAGCCTCTCCTGCCCCCCAAAAACTACCCACTTCCTCTTTATCTTCCCCCCCCCCAGGAACTTCAAGTCCCCCTTTTTTCTCGCCTGCAGTCCCTTGACTTTTAATTGAAGTCCTTCCCCTTTTCATCAAATATAAGAGCCATCCCCCCCTAATCCCCCACTTATTCGCTACATTCCCCCACCGCTCCTGCCCCTACTACCAATACGTCTTCTCCAGGCCCCCCCCTCACCCTTTCCTTTCCTTAGTTTAATCTTTTTAAAAAAGACCGACTTCTCCTCCCCTCAAGATTTACAAGGTGTCCCTAGTACAGGATATACCTCTCTTTCTTTTCTTTTAGGGTGGGTCATGGTGTCCGTCTTTCCTTTTCGTCAATCAATTCTAGGTTCGATCTGCTCTCTCTTACTTATGCGCATGAGGCGGCTTTTGACCCCCTTCCTCCTGTAAATTACTTCTTTTTTCTTGTATTCTGCAACGAGAGAAATATAACTGTCCCACATCTTGTAGGTGATTGTCAGTTTGGACGCGCGATTTTTGAGTTTCCGTCCCCCCCCCACCTACTCCAACATTTAAAGGGGCCCCCGTCTCCACTTTTGCTTCCCCAGCTCTAGGTTAATCCCTTTTTTTTTTTGTTGTGATTTAGAAAAGAAATTGTCGACCTTCCTCTTTCAGGCGGTAACGCTTTCGATTTGGGGCCTTGACCGCCCCCCGCGCTTCCCGCCCACCTCCCGATCTGGCCCTGGGTTTTAGGTATTGTCTTCCCTCCCCAGACCCCAAATGTTTTTATTTTCCCCCTTTCTCTTCACACTTTCCTCATGTCCCCTAGAATGTCGAGTAGAGAGAGAGAACAATCCGAAAACTAGAATTTTCTTTACTCTCACTGCCCCCCTCCCACCCCCCCCCCCTCGATATCCGGATACGGGTTTTCCTCCTTTTCCAGGACTCGACCCCTTTTTCCCCCTATTTGTGTGCCCTTAGGGGCTTTGATGTTTCCTCTTTACCGTCTAGAAGGGCCTTTTTTTTGTTGTGCCTTTTTCTTATTCCCCAGGATATGGGTGGATTTGCATCTGACCCCCTTTTTTGCGGAGTCCTTACGAATAAGTTTCCGATGTTCAAGATGAGGCTTTTGCTGGTTTCCTTGTTCTGTCTGGATCCCTTCCTTCCCTGCATCTTAAGTTTCCACATTCGGATAGCTTGTATTCTCAGTACTCCTGTTCTGAAATACCTACTTAGTCTTTTTAGGTTTCCACACAAACCCTGATTGCCCCGTAATTTCAGTGGTTCACCCCTTTTTTCCATAGTTACTCTCTTTTTTCCCCCCCCGCGGGCCTAAGCTACCCCGATAACCTAAGAGATGCGCACTTAATGTGTTCGCGGACAGGCAAGGAATTACCCGTGTATCTTTTTTTTCATGACTTTCCTTCTCTCTAGAGTGTCGGATCCTACATCGGCGGGCAATGTCTAATGTGTTGATTTCTTTTCGAATTTCACCCTAAGCGGCAATCCTGAGTGGCAAAGGTCGACCTCCCCCCCACTAGGTGTAACACTTTCGTATCTTGGTGTGGGATACCCCGCCGCCCCCCTCCCAGTCGTGGTTAATAATACACTCCCTATCCATGTCAACATAAACTTACCCCCGTCTTCTTTTTTTCTGGCCGCCCGGACCTCTTTTTTCAACTTCCTTTTTTGTTGGCTGCTTCTTGTTATATTTTCATTAATCCCTCTGCTCCCCTTCCTGCACTCTTCCTCCTCCCCTGTTCGCCCTTCGTTTTACTTCCCAAACATCTGGAAAACTTTCTTCTTACTCTCTCCACGAAATCGTTTGCTCCCCCCCCTACCGCACCCCTTTGCAATCTTTTGTGTTTGTTGTGCGATTTGCAGAAATCCATTCCCCTCTTTTGTCTGGGACTGCCGGTGTCCTTGTCAACGAGCCAGGTGCTGTACTTATCTTTTAGAGTCTTCGGTTCCTTCCTGCTCCTTTTGCTTCGACCATCACCAATGCTATCCATGTTTTTCTCCCTACATCTGTTTGGTGGGGCTCAGTTTTGCTGTCCTCACTGTGGATTGGTGATTTCCCCCCTCCTAAGGTTATGCCTCTTATGTTGACATTGCTCAGTGCGCTGTTTTTCCTTTTTTCTCTTCTAAGTTTCCTTTTCATTTTGTACACCCGATCAGTTCCCCCATTCGGTTTCTTTTTAGGAGGGGGGTCGGCTGATACCTCCCTGCTGTCGTATTTTTTTTTGGGGGTTCCGAACTACCAGTTCCATCAGGCCAAATTTGGTTTCCTTTACTGGCCTCTGGGCCTTGTCCTGGCTCCCCCCTTTTTTTTGTTGTTAAATCTTCTCGGGCCCACCACCAGACCGCCCATTTTGGTTCGCGATTTTGAAGGTTCGTTGTAATTCTGTTCTTTTCTCCTTCTTTGTCACCACTTCACCATTTCGCGGTGACTTTCTCCCTCTCGAAATTCCTGGTTCGTCTTCTTTTCCGAAGTTTTCGCGCTAGGCGGACCTCAAAGGTACTACTTGCGCTTTTCTCGAAGTGTTATTAACACTCTGGCTATTTGGTCTCCGCCAGAGTCCTATCTATTTTTTTTAGTGTCCTTTTCTTCCCAAGTTCCGTCTAGTCTTTTTTAACCCGGCCGTTCGTTACACCGGGGTACTCCTAGTCAAGTGTCCTTTTCCATTTTTATTTGCTTTCTAACCCGAAAGTCAGTTCAAGATTCTCCCTTTGGCCGTTATCCCCCTTTTCCCTAAGCCAGATGGAGACCTCCTTGTTTTCGTGACGCGACTTACCGGGTACTTAGTTTCCCCTCTAGTGGCAACGGGGTGGATTCTGTAGTCATTGATGGATTTCTCTCTGTAGTTTTTTGGTTTTTGTGGGTTTGATGATTACTTGCGTCAAGTCGGTTTTTGACCTGCCCACTGTAGATTCCCCAATGATTTTTTTCCACCCGTTTATCATACCCCCCAACCCTTTTGGCAATTTACCCTTCGCTTTTTACTTTTTTTTTTTTTTCCGATTCTCCGAATCGTCGCTTTACGTTTCATTCACTGTCTCCTCCCCCCTGGTATTTTTTATTTCTAAAGCAGATTTTTCCCCCCTGCAGGCATGTCGTAAAGAAGACCAAACCCCCCCCTTTTCCCCAGACCAAGCTTCAGTTCCCCCTTTCCAACACATCCAGAGGTTTCTGCGCCCGACCATCTGTTTTTCTTTGAGGAAAGTATAGGTCGAAAGGTTATTCTATTATCCTTCTGGGCACCTCTTTGGGTTTATGTCTATCCCCCCCCTTTTCCGAGAAGGCAATTCCCATTCTCCTCCCCCTCCTTCCTCAGTGTGATCTCTGATTCCCTTTCGAGTACCTTCCCAGTCCTCTACCGTAACCACGATTTTACCATAATTCTCCCTCTTAATCCCAATTCTTCACCTATAATTTCACACGCCCCTCTTTTCGTTTTCTCTAGCCTTATGGCTTTATGGACAGTTTTTCTCCGCTGTTGTTTCTTTATTGTGGAGGATCAAGTCCTGCCCTTTCGTCTTTCAATCTGAATCCAATTACAGCCCCCACACCGAAACCCCTGGTCGTCATAACTTACATTCCCTTACCCCCTTCCCGATGCCCTATTTCCCCATTTACCCTTGAGATATAGCTTGCAACTTACCCTCCCTTGAGCTGTATTCTTTGAGACAGGTTTGGACGCTCTGTTGCCTCGGCCCCTCCTTACTTGTAAGCCAAGAACTCCCTCTTCTCCACCACCAACCAAATGACCGCCTCCCCCCTTAATGCTTAGTCTCTCCAGCATCCACCCGCTTGAGCCACTAGTGTGACCTACCTGACTCCCCTGTACTCTGCGTTTTTTGAAACACTTCTTCACCCTTTCTTTATGTTGAGACTCCTCCCGCTCCCTGCCTTACATGTTTTATCCCTCTCGTTTTATAAACAATTCAACCCGGTTGGATAATTCCCCGTTTCCTCGCCCTTTGGGTTTAAACTCCGCTTTGCACCCCACTTGTAAATTTAAAGCCAACATCTAACGGATTTACGCTTCTCTTCTCCTCTCACAGCTGAATTGTCTTCACTCCTCCGACTGCTCTGCCCATCTTAATTCTTTTACCTCTTGCTGCCGTTCCGCTAGAACCCCCCCCCCCATTCAGTGACGACCTAACTTTCTCCTTTTACCGTCTTTTCCCAACCCCTCTTTTTACTTGACCCAGACTTTCGAATCCCGTGACAGTAAATACAGAACCCTTCCCACTTTTATCCCCAACCCTAGGATTTATTTTTCCCCGTCCGTGAAAACCACTACTCTCCGGGATTCCCAAAACGTCCCCTACATCACCCTCCAACAAAGATTTGGGTTTATTTTAGTTCTTCAACCCCAGTCACCACATGCACAAATCCTTAAGGTTAGGGGAAATCTCCTTTCCCCCACCTCTCAAAGAAATTAAGATTCCAAAGTCCCTTTTTCCACTTGATGCTTTCAACCAGCCATCCACCGTATCGGCGCACTTAGCATACCCAGCCTCCATTGTACGCTGGTATTCGCTCCAGTCCCTTTCGGTCACCAGGAAACAGGGCATATTCCCCACCCCCCCCAACCAGATGGAGATTGGCTCCACCGCCCTTGCTAGCCTGTGTTATGTTCCGCACAAGATCAGGAATTCCCGCTAAAGTTCCCCTTTCCCTTACCTCAAAGGCATTAAACCATTCTCCCCAGTCCCCGATCCAGCCCGCGTCCGTCTTTTCCTGCCCCTCGCACACCCACCAAGATTGATTGTTTGTCGGTTATCGTTATCCCCCCCCCCCCCTAGATTCGTCTCTCTCGTTTACTTATGTTAATTGGACTAGGGGTGTTTACGAAAATCTTTCCTTCTCGTCCTCGGCCTCTTGCATGGAATCATCCTCTTATGGTATCTTCCAAGGATTGTTCTATCCTCCTCCCTCCACCACCAAAAAGAAGTCCCACTTCAGATCCGGGTTCCACCTCAAGAATCCTTATATTATATATTCTGGTTGTTATTGTATTTAGTTGAAGTATCATTGACATTGCCCTATTGAAAAAACCCCTCTTTCTTTGCAATTTGTTCAAGGCACCTCCCTCCCCATTGATCCTACTTTTAGTACCTCTTTCGGTCTTTTCGACATGTGATCTTCTCTCTTACCTGGGCTAGTCCCCTAAATCAGTTCCTCCCTTTCCCGCCAGATTTATTATATCACTTGCTAGAGTACCCCCCCTCCTCCTTTCGTTACCCGGTCTTCCCTTTCTTGCCATTCTCAGTTTCCCAAAAATTCCAAATTAGTTCTCAGCTCCGTAGGTTAGTTTAGCAAGAGGTTGCTCTCTCCCGATTCTTCCAGTAAACAGAAATGCACGTCGGGAACTCCCGTTTTGTGTGGGTCACCCTCCCCCAACGAATTCCTTAGTGTATTCTCCATCAGTAACTTACACTTACAACTTTACAGTTGCACCTTTACCTCTCCTTCCTTTCATTCTCCCGAAATAACCATTCTCCTGATCCTCATTGCTATCTTCTCCCATTACAACGTCTTCTGCCCTCCTTCTCCTCAAATCTCATGCCATCAACTTACCAATCCGTTCTTCTAGCCCCACCCCGGCCCCCCCCTGAACCATCAGTAAAACGAGTCCTCCCCCCTTTTGCCCTCCGGTCACCAGCCTACGTTACCAGAATGGGCCGGTCCTTTTAACCTCTCTTTTTTCTCCCCTATGGAGGGTTGTTGCCGTTGTTTCAACGCTTCCCATTTCGATTCCAATCAAGTCTAGTTTCTGAGACTCTTACCGACCTGTCATGAGGATTGATTTTGAAATCGATTTCATTTTCTTTTGATTTCTCCACAGATAACTATCCCCCCTTTTTCCCGATCGTTTTCTATTGTCTTTGTCTTCACGGCCCCCCCCCAGATCGGCTTCCGCCGTTCCCTGCGGTGATGAGAAATACTCTTATACTCCACCTTTTTTGTTTGAGAGCTTCCCCTTTCTTTCGTCCCGGCATTTCCCTTCTTGTCACGCTTTTTTGTCGAATTGACCGAAAAAGGCTTCCACGTCTCCCCCCTCTGTGATATATGACAGTGTATGACCAGTCCTTTACTTTAATTGTCCTCGCTCTTCAACCCCTCCCTCCTACTATATCATTTTCGAGAGAAGCAGCCATCCCGCCGCCTGATTGATGTTCCCCTTCAGTCTTGGCCCAAAACAAATTCACCACCCTTGAACAGCTCAGCCGAGATTTTTCTGAATTGTCAGTCCCTTTCCCCTCTTTTGAGTCTGATTCCGTCTGGGCTGGTTAGTCTGCTTTCACGTCCTGCTCGGTTTGTCTTTGCCGTTTTCTTTACGAGTATTTCTGTGTATGTAATGATAGGTGAGACCCTTACGAATATGGGCCGTATTGGTTCTGGATGTTTCCCTTGGATTTATCCGGTTCTTTTTTCTCCCTTCAATTGAGGGAACTTTCAAGTGTCTCAATTTCTTTTCTCGCACATTGCCTTAGTCCTTTAGAAACACCCTAAGTTAAGTACGGTGTTAGTTTTCCCACAAAAACTCGATCTGGGACGTGTGTTCCTTCTGTCCCCCAAACTTTTCAGTCAGATTTGATACTCGCCCCGCGGGTAAAGATACAATCCTCCCCTTCTTATCACCCTTCCTTTGTAAAATGGTTGCCCCTGGCCTTCTTCCTTTCCCTCGTTTCGACTCCTTCCTTATTCTAGAAGAGTGGGTGAAGACATCTGTTGTCCTGTTTTGGCTGATTTATGTTTCCCGCCTGCCTTTAAAAAACGAAACCCCCTCTCTACTTCTACCTCCTCTCCCTACTGTGAACTACCTGCTGTGGATTTATGTACCACCTTGCAGCCATTTCACATACCAGTCTTTTTTTTTCCCTCATATGTCCAATTTCAATATAAAATGGCCACGAAGGACAATTACTCACCACCATCTACAGCTCCCCATTTTTTCCGAAAAGGATCTTCTTTGTCCACTCGGCTGTCTCTCTTTTTCTATGTTCACCCCTTATACCATCCTCTGCCCTCCAGGCAAGATCATCCGCCCATTTTCGGTTACCCACACCCCCCATCTGTCCATCTTCAGTACTCTCTTCTCATAACTCTTTGTGTCAGATACCCCGCCACCCGGGATCTTTGGTGGTTGTGGCTTTCCCCCAGCTTGACGCGTTTTTTCCTTGGTAGACTGTGACTTTTGCATCCCTGGGTTTACTGTATGCTTTTAGATGCTTAGGGACTTTCCTTCTCCTTTTCTTCGAATCCCCACGCTATCAAGTGTGTGTCTCCTCTCCATCTTTTGGGGGTTTTTGCATACAGGCCCTGTTCTTGTGTAATACACTATGTTTTTGTGCTACCTGACTTCACCCTCTCCGACGTCAGCTTCTAGTGCTAGTGCGCTTCATGGTTCTTTTAGAGGACTTTCTACTCTCTTTCATTTTTAAATAGAATTCTTCGTTAGAGGAGGGGATGATTGATTCCCTCCTGCTGTCGTACTTGTCTTGACTGAGACAAGAAACAAACCTCCTCATCCCCTGTGACTCGGCCTCTGGTCCTTTTTTTTTTCTCCTGCGGCTCTTCCTTCCTTTTTTGTGACAATTGATCGATACTAAGCCCGCCCTTTTTTTTGACGTGAATTTTTTGACTTTATTTATTTCACATCGGTCGAAAACTTCATGTTTCCTTCACATATCATTTTTTTTTCCAAGACTTTAAATAGATATCGAATCCTTTGTTCTCTTTCTTTTTTTAGAGCGGTCCTATTTTGAGACCCTATCAAGAATTTGCTGAAGATGGTTCCCCTTTACTCCCGTTCTCTTAAGTGGGCATTTTCTCATTAAAGTTTGTTCGATGCTTAACCTACCCTTTTTCCCTATTTTAAATGTGGTTTTGATTAGTTTATTTCCAACCCTTTCGTCTTTTCCAACGCCGTCCGTTGTCCAATTGACCATAGTACTTTTGTCATTTGTCAACCCCCTGAGCGTTCAGATTTTTCACTTTTTCCCCGATCGATTTCGTTTCAAAGACAGAATCTGTTTGAGCACCTTTTTCCCCCCTGTCACGCGAATGTACATGACTTCCATAGGTTTCGAGTCAAGTTTTTGTTGATTTCTTGAGCTTGGAATCTTTTGATTTTGATTTCTTCTTCGATTTGGTTTTGGTTGATACTTTCTCCCTTCCTTTTTCTTTTGTGAAAGTGAGGTTTCCATCGTTTATTTTCGAGGTGCCGAGTGACAACCGTTTATCACCGTCCATCCCAAATAGGTCGTTGATCTCTTTCCTGTTCTTTTTTTTTGACGATGGTCGTTTTGCATGTTGCTTGTACGTTTACTGCCTTTGCTGCGCTTTTGGGTCTGTTACCTTTCTTTCCCACTAACGTGCAACGCTTAGTCCATCCGTGTCAACTCCTTCCACCAGAAATAAACTACAGCCAGCGGAGTGTCCAACTCCATAAAAGCCAAGACGCGCTATTGAGCCAGAACCATCTTTCGTTGCTTAAGTCTCTTTCCGGGTTGTCTAAGAGGGTATTTGGGACACTCTTTGGTTACGGTTTTTCCCCCTTATCTAGGTTTTGACTTTCCAATCTCCCCCTTAA
>Ga0179591_1315931_pt1 | contig 10753 bp, 12 predicted proteins | sample CZOMad2_1_08_16f_FD_182891 | JGI IMG/M metagenome (GOLD analysis project Ga0179591, IMG submission 182891) | Vadose zone soil fungal communities from Angelo Coast Range Reserve, California, USA - CZOMad2_1_08_16fungal (PacBio error correction) | ecosystem: Environmental > Terrestrial > Soil >... | reverse complement strand
CTGAGCAAGTTCCCAGTTCTAGCGGTCTGAAAACCCCCCTTGTGTCGGACAGACTTCTTTTCTGTGGACGGTTCCCCATCCTTTCTCTTTTTTGACTTTGTCTTCATTATCCTCTCTTTCAGTCTCTGACGTCAGCGGAGCCTTCCACCGATGTTGTGAGTTTGACGTGTGGTGGTTGTGACCTGATTAAATGTAGGGTTTTTTCCTGATTCCTTCTCATTTAACCTTTTTTCCCCACCGTCGTAGTCTCCGGTCCTTTTTCCCCCTTCCTGAAATTTCTGTCGTTTCGGTGTTGATTCCATTTTTCCCCCCGTACAAAATCATTCTGTCCCAGTCCCGTTCGCGTCTCGTTCCTTAAAACAGCCAAATGAGCCTTCAAAATACCCCCCTGTGATCCTAAGGTCCGGGGGTTTTGCTCTCTTCCAGGTTTTTTCAGGCTTGGGATGGAACTCTTTTAAGGCACAGCTAAGTTTAATTTCTTCTTCCAACAGATGGGTTACCTTCTCTTTCTTTTCCTGGCCCCCCAACGAGCAATCACCCGAACTTCCCTCCCCATTTCCGCCGGAACTTCCATTTCCGATACTACTGGACCTTCTAATCGATTTTGACCCCCTTCAAATTCAAAATCCCCGGTCACACCCCCAAAGCATAAACCCAACTCTAGGATTGAAATGTCTTCCCTTTTCCTGAACCTCTCACCACGTCCTCCAAACCTTAATAGCCGCCTCCCTGCTTGAGGAACCCTCAAACAACTTCCTTTTTTCTTCGCCATTTCCCCCTTCAATTTTACGGGTTCCCAGTTTTCGCCCATCACAGTCAGGCCAGCTATATGGATCCCCCCTCCTTTTTCTCCCCCCCATCTCTTTTCCTAAAACTTGCCCTTTTTCCCCCCCGACCTTTGCCATCTCCACACGTTATTTCCCCCGTGCCCAAAATTGACCGCTGGCAACTCAAGAAATACCCTCCCTTTTTCTTTTTTTTACTAATTTTTTTTTTATCATCCCACAGTAAGAATGCCACTTCCCGACCACACCTTCCCGGTCCCATAAATTCAAGTTGTTACCCCCCTCTAGTGTCGAACAAGGCTCAGTATATCACAGACTGAAAATATCTCTTTTTTTGGGACTCCCCCCTTTTTCCATATCCCATGATACCTTTTTCTTCATTCTGCTCTTGTTTATGCCATCTTTTGTCGGTAGGCAACTCGTTTTCTTTCCCCATTACCTAGTGTTTCTTCCCCCCCCTTTTCTTTACGATGGAGGTTGATTGGTTGCCCCTTCTTCCAGCCCGACCTCTCCGCCCTTTTCTTCTTTTTTACCCTTCGTGGCAGGTACCTGTACCGTACCTCAACCATCACTCCTACTGTCTCCAACTCTTATGTCCCCGTACGGACTTCTGAGGTATTTTTTTTTTTTTCCCACGGCAAGACAACCCCCCCCATTCATTAACTGTCGTCTTCCAAACATTTCGCTTCCGTTTTCGCCAGTGGCGCGTCTCCCTTTTTCCTCCTATTTAAACCAACTTCTTCCTTTGTTTTTCTCGACGTTCCAGCGATTTCCCCCTGTGCTACGTCTTTTGTGAGCAGTGTCAATCGGAAACAAGGACCTGCAGTCCCCCCCAAATCAGCGAGGGCTCCTTTCTCTCCTCCAAGCGAAAACACCCAATGTTTTCTTCCCTTTGATGGCTCCCCCCCTTCCCCGCCGCGCCTCGACGCCTTTCTTTAACCCTACAACCCCCCTTGACCTCTCCTTTTGTCGTCCCTGATTGACACCAGTCCTCTCCCCCCCTCTTTCTGTCTCCTCTCATCACATACTGTTTTTAACCACCGCGACTCACCCGATTGTTTTCGTTGTCCCCCATTGCTCACTATTGAAACAGTTTTTTTTTTTTTTCCTTTTTTTTCCTCGTTCGCCGTCGGTCGGCCAATTCTTTGGCGTTCGCTTTACCCCCCTCTTCCTTTTCACCAAAAGCTCCCTCCCCTTTGTTCCCCGACTCTCCTTCTAACATTTTTTTCCCCCTCTTCCCACCTTGTACCTGTTTCAAAGTTAGCGGAGGATCAAACGGCGGCAATTTCTTCCCCACTTCCAACCTTACGCTTCTCCCCCCCTCGCCCCTTTTTTTCCGTTTCGACCTGTTCAACGGTTTCGTCCTTCAGCGCTCCTCAAGAATTCTCTTCCTTCATCTCCAAGTTCGGAGGGTTTCTCCCTTCCTTTTTCTTCTTTCTTTACGTCGGCTGTTTCTTTGCGGCTTTCCTCTGACGGGCTTCATGGGAGATACTTGTCCGAATTTTTTTCCTCCCACTTTTCCCATTCTGGTTTTTTGTCTCTTTACGTCTTCGTATCCACGAGGCTTTTTTTCTCCACGTTGTCCTCAGCTGCGAAATTTTTATAACTTTACTGCGGTTGGGATAGCGGCCTTTTTTCCTTCCCCCCCACAGCCAAGCCATTTTTTTTTTTAATTACGGGGCGAAGTTTCTTTGTCAGTGTCCCTCCTCTCTTAGTTTCCTTTTCCTTCAAATGATTGATGTCTTTAACATCTTCCCCAAACATGGGATGATAGGACCCCGTATTTTTGTTGGTCTCATTCTATACTTTTTCCCCCTTTTCCTTCGCTCTCGCACTTCTGTTTTCACCCCCTTTTCGGACAAACAAGCCAGTGGTCCGATGTTTACCTTTGCCCCCCAATCAGTGTTGCCCCTCTCAGGTCCTTTTCGTTACTCTTTCGTCCGGCTCAATTCTTTAATTCGATGGTCCCCCTTTCAGTTTTGGATAGATATTAACCTTCCCCCCCTCTTTCTCTGCTCTCTTGCCGCCTTCACATGTGTCCCCCGTCCCCTACTGGGTCCCAACAGTGTTGCACCTGAAAACTCTTCCCCCCTCTCCCCCCATAAGACGGGCCAATACTAAGTGGACTTCCCATGGCCAAACAGGGATCTCCCCCCCAACCTCTCTTTGGCGACCCTCCTTGTGCCTGCCGAGTGTCCTCTTCCCCGTTGCAATCGACCTTTTACCTTCGTCGTTTTCTTCTTTTGTCGCCTCACCCTACACTTTTTTTGGAGCTCCAGACCCTGTCCTGTTTCCTCCTTACCAAGGCATTCAAGTTTTTGTGTCTGACCAAGTGCACTTCAGTTCACCTTTTCCAGGACCCCTTCAGAAGGTTTAGTTCCCCACCCCCCCTTGCAAAATAATTCCGATTCCTCTGGCTGAGCGTATTGTGGTACGCGTATATGAGGAATATTCACCTGGTCTTCCTAGATCCACCCCTCCTTCCCCCTCCCTCCGGCCACGCCCCTGCAGCTTCCCTTCACTGATTTTTCGTTCGCTGTCCAGGGACGACATTTTTGTCTTTTTGTCTTCCATGATGAATTTTTCCCCATAGTGCTGTGTCGTCGCATTCGGCTTTGGCTTACGCTCATGATCCCTGTGCTAAGTCAAGAGATTCCCTTTTTTCTTCTTTCTCTAGGTTGGGCTCCCATTTTTCTCTTTCTTACTTTCCGCACCCTTTTCTCGACGCAGTCGTTGTGTTTTTCGTCGGCGCCATCGGAATGTTCTTTGACTTTTTTCCTTTTCCCAGTATATGGTGGCGTTTGTTTCACCCCCCTTTTGTCCTGTTTTTCCATGGCGGTCTTTTCCTTTCTACCCGCTCAATTAGCCACGGCTCGATCCGATCGCGCGTTTGTTCTCCTTCTCTTTCTTCTTAGTTTTCCGTTTAATTTTTCCCTTTTTTACTTAAGAAAGTTTGGGTCCCAGCAGCGCCTTAGCCTGCATTAGTTGATCTTAGAGGATTCAGCCTCTTTCTTCCCCCCCGTTCCGCATTGAACCCTGACCCCCTTTCCTTTCTTCAGTACAGGGATACCTCCCCCTTTTAGCCTGATTCGGGGGTGCCCTTACTGATTACCATTTTCCCCGATTTCCTCCTCTGTCTCCTTCGTAAATGCGTTAACGAGTTTTCCTTCCACTTCCTGAAGCCTCCCCCTTGTGAATTTGAAAGCTAAAGCTTGACCCACCCCCCGAAGGAACTTTTCATGAAGGCGGCCCTTTTTGCCCCCACCCCAACCTTAGGTACCCCCCTTTTCATTTTTTTTGTGGTTATTCTCAGCTCCCGCACCCCTACACCGTCCTTACCTTCACATTCAATCCTCCCCTGCTCTTTCTTCTAGAAGTCTCTCTTTTCCCTCTCCCTGAAGGCATTCCCAGCGTTCTCCATCATGTCTTATGGTATCTTCGGTTTCGACCTCCCCTAGAACCCGGCAATGCGTCTGACTCTTCTTTTTGATCCTTCCCCCTGGTGTGCCGCCCCCAGAGGGTGAAGCGTTTTTCTCACTCCGACATCCCTCCTCCTTTTAGTGCTAGTGAGTCCTCTCAATCTCTCTTCTTTCTCCTCCGTTTTTGAGTCCGGCGGCGCCCTTCCCCTTGCCTTCAAAGCTACTTCTTCAAGTCCTCGCGATGTAATACTCCTTTTTTTGCCCGCTGGTGGCGGGACCACGTTTTTTTTTTCCTTTCCCCACTGCACTTCAGGGGAGTCTTTCTTTCCTTCCCTTCGTTCTACGAGACCTATCTCCCCCGCGATATCGTCCACTCTTCTTCCCTTACTGCAAGAAGCGAAATCTTGCCCCCTGCTTGATACACTGGTATTTCCTTTTCCCCTTTTTTCAGGAGTCTTGTGGTTGCTTCCCTCTTTTGAGACCATTCCCACAAAGGGGCATACACGCTTTCCTTTCTTGTTGGCACACGCTTTTGGTCCGTCCTGAGCGTTTTTTTCCCCCTTTCCTTCTCTTTTCATTCCCTTAGGACTGAGTCCGATTCTCGGGACCGCTTACCCCCCTCACCAAGGGACTTGACGGTCGACAGTCGGGCTTCCTCTGTCTTGGTGATTTTTTTTCCCCCACTTTCTAACCGACCTTTTTTTCTCCTGTCTTTACTCTTCCCACTTGACACCTTGTTCCCTTTTGCCCTTCTTTCGACCATGTCCCTCACGGTGCTCCTTCCCGCAACTCATTCGCCTTTTAATTCGCTGCACGACCAAAACCTTTTTCTTTCTTCCTTCCCCCCCCAACCAATTAGAAACTACACTCCGACCCGACCCTACTCACCGCCTCTTCCTTTTTCGATCGAGACTTTCTGCTTCGGGTATCTCACGAAAGCACTCCCGTTACCGCATGGCACCCAGTCCAAGAGGTTTTCATATGCTTTTGCATTCGTACCCAGAACTATTTTCTTTTTCTCGCCACATGCCCACCTAACCCTGCTTCCCGCCTTTTCCCGTCAACACGCGCACGACTGCGATCCTGCACCTTTTTACCTTGAATTTTGAGTTCCTTGGCCATTTACGAATCTCTCTTTAGTCTTGGACCTTACCCCATCTAATGATCCTACCTCCCCATCGCTTCCCTTAAATCCGCCGAACCACCCTTTCTCCAAAGGCGCGTTTTCCCTGGCCCGTTTCCATCCCGTTTTTCGGTACGGACAGACCCTCTTTCTTTTTCTTCTGCTCTAATGAGTCTGGACTTGTGAGAATATCACTGATCTTTGTCTTTAGTGTTAGCTTTCTTTCCTCTTCGCGCCCGAGAAGAGCCTGTCCCTGCCCTGCAGGTGGTTATTGTAACACATCTTAGACATTTCCTGAAATGGTCACTCAAGGCACTTTACGGCCCTGTCCGCCTGCCCCCCTCAGACTGCTTCGACCGCTGGCCGACTTTTGGGCTCTCCCCCCAAATCGTTATTTCTCACTGTCTCCCACTGCTGAGGCCTTTAGAGAAGTTTTTCCCGTCATTTGCTACTACGTAAACTGCCAACCAGCTGCAGGATTCCCTTTCCCTCGCACTCCCTATTTTCCTTTTTTATGGAAGTGAAGTTGATTTTTTTCCTTTCAGGCAGTCCTTTATCGTAGTCTGCCCGTTGTAGTTCAGCTGATGCGCCCCCCCCGATTTGTAAATGGCTGCCCCCCATTTTTTTTCCTTTTCACCCCTTGGATTTATCCTCTTCCCCTTTTTCGGTCCCCTGCCTTCGAACCTCCTGGGCTCGCCCTCCCACTCCTGTCTTTTTTTTTACCCTCGATTGTTCCCCCCAATCCGCATTGCCGCTTTTAACTCGTAACTGCCCGCCCCTTTTATCACCCTTTTCACAGAGTTTGTCCCGGTTCCTTCCCCTTTGCTTAGTCGCGACTCCTTTTGCCGTGAATAATCCTTTTCGCCCCTGACCCAAGTTGACAATTCAAGACATCACGGTAAAGGAACTAAAGCCTGTCCCCCATACGTTTCCGCAGGCGACCCTACTCATGACGGCACTGTGACGCTCTCTTGATCTTTCCATCTTTCCAGAAGAAACTGACTCTCCTTTCAAATATTGACGGTTTCCTCCGTGAAGCAGATCCGCTTTTGCCCCACCACCCCCACGTGATCACCTCCCTTGCTTTTCCTTTCCTTCCCACAAGTATTGTGGTCTACGCTCCTTCTTACCACACCCGATCCCCTATGTCCCCTCTCCTGCTTCCCCACAAGTAGCTCAATCCCTAAGATCGTCGTTTCCCTCCCCGCCCCCTTACCATTGAATTGGTTTTTTGTTCCCCCCCCGCCGTGTCAACCCCTCCCCCGGCCCCCTTCGCTATCCTCATTCATAGCTTCTTTCTTTTTCCCTTTTTCAACCGGGAAAATCGTTGAGACCTTGTCCCCCCGTCTGGGTCCAGCATCCCTGGTCGGGAGTTTTTTCACCCAGTTCTTTCCCGCTTCCCTGTAACCGTTACCCTTTTTCCCTCTAGCCCCCTAGGTTAGAAGTCAGCCGAAGAACGATTTTTCGTCTAGTTTTCTTTGACATCACTCCCCTGGAAGTATGGCAGATACCACGTTCGAAAAGCCACCCCTCCTGCCCCCCCGGACCTTTTCTTTCTTTTTCCTCCTTTTCCCTGTCTTGGAGCAGTCGCCTCTGCAAATTGTTTTCCCTTTTTTCTGTTTTAATATGAATGTCCCTTCCTTTTCAGGCAAGTTTTGTCTCCCCCGATATTCATTTTTAGACTTATGGGGGTCTTTTTTCACCCCCCCGGGAGTCCGGCGGGGTGGTCTTGTCCGACCAGGTCCATGAACCGTTTTTGTTCTTTGAAAATTTTTTTTTCTCTTTCCGCTTTTTTCCTGCTGGCCGTGTGAATTTGGTTCCGGATTTGGCTCGTACGTCTCGCAAGTTTTGCCGTAACCCCGTTTTTTTTTAGTATGGGATTGCGTCATACCAAAACGTGAATCGAGTTCTTGTTTGTCTTGTTGGTATTTTTGCGACGGAGGCCCCCTTATACTCCCGACTCCCAACTCCGCTTACAACCCCTTTTGATGCTGACCTCTTCTCTGGATTTTAGCACCTTTGAGCTACGATCCTACATGTAAGGATAGTTCAAAGACTGTTATTTTTTATCATATCCTTTGCCCCCCTGGTCTTCTTTGATGGCGTTTTATCCCCCGTCGTTCTCCAGGTAACCGGTACGTCATTCCGCCAATTTTCCCCCCTGGTTTTTTTTTTTTTTTTCTTGGTGTTTCTGTAGTCGGCCTTCTTCCTCCCGTTCCTCCCCCCCCAAAGCAGACTCCCCAAATTGTCCCCCTTAGTCCTACAACACCCAGGGTTCGTTAAGACTTTTTCCCTCCCCTTGCGCCCCCTCAGATTTCTTCCCCCCGCCCCCCCGGAACTCGCGATCCGGGTAGCCAACTTAGGTTGGAAGTAGCGATGCCTTTTTTTTTGGCTCCGTCCCAAAGCTCGATTCCCACTTCTTCTTTCCGTTTCGTCGTGGTGATCTGAAGGCGCATATTCGTGTCCTTTTTCGGCCGTTCCCCCCTGTTGACAGTTTGTTTTCTTTGCCCCGAACCGTTACTTTTTATGCACCCAAGCGGCATCACCCAACCTATTTGAGTTTCTCTTGTATGTCCCGCGTTTTTTTGTTTTTCTTTAGTTCCGCTTTCCCCCCCCCCCTGTTTTGTCTGCCCGTAAAGGGAGAGTAAATCGATGTCCTTCCCCTGTGTTAGCCAGGTATTCTCTCTTCTTAATTGACCTTTCTCCCCCCCTTTTTCGTTAAAACGCGTGGCCGTGACTTTGCGTCCCCTGTATTGGTCGATGGGCTGTCCTTCATTCTTCCGTTAGCGCTTGATTCACCCAAGCTTTTTGTCTTCCCTTTTCTCGGCCCCACGGTGGCAACTAGTCCTTCTCTCCGTCCTTTGCCACCGCTTTTGTTGTCTCTGTTGTTGGTGTTACCCCTTGTGGATTGTTGAAATTTAACGTTGGGTCTTCTCTCCCACTCTTTCCACCAACTCCCTTAGTATACAGGTTCTGTCCTTTTCTCCTTCTTTATTCAGTTTCTTTTCTTTCTTCCTCACGTTTGAAAAACATCACCAAAAGTTCTAGTGCAGTGAACTTTCCAAGTACGATGTCGTGTTTATGTCCAGTCCCCCCACCCTTTGTCTCGTTTCCCTGTATCCTTTCCCTCTCTTTTGGTGTTTGGAGATAGTTATTTCAGCCTCGTTGATGCAGTAGTTTGAAGACGAAAGTCCCTTTAACCTTTTCTCTTACAAACCGAGTGGTTCTCTGGTCTGGACAAACGGTGGAACCTCCCCTCCCCCAAATAACCCCTCCCCTCCTTCCGGTACTGAATCCCCCCTGCCGGCCCTACTTGACAAAATTTCCTCTCGCGTGTTGCCTCTCCCCCCCGCCTTCCCAATGGTCCCCCCACCACCCACCGACCAGGATAAAAACCCCCATGTAAAGCCCACCAAACCCCAAGAACCCACAAAGACAGGACCCCACCGGAGCCTCCCACCTCACACTTCCCCCCCCCCCCTCCCCCCACTTGGTACCTCATCTCCCCCGCAGCCCTCCCCCCCCCCCCTCCCTCCAGTCCATATCGTCCATCTCCCATCGTAAACCCGCTCTCCCGTTCCTCCTTCCCCTCCTTCTCCTTCCTCTCCAATCACACTTGCGAATTCTCCACCTGACGTACCCCTCTCTTCTACAAAAACCGCTGTTGATTTCGTCGACTTCCCTCCATGATTTTGAAACGCCAAAACCAATGGAGTTCTGCCACCAATCCACCTTTCTCTTTTTCCCTTTACATTTTGCTTGGTCATAAACCAGCATCCGGCCAGCGACAGACCATCGTTATGCCCCCCTGAACTTGCCACGGAATTTCCCATCGAAGCCCCCTATCCCCCTAGTTTTTTGATCTTGTTTTTACAGACCCTTTCAATACATCAACTCCATTTGTTTGACTTTTTTCTATCACACCCCAGGAGTACCTGGCACCACAAGCCCACCCTCCTAACAAGCTAAATCCTATCGAGCGCGCGTCCTATCATAGTCGATAACCCCGCCTTCCGAGGTCCCTACCGGGAAGCCGCTACTTCACCAAATTTCGGCCGCCCGATCCCTTGCTATGCTTTTTTCTACCTCTTCTTCGTCTGGGATGGCCCACTTTAAACGAACCAAGTTTTGCCCGCTGCTACATTTAATGTGGTGGAGGTTGCCTAATGGCATGCCTCCCCCTCAAGGCTTACGGTTACAAATGGGAAGGACCCGGGTCGGTACCCCCCTGGACCTCCCCAAACCCTAGCATAAATTGTGCCCTCTTATTTAAGGTTTCCTCTTTCTTCTCGACCTTGGGAGTATGCACTACCCACTTTTTTTGTGTTCAGAAATCTCTGACCGTCATCGTACTACCAACTTGGTCCCGCTCGGTTTTCGACTGGCCAAACACGTGGCCCTCGTTTGTCTATGACACCCCCGCCCCCACTCTAAAAGTTGTGACGGGCAATCTGCCCAGATTAATACGAAGGCCTTTCCCGACTAATGGTTTCGCTTTTCCGAACTAAAACTTTCTCCTAGGAACCACACTCAGTACCACACTATGCGCTTTACTCTGTTACCCCCCCATTCTTTAATGAAAGTTATCTCCCCTGTACCCGACCCTTTTTGCCTAAGATAAGACCTACAAACCATCCTGGAAACTCAGAGTCCCCTGCTGAACAGCATCGACCCACATGGCGGAGCGACTCGGACCATAACGGTGTAGTGCACCCAGACCCTGCGTCTGGACACCCAGCAGTTTTTGCTAGGTCTCGCCCCCTTACAAGCCCCTTCTTCCAATACCCTCCCAGGTCGGCTAGCGGCTTCCCAATTCCGCTGGTCGTAGATTTTTTGGAAGCAAACCGTCGACGTACATTGCCTTCCATTTCTAACCTATTTCTCACGGTCCCCGGGACCCCCAAAGTTAGCGGATTTGAAGGCATGGCGGCCATATTCGGCCTTTCATTTCCCAACATGTGGGTTTCGCTCACAAGAGAGATGTTCCCGCATTGTAAACTGGGTTGTTTTTTGACTTATCTATCCAAGAAGATATTAATTCCATTTAATCCGTTGTTGCCTTGGAAGTGCGTTAGTGGTTGGTCATGGGGCGTTGTGGCGGGGAATTCCCTGTTGGTCTTTGGCTTTGTTCAGGCGAGATTTCTGGCTCCTCACTTTTGTTCCTCCTGAGTGACCCAATGGCCCTTTTTTTTTTTGTGGGTGTTTCGCGGGCCTGTTATGCGTATCAACACTAGGGAGGTATGGGACCGCACTGTCCCTAAGAGTTCGTTACCTTGGGTGATTTTGTCTAGCATCGGAGGTCTTCTCACGGCCCACGTCGTCCAAGATAGGGTGTTTCTGATCGTTCTTGCGCGGTAACCCCGTAGGGCCTAACTTGTTTTTACTTGAAAATGAAACTTTCATTTATACGGATGTGCATCTCGCTG
>Ga0179591_1262887_pt1 | contig 10753 bp, 13 predicted proteins | sample CZOMad2_1_08_16f_FD_182891 | JGI IMG/M metagenome (GOLD analysis project Ga0179591, IMG submission 182891) | Vadose zone soil fungal communities from Angelo Coast Range Reserve, California, USA - CZOMad2_1_08_16fungal (PacBio error correction) | ecosystem: Environmental > Terrestrial > Soil >... | reverse complement strand
GTGAAGATCCGAAGCGACAAATTCCTCTTTTGGAGGTTTTTTTTTGCCCACCTCCCCACCATTGCTTTCAATCGAAGTAATGAAGGTGCGAGCAAGGTAGTTCAAACGGCTTCATTGCGGTTTTTTTGCCTGGTTCATTCTTTCGTGGAACGAAGAGCGGGCCTCCACCTTGACTCTTATCTCATGAACAATGTCCCGACGTATGCGACGATTCCGAGGCGACGCTTTCCTTCGGCGACACTTCCCCTTATTAGTTCCTCCCAGCTCCGCGGCCTTTGTCTCTGTTGTTCCGCGATCAGAGGAGCCTCTGCGGTTGATTGATGACTCGATCATCTTTAAGGAACTGCGAAGGCGTTTTAAAGAGGCTGGAATTTTTTGATCATCCCTGCCCTCCCGATTTTTTTTGTACTTGTCTTCCAATAAGATAACCTTTTTACAGAGTCTTATTCCCTTGTTTTCCCTGCAGAAGTTTCGTCCTTTGTTTAAGTTTCCCCCTCCCACCTCTGGGCTCTGCGTGAAGATTTGTCTCTCCTCGATAGGCCGATTTCGACGGTGGACTCTTCCCCTCAGAAGATTATCTTTTTTGGTTAGTATTGCTGAGCTACGTTTTGCCGCTCGCCATTCCACACTTGCCTAACCCCCTCGCGACACTTTTTTCTTCGACTCTCTCCCTTTTTTAATGAATGGCTTCCCTCTCGTGTCTCTGTTTTCCCTCCCCCCGGGGATGGTCCTGCGAGACGCCTGCGGCCACGATCGCCCAAATGAGCGATGACTTTTTTTCGCCTCACTTCCCCGCTGCGTAGAAATGGTTTAGAATTTGTCGTTTTCACGTGATGACGTCCCCCTCGAAGTCCCATTCCCCCAATCGACTTCCCCCAGTCCACGGATCCACGTCTTCCCTCAAGAACCGAATCTCCGCGCGTTTACCCCCCCGTCACCCCCCCTCACCCTATAGCAGTTTTTCTTTCACTAATTCTGCGTTTTTTCTTTATGATGACTTTGTATGTTCGTTTGCGTTTCCCTAACCCCCGTGGAATGTCTTCCCAAAGGGAACATCCAATCGCACATCAACTTGGTGGCTTTTTTCAGATTCCTCCTATTCACTTTTTTTTGAACCATTCCCCCCTTCCTCCCCTCTAACCAATTGAAACTGTTTCTTACTTCGAGGAAAGAGACACCACAGTAAGCTTCCTTGTGCCAAGGGTATGATTTTCTTTTTGCCGAGTTCCCCTTCCTGCCACCTCTATAAAACTCCGTTTATTCCAGGCAAACCTTTGTTTCCCATGTTTCCAAAAATTGCTGGGTGACCCCGTGTTGCCTCCTTTTCTGGCTAAAAAGTGTGAAACATGCCTGGCCTCTCACTTGACTGTAGAAAGCGTGAGTTATCCTTTTTCCCTGGTTTTTTTCCTCCCGAAAGAAAAGGCGAGTTTTTTGTGATCCTTCTCCTCTCCCTCCGGTGTCGATTGGTTTGACCGGTTTTGCGCTGCAGCGGTTTCCAGCGGTTCTTTTTCCCGTGTAGTGTAACAGGTTCCTTTTTTCTGCTTCGGCTCCCTCCCAGTTTTGATCTGAGCATCACCGGTAAATTGAACTGGTAGGCCTTTGAGTGATTTTCGGCTGCTTCGTAGGCTGCTCGTAGCGGTCGGTGTCGGGAATAATATTAGGCTTTCCTTATCGGAAACGCCTCCGTTGAATCCCTTTGATGTGATATGTTTGCTACCCCTCTTCTGGCTCAGTCGCGATGCTCGAAGGAGGACTCTCTCCGGATGGATCGGATTCTTCCGCCTTTTAGGTAATTTCTGAGTTAAGCACCCTTTTTTCTCTCTTCCTTGAGATGTTAGGCCGTGTTTTTTTATTTTTAGCATGTCCCCAGTTGGAAAATAAGAGAAGAGAATCGCGCACAGCCTCATTACGTTTGCTTCCCTCCTCCCCTCTCGTGATTGCAGTCCCTGATTTCGTTTTTTTTCGGTAGTTAACTTCTTCAAACCTTCTGTGCAGCTATGAAATGCAGGCCAAAGTTAGCTTCCTTTTTGGTTAGTCTTTCTGATTCCTTTTCTTCCCATGTCCAACGAACCACACCTCTTCCCCAAAGCTTTTTTGTTTTGTGATCTCGGCAGCCCCGTTGTCCCCCCTTTTTTCTCCGCAAACTTCCTTAAATTGCAATTCCTTTTCGAATTGGTTTCCATTTCCGCTAACGCCGCTTTGCGAAAAGCGGTGAATCTTTTGTTTGATTTTTGTACATCACCGTAGACCCCTCATTGAGTATTTACCTCCCCCCTGGTTCACATGTTTTTTCATCGGCAGTTGCCAAACTGCTTTTTGCAAGTCATCGTTGAAGGAAATGACCCCTCCTCGGACCCACTATCGCATTTTCCCCCGTTTGAAATTAAAGCGAAACCATTCTTATTTCATTTTTTTATCTTTTTCAGTCTTCGAGCCCCCCCCTTCCAGGTTTTAGTCTACCCTTTTTGCCGCCTCCGGGGCCGCCGCTCAAATCCAGAGGTAGCTTAGTGCTGCTACCACCGCCGATTTTTCCTCTGCCGAATTTTGTTTTTGTTTTTAGTACGACGCGTTTCGTTTTCTCCCGACCCAATCTGACTGGACCCTTTTGCGCCTTGGCGGGCTTGCAAGACGTGCGGTGCCGGGCATGGTTGTTGCGGATAAAATCAACCTGGCTCTCGCTGTGTTGCTTCTGCCCTTTTTCAAAGCGGTTTCCTTCTTCCTTGACATGGCAGTCCCCCTGCTTCCTTGACAGGTCTTATCCTTCTTCCCTGAGCCTGTATTCAGTATTGTTTTTCTTTTCCGGAATTCAGCTACGGCGGTCCCCTACGTTCCTTTCATGAAAATTAGTGTGAGTTTGTTTTTTTTACTCTCCCCTTCTTTCCGGTCGTTTCATCCCCCCCCGCGATGTCCTTCTTTTTGTCTGAGGTAACAGATGTCGACTCGTGTTCTTGTTTCTTTTCGCACCTTATTGTATAGTTTATGTGTGGTTTTTTATATGCCCCCCTGCCCCGTACTCTTGAGAAAGAACCCCCCGACCGTCTTTTTCTGGTCTGCTTTTCGTGTAGGCCCTTCCCCCTCCGCTGGCGTCCGCGCATCGTGAAACGAAATTGGCCTTCCAACATTACGAATTTCAAAGAAGTTTGTTCAGGACCAGCCCCCCTCCCCCATCCCCCCCCCAATACCTTTTGACGCCATGAGTACACTTATTGCTTGTGCGCAATGCTTCTTTTTATTTCTTGTATAACTATTTTTGCTTTTGTTCCCATGCATGATATTCTTTTTTTTGGTGCTTATCCTGTTTTCGTTGAATTTGTGTTTTTTGTTGTCTGCGGTTCAAATCGATCCCTCCCGATCCGGAGAATCCTCCCCATTTTTCTCCAGGTCTAGATCCCCCTCCTCTCTGAGCTCCTCGGTTCTCCACAATCCCAACGGATTCGTCGCCTTCCATTCCCGAAGAATTATCGCGCGCCTCGACCGTTTCCCCGAGCTAAGACAGCGTCTTCCTCTTTTGCCGAGCCAACTCCTACTTTTTCCAAGAACAGACTGTTCTGCGCGCCCTTCCCCACTTCTTCCCTTCCCCCGTCTGAACGTCCGGAGATCGCAACCGTGAGTCGCCTTCTGCAACCCCTTCACTCATGGGAAGACTCGCCACTTTCGAAGCCGACGACGTCCCAACTACTTTCTTCGTCCCTTGTAGACCCCCCCCTCCCCTCCTTAAGTAACTCTTTCTTCTTTTCTCTAGCCTTCCGCGCCCCCCCCTTCCCGCACTTTTCTCCCCCCTGTGAAAGGCCGGTCGCCCGTTTCCGTCTTATTTGGTAAAATCCTCTTTGTTTGCCTTTCTTCTTTTGACCTCCCTGGTGGAGGGCATCCCCACTTGGTAGGTCCTTATTTTCGCCGCCACTCCCCCACCAGCACTTACACATACTGGACGTGTTTCTCCAATTTACGTCCGCCCCTCGGTCTTCACTTTTCCGTGTGATAGAGGCCTTGATGTACTTTTTCTTTCGTGACCCTTTCCATTCCTCAACACCCAGTTGAGTTGTCGACCACGTTACGCCTTCACTTTCACTTTTTTTCGTTCGTTCCACACGCACATGCCTCCGAAGAAAATCATACCAAAACGCCGATTTCGGGAGAACCCCTTCCGCACTCGAGAGATTTATTGCCTTTAAGGGTCACTTTTTTTCCCTTCCAGATTCTCAGATTCTTCTTTTTTGATCTCTGTTCTTCCTTCCCTGTCTAAATCCGTGGTGACGGAAGCTCTGACATTCGGGTGAATCCCTGAATTACCCGGGTTCAAACTTTTCCCCCATTATATGACTTCTGCCTTCTCACAACCCTCTTCTTTTTGTCTCCGCTTTGGCAGCCGGAGTGTTGCCGATTAGAGAGATTCCTTTCAAAAGGGGACTTTCCAATTCCCTACCCATTCCCGCCCTCTCTCTGTTTCGAGGGTAGGCAAGGTGAGGAGGTGACCAAACCGCGGCCCTCTCTCTCTTTTTAAACAAACATGCGCTTTGCCTCTTTCATCCAATTACAAACCCTCTCGCGCCTCTATCTATGTTTGCAAAAAAATGGCCTGACGTGGTCCTTGGATTTCCAACCCTGCTAAGGTTCCTCCTTATTCAAACCTGACTCCCCGTACGGTAATTTTAGCGGAGAGGATTAGTCACCGACAAACAGCAAATCTGTCGCGCTGCTCCCCCCCCGATTCCTGAGGTACTTTTCTTCCTTTTCCGACCCGACTTTTCGTATCATCGAGTGCGCCCTCCCCTTTCGCGCGGAATCTGAGAACTCATCATCGCCTTTTAGTTTTTTTTTCATTCCTGGTCGCAAAAGTCTTGAGCCGCGCCTAGGAAAATATACTTCTCCTGCGAGATTTTTTGACCCCCCACAGTTTCCTTCATTTCCCAATGTGGCTAGTCGTAAATACACGCTGTCCGCAATGAAACCTCAATCCTTTTAAAGAAGTTGAAAGGACCTCCCCACATTCCCTGCACCCCTCATGGCCCTCTAGGTTGGTTGCTAAAGACTCACCATCGATTTTTCGGCTAGGATAACGCAATCTCCTTTCTTTAAGAATTCCTGTTTGGTTTTTTGTATCTCGATTGAGTTTTTTTAAATTATAGAGCCTACCTTCTTGTTTCTTCTTTCTTTCAGGAAAAGACCATGGCTAGCCTCCCCCCCCCAAGTCCTCAGCATGCGTTGGTTTCCTTCAATGTGCATTCCTCTTTTCTTTCTTTTTGCGGGCAAAGCACGAGTGTATTTATCACTACTATTTGATCCCCTGAACTATGACCATGACCACCCCCCTATTGCCAAAGACGAGTATGCGATCAGATTTCCGTATTCCCATCTAGGCCTATTTTGACGACCCGACTTTTGCGTTCACCTATCAACATCCACGCGGACTCTGTGTCGCCGCAGATCCTTCCTCCTGCATTGCATTTTACCTCTCCTCCCCCTCGGAATTAGTTCTGAGCGGCCCAGCGGCTTGGTCTTTCGAGTGATCAGACGACCGCTTTTTTTCCCTTCTGGATCCTCTACCCCCTTCCGTTGATACCTTTCTTATTCCGTTGCCTCCGCTCCTTAGGGCCGTTTTTAGTCAAGGACCAACGGAGTCTCCGGCCATTTTTTTTTTTGATCTTCCCTAGGGAGGCCAGTCTTCTCCTCTTTTTTTCTGACTTTTTTTCGTGATCGCAAGCGCGTGATTTTTGTAGGCGGGCTGCTTCGTCGTTTTGCCCCAGCCCCATTTTCCCTGCCTCCCACCGCAAATCCTTCCCTTTGCGGTGTTGAATCCGGTTCAGTCTAGAGACTTGTCGGGGTTTCCCTGCTTTTTTATAGGCAGGCCGAGACCATAGGAACGTCCCACTCCTTCCTGCCTCCAACTTTCTTCCTTTTTCTCCCTCGCCGGCGAATGTTGCCTTCTTTTACTTGGTTGAAAGGTGATTAGAGTGGCTTCCCACCACCCAGAGCTTTGATCTTCAGGCAACGGATACACCATCTCACGCTTCCTTCTGCCTTTTTTCGAAGCCTGCTTTTCCCTTACAATCACTAACTCCCATCTCTTCCCTTCGAGGCTTTCATTTTTTGTCCGATGAGGAAGGCGAGTTTTTGGCGTATCGCCCGACAGGGCAGACCTAATTGCCCTCTCCCACTTTTTTCAAACCCCCCTTTTCATAACCTTCAATTTTTTTCAGGTTTTGAGATTTTCACCAGAAGGAGGCATTCAATGACGGATAAACCTTGAAATTGAAGGAAAGCTTTGACTCTTTGCTTGACCTTATGACCATCCCCCCCCTTTCAGGAGTGCAAGTTCCTTTCTGTGTTGCTTTCCTTTCTTCTGGCCACCTACACCATTCTGTTGTCCTAGAAACACCCGGTTTCCCCACTCGACATGCCACATGGCAGTCACCCTCTTTTTTTCAAAACATAGAGCTGGGTTCCCCGGGCTCCTGTGTCCTTTTCTCTACCCGGTCCCTCCCTCAATGATGTCCCTGCGGACGCCGGACTGGACTTTAGAAAGCTCGAAGAGTAAAGCCTTGTGTGTTTTGTACTCACCCTCCATTCTATGGTTTAGTCGTTTTCTAGGCGAAGGTGGAGGTTGCTGAGGACGGTGTTGCAGAAGCACCAGGTAAAGAGTTTTTTCGTTTCCTGCCGGGTCTGGTCCCAATTCTTCGCTTTAGACCCTCCCTTGAAGTGCCTCCTTCCCATCAAAGGTGGCTACGACGCTGGGCTTTCTCCGGTCTTGCAGAAGACCGCGCTTCTTTTAGCGTAGTGTTTTTTTTTTCTCGAAGATTGCCTTGAAAGCTCGGTCACCTCCCCTCTTTTAATTTCTCGGATTATCGAGTAGTGTCCTGAAATCCTAGCTGTTGATTTGGGGATCGGTTCCCCCGGCGAGAAGATAGTGCCGATGGATTTCATCTTGGAGATGGACTCTGGGAAGTTCGCCTTTTTCCCTGAGAGTCTTTTTTATTCTGCCTTTGGTAGTAATGTCCCCCCCTCTTGGGAAAATTACGCGCCAGTTGAGAAACGCTACTACCTGTCGTCCCTTTTACCAGCGAGTTTTTCTTAAGTCTTCTTTTTCTTTCTTTTTTTTAATTGCGGTCCCCTCACTTGGTTCCCCCCTCCTCCCTCCTCCTGAGTTGGTGACGCCTAATAGAGACGGTCTCCTTTCCCCTTCCCCCCGCATATCCCCCCTCCCCACCCGTCTCGACCAAGCTTCGTGGTCGGATCCGGAAAAACGTTCCTGTCCGAGGCAGAGGAATTTTTACCTTTCGCATTTCCTGTCCCCCCTTACCCCCTCCTCGGCATTTCCGATAAACCTGCTCTCTTCTCCCTCGGTATTCTTTTGTTGTTTTTTTCCTCCCTTACGTCCCCCCCTTGTAGCGGAAAAATGATTAGTTTCCCCCTTTCTCGTTCTATTCCCCAGTTTCCCCTCCAAGATTTTCCGCTCGATTCCCGTCCCCCCTTCCCCTTCCGTAACACCCCTGCCTGACCTCCTTTCGCTCGCTCTTCGATGATTTAGAGAAGAGAGTATTCCCAACCATGCCCGGCACCCCCCGGAAAAAGTGTAGTATGCGTTGGCCCCCTCCTCCTGGTCACTGCCTCTCCAACACCCTCTCCCTATTAGCCCCTTAAGTTGGGTCTATCTATATTTTCTTTTTGTTGAGAGAGATAGAGCGCTTTTTAGAAGCACAATGGCGCTCGACTATGCGCTGTTTTTTTTTTGATTCCCTTCCCGACCTTTAGCCCTTTTTCCTTTTGTGCCGTTTCCCCGACTCGCTAAATCTCCAATCATCATCGCCGGACTCCCTTTTGCTTGGTTGAGCACTTTTCGGGCAACTGCGGATATTTTCTTTGAAGTGTCCGGAGTCCTCTTTTGACCCTTGCCCCCAACTTTCTTCATGCGGTCCCCACGTTCTTCGCTCATCAGGTTTCAACAGTTCATGTACCACCTCCCCAAACCCTCTAAAGAGCGGAAGTAGTATCCTTCCCTTTTGAGCGGTCCCCTGTTTTATTCATGGTCGATACCTTGTACTGCCCCTTCTTTTTCTCTGCCAGGACGTTTGCACGTCTTAGCTGACAAGAAAAAAGAATTCGGTTTTCGTTTTTTTTTCGTTAGCCCCTCTTTGCATTTTTCCCCCCTTTCCTAGCTAGGATTTCTCCCCCAAGCTCCTTTCAATCTACCTCCTCGGTTGTTGACCGATGCTGAACGGTCCCCGGAGAAATTCACATCCACCCTAAAATACCTCTGCTTCCCTGTCGTTTTTTTTTTCTGCGAAAGGAAGGCTTCTTTTGCGTCCCCCGTTTTTTTCTCTTATTGTATTCCCCACTCTGGTTGCCTTCCCTCACTTAAAATCCATATCCAGCATTCTCGAAAGAGATCGGCATTTTTTCGAACTCTACTTCTAGCATTTTTCTAATCTCTTCTGTCCGCTCTTATTCTTCCCCTCTTTCCCCTTCCGCAACAGCTAGCCTCTTCCTCGGGCTATCCCACATTAGGCGTCCGATCCGTTGCCAGGAAGCCGAAGAATTCTTTTTTCTAGAAAATAACGCCCACACCACGCTTTTTTTGAAGATATACCCGCTGTCCTTTCTTTCCCCGAGCCTGCCGATCCCCAAGTTCCCGCGCCAACCTGCATTTTTACCTTTGCCGGAGCGCGCCCTTTTTCTGCTTGAAGAAGACGACAAAATTTTTTCCCTTCCACGACGCCCCAACGATGGACAAAGTTCCCCCTTTTGCACCCACCCTTCCACTCTGGAACTTTTCTCCGCCTGACGCCCCCCGCCATTTTTGCGGAATCTAACCCTAAAAAAAAGGATAAAGATGCAGTCCTTCTTCGAGCTTTTTCTAAGTAATGTGCTAGCTTTTTTTTCCTCCCATTTCGGCTTTGAGCCCCTAGCCAGCGTGACCTCCTAACTTTCCTTTGTAAAATCATGTGCCTTTCCGTTTGATGCTTTTGAACCCGATTTTTTTTACGGAAACTCTTTTTCTGGCCTTCCCTTCCCCCCCCCCTTCATCAAGCACCCGCCCAATTACCGACTTAATGTGAGTGGTGAACATGTAAGACGCCCATCAACGCGGTATTACAATCCCCTTTTTTAAGTTTTTTTATATAGTGCCCCTCTTCCAATCCTTTTCAAACCCCAGTGTAGAGTTGATATTTATTTTTTTTTCCAATTTCTTGCTTGACGCTTTCATTTTTGGATCCACCGCACATGCGCGCCCCCCTTTCGACAATATCGCACCCCCAAACTCCTGACTTTAACCCCCTCAAGAAGCTGACTCTCTTTTTATTCGGGTACCAGCACTCCCGATTATCAGATGTAGGAGTGTGTATTGGCTCGTGGCGAAGGCGTTCTCCCCAGAAACTCGGGTGGTCAGCTCCTCGGGTGAAGTCTCCCCCCTTTCCTCCTTCCCTTTGCCCTTTTAAAACCCCTTCCTCCCTTGCGTCTTGCCCCAAAACCTTTTGGGACTATGCCTACTTATGTATTGCCATGATCAGCTTATTAGGCGGTCCCCCCACCTTTGCTTGCCAAACCCCTCCACGATTGATTCACCGACTGATAGCTGAGATTTTCTCTATGTTTTAGTGGGGAGTTTCTCTTCCCCAAGAACTCGCCCCTCAAATCTAGCCTTAGTTGCCCCCCTTCTAAAACCATCTATGTGCCCTCCCTCATGCACACACCTTTCTCGCATACGGTTGACGAACATTCTCCGGCGCCTTCATGCCACACGGCAAGAAGAATCTGGCCCGGTTTCTCTTAGCTCTTTCAGATTCATCAAAGTCTCCTGGTCAGTGTCTCTTGCGACGGCCCTAAGGGGCTTTATTCGCCATTTCTCACGAAGTGATACTCGTCCTACTTTAGAAAGCGCCCGCGGTCTCTTCCGCTTCCCCACTTCCCCCCCCGAGTTTGCTTTTATCTTTGCTCCACGCACACAATCCTGAGACTTCTCTGTCTTCCTCCGGACAGCGTATCAGCCTCCTGTACGAGATGTCCAAACCACCTGCAGACTGTATCCGGCCCCCTGAGTCGTTTTCGTGTGTCACTAAACCCTTTTTCCAGGCAAACCCCCGCAAAGAATGCAACGTCCCTTTTTCACCCGTTCTCCCTTCGAAAACTGTTACCTCTAATGGCGCTATCAATTTTTGGCACGGTTAGCGAAATCCCTACCACCATCGTTTTCCCCAGACGGCTGAATGTCACCCCCCAAACGTACTTCCCTTTTCCAATCTTTTTTTTTGTTTGTAGATAGATGCCGTTTCTGAAATCCGAGGTCCATCCCTAGACCCCCTTTTTGTGTTCTATTTTTTTTTTTCTCGGCCCCCATCCCCCACACGGTATAGCCCTGAGAATTGATTTGGTTACGGCATTAGAAGTTAAAAGGAGTCTTTTCTTTTTTTTTCCTGGTGCATCAGATCTCAAACCTAGTCTTTTCCTCACTTGCACCTGACCCCCCCCTTGCGTCCTTTCCCGCTTCGCTATATTCATATAGATCTCGAGCTCGCTTGGCCTTTTTTTTCTTCTTCCCGAATTTGTTTCGTTTAAAAGCTTAAACTCCCCCCAGCGGAGTCCTTTCTCGGAGCCCGCCCTTTTCGCGCAGCACTTCTTGAATAGATAACTATGTCGAATGGTCCCTTATAAATAGGCTTCCAGGTCCCCTTCTCTCCTCGCTTTTTTGAACTCGTTCCCCATTAAGATAGCTAAGGAAAGATTTCTTTTGTCATGAAGGCGACCCCTTTATTCCTGA
>Ga0179591_1203865_pt1 | contig 10753 bp, 11 predicted proteins | sample CZOMad2_1_08_16f_FD_182891 | JGI IMG/M metagenome (GOLD analysis project Ga0179591, IMG submission 182891) | Vadose zone soil fungal communities from Angelo Coast Range Reserve, California, USA - CZOMad2_1_08_16fungal (PacBio error correction) | ecosystem: Environmental > Terrestrial > Soil >... | reverse complement strand
TCATTTCTGGGCATTTTTCCCTTTGATCAGGCGCATGGCGTAGTTCTGGCCCGTTGCCCTTTTACCAGCCCCTGAATGGAAGACTCGTTCTTTTCTTCTTTTTTTTTGTAATCCCGCTCGAGCGCTGGCACACAGTCGCCAAAACTTTCCCTCTGTTATTTGTTTCTCTTCTGCGCAGGTTGCGTGCCGGATTAATGTCTCCTTTTTCCAGCCAAAGTCACATAGTCAGGTCCCCCTCTTCCGCGGGTTTTTACGAAGGATGGGTTCACTCCCCCTCGCGTCCGGTCCACGTCTCGTTCATGGCCCCTGTCATGCGGCTCCGCACCCTTTTTTCTCTGCCCCCTCCGTCATCTAAATCCGTCCTCCTTTCTCTTTTGAAGTGTTTCGAAGCTAGCGGATTTTCTTTGGCTGTTTGTTCCTGCTTTTGCATTTCACAATGCAAGCTCGACAAGGACTATTGTCTGTCTTCGGCAGCATCACGCTACTGTTCTTCCTGGTCTACGGTTCGTGTGTAAAACTGAAGTCGGCGTACACACTTCCTTGTACAAGCTTCACAACGACTTCCCGACGCTTTTACTTTTTTGCACAGGACCCCTAGCCCCTCCCCTTCCCATCGCCCGATAGAGGGTGCCGCTGCCCCTCCACTTTGCATTCCCTGCTTTATTTCCTCACTGTTTTTTTTAAATACTCTGTGAGCATAGAAAAAAACGCCCGTTCCCTTCCATAACCTGCAGCAGGAACATTCAGGTGATCCATCCCCGTTTCGGTTCCCTTAAGGGCCCCTTGACTTCGTCGGAATTAGATGGCGTTTTTCTTTTCCGCTCCATAGTTCCGTTGGGCAAAAATTTTGCGAATCCCTCCCCTGGATCCTTTAGATAATGTCCACCCCTGGCCTGAAGGTAACCCCTGAATTCTTTTCCCCCAGAGGGAATATTTTGAGTTTGGCCTGCTGTAAGCGAAGTTGGACGACCGCTCCGTTAGTGTTTGTTACTCTCCCCCAAGACGGCCCGTCAGCCAATTTCGCTTGGGATATGCTCACTTCCAGTTGCACTTTCGCCGTTCAACGTGTTGTTTTTTATTGTAAAGAACGTCAGGCCATTTTCCCCCCTCCTGCTTTCAGGGAACTCCTTCGTACAACTCGCCTTTAAAGAGAACCAGTCCTTCGTTGCCATTGTGCTTAATCGGGCAAGCGACATCTTCTTTCTAATACGATCTTCCGGATTTTGCTCCCGTACGTGCCCCCCATCTGCACATCAACACAAGGCAGGTTTGCCCCCCTTTAAATACCGACGAGATCACCAGGAGGTTTACCCCGAATCTTGTCTGCCCTAAGCGTGTAAGAGCATCGTTCGTCTTTTCCTCCCGAAGGCCCCTTTACTAGCCCTTAGAGAGTGAGCCTTTTCTGCTGTTCTCTGACGCCGCCGGCCTTTCTTGGCGTACTCCCGGGGCGCGTTATTTCTTTACCGAGCCGTGTTAAGTCTTTTTCCCCTAGGTCGCCGTAGTCTACGGCCCAACCTTCTGCGATTCAGGATTCTTGTCTCTCCTGCTGTTTCCTTCAAGCGAGCATTTGTTAGCCTCTCTTTTCTTTTCAGTACGTGGGATAATCCCTGCGGCATGCTTGTCTTTTTCCTGTTACGGTTCGCTGCTTTTCCGCTGTCTCTTGCCGGAGTGGGCGTTTTCCTTGTTTTCTGGACTTTGAGAGAATCCTCGTCTTCCCCCCAACTTTCTTGTGTTCTTCGTTCTCGATCGTGCTCCTGATTTGTTCCTTCATTATGTGATGTTGCCTGCAACTTCTCACTGGCTAAGGATTGGAGTATCCCCTATCTTTTTTTTTCCTGATGTCGCCGGTTTGAAAACGTCTTGTCAACACCCCCTCCCCCCCCCGTTTTTTTTCCCCGGCTACGACAAGTACGAAGCAGCTGTGTCCCAGCCTTTCTGAAAAAGGGACGCCCTGGGTCCTTTGCCTACCCCCCACTGCTGCTTGACCGCGTCTACCTGAATTCACTCCCGCGGTTCCCCTTCATCTAGAAGAGGGTGATGTTCCTCTTTCAACTCTGACAAGTCTTCCAGGCCGATTTCAGCTTCCCCCGCCAGCTTCCCGCGAGTAAATGGACGTCCCGATGGTTTCTCTTCGTTCTTTTCTTTTTTTCCTCATCTCGGCCCAGGTCTTTGTTTGCTCACGTTTATTCGTAGAGGGAGCCTCAGAGATTTATCTTCTTTTTTTTTTTTTTCCTTCCCCTCATTCCGGGATGGCTCTTACGTAAACCCCGGCACGCTCTATTTTAAGAGTTCCCGTCTCTCCCCCGAGTTACGGAACTTGTGTTAGTCATCCCTTTTTCTAAATGAAGGTTCTTTGACTCTTTCCTCTCCACCCTTTACCCACAGGACTATGGTGTCACCAGCCCAGCTCGGTTCTCTGTTACCGCCTTCGAGACGTGCGTATGTGGGGGGGGGGTGGGGGGAAGGACGGTGGGCCGTCTTTTTCTCCCCCTTATGGTCCTGAGTCGCAAGAGCGCGTGAGTGTTTTTCCTGCGCCCCCCGTCGGAATTTGTTGCTCTTCCCTATCTTCTAAGAGAAGTCATTGATTCTATCGCTCGTTCGCTGCCATTTTTTCATTCGGTCACCCATTTCGTGCTTCCCGGGCCATCCATTTCTTCAGGTTTTGTTTTTTTGGCGGCGAGAGTCCGTAATTGCCCCCGTTTTCCCATCCCCCTCCCCCCCCCATAGAGAGACGATCCGCGCCCCCTCTTCTGATTGCTTGGGCGTCGCTTTTCAGAGATACTGCCCTCTTCTCTTCCACGCTTTTTCTCCTTCGATGGACGGGATTTCCCCCCCCCGAGTTAGTCAAGAAATTCTGCCCCTCCGTGCCTCACCATTTGACTTTCTTTAACGTTCACTCCCTCCGCGTGCCCCTTTTTAGCTCACGCGATACAACTTCCTTTTCCCATTTCGGTAACAACGCTGCTCCCTCCATCTTTCCCTTCCGGTCCGAAGTGAAGTCGGGGACGTCACTGCGACGGCGAAAGGTTCCCCTCCCCCCCGTTCTCTCTTTTGTTCGCTCGTCCGTGTTTCCGAGGTGAAACCAACGAGATGTCTCGGTCCCGTCAGCCCATCCCCACATGACAACCCCGCCGGTCGCCACTCCCTCGGTTTTCCTCTCTCCTCTTGTCCTGAAATTCCCCATACCCGTGGGCGACGAGCAGGTCCCCCCCCGATGTCTTGATCACTTTGGTGGGGGAAAACTTAGGTCCATTTGCTGTTTTCGCTTGCCCAAGAAGCAGTCAGCACGCTGATGCTTTGTTCCCACGTCTTTACCATGGCGTCCTTTCCCCTCCTTAGGCATCAGCCTGAACAATTCGACCTTCATCGCTGCAACTCTCCTGTCTGTGGTGGGCGCCACTCCCTCCTGTCGAGAAATTCACTCTTTCTAAGGAGCGGAGTTTATTTGCCCGCCGTGTTTACCTTTCATAATACCTTTCTTTGGTTTTCTCTCGCTTTGGCAACGAGGTCCACATTCTCCTTCCTATTCTCGAGCTTGTCCTTGCCGACTCTAGACGGAGGCATTCCCCCTCCCCCTCCATCTCAGTACTTCCGCTCCCCCCAAAGAGGAAGGCCTAGATCTTCAAATTCGGATGAGACACCTGTTCTCTGTGAAAAAGTAACCGCCACTGTTCTATAGGAACTGCCAGGTTTGACCACACTCCTGATTGTGAATTAGTTTGGTCCCCTTCCTATTTGACAACCCCGTCCCAATTCCCGCCTAATCTTCCCGACGGCCGGCCCATTTTGTCTCCAACATAGTCCTAGCTTTTTACTTCGATTCCCTTGCAAGAAGAGACCTCCCTCGTAATTTTGCTTTTCCACTTTGGATTGGGCTTACTGGCCCCAGGCTCGAATAATCCTGGGTTCCCTCCTCACCCCACTTTTTACGGCTACACTCGTTCCCCCAGCTTTTCTTCCCTCTCCGTAGGGTCCCCATCAGTTGAAGTTCCCCTCTTCAGCTTTCTTTACAGGTCCGCCGTCGCGTGTTTTCACACCAGCTGGGAACAGAACTCCCTCCCAAAGTGGTTTTAGACGAGCTTCCAGCCCACCGGGCGGCGGTACCCCTTTGCCGGCACATAACCTTCCCAGGTTTGGTTTCTTGCCACCGGCCTCATCTGCGAGTTGTGGAGAAATGCTAAGTTCAAGATAAGAACGACTCCTCCCTTCGACGCCCGGATTTGTACCGCTGCCAGACTTGCCGTATCGTCCCAGTTTTTTCCCGAACCACAACCAACTGTTAACCGAGTGTCAGCGGATCCCTTTCCTCATTGCAGGCATGTGAAGAAATGGCCTGGACGGGCTGCTCTGTCTTCCCCTTCCAGCGACAGACCAGTCATTTTCCCGCCTTTTTCTCGGAAAATGGTCACCGTTCCTTTTTTCATTGTACCTGCAGCGGCCGATTCTAGATAGTCTAAATGCGGTCCCGCTTCTGCGTTTTAGGAAAAAGCCCAACCCCCCCCTTTCCCTGAGAGAGATACCACTCCTCGGCTTGCTTCCTCGGACCATTCTAATCCCGGCACGCATCCCCACTTCTGAGCAGCTTCTCGCATCCAGCCCCCCCGTCCCTGGCTTTGCAGGCATCTCCTTTGCTTTTTCAAATCGACTATTTCAACCACAAATTTTTTTCATGACGACAGGTGAAATTCTACCCCACGAACTCTCCTTAGATACATGTTGGTCCTATACTCTTCTACCTTTACCTTAGTCCTTCTGTACTGGTGTGGCCGTGGACAACCGATGATTAAGCCTTCCCCCACCCTTCTACAACATCGGACTCCTTCAAGTGCGTTCCGCGTACTATAAAGAGTTTCGTTTCCCTTTCCCTTTTCTCTCCGAGATGATGTACCAAGATAAATACTCCGCGCCCACGAAGCCTCGCGCCATTTTTCCTCGTCAGGAGGATTCACTGTGTTTTCCCCCCGTGTGCCCGGAATAAAAGATGGTGCCTGCACCTTACCTTTCCCCTCACCTTTGTTGAAAGACTAGGGAATGACCACCCCCCTCCTTCTCCAGAGTCTGGACGTCTGGTTTCTGAGAGAGGGGCAGTCCCCTTTATTTCTTTTGCGAAGACGGGGTCCCTCCGTCCATGTCACTCAGATTAGGACAGCTCGCGTGAAATGTCCCCCCCGGTCAACTTTCCTGTTGCTCCCGAAGTTGAACACCCCCTGTCTCGCTCTGCTCTTCTCTTCTACTTTCCCCTCCCGTGCGGGTGATCCCTCTTCCCCCCGTTTTTTTCTGTTACCACGTTCTTTCAATCTCAAGGAACCTGAACGCTTTTTTCCAGCCTGAGGCGCAGACCCTCCACCTTGGTTAATTCGGACTAATTTCCTAGTATCCCCCGTTCCACGCCCCTTTCTAACCCCGCAAATCGTTTCCAATCTCTCCCCTTCACCCCCCCCGTTCAATCCATTCCAGAGTCTATTTCACCGTCTGAGAGACCCTTCCTAAATTGGCTCGCGTCTCCCATCCAGTTCCTGGATGATTACGACTTCCCCGGTCTACTTCTCCCAGCCTTGAGTTACTGGGACCCAACCTTTGCCTACTAGCCCCCGTCTAGTCACAGTAAAAGTCCCAATCAGTCATGCGAGGGTCAATTTACTTTTACCCACCCACGGAGAAGTTCCCGCCTTTACCCCCACAGAACCTCTTACTGCCTCTCGTAGATGCACCCTAGTACACTGGTAGCAATTCTGATACCTCTAAACAGGCCTTAGTTGACGGAAACATCCGCGCTGCTCTTCCATGCGGCAGTTACGCCATGATTTATTCCCCCTTTTTTTCCTTTAGTAGTGGATGGGTGCTGTTGATCCGCCCTCTTTTTTTTTTTCCGCTGCGTCGCGCTTCGACAGAACGATTTCTTCATTAGCGCAGTCCCAAGGTCTTCTTCTTTCCCCCCTCTTAAGCCCCGGCCTACGCGAGTGACGATGTGGCCATTTTCTTTTCTCTCCTGATTCTTCATGGAACCCTTCCTCTTTTCTAGTGTATTCTTAAACTAACCTTTTTTTCCGTTCACTGATCTTCCACCTGTAAATGATGCATCTCCCATCTGACATTCTTTTCGCTGACCACCAAAGCGGATAGTCTTTTCCCCAGCCGGAAGATTCTAATGCCCCCTCGTTCCTCCAACTTCGGCTTAAGGCAACGGTTGCGCTCCCTTGAGTCTCTATCATCACATGGGCGGCTTCGGCACCTCCCTGTCACCCTTGAGCTTGTCCATCCATTACGAACTCAGTGCCGACGAATTAAGTGACCCTGTCACTGCCTCCCGCCTGAGATGATACCGTCAATTGCCTTATGCCCGTTTGCCCTCTTTCCTTTGAGGTGTGTGTCCTATCCCCTCTTTTTCCTTGGTTATTCGCACCTTTTTGGACACTCCCCTTTCCCCCCCGCACTTAAGTGAACATTTCTTCGTGCAGGACTCCCCACTCAGATCGTTAGATCGCGCCCATGGTCCGACGACGGTTTTTCACATCCCTTTTTCTCTTCGCTTTTTTTTTTTTCCGCCTGGAATTTTTCCCTCCGGGTTACAAAGAAACTTAACGCCCTTCTTCCCTCTGCTTGTTTTCTTCTTTTTGGATGCCTTGGAATCTTAATTGTAGATTCATTTTGAATTACTTTAGAAAACCTCCGGGAATCTTCCTCTCCCCCCCTTCCCGGATGAATGAGCGTCTTTCTCTTTCTTCAATTTAGTCTCCAGAGGATGAACCCGTGATCCTATTTTACCGTCTGGTCCGTTGATTGTTCGTTCTTTAGGCTTGAACAAGACCTTCTGTCCCATCCTTTTTCTTCGAGACCCCCTCCTGATGTTCATTTTTCCCGCTGCTACATTGTGAAGTAGCACGCCCTCCCCCTTCTGCCCTTTTCTTTTTCTTTTGTTCACCATGGCGTCCCGTGCTCGGAGTTATTCGCGTTTCCTTTTTTCAGGCTTCCTAGGCGACTTCGCGCCAATTAGCTCTCTTCTGAGGGTCATTCAATTACCGGTTATGCGCTTGTTCTTCCCCCTTTCCTCTCTCCTGCCGCTTTTGATCAGCGTTCCCCCTTTGTGGCAGTCCCTTCCTCCTTCTCACTTCTTTCCCTCCACGTTTTGTGTTTAGACCGTTATATTTCCTGTTTTTTCCCTGTTTTCTGCAAAACCGTCACCGATGACTCTTCCTTCTTTATCTCTGCTATCAAAACCCCCCCCATTCATCCCGTCTTCCTTGCCTCTTTCTATCGTTCTTTCGATCCTGCTCGAGCTCCGCACAAGACTCCTCCCTTTTTCAGTGACAGCGTGTTCCCATTGTTTCCCTTCCTTCTTGCGTTATCCGGCATTCATTCTCCGCCCCCTTTTCCCCACGATCACCAGAACCTTCTCTTTCGTCATCGTCTGGGACCGACGTTGGGGTCCCCACTGCTCCTTTCCCCCGTTTTCACAGGAACTGAATTCTTTTTCCCGGTTCGGCCCGCCTTAGTCTCTCAGTGAAGCGACGTCAATTCCCTCTCCTTTGCCCATCCCCCCGATGACCCTTCGCTCGCGGATTGCTTTTTCTTTCTTTTCCTTTCCCCCCCCACCTGCCTTCCTCCAATTCAGAGTCCTTTTCCCTTTCCCCCCCCAGTCTGGAGGCAGCTTCGTGATGTGTTTTCTTTTTCCCCGGAACTTACTTTTGCAATTCCCCGGCGGAAAAGTTTTTTTCCCCCCACTATTAGAAGCGACTTGTACTTCTTCCCCCTCGTTCCCCCCAGACGAGCTGTTTCTCTTTGGACTCCCCGATAGGGTTGGCTCTCAAGGGATTACACTCCCCCCCCCTCCCTTTTCTTTCTTAAATTGCTAATTTCCCCCAATTCGCCTTCTACAACACACCGGCCCACCCGTCCACTTTTCCCCCCGTCAGAGTTAAGGAAGTGATCACATCGGCTTCTGCACGGGAACTTCATGACGTCTTCCTTTTCCCCCCTTCTTCCTGGCTCCCCCCCAAGAGGCCTCGTTCCTGGTGGGAAATTTCCCCTCACATTATTGGATCGCGTATTCAAGGTTACCCCCCCAGTGGCCTTTGAAAGGTAAGTCAGTCCACGATGGCATATGTGCGTATGTGAACTCTGGTCCCGGACCTCGGGCGACCCCTCCACCTCTTGTGTATATCAACGGCCTTCCCTCTCGTCCGTTAGAGGGCCCCTCTGCCCCTCATGTGAATGTGTGACTACCGTCTTGCACCACACGGTGCCATTCTGGCGTTTGACAGTCAAGATGAAAGGTGCACCTTTTTTCCTCCCCCTCCAGACCAATTTGGTGAACGGCCTGTTCCCCGCCAGCGCCCCTTTAGTACTGCCTTTTCATTGATTTCCCTTCCCGGTCCAATTTTTGAATCAGCCCTTTGGTCATAGAGTCGCTCGGTTGCGGAGCTCCGCCGACTCTCCAAGCACCCTCCCCCCTAGGAGTTTCCAGACAACCCCGTCCTGCATTAACACGGCGTTGCCCCTCTTTGGTTTTTCTCTTTCCCTCCCGGTCCCTATGCCATTTTTAGGTTTTCTTTGCCCCCAAACCATCCCTTGCCCCCCCCGGCCCTGACTCCTAGTCTTCTTCCCTCCTTATTTTTTTTCTTGGAATCGAAGGAGGCAGTTGTGGTTCTTTTTTTCCCCTCGGCTAAATTTAGTGAACGTCGCCGTCCCCTCCGGCGGACATGACTTTTACTGAGTCTGGCGACTGGCCACCCCTTCTACGGCGAGAATTTGACTTTGGGGATTTTTTGTTCCTCTTCTTTTCGTTTGTGATCTGAGATCAGCGTGGTCTGTCTATTCCCCTTCCCGTAAGGAAGGTGACAAGCCCCCCCCCTTTTCCTCTTTGAGACGGTGAAGTGTTACGCTTCCCCTTCTGCGTTCTCTAGGCGTTGTATTTTGCGGTCCCGTGAGAATGACCGAATGACCCCCACTTTTTCTTTTTTCTCGGCTTCATCGAGTTCCGAATGGTAGTTCTTTTCTTCTTGAGTTCCTTTATTGCTTAAAATGTCATCCGTCTTCCGTGTTGAGGAATCTCGTCTAGCCCCTCTCTCTTTCTTGTGCGGTGCTGCTCACCCCCGCCGTGAGATTCTGGGTACACCCTACCCATTCCCTCTCTCGTGCTTCCTGAAAAGGGACTGCCCCGCGCCCTTCTGTTCCCCCCAAAGCATGATTCTACGTTCCCCTTCCATCCCGCGTCTCCGAACTATCATGTGTTGCAGGTTCTTCTCATGATGAACACGTCCTGCGGCCTTTTGATTTACGGAAACACCCCTTTACAGCCCTTTTCCTCTCTAACTTCCGACTATGGCGTTGATGTTTTTTTTTTTTTTGCTTTTCCATTAATCTCGAAAGGATCTTTTTCCCCTTTTCCCTGATGTAGCGGGCGCCATTAGATGATTTCTTTCCCATTTTTTTTTCTCTCGTGTTTGCCTGAGATGCCGTTGCTTCGAGCGTACCCCCCTTCCTGGCGAATTTAGCCCCAGATAGATATTCCAAACATGTACTTTCGCCCGCGTTTTTTCAATTGTGCTGCCCTTTTTTTCCAGAGTAAATGAAGGTGTCTGCACGATCCTTTTTTTTTTTCCAGGCTCTTGGTTGCCTGACCCTCTCGTCGCGGGATCAGATTTCCTTTTTCTCCTTCTTCTCCCCCAAGTGGACGGCGATTTGACGATTCTATTTTTTTTTCTATTTTCTAAAGAGCAGCCTTATTTGTTCCCCTCCCAGAGAGGCCTTTTTCACTTTTTTTCCTTCCTCCTCCTCAGCCCGACTGAGCAGTGCATTGAGAAGTTCTGGTCCTGCCCGATGATTTAATTAGTGTCACCATTTCTATCCCCTTCCCCGTTCCCCACCGGTTTCAACCAGGATTGCTGTCTTTTGGTATAGTTCCCCCCCTCAGCTACGTCCCCTTCAGGTAACATAATTTAAAATTCGAGCGAGCTTCCTCTACGCTTTGCCTTATGGTCTTTTTTTCTTCTGATTCTCTCTTCTTTTTAATCTTATTAGAATCCTCAGTGGAGGTCCCTGTATTTTTTTGATTCGGATTTTTGACGAGCTTCTCAGCCTTTTTGTAGATGAAGTGCAAGCCCCCCCCTTTGCTGGTGCTTTCCCGGAGGATCAACAGCCGGAAGTTTTTTGTGCCACCTGCCTCCCCCCACCGATTGGGGTTCTTTCGTAACCGTTGGTACTAACTTTCGCGCTCTGCTACTTTGCGACGTCCGGTGACTTTCAACGGCTTGCGACTTCCTTCCTTTTATCCCCTGGTTTTTTACGTTGTAGCTCGACCGTTTTTTTTTCTAGTGGGACACTCAGATTTTTTTCCTTCAGCCCCCCCATTCCAATGAACAACATGCCTTTCCCTCTCCCAATTTTTCCTCTTGTTCTCTACAGTTGCTTAGTGACCCTGACATCCCCAGTGGGATGCAGCCCTTCCTTTATGTTGATAAAAGTTGGGCCTCCTTCGTTTTCAACAATATTAGTTTTTGCCCCCTTTTTCCAGCAGCTAAGCCTCTCCTTTCTTGCAACCGCCTTTTTCATGGGTTTAACCCCTTGCCCCCCTTGACGGAGTTTTCCTGTGTCCCCTCAGGTATGCTCGATTTTTCCCTTCATAGTTCCTGATTCGGTGTCCACCTTCTCTTATTCTTTTTATTTCTCAATCCGCCGTCTCTCAAAAGTCCCCCCATTCTGACACCTTTTTCTCTGATTGTCCCCCGCGGCTTGTGTGCCAGACGGTCAATCT
>Ga0179591_1168537_pt1 | contig 10753 bp, 14 predicted proteins | sample CZOMad2_1_08_16f_FD_182891 | JGI IMG/M metagenome (GOLD analysis project Ga0179591, IMG submission 182891) | Vadose zone soil fungal communities from Angelo Coast Range Reserve, California, USA - CZOMad2_1_08_16fungal (PacBio error correction) | ecosystem: Environmental > Terrestrial > Soil >... | reverse complement strand
TTTAATGTCTATGGTGTCCTTGCCTTCTTTGGAAGAAGGGCCCGTGGTCCGCCACTGCTGCCCTTTCGCTTTTTTTTCTTTGTCAGGCGTTTTCTCTATTTCCAAACCCCCAAAAAAACCCCAAAGGTTTTTTTAACCAACCATATTCTGGATGTTAAGACAGATCCCGATATAAGTCCCCTTCCTCTGCCATTCTTTTCCACATCCTTTTTTGATATTTACTTTGTCTTGACCCTGCGTTCCGTTCTTTAAACCTCAAAATGCCTGTTCGTTCTACGGCACACTATTTTTTTTTTCTTCCCGGTAATGTTTCGAGTGTCTGGCCCTTTTTTTCCCTGTATGCTTTTTCTACCCCTTTTTGATGCCGGGTAATCTTTGGGCTCTCTGTCATTTTGCCCGTTTTTTTTTTCTGTTGGCTTACCCCTTTGCGAGGTACCTCCTCTTTTTGCGTTTGGTTTCTTTTTGTCGCGTGCCAGACCTCCATTGCGGCGCCCCTCAAAAGTCACGTTTCTGTCGGGGCCCCCCTTGTCCAAAAAACTGCAAGTTGGACCTTCCGTTTGAAAGCCCCCGAGGATTTTTTGCGTTCTATCGTTTTTTTTTGTCGCCGAGGAAGTCATGACAGGCTTGTTGGTCATAGGTTCCCCTTTCGGCCTTTTCCGATTGGCTCTTTTACGATTTGTAAAGGGTGCATCCCATTCCCCAAGACCATCAGTGTCCCCTTTGATTAAGTAATTTTTCGTTGGCTGTTGTGGAATCTTTTCCTTTTTGCGAAGTGCTTTTTTTTTGCAACTCACCCCTTGAGTTTTCCTTTCTTGAGCACACGCCACCAAGTGGAACGTTTTCACAGCCACGAGTGAACGGCCGCTGGTGCTCCCGGTGGAAGGTCTGCCTTCGCGTTAACCCAAAACACCAACCGTACCACTCCCTTTACTTCACACTTTCGCGGACCTTCGAGGCCCACCCTTTACCCAGAAGAGGGGCCCCGAAACGTTGCTCTTTGACATCTGCGTCGGACGCCTCTCCTTTAGCCAACCCCTTGCCCCCCCAAAATTTCCCGTTTTGCGGGGGATGCGCGCCCCCCCATCCTCATGTCCTCCTTCGAACCCACATTTTTGTTCAGTGCGCTACCCCCTCTGTGGGCGGGCCCGACACTTTTCGACCCCGCGCCTCGTTGAATTTTTTGCTGTCCTACTAAGGCACCCAATTGCCTCCCATGGCTTCCCCCCTTTTTTTTTTTTTTGAACGAATTTCGTTTTTTTTTCCCCACGTGGTGCTTCCCAACGCCTTTCTTACCAAGTGCTCCTGTTACTTTCACCCTTTCGGCGGCCATCACACTGTTTTTTCCCTCCTCAAGTTGTGGTGGGTGCCCTTTTTCCGCTCTCTGTGCTCCTCCTCCCCCCAATTCCTGCGCAAACTTTCTGATCGTCGTCTGCACACTGGTGGATCCGGGGCTTGTTTGTTCTTTCCTTTTGCAGTTCTCCTCCACTGGTCTCTCTTTCCCATTCCATTTTTTAATAATACTGCTACCCCCTCTTACAACCCAGTTTTGGACGATTCCCTTTGTTATTCAAGCGTGAACACTGTAACCCCCCCTCTCCCCCATAATCAACGGCTTTTCATCTTTGTTCATCAACGCGGCAAAAATGTTCTCCCCTTTGCCCCCCCCTTGGACGTTACTTTTCCCCCCCTCTTTTTCTCTTTGTCACTTCCCAGATGTTTCCCCAGATTCTCCCTTTTTTGCCTTTCAACTAGGTGAGTTTTTCGCGAGTTCCATTTTTTCAGGTTCCGTTAACCCGCTCCCAGGTTGTGGGCCTGTTGGGGTGTTTTTGACCTCCCCTTTCAAGTTGAAAACCATGTTTTCTTTGTATTGCTTTTTTTTTTCCTTGCTGCAACTGCATTTGTCTTTTCCCGTTGGAGACTCCCCCCAATCCATTTTTTTTCCCAATTCCTTTTTTACTCCCCTTGCCCTGGAGAATGTACGCATGGCCTACGTGTTGGTCCCTTACATTTGGGCCAGTATTTCTAACTCTCTTTGCATAAATCGCACGACGGCCGGGGACCATTTTCATCTTTCTCTTCTCCTTGTCAAACCACATTTACACGCCTCCCCCGTTGTGGGCATATGAGCCCGTCAACTCCATTTTTTTACCTGTCCCACCAGGGCCCCCTATTGCTTGATCGCCCTTTTTGACCTTTGATTCACTATTTCTTTTTCCCCACCTGTTTGGGTCTTCCCCAATTTCTTTCAACAATCTGCTTTGCTAAATTTTTTCCCAGGGTTCCTTTCCCCGAGGGTATCTTACCCCCCCCCGACTCTCTGACAGACTGGTTTTTTCTGGCAGCACATCTTGATTTTTTGAACCTTGCCCCCCTTCCTGTTACGTTACCCCGCGCACCCTACCTTCTGTCCCCCCTCCGACCCTGAAGGAACAGTCCCTTATTCCTGGCAAATCCCCAGCCGTCCTAGTCTCCCGTTTTGGAACCTGTCTTTATTTTGTTCCCACCTCTTTCCCCTAGCCCTCGTCCCCTTTTTCCGATCTCTCTTTTTGTGCCCCACCCCCCCCCCCACACCTGCAAACCCACCACCCCAGCTGTCCCCCCCTTATACTTGCAGTGACCCTCCGTTCTGCTCTTTCTTTTTGCCAGGAACCCCTTCTTGGTGACCCATTCCCAGACCATGCTTTGACCTGGTTCCCATTTTTTTTTCCCCCCCATTTCCTTGTTTTTGTGTTCTTTACCGGCCATTTTCTGCCCCCGTGTGCTAGCTTACTCTACTCCCCCACTCTGGTACGTCTACGTACATTTCACCCGTTACTTCCCGCCTTCGAGGTTTGGATATTCCCACAGAACACGTTACAGTTTACTTTCTTTCTTCCCCTCTTGAATCTGCCTGACGAATGCCCTTGACCCTTTTTTTTTTTTTGTAATCCGTTTGCTTAGCCGAATGAAGTGTGTTGCAGTGGTTTGTTTACGGCCCCTTCGTTACTCCCCCCCCCCTTCACTCGGGGCTATAAACTCCCCCACTTCCCTTTCACACATTGCTGAGTTGCAGCCCACAACCTTTGCCCCGTTGCTTGCAAAAATTTGCCTCATCATTCCCCCCATGTGTTGTTGATATATTAAGTCTTTTTTTTGACCGCCCATCACCCCCCACTTACAACCTTTTGGACGCCCAATACTAACCCCCAACTTTCCGTTTTACGCCTGTCGAGTCAGGCGTCCTGTCTACTGGTGTGCCTTTTCTTTTTTCCCGGCCTTTTTAACACCCAGTTACGCGTTCTCTCTGTCCATCGACTCCGTCCTCCTCGTTTAGGATTTCAAAGTCTTCTTTCCACTACAACAGTTTTTTTCCGGGTGAAACGAGTCATCCCAATTTCTTGTTGTTTTTTTTTTCTTACCCCTCTCCTCCCCCACCCAAGAGGGTCAATTGATCCCCCCTTCTTTAAAAATGGGCCTTCTTGATCCCCAAAGAATGTTACCCCCGATATCAGTTTGGCAGGTCAGGTCCCTTTTGGCTCCGGCCAAATATTTCTCCCCCCACAGGTTCGGCTTCCCACACCCCCTTCTTCGGCTTTGTGCACGAATTCCTTTTTTACCTTTTAGAGGGTGATACGTTGCTGCCAAACCTTTCCCGCACAGGTTTCCTCCGACTTCCCCCCCTTGAAACATGAAGTCTTCCCAAAAAACGTCGCACCACCTTCCGTGTCATTTTTTACAAAGTTTTTTTCTCTAACTCCTGGCTTGAGTGATGACACCCCATGCGCCTCAGGCTGTTAACGCCGATTCGCACCCTTACATTGTTTTTTCGCACCCCCCCGTTTCCCGGGCATTCACCCTCCCCCCCTTGTCAGCAGACCTCCCTCTTCGTCAACGTTTTTCGATGTCCCCCGCCCATGATTCCCCGTCGCCCTTTGCACGCCTTCCCTTCTTCTTCCCAAACAAAGGACGACTCCCTCCTCTCCTCGTTCGTTTTCTCTCTCTGCTTGAGGGCCCTGGGGAGTTTTTGTTCACGACTTGGGTCCTCCCGTTTGGTCACCTCCTTCCTTGCCCTCGAAGGGACCTCGTGATTGCTGTGCTTGCCTTTTTTTCTTTGCCCCTAACGACACGGTTTGTTTTGCCCCCCTTTGAGGAAACCCTTGGCACTCTTTTTTTTTCCGCGCCTCGGATGGCTCCTTTTATTTTATCCGCGTCACTTTTTCTTTTTTCCTTCCCAATATGACCTGATTTTTCCGCCTTGTGTTGGAGCTCTTGTTTTTTGCATGTCGGTCGACCCCCCTGCTTGCCCTCATCGTTTTTTTTTAACGCTCACCCAAACACTGAACGGCGGGAAGGCTCTCCCGGTTTTTCCGGTGCAGAAGCCCCCTTAGTTATCCAATGTATTGTCCCGTTTTCCGGGTTCTCAAAACTCCTTCTGATCGTTTTGTGTTCACATTCTGTCCCTTTCACCCCCCCTTATGGAGGGGTTTTCCCTTATCGCAATTACCATTTTTCTTTCTTTGTAGAACCCCCCCCATTTTTCCCGTGTTGGACTCCTCGTCTCCCTTTTTTTTTGCAGTTTGCCGTTTGACCTTCATTCAGGCATGGATCTCGTCGCCGTTTGTCCTCTTTCTTTTGCGGCGGTGGGTCCTGGTTTAAGTTCCCCCCCTTCCCTTTTCCTGATGTTCCTCCTGTAGACGTCATTGTTTGCTCTTTCTTCTGTTGATGCGGGGCCTTCCCCCCCCCTTGGTGGGGACGGGAGTTTTTTCTTTTCCCGGCTTTTTCTTCCTGCGGTTTCCCCCCCCCCTTTGCTTTCCTTCCTTTGCAAGTGAACGGCCCCTTTATTTCTTTTTCACCCAGGTGGGCTGCTTCAACTTCCCTTGATTTGTGATGGTAAGTGTTTTTTCCCTCTCGCGGCCCCAATTCAGTGGCAGCTGCGAGGTGGTCAATCTTATTTTTATCCACTGCCAACCCCCTCTTCTTTACCTTTGTTAAATAACGTGATACCTTCCCCGTCTTAAAACTTCGCATTCTTCCTCTCTTGTCAAATTGCACCCCTCAAAACTCGGTTTTTCTTTTAGTCTTGAATCGTTGTTGCTTTTTCCATGTACTTACGGGCCCTTTTTTTTGGATCAAAAGCTAATAAGCCCGGTCCCCCCATGGACGGTAAAATCCCCCCCCCTTTCCCAATTCTTCAACTGTTTTTCTAAATTCCCCAGGTTTACTTGCACCCCATTTCCCCCCCTTTTGACCTTGCAACCCCTCCCCCAGGCCCCGGGAGAGTAGTTTTGCCCCCCTCTTTTTTCTGATGGCGGGTTTCTGATTTTTTTTGCCACTATGGATCTTTCCGTTGGTTCCCTATCATGGAATATTTGGTTGCCTCTTTATTCACACAATTCCTGTCAGTTTCCCCTCTGGGGACGTCTGTAATTTCCTTTTTCTCTTTTCCCCATTTTTTTTTACCTGCGGTCTGGCACTTCCGTCCCCTTTGTGCATTCCTTGTCCCGATACTTTCTTGGCAGGGAAGTTTCACCCCATCACCTATTGTTTTTTGTTTCTTCCCTAACATTGGGGTTTCTGTGTTAGGGTGTCCCAAGAGACACCCCCATACTTTTTTTCAGCCCCCTTTCCTGGTGGAGTTTTCCCCCTACGCCCTCCATTTGGCCTTTTTGCTTATGTTGAACCCCAAAGTTGTCCTTTCTCTAATTGTTGCCACCGGTCCCTTTGCCCCTTTTATACAGGAGGATTTCCTTTCCGCTTTCTATGCACAACGTATGTTTGTTGTTATGTTTGCGAGTTCCTCCTCTTTTTTTTTTTTTTCTACACCTTACTTCGTTGAATGGCTTGATCACTCGTTAGACCCTTTTCACAATGGTCAAAGACTGGACTTCCCCTTTTTCTTGTGACTTTTTCCTTAAATAACTGAGCTCCCTTCCTGACATTTGAGACCCTGTGACCTTTAATCACAACTTTTGTTCCCCAGCCAGGTTGCAGTTGCGGTCCCCCCCCCGCAGGAACTGAATTTTTTTTTTTCCGTGTCACGTTGGTCTTTTTTTTTTTACCCCCCCCCAACCCCCACCAGCTTACCCCACATGGATTTCACTCCGCCCAATGTCCTCCTCTTTCATTTTACACCCTAGCGTGAGTTGCTTCTAACTAACTAATCTTGGTCCAACCCCCCCTTTTTTTTCTGTTTCATCACATCTGTGTTTTACCCTTCCCTTTCACCCCGGGTCCAAGGGTTTGCCCCTTTTTTAAGTCCCATTTGGCTTTCAGCGATTCCCCCACATTTCTTTTTTGTCATTTTTCAGATTCTTTCCCCCCCTTTCATGTACTGTAATATACTTTTTCTTCTCTTTTTCCCCACTTTGTATTCTATGACCAGTGGAGGACTTCCCCCTTTACTCCCTTGGTTTTTCCCCCCAGAGACCTTTCAGGGACGGACAACGCGTTCCCACGTTTGAGCAGTTTCCTCGGTCAGTCCCTTTCCCGCCGTTCCTTTTCGACCGCAGCCCCTCTCTTGTGTACATCTTGGTGCCGGCCATTCTTACGTGAGGATTTTTTTTTTTTTTCCCTTTAGTTTTTGATGTGCTTTTCCGAGCATCCGTTGTCAACCCCTGGCTTCTACGACCTGGCGCCTTACCCTGGCCTTTTTGTGTCAGTACTATCTTCCCCCAACTGCGTCAGAGGCCGCAATTTTTTTGCAAACGCTGTTTTTTTTTTTTTGCCCCTTCTCCTGTCGTTGGCATTGAAACACTTAAATGTTGTCATTGCTCCCTGAGACCATGGACACCCTTTTTTTTGTTTGACCCCCCCCCCCTCCCTACAGTGCATTTGTTTCAATGTTTTTCTCTGTCTCGGCGTCGAGGTCCCTCGGCAAAAATAGGCAGGAGTGTGTTTCAAATATGTTGTTCTTTGGATTGGTTCTTTTATGAAGGTCCCTTGTGGACGATTTATTCTTCTTTGTTTTTCCCCTTTCATACTGGTTTTTTTTTCTTTGCTCATTACCGTTTTCCCCTTTGATTTCGATGAACTTGTTTTCTGAGTTTTTTTTCATTCCCTCTGTGTTTAATAACCCAACAGGGCTTTTTTTAGCCCCCGGTTTTGCTCCAGGATTTTCTCTTGTTTCCTGGTTCCTTGATCTTTACATCTTCTGAGTGTGGTTTTATGTTGCCTTTGGTGGGACACCCCCCTGACGCCGTTTAGGGTACCCAAGAGTTTTTCCCCTGTCTGAGTAACCAACCCGCCGGGACTAATCGTCCCCTCTCCCCCTCTTATTCGCAAAATTCCCCTCCTTCCAACCCGATTTTTGTGACACCTTTTCCAGTGGTGCCGCGAGTCTTCTTCGTTTCTGAGGGGCCGCTCTTTTATATTGGAGCGTCTCATTACCTGTTCTTCTAGGTCTTCGATTGGGGTCACGTTACCGATACCCCTTCTCCAAATGCCCGCCCGATCCGGAGTTTTAACTTGTCTCATCCTTGAGATCCATCCGCCCCCCCCCCCCCTTCCAGCAGCGACTCGAGTGCTTTCCCTTTTTGAACGCCTTTTTTTTGGGTGACGTACTCACCAAATCCTGTTTTCTTCTTCTCGTTCCGTTGCAAGGGCAATTGACAACCCTTTTTTTTTCCTTGAACAACCAGTCACCCTCCCCCCCCCCCCCCCTGATTAGTTTTGCGGTTAGCCAGAGGCCGGCTAATCGATGCTTTTCGTCCCCTTCCTTCGAGTTTACGCCCCTTTTTGCGCCCCGTCGCTCACGGCCATGATTCGTGATTTCCCGCAGGTCCCTTCTAAACCTCATACTTTTTTTTCCCCGAATACGACGTTGGCCTGCCCTCGACCCTTGAGGGGTCAGACTGTTGTCTTCCCCTGCTCCCAGCAAAGTGGTGAAAATTTCTTTTTTTGCGTTGAACCTTTCCTGTTTTCGTCTGCTGACAAAATTCGCTTTAACCCGTTCCCCAAATTGGTTAGCGTTTTCCCCTCCAATTTTGAAGTGCAGGGGTGAGGTTTCTTCAGCCCCCCCCCCCCCCCCTTTGCTACCTTCCCTCCACTTCAATAACTTCACTTTTCCCACTCTTGTATGGTGACGACGGTCCCATTTCCGTCGACGATCGTTTTTTTTTCCCTGATTTTTTCCTTTAATTGCTGCTGTTGTTCCGTTGTTGGCTTTTTTGTCCGTGCAACCCGACACCCATAGATTCCCGCTACGCCCTCGATTTTTTCTTTAACCCGAAATCAATCTCTGGAGCTCACTTTTTGGGAATTTTTTTTTTTCCCTCCCAACCAAACGGGCGGTCCTCCCCTAAGATCAGTCTTCAGTTCTCTCGTTCTGACCTGAAGACTACGCCCCTTTTCGTAAAATTTGCTCTGAGTTTTTTCCCCCCTTCTTTTTCCACTGCAGCATCTTTTCTTCAGTTCTGAGCGTTTTTCTATTCAGTTTTTTCTCTTTTGAGAGATTGTTTTAATGATAGCTGACGGAATCTTGTGGAGCCCCCCCCTGTGTTTAGGGCTGTTTTCGCCTTCCGGGCAGGAATGTTTGTTCGTTCAGTGGGAGGAGGGATCTCTTTTTCCGGAATGCCTTGTCAGGTTTTTCCTCCTTGTTGCCCTTCGCGCCTTCTTTGTGCAAGAGTTTTGTAAACATCTTTTTCGTTCAGGCTCGTCATCTGAGCGTCGTTCGTCCCCAATAACCCTTGGAGTGTATTCGTTCTTCTGGCCTGGCTGTCGAGTTCCCTGTTACATTTGACCCCATCCCCTTTTATGATTGGTTTTTTGGGGTCCCAAGGATCCCTCTTGCAGTCGAGGGAGTTGTTGCTTTCCACTGGTTTTATTTTTTTTCTACCGTTGCGTTTTTTTCCGTGTCGTTTTCTTCTCACCCCACTTTATCGGCATTTGTTTTTCCCACCGGGCTGGTTTAGTAACACTAAACTTGCTTTCCTTTTTCTTTGCCCTGGTTGTTCCTCTTTCGTCACCCCCTTTTTGGTATTTGGGGATGCAAAAATCCCTTTGCTGAGCTTGGCGGGGTGGTTTTTTTTTCCCTTTTTCCTACGTCTTCTTCCGTTTACAGTTTCCTTATTCTTCCTCCTTGTCTTCTGTCAACTTTGATTTGGGATGGACACCTCCCCCCGTTCTGTGGGTATTTGCACCTCTTATCGATCTGCGCTTGTTTGGGTTTTCCAGGGCCTTGGCCATGTGTTCCCTTCCCCGTCCCCGTTACCCTTGATAACATCCGGCTACCTTATATTTTTAGGATGGCGCCGGGTTATTTCTCCGTCAATTGGCTCCCGAACATGTATGCCCCTGTACTGTTTCCGTCTTTTTTTGTGATCTTGGATAGCATTACCAAGCGTACCCTTGACAATTCTTCTCCCTTCTTTTTTTTGGTCCTTCATATGCTTCGCCCCCCGGATTTGCCCCCCAGCGCCCCCCTTTTGCTTTTACACCTAACCTTGCTTCTCACGTCTCTCGCCCTTTACCTCACGGTTTCTGTTTTACGACTCATGTGAACCCACGTTTGTCCTGCCACCTGCATTTCCTATCCCAGTTGGGCGCATGTTGAAGTTTTTCTTTTTTCGTTTCCCTTTGTCTAGCTTTTTCTTGGATTTTCTCTTTTGACTGCAACCCCCTTCCCTTCTTTCGCAGTTTATGACAGGTTCTTTTTTCTTACACGCTGGCTTTTCTCTGATCTTAATCAGCCACTTTTTTCAGCGCCCAGGTTTTCCCCGGTTCACCAATTGCCTTCAGAATACCCCTTATTTCTTTTTTCTTAACTTTTTCCTAAGCTCCTCCTTGGTGGGTGTGAGCTGAAGTCTACATCTCGCTAGTGACACCTTTTGGGAAACCCGGAGCTTTTTTGTTTCCTTTCCCTTTCCCTGATTTTCCTTCACTTAATCCGCAGTTCGGGAAACCCTCCGTCATAAACCGGGTTCACACCAGGTTCTCCTTTCTTTTCCAGATTTTCCTCGATAGCCCTGGTTGTTCTCGGCCCGCTGATTCATTTCCCGGCCAAAGAACGGCCCCCCCATGTCTCATTCTTCCCTTTTCTGTTTAGGACCCCTTGCATTCGTTCCCTGGGAACTTTTAGCCCATTAAGTATTTAGATTGTCTTCTTAGAAAGGGTTGTTTGCCTTTTTAAACAACGGTATCAAACTTTGTTTTACCATGTTTTGCCTCCGTCAGCCTTTGGGACCGACCACACGAAGCTCCCTTGACTTTTCAACCCAGCTTTGACTTTTATTTTTTCTCTTAGGTAACAAGCGCGTTCCTTTTGGCCTTCCCTGAGACCAGAACTCACCCGGCGAACACTTTTGACCCCCTTTCCTGTTGTCATAAGTGTGGTTTTTACCGGGGTTGTCCACGCCAATTAAGCCTTCCGTCCTCCCGGGACGAGAGGGCCCCCCCCAACCCACACAACCCCCCAGTCAAAATTTCTAAGCACGGCGTCCCGCCCTGTACCTTTGTACCCGCCCTGCCCCACGAACTGTTATAAATCCGGGTTGGGCGTTGGGGTTTTACCTGGGCATGTGCCGGCATGGTACACCGAGGACCCCTCCGATGAGTGTTCCAGCGGTTTTTTCCCCCCCCACTCAACGACCCTGGTTTTAGTGGAGGGTCCCCAACTTTATCAAAATTTGCGTCCCGCTCACTTTTGGTGCTACCGTTCGTCCCGTCCCGGTAGTCCCTGCGGTTGTGTGGACCCCCCCCTTGGGTCCGCAAAAACCCACACCTCACCCCATGCGCACGGACTGTGAGTGCAGGTAGGTCCATCCTCCTCCCATACCAC
>Ga0179591_1417902_pt1 | contig 10754 bp, 8 predicted proteins | sample CZOMad2_1_08_16f_FD_182891 | JGI IMG/M metagenome (GOLD analysis project Ga0179591, IMG submission 182891) | Vadose zone soil fungal communities from Angelo Coast Range Reserve, California, USA - CZOMad2_1_08_16fungal (PacBio error correction) | ecosystem: Environmental > Terrestrial > Soil >... | reverse complement strand
GCAGGTGGCAACAGCCCTTCTCAGTTAGGGCTCTCCCTCCCCCTTTCTTCCCCCCCCTTTTTTTTTTCCCTTTCTCGCCCAGGAGCACGAAGACATCCTCGTAAGGACCTCTTTCCACTATCGAATGCGATCAAGATACCTTTCTTGGGTCCCTCCTTGATGCGGTCAATGTCCTTTTTACCTTTCCCTACGAGCAGACTCCTGGACACATCGTGATTGAGCAACAAAGGCGTACGTAACCGCCCCGGACGTTCTTCGATGGATGGCTCCTCTTATACGGTCTGTCCCCCTTGATAGAGAAGGTCAAGAGTAAGATGTGAAGTAGGAAAATTTCTTCTCCTCTTTAATTATCGTCCTTAGTGATGGAGAGAAGCTCCTCTCGAGCGCGTTGCGAACGCAAACTCTCATTCGCGGTTTCCTCTTCTTTTTGCGCAAGTAGACGTCGACCTCCTTCTCGCACGCGAGCATGGGATCGACTGCGATTCTTTTTTTTAGCGTCAGAGGACGTACCACTCTTCTGTTCTCTTCGCGCGCGGCGAAAGTGTTTAGCGCCTCCAAACCGAACCCCTTTTTTTCTGTTCCTTCTTCCTCCTTTCGACGCGGGGAGGCTCACGTCGATCTTTCTCCGGAGCCGGTGTGTCGCGAGAGAATCGCGTAGTCATCCCAATTTTTTGGTTCTTTTTCGGGCAAGTACATCTTTTGGCCCATCCGAAGTTGCTTAGAAATTTCCTTCAGGAGAGTTCGACTACATCTTCCCCATCCATTTTTCTCCCGTCTTCGAGGCGCAGGGTCTCTCCACGCGCCCGCGATAATGACGAGCAGAGAAGAAGAGTCGATACTTCCCCCCTCGCACGTTTCAGTGCGATTCGATGGCATCTCCTCTTCCCCCCCCCCCCTCCTAGGCCTATGTACGTCGTTCCCCCCTTGCGAGATGAAGGTGACCTTACAAAGTATAATGACTAATTCTTGGTGGGCGAGATATATCTCTTCCCCCCCCCTTCTGGATAGAGATAGCGCCCCCTTCGGAAGAAAGTGCTGGAAGAGTGAAGAAGTTTCCGTCTTCCCCCCGAGGACTTCCCTCCCTTCCCCTTCCCCTCCCGGTTCTTATGCCATCGATTCGCACTTTCCTCTTTCACGGGCGAGATCATCGACTCGGAGGCGCTGCTCGATGATTTTTCGCCCTTTTCCTCAAGCTCAGTGAGATCGACCTCCCCCTTTCCCTCATTTTACGAGAGGCCTCTGCCTTCATCAAATGGTTCGAGGCCAACTGATGGGCCCTGGTTCCTTTGTTGTACGTTGCCGACAAATTATCTTCCTGATGAGTGTGTTTCGATATCCCCTCCCCCCCTTTTGAAGGGAAGTCAAGCTCACAGATAAGACAGTGGCTCACCCCCGGTAGACCTAAAGAGACCCCATTCCAGTGGTCGTTTTAGGATCAAACTTTCTGTTTTTCGCGAAGGACCCCTTCCCCCCCCCTCCCCTCGTGACCGCCTCTTCTCCGCCTCTCCCGGGCTCGCGGGCGACCTCTTCCGTCGGCGGCTTGAACTCGTGCCGCCTACACCCGCTCTCTCAGCTGTGGGACTACCGCGAGCAAGTCTAAGAGAGCGATGAGTTACGAAGGAAACGTCCTCTCTTCCCCTTTTTCCTCGATAGAACCTTCGCTTCTTCAAAGGGCGACCTTAGCCCATTTTTCTCCGATGGTACGCTCTTAGCCCCTGTCCCTCTCCCCCCCTACTTCGGCGGCTGACTCCTTTCTTGTTGATCAATCACGATTGGGTCGCTGCGTTGGTTCTCTTTTCTCAGAGAAACGACATTCCTCTTCGGCCCCGACGGGATCTTCTGCCCGAGGAGTGGCCAGCTTTTTTTGGCGTTCCGTACGTTTTTTCCTCTCTCTTTTTTCCTTTCTCCGACAAGCGCATGCAGACGTTCCTCGAGCCGAACGAGACGACGCGTCACGAGGCATCGGCGATTTCTTTTCTCCTTCTGTCCTCCGATCGACGGACCCTCCTCACCCTTCGAGATGCAAAGTAGCGAGAAGGACCCAAGGATCGATCCTTCCGTACGTAGAGAGGACCTCCGGTAACACACCCCCCCCTCTTCCTCGTCAATATAGTCCAGACCCCTCGTTCCCAGACCCCTCTTTTCCTTTTCGTGCTACGATAAAGAGAAAGGATTCTTCCCCTTTTGGAGGGCGGGGCGCTCTTCAGAACGGTTAAATAAATTCAAAAGTCGGAACCCCTCCGAGCGAAGCTTCCCCCCTTTAGATGAAGGTTAGAGGGATTCACGAGACTCGCGCTTGATGCCCGCCATCTTGCAGACTCCTCTGGCTTCGACTCGCTCCACCTTTTATGGTCTTCTTCTTCCCTCGGAGAACGGTCCGTAGCCACCTCCCCTATTATTCTCGGCTGGCCGAAGGTTCTTAGAACCGAACACCCTCCCTTCCCTCTCGACTCGGATAATTTAAGATAGATTTCTTTTTGGTTTTCGAAAGCAGTTCCTTCCCTCCCTCCCCCTTTCTCTCGGTCCACCTTCATAAGTAAGTTCTAGGCTTTCTTTCGATGCGAGAATCCCCCCCCTCTCCTCCAGAGATAGGCCCTTGTCCGGAAGCAACATGCCACAGTGCCATTGTATGGGGCTTCGCACCTCCCTCTTTCAAAGAAGAAGCGGACTCTTTAGGCCGGTAAGCCCCCCCTCCTCTTGAAGGCGGGCCCCAACGATTCCGTGTCCTTCGGTGACCGTCCCTTCCCTCCTCCCGTTAACTGCGAAAGGATCGCTTTGATACCCCCTTCTCCCCCCATCCGCCGATAACGTTCCGTGACCCCCCTCTTCCGGAAACAGGTGGTACAAGACTCGGCTTTTCCTCCACGCTCGGACGGCGCATCCCTCCTGCCATTTACGCGCAAAGTGAAAGCAACCCTCCGCGCATGTGATCGTAGTACCCCTTCTCTGTAGCAAACCGCTATAGAGAAGGCATCGAAACTCTTCTTTTTTCACGATAGTTGTAGCCTACTGAGGCAAAACGATAGTGATTTCTTTGCTACCCTCTCGAAAGGGATTCGTCCTCCCCCCCTCCCCCAAAACGCACAAAAAAAAGGCGTCCCTCCCCGAGAAGACCCTTTTGGATGTTCCCCTTTTTCTCTCTTTTTTTCTTCTCTTCGGGATCACGCCTTACGAGACGCGAGTTTATAGTATGTTTTCCCTCGAGCTAGGATCGGGCCCTTTCCTTGCGTCGGATTCACGCCGCGATGGCCGCCCCTCCCCCCGGTTTCCATCTGCTATGCCGAAGCAGACAGATTCATCGTTACCCCCTCTTTCCTCCCGGCCGGGCAGACACATGATCCGAGTTAGAGGCAGGAAATGACTGCGCGCCCAGCGGATTTCTTTTCCCACTAGCGCCCTCTCTCTAGAAAGGGAAGGTGCTCTTCGCGACAAACTGGTACCCATACTCGACAGAGGATTGGGTTCGCGAGTTATTTTTTTAGCCGCGTGGACATGTATCCACCTTCTCCCATGTGCGAGACTCTTTTTTCGCCACATTGCCACGAGTGCAGCTAGAAGAGATTGAAATGAAATGTGTGGGAGTGATTAGCTTCGGGCGGTCGGAACAAATCTTGTTTTTGTTGTCCCCCCGTGCACACGACGCCCTGTCCCTCCTCCTTATTCCGTGTCGGTTCGCACCGTTCATCCTCGGCAAGGAAGCGCCTATTACCCCCTGTGGTCCCTCAACCCCCCTCTCTTCCACGTTTTTCACGATCTCCCTCCTGCTCTCGATCGGCTTCTTTCCTATTGTTGAGGCTGATTTTCCCTCCGTCACACGATTCTTGTCTGTTATGTGTATAGTTGGCAATTACTCTGTCGCTTCAGCCCGAGAGGTCCGTCCCCTTTCTCTTTTTCTCTTTTTTTTCTTCTAAGTGAAGGTTTTTCAAGAGCTTTTCCTCTCTACAAAAATCGGGACCACTCCACATGCGGCGCAGAAGTGTAGGTCCCCTCCTTCTTCCCCCCCCCCCCCAGGATCAGTCCCTCCCATGGTGAAGTGGTTTGGGGAGTCGACCTTTTACCCCTGTTCCCCCCTGGCAAGGAAGCACCTCTCTTCCCACACCGATAAGGGTCTGCCCTTCCAATGAAAAGACCTTTCCTTTTTCCCTCTAGAAGGAAGACGTCCATTTTCCTATAATAAGTTTTTGGTGGAGAGAGATGTCCCCTTTCCAAGGATTTTTTCCTCCTCGCTTTCCTCCCCGCGGTAAGTTAATTGAGGTTTTGTGTTCCAGAGAGGTGATTCCCCTTCCGTTCCCTGGGGCTTCTCTTTACCCCTAGATTGAAGGTATGATAATGGAGGTCTTCCCCCTTTGTAACAAAAACGTAATGCGAGCATTTCCCTTTCCCTTCCTCTTTCTCCTCCCTTCTTAAGGAGACAATCTTTGACCCCCATTAGAAGACCTATTGCCCTTAAACCCCCCCCCCATATCTGGAGTACCTTATCGTTCCCCTTCTTTCCCCATCGAGGAGGAGCATCTTTTTTCGATTCCTCTTCGAGAGCTCTCACACTTCCAGTTCTATCTGGTTTGGCAGGCTTAGATCCACTGGAGCACCTTTTTCCTTCTCCTCCTTGGGTTCCCTCGGCCCCTCATCGTGCCGAGCTGCGGCGTGCGTACGTTTCCGTTTTTTCCCAGACGCCGCGTCTAGCTTTTTTTCGGTTTCGCGCGCCATTCCAGGTCTCTTTTTTTGGACAAAGGCGGCTCGATCAGATGATAGGGCTTTTTCCTCCGGCTAAGAGAAGTTCTCTTCCTCCCCGTGCAAAGAGAGTGTCTTTTGTCAGTAAGAGGATGGGTTGGGACGATTTCCGGCATAGACGAATGGACCTTTGGCCGCAACTGCGTCCCCCGTGAATCGCGCGGCCGAGAGAACTCTCCCTTTTACGAGCGCAACCTCTCTAGAGAGCGTGCGTCCATCGTTCCGGGTTCTCTTGTCCGGAAGAAGACGACCCTTTTCCTTCCCCCCCCCGTCCAAACAGCTACGTCCTCGAAAAAAAAACGCTCTGCGCCGGTGTTTGTTCTTTTGGTGAGAAAAAAGACTTTCCTTCTCCTCCCGCCCAGGTTTCGAGCTGCTTTTTTCTTCTTTTTTTTTTGGAACCGTAGAAACGTCTCCTCCTTCCTCTTTTTCCCCCCAAGCTAGATAGGTTAGTCCTTCCTCCTCTTTCTCCAAGTAGAGTTTTTACATGATCTAGGTGTCGAGGGGGCCCTTTCTCACTTGACCAGAGCGCCGTCACTTTTCTTTAGTGTAGAAGAAGTAGTAGAGGAAAACTTTACCATCCCTTTTCCGACGAGGAGGAGCAAGACCACTTCCCCCTCTTTCCTGGTGGAAGTCGATTCCCCTTTTAGTTCAGCTCGTGACGGTAACCGATTCTTCGTCTCTTTTACTCGGGCCCGCCTGCCGGTCTTGAGGGATAGGACGCTCGTTCACCTTGCGCGTTGCAGAGGAATCTTTTCTGAAAGGAAGAGCCCATTATAAACCCGGTGATTAAAGGAAAGTGTGAGAATTCCCCCCCCCCGCTTATGCTCCTACTCTCCTTCGCTCCCTTACCCCCCCTTCTGATGACGTTCTTCCTTTTCTTTTCCTCCCTTTTGCTTGTCGCGAAACGTCACGCCTTTTGCGCAAAGACCTAGAGCGGAAATCTCGCTCTCTGTGCGGTTCTCAACTCTTCCCTCCTTCCCTCCCTGCGAAGCCGGCGCGTTCGCTCCCCCCCAGGTAGTGGAGCGAGTAGAAGCCGATATGTTCGCCGTTCCCCCCCTCTGCAGGCGAGGCGCTCTCTTCCCCCAGTTGAACCGGCACTCTCCCCCTTCGGCGGTGAGCGTCTTCCTCCCCCGTTTTTTTAACCGTCTTCGTGACTCCCCTCCCCCTAGGAGGCGGAGTCGTGCCGCTCTTTCGACGAGGTACAAGAGCAAGAACATTCCGCCTTTGGAACGCGGTGGTCGGTTCCCCCCCCCTTCTCCTCCTCCCTTCGACACGTACAGTGAGGGAGTAGTCAGACCCTACTACCCTTCTCGTAGCGAGATTGGTGAGTCCCTTTTCCCTCTTTCTTCTCTCTGTGAGTGGATCAGTTTCTCTTTTTTCCGTCATCCATAGCAGAGAAGAGCCCCCCCCGCGGAAGCGGAGCCTTTTTCCCCCCCCTCCTCCCTCATCCGTACGTATTGCAGCGCGTTTCCGAAGACAGAAATCTCCCCCCCTAAAATTTCCCCCTTCTCCTCTCTCCTTCAGAGAGAGGCGATGCTTCTGTTTCTCGTCGAAGAGACATCCCCCTCCCCCCTCCCCCCTCTTATGAAGCACAAGTCAAAGCGCTTAGATGTTGTCGGTCTCTTTCTCTTTCTTTTCCTCTCCTAGGAGGTCGTTCTGCCCCCCCCCCCCCCACTTGATCGCGCACGGGTCGCGTCCCTCTTCTTTTCCCCCTCCCCTTTTATTACCTTGCCGTCGTGATGGAGCGCAGCGCGGTCGCGACCCTAAAACAGCTGTCGGGTTTTTCTGCGCGCACGTAGCCGTCGAAGCCCCTCTCCTTTTATGCGATCGCCCGCTCTTCGATCGAGCCGCGCGTCAGAGGACGGTACAAGCTTCTTGTGCTTCTTTCGCGAACGTGTTAGAGCAGGGCTCTTCTTTTTTTTCCTACGTAGATGTTCTAGGTCCGCGTCCTCCCGTATGATTTCTTTTTGTGACCCTTTCACGGAGACGGTGTAGCGCCCTCTTCTCCTCACGTTTTAGTTCGGAACGTACATCCCCCCTGCGAGAAGGTTGCCTTCGAAACCCTTGAGTCGTCGGCCCCATCGTCCCTCCTTTTTCCTTTCTCTTCTGTCGAGCGCACGGAGCTTTTTTCCGAAGTACAAAGCGACCGCTATCGAGCAGGCGACGACTCTCCTCTCCTTTTCTCTTCCAGCGCAAGTTTCCCTTTCTTCTCGAACGTAGGTCGGCCGAGCTACCGTCCTACGGCGATCCCTTTCCTATCAATTAAAAGTCTTCCCCCTTTGCACTTCAGTGAGGTGAGCTGCTCCTACGGTGGTTGTTGAGAGATTTTCCCCTCCCCCCCCCCCCTCTCACACGGGAATGCCACGTTCTGGCACCATTTCCCCCCCTTCTGGCACTATCAGATTCGCCGTTCCTTGAGGACGGAACGACGTAAATGGCTCTTCCACGACCTCCCCTTGAAACGTGCGCTGAAGCGGCTCCTTTACGCCTCTCCTCCCTCTCTGTCTCGATGATCGCGTTCCCCTCTGACTAGCGGAGACGGAACCTGCTCTTACGCCGCGACGGGCACTCCTTTTCCCTCCGAGCGATCAATTCAGTGAAAAAGGCATTCACCCGGTTCAACTTCTTCTCCCTCCTTTCCCTTCCCTTGTAGTGACGACCCTCGTCAGATCGAGAAAACGATCCTCATTCCAGATCAGAAGTGGATTCCCCTCCCCCTTTCCCCCGAGAAAATATACTTCCCCCCCCCCCCGTGGTCGGGATTCTGCTTTTCGCGCCCCGAAGGATTCCTCCCCTTCTACTCTTCGATCGCCGTTCTCCTTCGGGCGATCGCATGACTTCGGCGGATTCGACGGATATTTTTCCTCTTTCCCCCCTCCCTTCCTACCTCGTGGGACCTCGAGCCACGTATAAGAGAGCGCTGAGGCACCAGTCATAAAGGAAGGTTTCTCTCCTCCCTCCCCCCCCCCTCTCTACTCGGGACACGGGCGCGATCCAAAGTGGACATTCAGACACAAAAGGACCCGCTATTAGTCCCCCCCTCCTCCCCCCTAGACGAAACAAACCCCTTTCCAGGAATCGGGAGCTTTTTTTTTTTTCTCAATAAAGATGGGTTCTTTTAGATGATGACTAGTTACGTCCAGCTCCCCCTTTTCACTGCAGAAGAGTCTCTCTTCGGCGATCGTGACGTTTTGCAGTGCGCGAGTTTTTTTCGGGCTCTCTTTCTTTTTCTGTCTTAGTGAGCCGGGCGAGACTTACGTTCACCCCTTTCCTTCTAACGAGCGCCGAGTTCCCCTCCTGACTCGGAGCAGGAGATTATTCTCCTCGAAGATTTAGAAGAGAAATCCTCCACATTCTTTCCACTTCCAGCCTCACCAAGATAGCGACGCTCGACGACATTCTGTCTTAGGAAGACTCCCTCCGGTACACAAAACAGATAGACGGAGGAGACGGGACAGTCTCAAGACCAACGCTTCCCCCTTCGAGCTGAGGTGCGGGTAACCTCGTACGATGTTTGCACGGGACTGCGCATCCTCCCCCCCCCCCCCCCTTCTTTCCTTCTGGTAACGAAAGACGTTTTCCTCAAGTTCGCGTCAGTCTTTCGCCGACGCGCATTTCTCTCTTTTTTACTTTGTCGATCGCGCGCCTCGTCTTCCCGCCACTTGCCGAGATACAAACAGACTTTGCACCTCACTCGCTCCACTACCTGTTTTTCTTTCCGGAGGAGAGCGAGCACCAACTTACTTCGGTGAACGGCCTGGTCTTCCCTTTGGCTAAACCGCACCCCTCCGACGAACTCGACCCCCTTCGAGGTATTTCCTCCTGTCCCACCGCGTGAAGGTTCGCCTGCAGATCCGCTCTTCGAGTTTATCTTCCCCCCTTCAACTCCATCATTCGTTCTCGCTCGATGCGAGCCTCGATGAGAAGTGATGACTCGATAGGCCAGAGCAAACCCCCCCCCGGTGGAGAGAAAGTGAAATTTTCCTGTTTTCCCCCGGCATCTCCTCCTTAAGAGCTCAGCGTGATTCGCGGCCGACTACAAAGGATCCCCTTTGCCGCTCCCCCTATCTCGACGAGAAGTCTGTTCACCCGCGAAGCGAGAAATAGCTGAAGGCGAAGCTTTGGTACCCTCCGCGATCACGTGTTTTCTTTTTCTTCTCTTCCCTTTCACAACAGGTGGTCCTCGAGAAGCGAACGCTCGAGTGCACTCGCTCGAGGTACCGTTCGTTCCCTTCCCGTCCCCCCCTTACCGAGCGCATGTGATCGTCTTCCCCGCAAACGAGAGCTATCGCGAAGTCCCTACTCTTTTGCAGAATTCGTTTTTTTTTTTCTCCTTATCTCAGGGACCCGCTCTTTCCTTGCGAATCGCGAAGACCGCTCGAAAGCGTTCCCCCCCTTTTTAGTGTGGCAACCCACCTCCCCCCCCCCCTTTCCTCTCCTTTTTTTGTTTTTTTCGCGCCTCGCGCGCTTTGGGGACGGGCTGGCGTCAATTGAGAAGTTTTTCTTGATCCCGAATCGCTAATCGGTCTCCCTCTCCGCGCGTCGCGCGAGGTTGTCTCTTTCTCGGCTCGGCGCGCGAGATTCAACGACTCTCCTGCGTCGGCTAAAAGCCACACTTTTTCCCCCCCCCCTCCTCCGACTCTACCCTTTCATAGGGACGGAAAGAACATACTGCAGCTCAAGCTCCTTTTGCCTAGCGGAGCTTCTGCCGGGCATCCTTCTTCCTTTGCGTATGGCGCCTTGGCCCCATTCCCCTCGGACCTGGAAGGGATCGCGCACCTAAGAAAAGTCTACGTATTTTACGTCATGGAAGCTTTCCACATAAAAGGAATGACAGTACGGTCCCCTAAGAGGTGAAATGCCCTGCTGTTTCTCCCGTGAAAGAAGAATTACTTCCTCCCTCCTTCTCCCCAAAAACCCCCTTTTCCGCTTCATCAGATATAGATAGGATTGATGGAGCTTCTCTCGGTGAAATCTCGCCGACCTCTCCTTTCCTTTAGCCTGCTCTTTTTCCTTTTTTCGAGGCGCCAATTACCCGACGAGATTCCGATTTTCGGTCACGGAAAAAGCGGTCCCTTCTCCTTCCCATCCGATTTTCTCACCCTCTCGGCATAAGACTGCATCGTGATATTATGAGTTCGACCCCGTGAAGTAGAACATACCAGGGACCCACTTCACTCGTCCGTTCAGGGGCGAAACACTCAATGAACTCCCTCTCTTCCTCTCCCCCTCTTCTCGCCATTTTCGCGACGTACAGTACATATATATCATTTTCCTTCTATTATGAGTTTGCGCGCAGTGTGGTGAGAGAGATGACTGGACGTCGGCGTTAGGTCCAAGGGTTGCGTTCTTCGATTTTTTTCTCCCCTGAGCGGTGTGGGACGGCGCGACCCTCCCTCCTTTTGTTCCCTGCTGCCCCGTGCCGGGGTCGACTACCCAAAACCCTTTGGCTGTACGCATTTATGTTTGCATCAGGAGGGTTGAGCAAGCAGTCGTGTCCGGGAGCGTCTGTGGTTTGACCTTTAGTCGGCAGAATGTTGCAGTGGACCCCCCTCCCCTACTTCTTGGCTCGTCTTCTGCTGGAATTGCATTAGGAGACTCTTGGACCCCCCCTACCCCTATCCGGGGGTAATCGTCTGTATGTAGCGGGGACGTCCTGTCGGGCGGAGAGGGCAGAAGAGGGAATTTTGCAGGCTCCGTGCTATTAGTGGGTGCTCGCCGTTGACGTATATAGGACTCATCTTTCATATGGAAGCAGACGCTGCTCCCTATTGCCTGTCCCCCACTTACATTCTTTTCGTGTTTTATTCTTTTGCAGGATTTGGGAGATCCATTTGGTGAAAGGGGTCCATCGGAAAAGCGTTCCAACCTTCACCCGGCGCAGAGCTGAGCGTGCAAGGCTTCCCCTTCTGTTTCTCCAGGTAGAGGACATGACGTCCGCTCTGAGGCGAAGGGGTACATGAGAGATCCCCCCTCCCCTTTTTCTTTCTTTTTTCTCGAGTTGGCAAAGGCGCGCTCTTGGA
>Ga0179591_1252907_pt1 | contig 10754 bp, 9 predicted proteins | sample CZOMad2_1_08_16f_FD_182891 | JGI IMG/M metagenome (GOLD analysis project Ga0179591, IMG submission 182891) | Vadose zone soil fungal communities from Angelo Coast Range Reserve, California, USA - CZOMad2_1_08_16fungal (PacBio error correction) | ecosystem: Environmental > Terrestrial > Soil >... | reverse complement strand
TCTTCTCTTCGGATTGCCTTCCGGCTCTTTTCAAGGGCTAGAATTTTAAGATGCTAGGTCCCTACCACCGCTTGGCTTGGACTTCCTTCGGAAGACGTTGACACCCGTTTAAACAATCTGCTTTCGTTTTTTCTCAGTATAGATCTTCCCCCTTCTTTCCACGTCCGCCCCCCCCATTCAATCCCCATTTTCCTCGTGCCCAATTCGGCCGAAAAATGCCCTCCCGTTGCTATCCCTGCCGCTTCGCTCTTTGCTTTTTTCACTTACGCTGCCCTTTTTCAGGTCCCAATCAACCCTCAGTCTGCGGAGATTCCATCCGCCGCTGCCTCCCCACCCTTCGTGCTGGGGTTGACCCTTCCCCGTGCCGGTCCCCTCCACGCACTGGTTCCCGTCTTCTCGTCCCCCTGCCCTTAGTGTTGATATACGAGCACGAATTTTCGTTCCTCCTGCCGCTTATCGGGTTCAGTTCTCCGTCCGTGCTATAGGATGTCATCTGTGTTCAGACCCCTTCCCCTCCCAGGTGGTGTAGAATTCGGTTAATCCGGTCCGGCAGGTTTTTTTTTCCCGCGCGCCACCCGATCCCCCTTCCGCGTCCCCCCTGCGGTCGGGTCCGGCGCCGCTTCCGCTTCAAATACCGTAGTTTTTTCCTTTTTGAAACGCGCACCGGCTTCTCAGGGAGGGCACCTAAAGGAAGTTCTCTTGAGGGTAAATCTCCGTCCGAGAGCTGAGAGACTGGTCTCTTTGAAAGTCCGCTTCTTTGCTTTCCCAGAAGCTGCGTTGCGCTCTTTCGTGCTCCCGCCCCCCTGTCGCCAGTTTGTTGACACAGGCTGTCCCCTCAGACGAGAAATTGAGGTTATATCTATGTTCATTCCTTGTTTTGATCCCTCAAGTTCTCGCTGCTATTCAAAGCTCTCCCCCCCTCCGCGTCCGTGCAACCTTCCTTTCGCCCGACGTGCTGAAAGAAAGTTTGCGCTCTTGTTGAGAAGGCAAACGCGCGGGTCCGTCAGACCGCCTTCAAGATTCTCTTTTGGCAATTTCATCCCCTCAAGAACGATTCCTTTTTTGTTCAGCCTTTTTTATTTTGGCGTTTATTCTCAGTCCATACGGAGAGATAGTCCGCAGACGCGGCGCATTTACCCGCCCAGAAGTGGGCATGGTTCCCTTTGGACAGCTGCTTGATCGTGGGTGTCGGTGAATCCACAGGACCGAAATTCTCACCCCTGACTTCTTGTCTCCCGATTGCGCGATTGTGTTCGAACATGAAAGTGTTGACCCTCTGACATCGTGACCCTCCCTTGCTCCATGCTTGGCTCTTTCGTAGCTAACACCGACGGCTTCGCTTGGCGCAGACTGGTTCATTCCTCCTGGCGGGGGCGTTTCGATCATGGTCCCAAAGGGAAGCGGATGCTGTACATGGTCTTGAGCTTGGCCTATTCCCCTCTTTTGATGTGCCATTTTGAACATGCCAAGCTCGTCCCGCCGTTTCGCGCATCCGTTTTTTCTCGCGATTCTTCTTTCTGGCTGTGTTTTCTACTTTTTTCGTTTCTTTTTTGCGAGGCCCCGAGGTGGCTTTCATTTTTTTGTGCGGCTGCAAGTTTTTCCTCCTCATGTACGACACCCTTCCGTCCCTCGATTTTACAGTTACTGCCCCTTTTTTTTCATTCCAGGACTTCAGTTCAATAATCACCCAGCTCTTCATTCGCTGCCTTCGAGCCTTACTTCAACCTTTTTTGTTATAATAATAGTTCTTTTAATACCCCAAAAGGATGATTTTTCAGAACAGTTAAAAGTTTTCCTCAAATTTCCCCGGTCCCTGTCGGTTGTTTTTTCCACCAATTCGAGTCTGGAAGGGATTTGCTGGTAGGCCCCCCCCCCTTGAGCCGGTTACTTGCTTCGCTAGGACGATAGTCCCTCTCGCGCGTTCCTTGTCCCACCAAACAAAACTGTGGTTAGAGGAAACTACTCCCCCCCCCCCCCCCCCCCGTCACCCCTAGAAGATTATTGAAGATTTGGCTCTGTCCGCATGCAATATTTCCGGGGGGGAGTTTATAGAAGGCCCTCTTCAGGTTTTATCATCGCCGGTCAAAACTGTCCTTAGGGCCTTTCCCCTTTTCTCGCCCCCCGCTTGTGATTTACGTTTCCCCCTGTGCTCTCTCCCTGAGATTCCCCTATACTGCTTGTCGATAGTTGGCAGGGGTTCCTGCAGGATCCGGTGTACCGTTTTTTCTTGCTGTCCGAACACTAATTTTTTTTTTTTTGACAGCATCGCTCATAGTTGCTCCTACCTCGAGAAGGTTCCCATCCACGAAACTGAGGTTAGTTGGGGGAGTTTCCCAATCCCCCCTTTCCCGGACCTTGCGAATTGCGCCTGCCCCCTCTTCTCTGAGGATCCCGAGAAGTTTCTTTTCATCGTTGTCTATTCCCCCGATTAGAAAGAAGAAGAGGCGTCCAACCCCCGCCTATGCTGACCCTGTTTTCGAAGTTGTTTACATGAGCGAACTTCGATGAAGATGCACTAGGAGGGAATTTTATGCTTGCTATCATGTTCCGACCTTCTCCTGGCAATGCCCATTGGACATTAACCCCTCAATGCACAATTTCTCGTGCCGTACCTGCCCGTCTGGAGTCGGAATTCTTCCTTAGGATCGTAAAAGCCGAGGAGTACGAGTGTAAGCTGTCATCGAGACCCGGTGGTTTACTATCTTCTTCGGCTTCCGCCTTCGCTCACGTGTACACTGGTTTAAATAGTTTCCAGAGGCAACAGTTGGTATCCCGTCTCGGTTCGCAGCTTTCGGTCACCGGACTTCACTCCCTCCTCCTTGGTCTTTGCTGTTTCCGCGCACCCGGCTTTCCCCTCTACAACCAGAAAAGAGTCCCCTCTTCTCGGTCTCCCCCAAGTCCCTTGCCGCGGCCTCTGGCCTTTCCAGACCACTTGCTGAGTAGAGGACCCTGTTCCTTTTCGTCATACATGGTTCCCTGCCTTAAAATGGGCGTCTCCGTCCTGCGTTGCTTCGCTCGCAGGCGAAGAACCCTTCCCTCTTAGTTCATGCCCCCCCTTGTCAATTCGAGTTCTGAAGGTCCCTCCCCCCCCGTCGCACCAAGCCTCCCTGCCCGAGATGCAGAAAAGGAAAAAAGACCCTTTTTTTTTATATGTCTTCCGTTGCTCGCTTTTTTAAGGGCTCTTTCTTGCCTTTTGCATAGACCGGTATTTCCCGCCCATTTTTCGTAACTGAAAGAAGAGCGAATTCGCCTGACTTTTTCGAGCTGCTTGGCAAATCGGTTTTGGAGCCGTCACAGAGCCTTCGTTTACAGGAATTAAATGGATAGTAGATCTGTTCTCCTAACTAAGTACACTGGTTGCGTACTTAGGAGATTTCAACTGAGATTCACTTGTAGGTAGTAGGAAGCGGTTGGGGGGAAGCATTTTGCTGTTGATTTTCTCCACGGCCTTCCTGACCTCTATTGTCGATTTCATGAGTAAAATTTTACATTGTTTCTGTTTATTCCGTTAGCATTTTCACACCCCCTCCAATCCTTCCCTCTTGTCCTTCCTTGTGTTGGAATCTCTGATTTCCCCCCCTCCCCCCTTTCCAAAGGAATACATCAATGAGAACAAACTGAAGCAATCGACAGTGTCTCACCTTTAGATGGTATCTCCTTCATTTCGCACTAAATTTCCCCACAGCGGCATACTCCCTCAGCATCGACCTTTCCCGGACTTCACTCTTTTACCCATCCCCTTTTCTCCCTGGGCGAAGAACTTTGGAAGCCGTTAAGTCCTACGACCTCTCCCTTTCGCCCGGCCCTTCCTCTTTACTCCTTCTTGAATTAATCGTCTGTGCATGCGTTTAAGCTTTTCTTAAACTTTTAGGATTCAAAAGGAAAGAAGTATGCAACCAGAACCTCGAATGATCTTAGATCGGTCATGGCTTGTCCAGTTCGGGTTATTCGGGTCTTGATTTCCTCCCCCGTTTTCTGCGTATCGACCATTAAGGCCACCATTGAACTGTTCCATTCTACCCTAAGAAGCAGGCTTCCCAGAACATTATTTCAGCCTGCGCACGAAGACCAAGGAAAGGAAAGACATGTAAGATCCCCATAATTTCATACCCTTTTCCCCCCCGCTTGCGCTTTCCATTCTCGAGCTTTTTTGACAGTGAAAGGGAGGTTTCCTGATAGCATCTGCTTCTTTTTCTTCCCCCTATTATGTGGGGCGCAGACCGTGAGCGGAACCCTTTCCCGCCCAGTGGCCCGATGGTACCCGTGATAAAAGCAGATTAGGTACCACCCCTTCCTGAAGTTCCACGTTCCGTGTTGGCATCTGCCTGAAGTAGAGAGGAGAGCCAGAGCCCAAGCCGCGTTGTTCACCTCGATCCCCTTCCCCCCCTTTTCCCTCCCCCTCTGCCTTCCAGATAGTTGGAGACTGAACCGGATTGAGCGAGGGGCGACTTTACGTCAAATTGAGGGTTTCTTTTTATTTCCTTATTTTTCCAGCAGAGTTCTTCTACCAGCACGAAGTGACTCCCCCCCCCCTTTTAAAATTATCCGATTTTTCAACGGGCAGAACTTTTTGACGCCGAGAGACGTCTTCCGAACTCCCTTGTTCGTCCACTCATGTGAGCCTAGGCGCGGGTCGGTGGAAGTTTCCCCTCTCACACGCGGCTCCCTCCTTCTCTCGCCTCTTGCCCTATAAATTCGTTTCAGAAGGAGAAAGGTCGGGAGGATAGATGTGGTTCACCCCTACTCTTTCCTTATGGCTCATCTAATCTTCCTTGCGATTTTTTCCCCCGTGTTCGCATTGCCCCGATTGTAGAGATGCGTGTATTTCTCTTCGTCACGCCACCGGTGCGTTGGATTAGCGACCTCCCTTGGTGACCCGATCTTATCTCTCCTACCCGTTTGAGATTGCGATAGAGGATTTGAGTACTTAGGACGCTCACCGCGGGTTTTTGTGTTGACCCCTTAAATTGAAGAATTACAATAGAGTACTGCAAGCTGTGATAAGTTTCCACCCCCCAATTACTCTTCGAGGTTTAGCCGTTGAGTTTGTGAACGGAAAACCAGCCTGAGGGGAGCTTTCTCCCGGTAGGTCTAGCTAGTCTGAACGTCCGCTATGAAGACCTTCCTATTCCTTCATTTCAGTTTTCGCCGGCCTCGTCCCTCGTCCCCCTTTTTTAAGCGCCGCGTGCAACCGGGGCGCCTTTCCCATCTTGATCTTTCACTTGAAACTTTTCTTGACTTTCCACCGTTCGCTCCGGCTTCCTCTGTAGTCGCTCCCAGGCTGTGCCGGACGCCTTGAATATCGACTTTTCATATTGTCTGGTGTTGATTTACGGGTTCTTTCCTTTTCATGTCTCTCCCTCGGAACTCGGTGCGCAACCTCAATATGTCTTTTCTTCAGTAGCTAATCCTTTTCTTGTGTTAACCCCCCCGCCCACCCCCCCCCCCCCCACCAAGGAAAGAACCATCGGGTGCAGCCGCTTCTCGGCTGCCCCGCCTCTCTTCCTATCGCCTGTTCCGTCTGCGCGTTTTTCCTTTCCCTTTAAGACTTTTCCCCTTTTGAATTTTCCCCTGGACCTAAAACGGAATTATGGTCGATTCACGAAGCGCCTCTTTTTTCCATACATACCATCGCGTGTCTTTGGTGACCATTGACCGCGTCGCAGTTCCACGGCCCGAGGGCACCGTTCGGGCGCCCAGCGTCACTTGCGGCTTTTTTTCCCGCCCCGCCGGATGGTCGACCCTTCCCCCGATTGCATGCCGATTTTCAATCGTGTCTTTCTGAATCCAGAGCGCCCCCTTGATATCCCCTGTTTTTTGAGAATTTTTTAGCCCTCGGCCGTTCTTCCTGCCACCCCCCTCGCGACTGAAGCTGTCATGTAACACACCCCTGATTTTTGGATCTTTGCGGCTCCTTCCCTCCTCCTTCCGCTTGATGCGAATCCAAAAACACCCCAACCAACCGCGCACCTTTTTTTGACCTCGAGTTAATTCGATTTCGTGCCTGTTAAATTGCCGCCTCTCTAGCTTGTCCGAGCCCGATGACTTCCTACTTCATTGTGATGTGGACGTTCCCCCCGATAGTCAAGGGATGAATCCTCTTTACCCACTTAGAACGGGAGTATTCCCTCCCGATGGTGCCTCTCTCCCTGATAGAGTTCGGTCTCTCTTCCTACCCTCTGTTTTTTAGAGATTACCCTCACGTTCTCCTACCGGCTATCACAGCGATCCCGACCCCAGTTCCTACGTGCTGTAGTCCCCCGATTCACCCCCTCCATGAGAGCCTTTTGGTTTTAGGGTCCCTCCCGATCGGGTGCATATCCGAGGTTTCCCTTCAAAGCCTAGAAGGCGGCAAGGAATCCAGCTACCCCCATCTTTGTTTCCCAGGAAGCAGTTCGCGTTCTCTGTTACCCTCGTCCCTGCGATTGGAACCTTTTCACCCTACGACCTTTGTCCCTGGGGACAATGGACAGCCCTTACTACTTCGGTGGGCCGGACTCTTCAAACTTCCTGGGTTCCCGGAAATTATCCCCCCCCTGTTAGCTGGTAGGCACCGGGGGCTCAGATGCCCAGTATATCATTAACCACGCTCACATGGGGGAATGGCAGTTTTTGCGCCCTTTCGAACCCCCATGAGGGTCCGAGTTTCTGGTTATCCCCCTACCCTCCTTTGCTCTTTTGCGCTTCTCCTTTGCATATCTGAGGCTTTGGCCTGCGGACCCGTGCGTACCTTCCCCCCCTATCCAGCGCGATGCCTGGAGCTTTCCACTCTTGATGTTCTCAGATGCCCTTTCCCCCCTTTTTGATTTTCCCCTCCACCTTCCAAGGAATCTACCTGTTTCTAACGCGGCCTACCCGGCATAGAGTATCTTCCTTCGTCCTTTTTTTCTTTTTCCTCTTTCATTCCGCTTCACATGTTTTTGGCTTTCATTTGGGTGGCGGATTTTAACTGAAAGGTTCTTCTACTGACGGCCAAACCCCTTCACCCTGCAGATTCTTCCCTATTCGCGAAGCTTCTTAGAGACCGCTCCCCTGTCCCGATTCCCCCTCACCAATCCCCACGTCTCGCCATTATCTGAGGCCGAGGCACAAGCTGGCTCTCTCCTGTCTCCACGGCTAGCAAGATGACCCCGTATACAATTTTTAGGGTCCTGAAGCGACTACCGTGGCTGCAAATTCACCGCGCTACGACGCTTCTTTTTCCTCGTGGCCAAGGTGAGAATGGGAACCTTCAGCTCGGCGTCAGGAGCTGTCAAACGAGAGAGTTTTATTTACCCGGATGTCTTGTGACCAATCCCTTTGTACCAGGACCCATTTCTCCTCTTCTCCTCGGTCATATCGGGTCCATCCCGCGCGAATATTTTTGATTGAGAGGGACCCAAAGAAGCGAACATTTTCAGGTCTACCTCTGTTTCAACAAGGTCTCTGTGGCGAATGCATTGACCTCGGACGCCACGCTATCCGTCAGAAGGCCTTTCCTCCTCTCCTTGGCCTGTTGCCTCTGTGCGACTGGGCGCTGGTCTACCAGTGGTTTTCCCTTCACCCGGGTTGGCGTTCAGAATAAATCCCTTTTATGAGAAGTGACCTGCGAAACGATCCCTATCCCTTCCTCGGGCTATTCTCAGCCCTTCCGCGAGGAGGTTGGATTTCATCTGCTGCATCCGCCGGCGAAATGGTCCTTTCTGACTCCCGAGGACCGTCTCGATCTTGAGGTCCTTTTTTCCCAAGGATCTTCCACAGACTTTCCTATGGTCTTCAACCAGCATGATACTTCCATCCGAGGTCTAAAAAACTTTTATGATTTTTGACGTATAAGTATCGTTTGTCATCCCCCTCTCGATTTCGCTGAAGTCTGTAATCGGATTTCATGCTCGTGTTGCCTTTCTTCTTATCTTTTCTTCTATTTTAATGCAAGGTTTTCCCCCCCTCAGACTCAAAGGTGATAGTGCGTTTTTCGACAGGTCTTCTCCTCTTCTCGTCGCCTTATCTCCTGCCGCGGATGTCCGCTCTGTTCGGTCAGCAGTTCTCATCTCTCCTTCCTTGGCGTCCCCACCCACTTCTTAAGCTTCTGGGCCCAAGCTTTCGGAGAAAACGGTAAAACTTTTTACCTCGGCAACAGCGGCAAGTGGTGATCAACGTCTTTTTCCGATCTGTCCGTTTCCTAGGTCAAGTCCCTTCAGTCGCCACTAAGGGGTCTCGTTAAGTTGTCCGCCCAAGGTTCCCGAAAACACCTCAAGATTTTTCGCTACGCGAAGTGCTAATACCGGCCCTGTTTTTACATCCCTCCCCTTCCCGGAATCTTCAGCACACGAATCTTCTATCTGGAGAAAAAAACCGCGCCCTTCTGGCTTTCTGAAGGGAAATGGGACCCTTTATTCCCAATGTAGGGCCGTTCCTTCTTCGTTTTGTTCGGCGTTGTCGGAAGGCTAGACGCCCTTCATTTCTTTACCGCCTTCGGCTATTGGCCCCCCATGGCCGTTCGGGTTGAATTTTTTCCTTTACAACGCTCCCCAGCTCCCCGAATGCCGCTAACGTGCCCCACCCCATTCCGATTTTCTATTCCGGGTTAGCTTAGGGCTGTGGCGGGCATCTCGTGAAGTCTTCCTCCCTGAAGGAGGTCTGCGACAAGTGTCGCCTTCCTTGCAGTCCATACAGGGAAGTTTCCCGCGTCGCGCAGGTTGGCAAGTTCTTGGTGTGTTTTTCCCCCCGCCTTTTTTCTTCTGAATTCATGAGTAGTCTTCGGCGCCCCCTTCCTGGTCCAAGGCCCTTTGATGAGTCCGGAGCTCCGTTCTCCTTTGATGAGGGGAGGTCGTATGCCGTCTTTTTGGCCGCAATTTTTGGGCTCTTTCAGGCCAAGCTCCAATCTACAATTTCTTGAGACCGGCGTATTTCGCTTCTTCTTTCGAGAGAAAGTTTCCAGTATTGGTCTTCCTTTTCCGTGATTTGCCCCATCCATTTTTTTCTTTCTTGGAAGCCCGCGCCTTTGTGGTTGTTGAGCGCTTATGATTTCTTGGAAAATACCCGCTAAAACGCCTCTCCCCTCTTCCCCCCCGGAACATTCTTTTCCTTCATGAATCCCCCTACATCGCGGTTCCGCAGATTGTGTCGGTCCCTTCCTCCGCAAAGACAACCCCCCATGGTCTATACCCACCAAGGACTATGATACTACCTCCCCCCTCCCCCGCATATCCTCACCGTTTTCTCTTAAGGAATATCACGGCCTTTGGCCCAGTGTCATTTTCTAGGACTCCCTCTGTAATGCGCCTCCGAAGCAGATTTTTACTCCCCAACCCCCTCCCCCCCCTCCAAGCCTCCTAGGCCGAACTTCCCGGCGACTCATCGTATGCTGCATCTGAAAGATTGTCTCCGCTCCTCCGTATTTTCAAAAAGGAACAGCAAGATCCCGCAGAAGTCCTTCCTAAGCACCGTCTCTCACGAATGTAATGGTGTGAACCTTTCTTGGCCTAGGGTCGGTTTTCTACTTCCGTGATTGCGGAGACCTTAAGGAGCCCCTCTTGACAATGGTATTTTCTAATTACTCCGGACCAGACCATGACTTGGGGTCTTAGATGCCGTCCCCTCCCGACCTCCAACGCAGAAAGTGCTCAAGGCCCTTGCATTCCCCATTCACCATGTCATGAATCCCAACCTCCTCTCTCATTCCTACCATCTCCCCGAGCTGGTTATGGCCTGCACTTGACAGTAGAGGGACTTCTTTTCCCCCCTCTTCTCTTCTACAGCCTTCGCGTAGGATCCGACCTTTTTTTGATTTTTGACTTCTTGAACGCCGGAGGATATCCCCTAATCCCCTTCAACGCTTATTACCACCTGCAGTCTAATTTCCCCCCGCTGACTCCCCTTTAACCGGATACACCTGAAGATTAGGCAAAAAAGAAGAATTTTGATTCAAATTTTTTTTTGTGACCTTGCGGTTAACCCGTTTGGAGACCTTCTGTCTCCCTTTCCGCTCCCCTGCCCGTCGTCAAGGAATATACCAGTATTATTTAGGGGGTGCTTTCCCGAGTATATGATCTCCACCTCCTCTCTGACAATAAGAGTTGGTCCCCCTACTGTATTACTCCCCTCTTCACTCCTCGGGCGAGAACGGTAGATCAAATTCTTTATTGTCCTGTTTTCCTTAAAGTGACATGCTTACCAGGATCACGTCCCAAGCCAGGAGAGACTTCCACCCCTTCCTTCCTCTCCTCCCATTCCATCGGCAGAGACCATGGAGCGTTTACGCTTCTTCACACTTTTTAATACCTCCAGGTTGTGCATATTCCTTCGGTAGTCTTATTTCACATTCATTAAACCTACCGTTCAGAAATTGAGGTATCCTTTTTAGTCTTCGCATTCTCAGCCGTTCCTCTCTGATCCCCCACTCTCGATTTTTCATCTTTCGCACCTCTGCCTGCGATTGCTTTCGCGATGCAGTGTAGCGATCGTGGCTAAGACTCCCCCAGTTTTTACCTCAAAGGCCTTCTGATCGCCAGGCAGCGAGCGCAGCTGGCTGTAACGAAGGCTGTCCGTCGGCGAACTCAAAGCCAGCCTTTTTGGTAGATTCCCTTGCCTGAGTCTAACGCTTGTTTGAACGCGAGAGCCGTTAGACCCGCCGGGGTAGCTTCTCACTCCCCTCACATTGAAGATTTAGCGGGCGTTTCCTAGATCCCATCGAGTCTCGGAGGAGCTCCCAGACGAGAACGGGATGTGGAGACGAGAGACCCCATTCCCCCTTCATACCAGTGCAGTTCACT
>Ga0179591_1349386_pt1 | contig 10755 bp, 19 predicted proteins | sample CZOMad2_1_08_16f_FD_182891 | JGI IMG/M metagenome (GOLD analysis project Ga0179591, IMG submission 182891) | Vadose zone soil fungal communities from Angelo Coast Range Reserve, California, USA - CZOMad2_1_08_16fungal (PacBio error correction) | ecosystem: Environmental > Terrestrial > Soil >... | reverse complement strand
GTCCCCTTTTATTCGAGGGCCGATGACGACTACTGTTCGGAAGCAGTGACCAACCAGAGGACAACAACCTCTCGCCCTTTTTCATCTCACCGTGGCCGCGTTCGTGTCTTGTCCCAACCACGGCTTGGCAGAGCGAATCGAGAGATGGGAAGCGGAGAGGCCCCCTTCCCCCCCCCCCCCAACCCCCAGACGTAGGCTGACGACACCCTTCCACCCCAATACCGCCTGTCGGTCTGGGCTGACGCCCCGTATGCCACATTCACGAGACCTCTAAGAACACGCCTCTCAGCTCAAACAACACGGTGCTCGCAGATGGGTCCTCCCCCCAGACTCCTTTTTGACGAGATTGGGGCCGTCCTCTTTTTTCTCCCATGCGGCATGGACTAGCCCCCCCCCCCCCCCCCAGCATCCCCCCGAATTTCCCATCCAAACATTGGAGTCCCTGGGTGCGTCCCCCCAGTCTACGGTAGGGCCCTCCCCACGCATTAACCAATCTTTTGAGTTCACACCAAGGACGCCCTGAATGTGTCCTTTGGCCCACGCCGGGACCCCGTCCCCACACACCTCCGATTTGGTTTCAGTTGTCGGAAGTGTCGACCTCGCCTCCCCTTTGGCCTATGTTTCGCCCCCCCATCAAGGTTTTTTTTTCCCGTCACCCTTCTCCCCAATCTCTTTCCCCTTGCTGTGATTTTCCGAACCTTGCGACCAGGTTTCTCGTGCGCCCATACCATTCCTTTCCTCTTCCCCCCGAACTCCCTCGAACCAGCCGTTCCGATGAATCTTTCCCGGCCTCCTCTCGCCCCCCCAAGGTTTGCACCCCTTGGATCGAGTCCCCCCGGTTTTAGGCCTAAATCTTTTATCGAGGCGAGCGTCCGGGTTGCCCAAGTCCCGGAACTTGGGCATTTAGGTGTCCTCGACCCTTCGCCTTCCGTTACTTCCTCTCTCGTCTGCTCGGACCGTTTTTTCCCAAGCCCAATCCGATCATTGGGCGTTAATGCGTCGATCTTCCGTTCCGACCCAAAACCCCGTTTGGCCGATTTCCGCATACCTTCCATTCGCCAGACACCCCAAGTGTCAGTGCGTGGGGGTTTTTCGTGTGTCCACAGGGCACCGCTTTAACCATCCCACCTGAGATTTCCCCCCCCATTTTTTTTCGCCATTCTGGACGGCATTTTTCGGTTTTCGATTCTTCCCTTCTCCTAGAGGTCACCCTTGACGGGTACCGACTCCACGGTTTTTTTTTACAAGGCCAAAAAACCCACCTTGCCCCGCGCTCATTTCCTCCTTTTCCTATTGGACTTTCCGCTCACAGGTCCCCACACGTAACTGGCTTTATGTCCCCGCGGCTTGTGTCGTCCCGTTCCTCTCAAGTGCCCACTAACCCGTTCTCCTGACCCTTCATTCCGGACCCCTGCAAGTTGACCACCTGGTTGTTAGGGCGACCCACCACAACCGTGACCGGAAGGCTTGGTCCCTTTTTCTAATCCCCTTGAATCCACCGCAAGTCCACGTCTTTCGACCACCCTGTGTCGGCGAACTGTTCATGAAAAATCGCCCAGTGTTCCCCCTTAATAATGGTGGTCGAACCACCACCCTTTTCACGCTTGTCTCTGTCCGAATAGTACCCCGAATGTAGTGTCTTTTTTTACCAATGGGGGGGCTCCCCTTGAGCATCAATTCGGCTTCGGCTTCTCCTTTGCCCTCTGCCTTTTCCCACTTCTTCCCGTGTAGATAACAACCCCCCATGTTCCTTTCTCCTGTTTCACCCAGAAAAAGCCTCTTTTTGTTTGTAGCGAGCGCATACCACTTTGACGACTCCCCTGTAGTATGCCTCTTTTTTCGTCACCACCGGTTTTTTTGCTAGTATAGTGTAAGCGTCCGACACACCCCCACTCGCCTGTCTCCCGCCTTGCCAGCCTACCTTTTCCAGGCGTCCTCCCTCCCCCATGCTTTGTGGCTCGTCTGGACCCACACTATTTCCTTTGGGTCGGAATGCGTGTTGGTTTTCTTGTGTCACTTGGACGTCTCCCTTCAACAAAGCTACTGTATTTATTCCCAATGTGCACCAATTGCTTGTAAGCTGTTTTTACTATTCACGGGCCCCACCCAAATTGCGACCTCCTCTGGAAAGTCCGAGAAGGATTTTTTTTCCCCCTGAAAAGGCCCATTATGTGGCCAATTCCGGCTCCCGGGGGACCCGAAACAACTTAGCGGCTCTCCCTCCCCCCGCCCCACCTCGCCCCGCTCAAACCACTTCCCCCCACACGCCAACCTCCCACTTGCCCCCCCCCCCTCCTCTGTTATCTTCCTCCAGCTCGCCCCCACACTCCCTGTTCTCTTGCCGAGTCCAATGAGCTGCCCCACCCCCTCTTCTACCCTTTCTTCTCCCCCCCCATCCTCAACAACCTTGTTCAACCCCCCCAAATAGAACACCGATCTCCCCTCCGCCCCTCCCTTTCCCCACTCCCCAACCCCCTTCAAATCTCCGCCCCGTCACACCCCTTCCCCCCTCCCCCCCCTCCACCCTCCCTTCCCCTCCACTGCCCCCCCCCCACCTCCGTCTTGACCCCCCCCCCTCACCTCCATCTACCCTCAGTACCCCCCCACTCCCCACCGCACCACTTTTCTTTCTTTCTATCCGCTACATCACCCCCCACCCAACTCCCCTCCTCTCCTCCCTCCCCTCCCCCCCACCTCCCCCCCAGCCGACCATGCCTCCCACCCTCCTCCCCCCCCCCCGCCCCCCCCCCACCCCCCACCCACAAACCCTCCCCCCCTCTCCGCCCCACTCCTCCACTCCATCCCCTACACTTTCCCATCTTCATCCCACAAATCTACCCTCCCCCTCCACCTCCCCCCCCCCCCGCCCCCCCCCCACACTCCTCCCCCCCCCCCACCTACCCGCCCCCTCGTCCCACCCTTCCCCACCCGCCAGGCCCTACCACTCCCCTCCCCCCCCCCCCCCCCGTCCCTTCCCTCCATCCCCGCACTCCCCCTCCAACCCCCCCCCTCCTCCATAGTCCCCCCACCCCCCCCCCCCCACCTCCCCCCACCGCCCCCCCCCTTCCCCTCCACCCCCCCCCCCCTCCATTCCCACTCTGCCTCCCCCCTCCTCCTCCTCCCCCCACTGCCCCCCCCTCACCCCCCCCTCTCCCGCCCCCACCAACTCCCCCCCCGCCACCCCTCCCTACCCTCGCCCGCCTTCCTCCCGTTCCCCCACCCCCCCTCCTCCCCCCCCCATCCCACCTCTAACTTCTAACTACGCCCCCACCCTCTTCTCCACCCACCCTTCCCCCTACCCCCCTTCACCCTGGCTACTACCTTTCACCCCCACCCCACCCACTCCCTCCCCACCCCCCCCTAATCATCCTCGCCCCTCCCCATCCCCTCTCACTCCTCCCGCTCCCACCGCTTTCCCCTCCACTCCTAATTCCCACCCCCCACATACCCTCCTCAATTCACCTCTCTCTCCCCCACACCCCCTCGTACTCACCCCCCCCCCCCCCTCCCCCACACATTCAACCCGCACCACACACCCGACCCAAGATTCAACCCTCCTATTCTCACCAGCCCCCCACTCCTTTTCTCCCACCACTCACTTCCAAACGCCCTCCACCCACCACCTAGCCCCCCCCGGTTCTCCAATCCCATCCCTCCCCCGGCTCCCCCGCACACCCCCCATCCCCCCCCCCTCCCCCCCAATACTCGCCCCGCCCTTACCTATCTTTCCCCTTTTATCCTACCTCCCCCCCACCTACCCCCCCCCCCCCCATTCCTCCACCCCCACCCCCCGTCATCTCCTTCCCATACCCCCTTTAGCCTTCCCCCCCTCTCCTCCCCTCCCTCATAACTCACCCCCAACCCACTATCCCTCACCCCCCCCCCCCCCTCTCATACACAACCCTCACGAACCCTCCCCCGCCACCCTACTCCCCCCGCCCTAGACTCCCCTCTCACCCATCTTCCCACTCTCACCCCCTGTCTCCACTCCCTCCACTCCCCCGCCCCCCCTTCCCTCTTTTCTCCTACCACACACCTTACACCTTCCTCGCTAGGTACCCCCTTTCTTCCTACCCCTCACCTACACCCCCCCCCTTATCCCCACCACTACACCCTTGTGATCCTCCCTCCCCCTCCATCACCCGGCAGAAAACCCCCAACCGATCAACCGGGTCAACCTGATTCCATCGTAGGGACGAAAGGCTCGACCTCACGTGACCGACCAACCCCGTCCCACTCTCTCTCGATGCCGCAAACTTTCTCTTATCCCCGCATCTTCTTTCTGTTCTCGCCTGCAGGGCTTCCCTCCTGGCTACCTCCCCCGCCCCCCCTCCATCCTCAACCCCCCTCCTGTCCCCACCTCGGCAAGAACACAACGGGCCACATCTTAACACAAGGCCTCCCATACCAGGAGTAATAACTTTACATCGAGACACAGGCTGTCACCCCGACCCCCCCCAACTTGCGCACGGAACAGTTCGGACCTGCCCCACACCCCCCCCCGCCCACCCCATCCCCCCTCCTGCACCTGGTCTTACAGACTTTCCACTGAGACCTGCCCCCCCCCCCCAAAGGTCCTGTTCTGTCGCCCCCTTTATTTGTTTTTTGGAGGATCCCCAGCCATTCCAGACCTCACTGCTTAAAGTACGCTCCCCCTTTTCCTGTGACAGGTTAGGCTCGTGCCCCTGATTGCGGGGTCCACCCACCCACCCCCCCCCCCCAACAACCACAAAATTACCGTCCCCACCACCCCACTGTTTTGTGAATGCTGCCTTGGTGGGGGTCCTTCCAAGGATCTCTTCCCCACTTTTTTTTTGCTCATCACGACCAAACCGTTTTTGTTTCCAGCGTCCCCCACCAGTTTAATTTTGTTTTTCCCCTGTATGAGAATTTTTGTCCCCCCCCCTCTTTTTGCCTTTTTTATGGACCCTTAGGTTCGTTCTGTCTCACTCACACCCTCCAAAGAAGGGTTTCCTTTTTTTTTTTCCTTGGTGGCGTTTCGTTGTTGCTCCCGTTACAAGCCCTTGCTTTTCACTTTGGTTCATTAACCCTTTTTTCCTCTTTCAATCCTTTTTTCTTTGTCCCACTGCTTTAACTTGCTTCCTTGCCCCACCCCTTTCTTGTTTTTTTCGAAAGACCTTTCCCCTCCTCAAGCTTTTTTGAAGCTGTGTTTACCCCCAGCGTCTTCGTGTTCAAAACCCAACACACCCTGAACTTTTTTTTGTAAGCTCCTTCCCCCCACCATTTCTGTATTGTTTTGTGGTCAACAAAACTCCCACTCAAGACTTTCTAAGATACCTCCCCCCCCCCCACTTTGTCAGAGCCTTTTCCCTTGGTTACGCCGTTTGAGTGGCTTTTTCCATCGGACCAATCTTTCATATTTACTTTTATGCAACCCAGACCCCCTCCTCTCTCTGTAATCACCCGGGAGTTTTCCCCAGAAAATTCATCTTTTTTTTTACCCGCTTTCAGCTCAGTTTGCTCAAGTTTCGAACAGGTCTGTATCCCTCTATTCTATTTATTCTTATTGACGATTGCTTGAGACTGCACCTGCCCATGCTGTTTTAAATGGCTGCTCTTTCGGTCCCTCTTTATTGCCCCCTCTTGCCCAGGAAACCGACTTTCTCCCCCCAGGGGCGTAACGTTTTCCGGTTTTTGTGGTCGCGTCCCTTCCTTTTTTTTTTACCTGGCATATGGAACCCTTCCCCCTCAGGCCCCACCAGGTCCCCTTTTAACTTTACCAATGTCAATGCAATCGTCCCCACGAAGAACGTGTCCCGTCAGCAGTTTTTCCTTTGTTGTCTGTTAAATCCCCTGCCCCAACGCGCTCCTTTTGCGGAACACCTGCTGGCCCCTGGAAGTGAAACGTCCTTCTTACTTACGACCCTTTTTTGAACATTTGGCCGATCCTCCTCTTTTCCGAGTCCCCGTTTTTTTTTTTTTATTCTTTTTTTTTTGCCTGAAAAACAACACTTTTGCCCGTCTTGGCGAAGCCTCGTTCCCAAATCATCGCGTTTGTTCCTCCCTCGCTTGTGTTATTCCTTGTATTACAAGACCACCCGTCCCGTCCACTTTCCTTAGCTTGTCTGGCGATGGTGCATGCAATGTGTTTTCCCCCCCATTCATTTGATCAGAGGTTATTTTTTTAAATTTGTATTTGGTTTTTCCGCCGGAACAAGCACGGCCCCCCTTCCCTTCACAGTCTCCCGCCCTTGGGAAACTCCCCTTACCGAGGTTCGTCCCCCCCCTATGCGTTTTGGCCTTTTTTTACAATAGCAAGTTTCCCATGCAGGGGACCTCCTTTCTACTCCCCATTCTTTTTTTGGTCAACTCCGATTGTTATATGTGGCAGGCTTTTCTGTCAGACGACCCCTCCTCTTTATGTCAGGAAACCCCTTGCACCTTCAATGTCCCGGCCTTCCCGGTTCCCAATGCGACGACTGGCCCAACTTTGTGGTAATACCATGCACCCCGTATTCACGTTCCATTTCCAATCCCCCCACTGGATCAGTGAACCTGTTCCCCGGCTCGCCAGTTTTCGGGTGATTTTCTTTTGGTTTCCCTCAGGGCATCTGTTTTCTTGCCCCCCCCTTTGACGTTTTTTTTTCCCCTGTTCGATTTACTTTTTTCAAGCTTCCATTCCGTATTTTTTTCCGTCTTGCACCCCCCACCTAAGTTTGGTCTCCATATACTCCAATTTGTTCTCCCCCCGCCCTCCCCTGCTGTTTCTCATAGGTCAGTTTTTTTTGACCAGTCACTTCCCCCCTACTCTGTACCCCTAGGCCCCCCCCCATCACTTCTCTACCCCCCAGCCCCCCCACTTCCAGGGTGGTTTTCCCACCGGTGGGTGATGGTTCTGCCTCCAAGTCGTGAGTACTGACCTCCCTGCGTCCCCCCTTCCAGCTTCCCCGCGTTCGTTTCGCTCAACGTCTCCCACAAACCCACGGGTGTGGTGGAACCTTTATTAGCTCTTTTGCTTTAGGCTCCCTCCCCTTACCATATATGTGTGGGACTTTCCGTCTTTTTTTTTCCCTTTATGCGTTTGAACGTTGTGTTCGGGACTACCTCCCGGCTTGTCCTTATCGCACCAACCACAAACCCAAACCCTCCCACTTGGTACCATGCTAACCGCAACCTTTACATAACGCCTGGTTTCCCCATAGCCCTTTCTCACGGTTGCCATGACCTTGACAAACATCCAATGAGACCCTGTGCCGTGTTTTCTACCTTTACGACGATGACCTCGTCCCCCCAGATCGGTCTCGAATAATCCCCCGGGGGGGCAATGACGTTGGCCACCCCCTCCCTTTTACAAACCCCTTTGTTCCGTCCCCCGATTTTGTGAATGAAAAAAACGTCGTTCTCTGTCACCCCCCCCACACGCGTTCCTCCCCCCAGGAAGTTCCCGGTTCCCCCTTTCGTACCCCCAATCTCGTCAGATCCCCTCCCCACTTTCCCTCCTCAGGACCTGTTTTGTGAGAGGAACTGTTGGGTGGCTGTTTGACATCAAGGACTTCTCCGCCGTAACCCCTTCCCCTCCTTCGGACCTCAGCACATCCGAGGCCCTCGCGTTTTCTTCATCCCGTCCCCTTGCTGACAAAATTTATCTCCCTTGTCTCAACCCCGTTACAGCGAACCCCCCATATCGACATAAGCCATCCACCCTTCCGCCCCTAATCAGTACTGCCTACGATGGAGTTCGACCTGTGTCCGCCCCGACCCCTACCCTCGCGTGACACTCGCTTCCCCCCGCAACCTCATTGTGGCACTGTTGGTTCAAAACACCGCCTGTGCCTATTAGCTTTTTAGATTTCTTATGAAGTTTAAGGGAACTGTCGACCTTTGAACCTTTTCCTTTAAAGTTTTAGTAGCCATAGAGTCCGTTTTTGATGCCCAAAATGTTTAAGTTTTTATTATGCCCAACTTTTCCCTGATCTTTTTATTTAAGACCCACCTTTTTTTGCTGACACCATACCCGTTCCTTTTGACACGCCTCCCTTCCTCCCGCGTGGTTGTGACGCTTCCAAAGTGGCTTCATTTTCCAATTTGCCGTTTTTTCACCTTCCCCTTGCTTTGCTTTCGCGCTTTAGCCTCTCACCAGACCCACAGTCACCTTACCTGGGTTGTTTGCATTCCCTCAAACTTTTCAGTATTTTTATTCTTTCCCCAGCACCTTCATGTTAAATGTTTTTTAGGGCCCAGTTCCCTATTTCTGTTTTCGAGTCCTCCGATTGGTGACTTTCGCGTCCGAACGAAGGATTTCCTTTAAACCAATTATTTTTTCCTTTGTGTTTTTCTTTTTTTTGTGCAACTATTCCTCTCCCTTTACAGGTGTTTGTCGTCCTTCTTTTCAGCCCACCCCATTTTTCAACGCGGCCATGCTCGCCGGCTCAGAGCTGCCAGTGATTGATTGCTTTTTGTCACCTACCCAATTTCCTTTTTCCCCAGTGAGGTTTGAAGTCATTTCCTCCCCCCACAAGAGGGTCAACGGATCCCTGTTTGGTTTGCTGGGTGTTTTTCCAAAAGTCCCCCCCTGGGAAACCTTCCGGTCGTTTCCGGGCCCCTCTCAAATGTGGCCCCCCCCCCTGCACCCCCCTCCCGGGGTGTGTTCATCCGTAGGCCTGAAGTTCCTCCACCCCGATCCAAGCCGTGTTCCTTTTTAAAAAGTTGTAGGTTAAAGAACCGGTTTATGGGCCCATGGTTAAGTATGACCGAGCAAAAACCCTCGTAGCGTTTACCCCTCCGCCCCCACCTCTCGGTTTCCCTGGGAACTGCTTTGCCACATTTGTCCCCACCTTTTTCGATGTACACCTTCGTTCCCCCCTGCTTACCCCTCCAAGACTGCCTTGGCTAAACTGGATCTACCTGTTCTTGAATTAGTTTCCCAAGGTCACATTGTTTTCCCCACCCCCCCTTTTCCCTTCCCGAACCCCCGCACGCCGATTTGCCTCATTACCTATGTCCGTCCCTGGATTTTTTTCTGTCTTTTTAACTGGTTTTTTTTAGCCCCTTGCCTTCCTTCCCCTTATACGATGTTATTGAGGGTCAACCGAACCGGTTGTTCAACTGCGTTTTTGGAGGGCACTTTCTTTCTTCCTATTTAACCATTTGATTAAATATTTCATTCAGCCTTCATTTCTTTTGAATAACACCGCGTGCACTCTTTCAAAACCCTTCCCAAAATCCCAAATGTAACAACCCCACATTAACCTTTTCCCCCCCCCCTGACCCCCCGTATTAGGTTTTTTTCCACCCCCCATTAAATATCTGTCCCACTTCTGATTTGACACTTTTTTGATGAACCCCCCAAGAAGTTTCAAAACACATTTCTCTTTTCCCCCGCCGCAGAATTTTTTCTTCTCTTTGTCGTTTTACCTTTTTTCCCTACCCCTTTCCCCCCCTTCATCTTTTGCATTTGGCATGCTGGACACCTTCAAGAAATCCATTTTTACCCGACGCTTTCTTTCTCTTTAGACCCCCTTCCCACCCCCCATCGTTTTCCCGTTTTTTTCCCCTCGATTTCTGGGGTTTTCCAGAATCCCCCTCTATACAACATTCTCCATCAATTTCTTTCACTCGCTTCCCAGTCACTTACAGAATTTGCCATATTTTCCCGCCCCATGTCCTCCGTGATGATCTCGTTTCATCCCCACGGGTTACCTAGTTCATTACACTTTCGCCCCAGATCGATTTTTGATTACTCTCTCTTTTTCCCAACTTATACCCCCGTGTTGACCCATTTCTTTTATATCTAATACCTGGGTGTTCAGGAGAAAGGAACCGAGGTCGGCTTTTCTTTACATGGGGGATCTTCCCCCTTCCCCCACTTCTTCCATTGGGCACCTACTCCTTACAGCCACTCTCCCCCCCCAAAGACTGTCCGTAACCCCCACCAAGATTTTCCATATTTTTCCACCACCTTCCACTGGTGCACTCCCACAACCACTCCTTGTTCTTTGCCAATCTTTTTTTTCATCCCTCCCCTTCTATATTTTTCCGCACCCTTCCCATGTGAGCAGTCGATTTTTCACCCACTGCCCCAACCTTCTTTCTTTCTTCGTCCCAATAAACCTCTCAACCCCCTTTGACTCCGAGAGGTGTGTGGATTGCACCACTCCACATATCACCGCGTTTGTCATACCCCTTGGTAACTTTTTTTTTTTCTCTTCTGCACCTTTTTTTCCTCAATTCTCCCGACCTCTTTTAGGATCTCAGTCGGTTATTGTCCCCCCTTGCCAGCCGGCGTCCCCACCGAAAATGTTCTTCGACATTTTTCAAGTCACTGGCCCTTTACCCCTCCACTCCCAGAATGGCATGTCTTTGAGCGTTTGAGATGAACTTTTTACGTGGGGACTTCTTATCTTTCCCATACTAACTCCTGTCCCTCCCCCTTCCCTTTCCGCTACCCTTTCCAGCTTTTTCCTTTTTCTTTACCCGGTGCCGCGCGCCCCCCTTGCCTCCTTTCCTTCTGGACTGTATGTGTGTTTTGCTTTGCTCCCAAACGTCCCTTTCTCATTTTTTTAGTAGAAAAAAATCTATCTCTAAACCCTTTGCCTTTTCCGGGCATTTGCAGGTGGGTCTGTACGGTTAAGGTGACATCGGAATCACCCCAAGAGCTTCACTTTTTTTACATTTGCAGGATTGATTACATGTGACCAAACCCCCCCCGCAACACCAATGGTTTACCTAATCGCACCGGTTACCCCCCCTAGTATCTCTCCCCCCACGCGGCACTGATACCCCATACCCCCCCCC